>RRZT010446925.1_pt1 | contig 25589 bp, 18 predicted proteins | sample 2165551 | NCBI WGS metagenome assembly RRZT01 (sample SAMN10456910, study PRJNA506462) | wastewater metagenome | biome: wastewater; feature: sludge; material: wastewater sludge; isolation source: wastewater sludge with Escherichia coli K12::gfp cells carrying plasmid... | place: USA: Moscow, Idaho... | reverse complement strand
TTCGTTTTCGATGAATTGTTCCACTTCAATTTCCACCGAGTACGGTATTTCTTTATCGTAATGCAACAGTATCTTTTCGCGGATAATCTCGTTTACAAAAAAACGCGCCGGTTTGTCGGTTAGCTGGTCTTTGTCAAAAAACGGAGGAGAGTCGGGCAGTAAGTCCTTAATGCGTTGAAACAGTCGGTCAACATTGAAGTTTTCCTGTGCCGATATCGGGAAAATTTCGGCACGAGGTAATATTTCCTGCCACTTTTCAACCAACTCAATCAGCTTTTCCTGGTTAAAGAGGTCGATTTTATTGATAACCAACAGGAGTGGTGCCGGGTTGAGCTTCACCTTTTCCACAAAATCAACATTCTTTTCATGGGTGTCGAAAATGTCGGTTACATACAGTAGTACATCGGCATCAGTTAAAGCCGAGCGCGAAAAGTTCAACATTGATTCCTGCAGTTTGTAGTTGGGCTTTAATACGCCCGGGGTGTCCGAAAATACTATCTGATAGTCTTCGTCGTTGACTATGCCAAGTATACGGTGGCGAGTAGTTTGGGCTTTTGACGTGATAATTGATATCTTTTCGCCTACCAGCTTATTCATTAATGTGGACTTACCAACATTTGGATTACCTACAATATTTACAAAACCTGACTTGTGCATAACTAACTAATTTGAAACGTATTTTTTAGAATGCAAAGATACAACAAATATAGCAGAACTGATAAACTGTTTTATTTTCGATAATTATGATTACTTTTGGTAGTTAGATGCTAATTTTACCGTTATGCAGTAGATTGAAAACTGACATTTTATAAACATTAGGGCATGAAATTATTAAACGTTACTGTGCTGTCGCGCCATTTCAGGTTGATTTTTATTGGGTTAAGTTTGGTTATTATTGTTGTTTCTATGGTGTTTACCAATAGATTGGCCAAATCGCTGGCGCAGGAAGAACAGCGTAAAATTGAGTTGTGGGCCGAAGCTACTCAGCGATTTGTATTGGCCGATGAAAATACTGATATTGATTTTATTTTGTCGGTTATCGAGGGGAACACTACTATTCCGGTTGTAGTGGTTGACGATAAAGGAAATTTGTTGCAATCGAGAAATGTATCGGAGCCTTTGCGCGATAAGGAGCTGTTCTACAAAAAACTGATTACACGTCTGAAATCTGAACGGGAAGCCATAGTAGTGGATTTTGGCGATATGAAACAATATATTTATTATGACGACTCACGATTACTGACTCAATTGTATTATTATCCTTATGTTCAAATTGGGGTTGTAGTCGTATTTCTGCTAATTTCGTTTTTTGCATTTTTAAGTTCAAAAAATGCTGAGCAAAACAAGGTGTGGGTAGGGTTGTCAAAAGAGACTGCGCATCAGCTTGGTACGCCTATTTCGTCGCTTTTAGCATGGGTTGCGTTACTGAAAAGCAGGTATCAGGACGATAAGTTGCTGCCCGATATGGAAAAGGACGTGAATCGTTTACGAGTGATAGCGGAACGTTTTTCCAAAATTGGTTCGGCGCCCGATTTGCAGGTGGTAAGTTTAAACGCTGCGCTTGATAATGCAGTTCAATATATGTCGAAAAGGGCATCGCAACAAGTTGTTATTCAAACGCATTACAATATTAAAGACGAAGTTTTTATTCGACTAAATATACCTTTGTTTGAATGGGTGGTTGAGAATTTATGTAAAAATGCCATTGATGCCATGACCGGAAAAGGAAGTATTGACATATATGTGACTAAGCTTGTTGATCAATTGATAATTGACTTTAAAGACAGTGGAAAAGGTATTGAGCGAAACAATTTTAAAAATGTATTCAAACCCGGTTATACCACAAAACAGCGTGGCTGGGGGCTGGGATTATCGTTGGTAAAGCGTATTATTGAAAATTACCACAATGGTAAAATATATGTAAAACACTCTGAGTTAGGAAAGGGTACAACATTTAGAATTGAGTTGAAAATCAATTAATTTGTTTTGAATCGTATTTAAATGTCAGTGTATCAGTGCAATATATTTGATTTGTTATTTTTAAGTAAAAATATGCTTCGAATATTTTTTGCATCTGATGAGATTTTTGTACCTTTGCACGGTTTTTATTGTAGGTAAACCATGTCGAAATTCGAAAAATATAATATTGTATTAAGAGACATCGTCTCAGGGTCACGTGAATACGAGTTTGAGCTTGATGATGAGTATTTTAAGAAAATTGACAGTCCGGAAGTACAAAAAGGAAATGTAAGTGTGAAATTAACGGTAATTAAAAAGACCGAAGCTTATGAACTCGTTTTTGTAATTAACGGTGCGGTACTTGTGCCCTGCAACAGATGTTTGGACGATATGGAGCAATCTATTTCGTACAAAGAGAAGTTGCTGGTAAAGTTTGGTAACCAGTTTGCGGAGGAAGATGAAATTGTGATTGTTCCTGAAAGCGAGGGTGCCATAAATGTGGCCTGGTTTCTCTACGAATTTATTGTGCTCAACATTCCCATAAAGCATGTACATGCACCGGGCGAATGCAATAAAATGATGGTGACAAAGCTGAAGAAGCATATTACACGTGCAAAAGACGATGAAGATGTGGATTTAGACCTCGACGATGATGAGATTGAAATAGAAGACACAACAATCGACCCGCGATGGGAAGGTTTGCAAAATATTATAGATAACAATTAATTAACAAAGAAAAATGGCACATCCTAAGAGAAAACACTCGAAAACCCGTACCGCTAAAAGAAGAACTCATTACAAAGCTGAAGCTCCAACTTTGGCAGTATGTTCTAACTGTGGTGCTGCTCACATATATCACACTGTTTGTGGCGAATGTGGTTACTACAGAGGCAAACTTGCTGTAGAGAAATTAGCAACAGTATAATGTGTTGTCAATAAGTTTTATTGACGTCACTTTTAAAATAAGCCCTTGGTATTTACTCGGGGCTTCGTTTTTATGTAATTAAATGATTAATAATATGTCGAAAATACACGCTGTAATTACTGGTGTAGGTGGCTATGTTCCTGAGTATGTTCTCACAAATCAGGAACTTAGTACAATGATGGATACCAGTGACGAATGGATAACCTCCAGAGTTGGAATCAAGGAGCGCAGAATACTGAAAGAGCCTAATACTGGTACTTCATACATGGCGGCAAAAGCTGCTGAAGATTTGTTTGCAAAAACGGGTACCAAACCTGAAGAAATTGATTTGATTCTCGTAGCTACTACTACGCCTGATTATGTTTTTCCATCGTGTGCTGCTATGACTGCCGAGCGTTTGGGAGTAAAAAATGCACTTGCTTTTGATTTACAGGCTGCCTGTTCGGGTTTCATTGTTGCACTTACAAATGCAGCAAGTTTTATCGAAAGTGGCCGTTATAAAAAAGTATTGGTATTTGGTGCCGAAAAAATGTCGTCAATTACCAATTACAACGACCGTACTACAGCTCCTCTTTTTGGTGATGGTGCCGGTGTGGTACTTGTTGAGCCTTCAACCGATGAGCTTGGTGTGATGGATTCCATAATTAAAACTGATGGTGCCGGTGGACCTCACCTGATGTTGAAAGCCGGTGGATCGGCCAATCCTGCTTCGCACGAAACGGTTGATAAATACGAACATGGTGTTTATCAGGAAGGGCAATATGTATTTAAACATGCTGTTACAAATATGGCCGGCGTTTCGGGCGATATTATGGATAAAAACAATCTGAAATCAGAAGATATTAATTGGTTGATTCCGCATCAGGCTAATTTAAGGATTATCGATGCTGTAGTGAACCGTACCGGAGTTGATTATGATAAAGTAATTATCAATATCGAACGTTTTGGTAATACATCGGCTGCTACAATTCCAATTTGTATCTGGGAGCGTCATAAAGAATTCAAAAAAGGCGATAATATCATACTTACTGCTTTTGGTGCTGGTTTTACCTGGGGTGCGTTGTGGTTGAAGTGGGCTTATTAGAACTTTAGTTTTTCAAAATGCAGGAGCAATTTTCAGACCGGCCAGCTGATGTGGTTATAACAAGGCTGAAGGAGATGATTAATACTGGCTTGCTAAAGCCGGGCGACAAGTTGCCCGCTGAACGTAAAATGGCAGCCGACTTTGGGGTTGGTCGCACACAAATACGCGAAGCGCTGCATAAACTGGAGTTTTACGGTATTATTAAAACGCTTCCTCAGAGTGGTTCGGTTATTAATGGGTTGGATATTACCACACTCAACGGATTGATATCGGATGTGCTGGATTTGCAGCAATATGATTTTTATTCGCTTGTTGAAACCCGTCTCGTATTAGAGCTGAATGCCATTAAATTGTGTGCTGAACGCAGAACCGATCTGGATATTGAAAAATTAAAGCTTGCTCATCAGAATCTGATCGACAATTTTGATGCAATTGATAGGGTGAGTTATGATTTTGCATTTCACAGAGCCATAGCTGAAGGTTCACACAATCCGGTTATTAAAGCAATGCTGATGATAGTAATTCCGGATATTTTATCAATTTATCAGCGAGACAGGATTTGTGCACCTAACAAGACCTTGATTGACGAACATGCTCAAATGATTGACGCTATTGTGCAAAAAGATGTTGAAAGGGCTGCGGGATTGATGTTGCAGCATTTGCAGGGAGTTGTGGAATTTGCCAAGGCACGGATATAAAAAAAACTTCAGGAAACTTCCTGAAGTTTTTTTTTGCGTTATTTTCTTTTTTCAAGTTCGGCGCCCGACTTTACACGTTGCCCGGGGTTCTCTTTGGCTATTTGGCGTAGTATATCTTCGGAATAGCCGGCTCTGATAATTCCGGGAGGAATGTGGAAGTCGTTTTGAAGAAACTTTCCATCCTTTTCTTTCTTAATATTTCCATCCATGTATTTAACCAGCAGGTATTCGCCCAGTTTCTTCCATGCTGCGGTTGAATTTTCGGCCTGATTTATGCTGAAGTTGGTTAAGAAAGCACGTGCTTCGGCTTCTGTTAAATTTTTTGCAGCCATGTCAATAGCTGGTACAAGTTTGTTGAATTCGCTTTCCCATGCAGCTTGCACTTTTTTGATATCCTGCATCATGTACGAGTATTTTCCATATGCAAAATTGGCTACCATATTGTAAGTCCAAAATGCTGATGTAGATGAGTATTCCAACAGATGACCGTTTTTCTCGCTAAAGCAATTGGGAACAGACTGTATGCCACAATACATTGGTACAAAAATATTGCTTGCTGCGTCGTCTACGCCAAACCAAAGTATTCCGCCAATGTAATCGGGTAGCCATGAGCGCATCTGTGCAACAAATACAAATCCGGTTTGCTGGGTAGCTACGGGACGTTCGTGCAGATATTCAATACTGTCAACTTTAAATCCAAGCGGACTGTGACGTAGTTTGCTGCCAAATGGTGCAGCACAAACTCCTTTGGTCATATCAAATTCAGTTCCTTCGTACTGATTGCGCATGTATTCCTTGAATTTCTGTGCATCCACTTTAATGCTTGGTTTAATCCAGAGTGGCATGCGTTTTTTTGTTTCGCCTTTTACATAGCTTATGTATTTGTCCATTGAAGGTTCAACCTGACGGAAAAAGCTCCAAACACGTGCTTCGCATATGCGTAAAGCACTATAGTCAAGAGGAGCATAGGTGTCAGAGAAACTGAAATCTTTGTTGTTCCCTTTAAAATATCCTTTTTGGCGAGCAAAATCAATCACATCGGTAGCATACAAACAATTTTCGGGGTCGTTGAGCGGAAAAGTAGTTATACGAGCCTGGTTGGCATGTCCCGATACACAATCGTCGGGTATACGTTGTGCCACCCAAACCGCACCTTTGTTGCCGGGTCCTTTGCCAATCATTTCCAGGATCCATACTTCGTTAGGATCAGCTATTGAAAACGATTCCCCGGAGCTGTAGTAGCCATACTCAGCTACCAGGTCGGTCATGGTTTTTATGGCTTCGCGGGCAGTTTTAGCGCGCTGCAAGGTGATGTATATAAGGCTTCCATAATCGATTAAGCCAGTGCTGTCTACTAACTCTTCGCGTCCGCCAAAAGTAGTTTCGCCAATGGCCAACTGATGTTCGTTGATATTCCCAATAACAGAATAAGTTTTTTCGGCTTGCTTTATTTTTCCTAAATATTTGCCTGTGTCCCATTCGTAAATATCAAGCATGCTGCCTGCAGGGTGTGTGGCAGCCGGAAACTGATAAAGTGCTCCGTATAAAAAGTAAGAGTCAGCAGCATAGCTGATTAGTGTTGAACCATCGGTTGTGGCTTTTTTTCCTGCTAAAAAGTTGGTACATGCTTGTGAATTTAGCCATGTAACAGAAAAGAGTAACAGGAGTAGAAGTTTTTTTATCGTCATAATCTGAAACTAAATGAAGTAAAAATGAATGTTTTTACAAAAATACAAAAAAAATCAGGCCAAGATACATGCCATCGTAATACTGTAGAATTTTGATTGTGAGCTTTCGCTGCGTGAGGTTAAAATTACTGGTTTTTCTGTGCCCTGAAGTAAACCGGCCATTTCGGCTCCAGCAAAAACCATAAGACCTTTGTAAAATGGGTTTGCACTTTCAAAATTTGGAAAAATCAGTATGTCGGCATCGCCTAAAACGGGCGTATTTACATTTTTAATGCTTCCTCTTTCTTTGTCGAGTGCTAAAAATACATCTATGGGTCCGTCAATAATTACATCGCCAAACTCACCTTTGCGCCATTCGTCCATTATACAGGCGTAATCCTGCATGTATTGAATTTTTGGGTTTAGCTTTTCAGTTGCATGTATCAGGGCTATTTTGGGCTTGAAAATACCAAATTTTTCGGCAGTTTTTATTGAGTAACGAATTATCTCGCGTCGTTGTTCAAGCGATGGAGATGGAATTACGGCAGGGTCGGAAAAAAATACAAGTTTATGATACAGTGGAATTTCAAGTGCAGCGCTGAACGATAGAATATTTCCGTGAGGTACAAGTCCTTTTTCTTTATCAAGAATTGCACGTAAAAGCACATCGGTGTTCACCAGCCCTTTCATCAAAATATCGGCTTCGCCGGATTTAACCATGCGTACCGCTTCAAGAGTAGCATGAGTGGAGTCGGGGATGTCAATTATATGAATGTGTAACGATGGTTTTTTGTCAAATAAAGAGGGCGATTCAATGGCAGCCACGTCGCCTAATAAATAGGCTTCTACAAAACCCATATCGACAGCCTTCAGAATTGCAATGTGTGTATGCGAGTCGGTTGCATTGGCTACAGCAATTCTTTTCCGGATACTAACACTTTGTAAGTGGTTGGTTAAGTCTTTAAACGAAGTAATTGTACTCATATAATTCGATCATTGGTTTGCAAATGTATGTATAAACTACTGTAAAAGCAAACATTGTTTGTGGCTTTAACTGTTTGAAAATGTATAATTTATGACTGGTGTTGTGGCCTCTTTCAGGTTGAATTATTTTTAAAGTGCAAAATAACACTCTGTTTGGTAATGGCTCAATATTAATTGAAATTGTTACTATATGTTGGTGCGTATTTGTCCGGAATTAACCAGTCGGGTTTTAATTTTAACAAAATTCAGGATTTGGTCTTTTATCAAGCTAAATATTCTTTGTATCTTTGGTGGCTTTTTGCGTATTAAGGTCGTTAAAAAAGCGTAGAATGTGTAATATCAGATATTAACAATAAATTATTTTATGAAAAACTACAAATTGCTGAACAATGTTTTTGGCTGGATCGCTTTTGCCATAGCAGCTGTTACTTATTTGTCGACTATGGAGCCTACTGCCAGTTTCTGGGATTGCGGCGAGTTTATTGCAGCAGCCTATAAATTAGATGTAGGCCATCCACCCGGGGCACCGTTTTTTATGTTAACAGCCCGCTTTTTCACCTTGTTTGCATCAGACCCAAGTCAGGTAGCTTTGATGGTAAACTCACTGTCGGCATTGTTTAGTGCATTTACTATTCTGTTTTTATTCTGGACAATTACTCATTTAGCCCGTAAAATTGTAGCAAAGGATGAAAATGATTATACACCTGCCAATATAATCGGTATAATCGGATCCGGATTAGTAGGGGCGTTGGCATATACCTTTTCCGATACATTTTGGTTCTCAGCCGTCGAAGGTGAAGTGTATGCTTATTCTTCGTTATTTACAGCGGTTGTTTTCTGGGCTATTCTTAAATGGGAGCGTGTGGCTGATAAAGAAGGTTCGGACAAATGGTTAATTTTTATTGCCTACCTGATGGGGCTTTCAATAGGTGTTCACCTTTTGAATCTTTTAGCAATACCGGCCATTGTTTTAGTATATTATTTCCGTAATTATACACCATCTACCAAAGGAGTTATTTCTGCAATGCTGGTTTCGGCTGTTGTGTTAGCAGTTGTACTTTATGGTATCATTCCCGGTTTTATTGAAGTGGCCAGTTGGTTCGAGTTGTTTTTCGTAAACAGTTTAGGTTTGCCTTTCAATTCCGGTTTATATGTTTACATTATTAGCACAGTTGCTGTGTTGGCATGGGCTATGTACGAGTCGTATCATTTTAAAAACTATGTTCGTACCGCAGTCTCAAGCTTGTTAGCCATCACTTTGGTAGGTATTCCGTTTTTTGGTTCACATGTTATACTCGGAATTGTTTTAATAGCTGTTCTTGCAGCTGTGTTTTTCTACAAAAAAGAGTGGATTAGCTCGCGTTGGTTAAATACAGCATTGACCATGATTACGGTTGTATTAATCGGATATTCATCGTATACCATCATTGTAATACGCTCGGCAGCAAATCCACCCATGGACCAAAACTCGCCAGACAACGTGTTTGCACTGAAATATTATTTAAATCGTGAGCAGTATGGTGACCGTCCGTTGTTATACGGCGCGGTTTACAATGCGCCTGTGAAATTAAGAGTTGAAGGAAATAGCTGTATCCCTGAGGAAAAAACCGGAGAAGCTCAATACACACCAAAACCAAAGAATTCACCTTCGGATAAAGATGAATATCTGAAAACAGGCTATAAGACCGATTATATAATGGACGAACGTTTTAACATGTTGTTCCCACGCATGTACAGCACTGTTCCCGACCATATAGAAGCTTACAAACAATGGGGTAATGTAACCGGAAATCCTATTACATTTGACTATTGCGGACAACAAAAAACGGAAGTGAAACCTACTTTTGGTGAAAATCTTCGCTTTTTCTTTGATTATCAGGTGCGACATATGTATTTGCGTTACTTTTTGTGGAACTTTTCCGGTCGACAAAACGATATACAGGGCCATGGCGAAATTGATAGAGGAAACTGGATTACCGGATTCAATTTTATTGATAAATATCTGGTAGGCGACCAAACAAACCTGCCTAAGGAAATGGCTGAAAATAAAGGACATAATAAATATTATATGTTACCTCTGTTTTTAGGGTTATTAGGTATAGTTTTCCAATTTTATGGAGGCAAAGAAGGTCGACATGGTTTTTGGGTTACTTTTCTGTTGTTCTTATTAACCGGTTTAGCCATTGTAGTTTATTTGAATCAAACTCCATATCAACCACGCGAGCGTGATTATGCTTATGCAGGTTCGTTTTATGCGTTTACCATATGGATAGGTTTGGGCGTTTTAGCCATAATAAAAGCCATTGATAAGTATATACCAAAAACTGTAGCTGCTACAATCGTTAGTTTGGCTGCGCTTTGTGTTCCTGCTTTAATGGCATCCGAAAACTGGGACGATCACAACAGAAACAATCGTTTTGTGGCACGTGATTTTGGTCAAAACTATCTTTTGTCAATAAAACCCAATGCCATCATTTTTACAAATGGCGATAACGATACTTTCCCTCTTTGGTACAACCAGGAAGTTGAAGGTAAACGTACTGATGTTAGAGTTTGTAACTTAAGCTACTTGCAAACCGATTGGTATATCGACCAAATGAAGCGTGGTGCATACGAATCGGCTCCGCTACCAATTTCGTGGACTCAGGCCGAATATGTGTCGGGCAAAAATGAAGTAGTATGGATTGAAGATCAGATTAAAGAGGCGTTGAATATTAACGATGCATTTAATTTCCTTCTGAAACGTGGTGAGTTTAAAGATGTGGAAGGAGATGGTTATATCCCGACTAAAAAACTGTTTTTACCGGTTGATGCAGCTCAGGTAGTTAAAAGCGGAACTTTGAAACCGGAACGTGCTTCGGAAATTTTACCACAGCTCGATATTGACCTTACACAGCGTCGTTTGACAAAAAGTGAACTTATGATTCTGGAAATGTTGCGTACAAATAACTGGAAACGACCAATGTACTTTGCTGTAACGGTTGGTGATAGCTATTATCTTGGACTGAACGATCACTTTGAGCTTACTGGTTTAGCATATCAGATACTACCTGTTGGCGTAAAAGGAAGTGGTTCGGGAGTTAATACCGGCGAAATGTACGATAACATGATCAATAAATTCCGTTATGGCAATGTTAGCGACCCGAACGTGTATATTGATGAAAATACCATGCGTATGTGTCGTACACATCGTATGATGTTTGCTCAGTTGGCCGGAGCACTCTACAATCAGGGCGATTCTGTAAAAACATTGAAAACATTGGATTTTGCCGAAAAAGTTATTCCGGGTACAACAGTGTCGCACGATTATGTTTCCATTTCAATGGCCGAGTTGTATTACAAGTTAGGCGAAGTTCAAAAAGGAAATGCCATTATGGACAATGTGGCTGGCAGTGCAGTAGAGTACCTAAACTGGTACAATACGCTTACCCGCTCACAAAAGGCAAGTGTTGCAAACCGTATCAATCATAATTTAGCGGTACTTAATCAGGTATTAAGAGTGTGCGATCAGGAAAAACAGCGTAGTATTCTGGATAAATACCTGCCTGTTTTCATGAGGTATACTCAAAATGGTGATATGTAATGAGTTTGCAGTTTCCCCGTTTTTTACGCTTTCTTTTTAGTAAATCATTAATATGGCGAGTGCCTTCGTCGTCAAAAGTTATTTATTTGACTTTTGACGATGGGCCGGTGCCCGAAATTACACCTCAGGTATTGGATATACTTGATAGATATGGATGGAAGGCTACATTTTTTTGTGTTGGTAATAATGTGCAAAAATATCCCGGGCTTTTCGACGAGGTGAAAAGCAGAGGTCATGTGGTGGCTAATCACACTTTCGATCACCTGAGGGGATTCTGGACAAACAGCGACCATTATCTGAACAATATTCGAAAGGCTGCCGAGTATATTGAAAGTGATTTATTCCGGCCTCCACACGGACAAATTACCGGCAAACAAATACGGAAACTTCGAAAGGAGTTTCGGATAATAATGTGGGATGTAATAACATACGATTACGATAGAAACCTCAGTCCTGAGCAGGTTTTGCGTAATGTAACCGACAATCACAGGAAAGGCTCAATTGTAGTGTTTCACGACTCTATAAAAGCGGGACCTAACGTTTTGGAGGTGTTGCCTAAGGCTATTGAGTTTTGGATGTCGAAGGGATATACCTGGAATACGCTTTAGATGTAAACCGGTAAGTTCAATGCTAACATTAAATAACCATGAAAGAATCTTTGTTACATTTTGTTTGGCAATATCGTCTGTTTTCAACTATAAATTTGACAACAAGCGACGGTGAAGAACTGGAAGTTATTGATGTAGGGATTTTAAACCGTGATGAGGGGCCTGATTTCTTCAATGCGAAAATAAAAATTGGAGGTACGGTGTGGGCCGGCAATGTTGAAATACATGTTAAGGCCAGCGATTGGAACAAACATCAACACAAAGATAATCCGCAGTACGATAGTATTATACTGCATGTAGTGGAACAGAATGATGCCGATATTTACAGAACAAATACTGAAAAGATTCCGTGTTTGACTCTTAACATCCCTCAGCGAATTAAAGAGCAATACAATGAGCTAATAGAAAACAAAAAGTGGATTCCATGTGCCGATAAGTTGAAGCAAGTGCCATCTATAGTTGTAAATAGTTGGAAAAATGCGTTGTTGATTGAACGCTTACAGTTGAAAACAGCTGCTCTGAAATCCTTGTTAGTGGCAACTGAAACCCATTGGGAGGAAGTTTTCTATATAAGTTTGGCCCGAAGTATGGGTTTTTCGGTAAATAGTCAGGCTTTTGAAATGTTGGCTAAGTCTTTACCATTGGCAGTTTTAGCCCATCATAAAAATGATTTATTTCAAGTGGAAGCTTTGCTTTTCGGGCAGTCGGGATTATTGCCTGAGCATTCGGACGAGGAGTATGTGTTGAGGCTGAAAACAGAATATGTGCATTTGAAGTCGAAATACAATTTAAATGCATTAAATGGTCAGGTATGGAAATTTTTAAGGTTGCGACCTGATAATTTTCCTACAATACGAATAGCGCAATTTGCAGCAATAATTCATTATTCGAATAAATTATTTTCGAAAGTAGTTGACAATCCGAATTCTGATTTTATCAGAAAAGTATTAAGTGTAGTACCCTCGGAGTATTGGTATACACATTATTTGTTTGGTGAATCATCTGCATCGAAACAAAAGAAAATTGGTGATCTTTCGTTAAATGGTTTAATAATCAATACGGTGGTGCCTCTGTTGTTTCTGTATGGAACGCATACAGGCAACGATACGCTTAAAAATAAATCGCTCGAAGTACTTGAAACGTTGCCAGCCGAAAAGAATTCGATAATTGCAGGATGGCAAAATGCAGGTATGCTTATTGAATCGGCTTACGATTCGCAGGCATATATCCATTTAAAACGAAATTATTGCGAATTAAAAAAGTGTATGCAGTGTAGAATAGGACACAAGATACTTACGATATAAAATGAAAATTAGAATTAAATATATAGTTGGTTTAATCACTATTTGTGTAGCCATGTATTCCTGTGCCAATAAAGCACAGGGTCCTACGGGCGGCCCCAAAGACGAAACGCCTCCGGTAGTTACCCGCTCGAATCCGGTTAATGGGGCTTTAAGCTTTAATAAGAAACTGATACAACTGTATTTCGACGAGAATATAACGGTTGAAAAGCCGGGCGAACTTATCGTAATTTCGCCACCTCAAAAAACACCCCCTGAGATTAAAGGGAATGCAAAGCTGGTATCGGTTCAGTTTGAAGACGATTTGAAGGATAGTACCACTTACACAATTAATTTCGGAAACTCAATTGTGGATTTGAACGAAAAAAATCCCCTGAAAAACTTCCGCTTCTCGTTTTCTACCGGAAGTACAATAGATACGCTTCAGATTTCCGGAAATATTGTCAATGCCGAAGATTTAAATCCTGTGTCAGGTGTAATTGTTGGTATATATGCCGAGGATGCAGATTCTGTGTTTTTTAAAAAACCATTTTTACGCATTGCAAAAACCGACGAAAATGGTCGGTTTGTTATAGATAACTGTAAGCCGGGACGATACAGAGTATATGCTTTGGGCGATACAAGTAACGATTATTATTATCAACCCGGCGAAAGTACAGCGTTTTTGGATAGTTTGGTGAACCCAACTACTGTGTTAGCCGAAATGCACGATACGATTTGGAAAGACTCTACCACCATCGACAGTGTACGTACTTATATGGGTACCCGCTTTTTGCCTGATAATCTGATTTTGAGTTATTTCAAGGATTCCAAAAAACGACAATATTTCATTAAGCCCGAGCGCAAGCAAGCCAATATGTTTAGTCTTTATTTTAACACCAAATCGGATAGTTTGCCCATTGTGAAACCGCTTAATTTCTCATGGGAAAATAAAGTTCTGCTTCAGAAAAATGCTACACTCGATACGCTGAATTATTGGTTGCTGGATAGTACTCTGATAAATAAGGATACGCTTACCATGGAGTTGACTTACAAAAAAACCGATTCCTTGTTTCGTTTTGTGAGTCAAACTGATACTATTCATGCCATTGCCCGTCGCGCTCAAAAGCCGAATGTAAAACCCAAAAAGAATCAGGTGCCTCTACCTGTCTATCTTAATATAACATCGAATGCTTCCGGTGCGTCGTTCGATATTTATAATCCGTTACTTATCAGGTTTGATTCTCCGGTTGATTCAATAAACCTCACCGGTTTTTATCTGGAGCAAAAAGTGGATACAATTTACAAAGCTCTAAAGTTAAACTGGTCGGCAGTAGATTCAACTAAAATGGCCTATAAGGTGCTGCATAAATGGGAGCCCGAAACTTCCTATTCATTCAGAATTGATTCAGCAGCTGTTAAGAGTGTATATGGTATCAGAAACAATTCATTTAAAGCCGATTTTAAAATAAAATCGCTCGACGAATACTCGTCAATAAAAATACAATTAGCAGATTTTAATCCGAAGGTTGTATTTCAGGTGCTGAGTACTTCCGATCAGGTGATTGCTTCGAAAAAAGCTCAGGCCAAAGGTACTTTAATAGAATACCTGAAACCGGGCGACTTATACATTCGGGCATATATTGACGAAAACCAGAATGGAGTTTGGGATACGGGTGATATAAACTCTCGTCGACAACCAGAACCAGTGTTTTATTATCCTAAAAAACTCACATTGAAAGCCAATTGGGAATTTGAGGAAACCTGGAATCTGAATGAAAAAGCTTTGTTGGAACAAAAACCTGTTGAACTGAAAAAAGATGCGGGTAAGAAAAAAAATAATTAGCAAATATAGATATATAGCGTAATGGAATACAATTTCAGAGAAATAGAGCAAAAGTGGCAAGCCGAATGGAAAAAGAACGGCACGTATAAAACAGTTGTCAATGCCGGAAAACCTAAATTTTATGTTTTGGATATGTTTCCGTATCCTTCAGGAGCCGGTTTACATGTTGGTCATCCGCTTGGATATATAGCTTCTGATATTTACAGTCGTTACAAACGCCTCAAAGGATTTAATGTGCTTCACCCTATGGGGTATGATGCATATGGTTTACCTGCCGAACAATACGCCATTCAAACAGGGCAGCATCCGGCTATTACTACCAAAAAGAACATTGCCCGATATCGGGAGCAACTTGATAAAATTGGTTTTTGTTACGATTGGGATCGCGAAATACAAACCTGTGAACCCGATTATTACAAATGGACTCAATGGGCTTTTGTGCAGATGTTTAATTCATATTACTGCAACGATGCCAAACAAGCCCGACCTATCGCTGAGTTGGTCAGTGTATTCGAACAGCAGGGAAGCGCAGGAGTTAATATTGCTGGTAGCGAAGAGCTTGTTTTTTCGGCTGATGATTGGAAAGCGATGACGGAAAAAGAGCAACAGGAAATTCTGTTGAACTACCGCATTGCTTATTTAGCCGATTTGAAAGTAAACTGGTGTCCGGCATTGGGTACAGTTTTGGCAAACGACGAAGTTAGCGAAGGCGTTTCGGTACGTGGCGGGCATCCAGTGGAGCAAAAAATGATGCGTCAGTGGAGTTTGCGTGTGTCGGCTTATGCACAACGTTTGCTCGATGGTTTGGATACTTTGGACTGGACCGAATCGCTGAAAGAAACACAGAAAAACTGGATTGGCCGTTCCGAAGGTGCAGAAATGAAATTCAAATTAAAGGATCAGGATTTTGAATTCGAAATTTTCACAACCCGTGCTGACACGGTATTTGGTGTCACTTTTATGGTGCTTGCACCCGAAAGTGATTATGTAAAAGTTTGCACTACAGCTGAGCAGGCAGCCGAAGTGGATGCTTATCTTGATTTGGTGAAAAAACGTACTGAGCGCGAGCGTATTGCCGACCGCAGAGTAACCGGTGTATTTACCGGAGCATATGCCATTAATCCTTTAAGCGGAACTGAAATTCCGGTTTATGTGTCGGATTATGTATTAGCTGGTTACGGTACAGGCGCCATTATGGCCGTTCCGGCGCACGATAGTCGCGACTATGCTTTTGCAAAGCACTTTAATTTGCCCATTATTCCTTTAATTGAAGGTTGTGATGTGAGCAACGAGAGCTTTGATGCCAAGGAAGGTATTATGGTTAACTCAGGCTTTCTGAATGGCCTTACTGTAAAAGAAGCGATTTCAGCTGCCAAAAAATACATTGCCGAAAAAGGAATAGGGCGTGTAAAAGTGAATTTCCGCTTGCGCGATGCTATTTTCAGTCGTCAGCGATATTGGGGCGAACCTTTTCCGGTATACTACAAAAATGGAATGCCCTACATGTTGCCAACCGATAAACTGCCTCTGTTATTACCTGAGATTGATAAATATTTACCTACCGAAAGTGGCGAACCACCACTCGGACGTGCTCAAAACTGGGGCTGGAATGAATCGGAGCAAAAAGTTACTGCCAGCTCCGAAATTGATAATATCGCAGTTTATCCTCTTGAGTTAAGCACTATGCCTGGTTTTGCAGGCTCATCGGCCTATTATCTTAGATATATGGATAATAAAAACGACAGTGCTTTGGTAAGTAACGAAGCGAATGCTTACTGGGAAAATGTGGATTTGTATATCGGTGGTACTGAGCATGCTACCGGTCACCTTATTTACAGCCGTTTCTGGAATAAATTTTTATTCGACCTTGGCGTAGTGGTGAAAGACGAACCTTTCAAAAAACTGATTAATCAGGGCATGATTCAGGGACGAAGTAATTTTGTGTATAGGATTAAGGATACAAATACTTTTGTTTCGTTGAACCTGAAAAATGAGTATGAGACTACACAAATCCACGTAGATGTAAATATTGTATCGAACGATATACTTGATATAGATAAATTTAAAGCATGGATGCCCGATTATGCCAATGCCGAATTTATACTTGAGGATGGTAAATATGTGTGCGGATGGGCTGTAGAGAAAATGTCGAAATCGATGTTCAACGTAGTGAACCCCGATGATATTGTGGGTAAATACGGAGCAGATACACTGCGTTTATATGAAATGTTCCTCGGTCCATTAGAGCAATCGAAACCCTGGGATACCAATGGTATTGATGGTGTACACCGCTTTTTGAAACGTTTGTGGAGCCTGTTTTATAAAGATGGAGTACTGTTGGTTAACCATGATGTGCCCACCGCTGAAGAGTTGAAAGCCTTGCACAAAACCATCAGGAAAGTGACTTTCGATATCGAAAACTTTTCGTACAACACCTCGGTTTCTGCATTTATGATTTGTGTAAATGAATTATTTGCACTGAAATGCAATAAAAAAGCTATTCTGGATGATTTGGTGGTATTGTTAGCTCCATTTGCCCCACATATTGCTGAAGAATTGTATCATGTGTTAGGAAACGAAGGTACCGTATGCGATGCTGCTTTTCCGCTTTGTAACGAAACTTATCTGGTCGAAAATTCGGTTAAATACCCAATTTCGTTCAATGGAAAAGTGCGGTTTACCCTCGAATTGCCAGCTACAATGAGCAAAGAAGAGGTTGAAAAAACTGCACTGGAAAACGAACAGACCATTAAGCAGTTAAATGGTGCTTTGCCTAAGAAAATAATAGTGGTGCCGGGCAAAATAGTAAATATTGTAATGTAAACAGCTATGCTGAAAAAACTGAAAGAGAAAGGGATTTTTGTTAGTCACAAAATGAACCTGAAAGAGCATATTTTTATTGCGTTGGGTTTGTTGCTTTATGCCGGTGCCTGGAAAGCATTTTTATTACCACATCACATAACCGGTGGAGGAGTAACCGGTATTGGTGCCATTGTGTATTATGCTACGGGCATACCTGTGTCGCTTACCTATTTTTCAATCAATGCCCTGCTTCTGTTAATTGCAATCCGCACCATTGGTATTAAGTTTAGTATTCGCACCATTTATGGTGTGGGGGTTCTGACATTCTTTTTCTCGGTTTTACCACAGGCCAATATCGGTACATTTGTGGGCGAAAAGGAAGACTTTATGGCTTGTGTATTAGGTGGTTTATTATCGGGTGCGGGTATTGGTGTGGTTTTTCTGTTCAACGGAAGTTCGGGAGGTACCGACATCATTGCCAAAATTGTGAATAAAAACCGAAATATCACGCTCGGGCGAATATTATTATACTGCGATGTGTTAATTGTTTCGTCGTCCTATTTTCTGAAAGATGGTAGTATTGAAAGCATTGTGTACGGGCTAACGATGCTTACTGTTACTACTCTCACGGTAGATATGGTGATAAATGGTGTTCGGCAATCGGTGCAATTTTTTATTTTTTCGAAAAATTACGAGGAAATTGCTTCGCGTATCAATACCGAGGTAAACCGTGGTGTAACTATACTCGATGGTATGGGATGGTACTCAAAGCAGCCTGTAAAAGTTGTCACAGTTATTGCCCGTAAAAATGAATCAATACGCATTTTCAAGATAGTTAAGGAGTGTGACCCGAATGCATTTGTGTCGCAATCGTCGGCTATCGGGGTTTACGGCGAAGGATTTGATATTATAAAAAGCAAGTAATATGGCTGGTTTTTCGGGAGTAATTTATAAAACGGAGAAGTATAAAGATGCCATTAATGAGCTTTTGCCTATAAAAAGCAGGCACGACAACGGACTTGAAACCAGGTTTGTAAGTGGCGACTCGTTTTATATTCAGCAGGTTTATAATCAAAAATTCCTGAACGACAAAGTATTGCACAGTGATGCCGACTGTGTGATCGGCCTGGAAGGCGTGATTTTCAATTTGAGCGAATTGAAACAAGCTTCCGGCTATACTTCTGCTTTTGACGTGCTTAAGTGGTTGTTTATCAATTACAATGATAAATTTGTAGCCCGGCTACGTGGCGACTTTAGTGGTTTTATATTCGATAAAAAAACGAATATCTGGTTCGTTTTTACAAACCATACAGGTGCAAAGCGCATATTTCATTATCAGAATAAAGATGTGCTGATTTTTGCATCGGAATTGCAGTCGGTGTCCAAAATTTTAAAATCCATTGGTATAGTTTGCACATTAAACAAGTATGCTGCTTATTCCATACTAACCAATGGCTTTATGCTTAATCACGAAACCTATTTGGAAGGGGTGGAAAGGCTATTGCCTGGCACTCTGATGCAATATGGCGATGGAAAAATGCATCTGACGCAGTATTTCCATTTAAGTATGGTGGAAAGAAATCGTGATTCGCATGCGGCTGTTATCGACAATGTGGATAATTTGTTTCGCCAGGCTATACAGCGCGAATTTGAAAAAGACAAGGAATATGGTTACGACCATATTGCCACCTTAAGCGGAGGTCTCGATTCGCGTATGACGGTACTTATGGCGCATAAAATGGGCTACCATCGTCAGCTGAATTTTACTTTTTCGCAGGCGAATTACCTTGATGAGCAAATTGCCAAACAAATTGCTATCGACCATCAACATGAGTTCTTGTTTCAATCGCTCGATAATGGTAATTACCTGAGTCCGATTGATGAAATTGTGAGCTATAACGATGGGTTAATAATTTATGCCGGAAGCGCACACATGTATAAATCGTGCCGGAATATGAACTTTAATCCTTATGGTATTGTGCATACCGGATTAATTGGCGATGCTGTTTTAGGTTCGTTTCTGTCGAAACCGCAAATTGTTAAGCCGGAATTGTCGGCGAGTGTTTATTCGTCAAAATTACTGGCAAAAGCCACTCCCTATATCCATAAAGTACAGAGTGATTATAGCTCCGAAGAACTCTATAAATTCTATGGGCGAGGTTTTTCAGGGGCTATGAATGGCAATTACTACCTCGATGTTTTCACACAGAGCGCATCGCCGTTTCTCGATTTGGATTTTTTGAGCTATTGTTATTCAATCCCTGAAAACCTGAAGTTTAAACAAAAAATTTACATCGATTGGATTGAGCTTCGTAATAAGGAATTCGCACGTTATCCGTGGGAAAAAACAGGTGTTTCGCCACTTAAATCGTTGAATAATAAGAAGTATTTTGATTTGGCTTATTATAAACGCATGAGCCTGAAGTTTTTCGATAAAATAGCAGGGCAACAAAAGTCTGGTATGAATCCGTTTGATTACTGGTTGACTAACAACAAAGCCCTGGCCGATACGATAAACAGTTATTTTCACGACAATATTGAGCGTGTAAATGAGGACGAATTGCGCAACGACTGTATATGGCTTTATCAGAATGGAAACTGGGGCGAACGCTTTCAGGTAGTGACTCTTCTGGCAGCCCTCAAATTGCACTTTTAATGACGACTAACTGTCATCTCACCACAAACACTAACTGTAAGTTTTTGTTTCACCTGTTCGGTATTGTCATATTCGCCTAACAGGTGCATTAGTTTGGTAATAATTGCCTCCAGAGTACAATCATAGGCACTCAATACGCCTGCCGACATCAGGTTCAGACTCGTTTCGTAGCGCCCCATTTCAACAGAACCTGTGCTGCACTGGCTACGATTTACCATGATGATATCACGGTCGTTCGCGTGTTTAAGCAATTCGTAAAGCCATTTGGCACGAGGAGCATTCCCGGCTCCAAACGATTCGATTACAACTGCCCTCAGGTTTGAAATATTTAAAATGGCCTCTACAGTTTCCTTTGTAATGCCCGGGAAAAGTTTAAGTACTGCCACATGCGGATTCATTTTATCACGTACTCGCAGTTTCAAATCTCTGTCGTTATAGTGAATATAAGTACGGAAGTATTTAATATGAACTCCGGCTTTAGCCAAATGCGGGTAATTATACGAATTAAAAGCATTGAAATGCTCGGTAGTCTTTTTGGTTGTTCGGTTACCTCTGAAAAGCGTATCTTCAAAAAATATACACACCTCGGGCACAACCGGTTGTCCGTTTTCGTAGGCGGTTGCTATTTCAATAGCAGTGAGCAGGTTTTCTTTTGCATCGGAACGAAGCATGCCAATAGGTAATTGCGAACCGGTAAATACTACAGGTTTCGAAAGGTTTTCAAGCATAAAACTCAGTGCCGAAGCCGAATAGGCCATCGTGTCGGTGCCGTGTAAAATAACAAATCCGTCGTAGTTGTTGTAGTTTTCATCTATCAGGCTTGCTAATTTTTGCCAGATTTCAGGGTTTACATCCGATGAGTCGATTAATGGTGTAAACGGTACGCTTTTTACTTTTACACCAATTTCTTTGAGTTCGGGCATTAGATCTTGTAATCGCTCAAAGTCAACCGGACGTAATGCTCCTGTCGATGGGTCTTCGGCCATACTAATGGTGCCCCCGGTGAAAATAAGTAAAACGGCACTTGATTTATCCACAACTTTTTCCTTTCAAATTTTTACTAAATGCAAAGATAATCTTTTTTGATTCTAAAGTATGTAGATGTTTGGTAAACGGCTTATTTTAAAATATAATACCTACAATTTATAAAATAATTAAAAACTAAAACATCAATTTTATAAAAATTAAACCTGAAAATCTTTTATGTGTTTATTTTTAGTTTCTCGCCGGTATTAATTTTTGTAGACTTTTTGCTATTCCAGGTCTTGATTTGAGCAATTGTACATTTGTATTTTTCGGCAATTTCTGATAGGGTTTCACCAGATTTTACCACATGTGTTATGCGTTTTTCATTCTTTTTGGCTTTTTTCTCAGTCTCTGTTTTAGCAATTGATTGGTCGGCCTTTTCCGGAATTGTATTTCTGGTTACATTCAGTTGTTGTCCAGGGAAAATTTTGCCATTATTCAGCTTGTTTATGCTTTTCAATTCATCCACGGTCATTTGATACGCTTTTGCAATTGAATACAATGTTTCGCCTTTGCCAACTTTATGTTGTGTGGTTTCAGAATTATCGTCATCCTGTATTTGTGGTAGGGGGTCGTTTGCCAATTGAGTTGAATCATTAGCCATTTTGACAGTGGTTTTTACCAGTTGCTTTTCGTACACTTTCGTTTCGTAGGAGTCGGCAATTTTGAGACGCTGTTTCAGCGATAGAAAATCAGATGTCAACTTGTTTTTCTTTTTCAGTTGAGCTATCGTAGTACCATGTTTCTGCGCTATTGACGATAGGGTTTCACCTGATTTTACTGTGTGATATTTCGCCGGAACTTTCTTTGTAACAGCTACCGTTTCGTATCTGACTGTATTTTGATTTTCTGCTAAAGTGCTGTTCTCTACAATATTTGGAGTTGTTACCGAAGTGGATGATGCTCGTGCTATTAGGCTATCGGTATTAAAAACCCTACCGGCTTTGATAAATCGTTTCCGGTAGTAGGGAGCATCCGAATTCGAAATGCTAATACCCGAACTTGATGCCGAATGAATAAATGTAAATTCACCATTTTCTTTTTTTTCAACTACCAAGCCCACGTGTCCGATTCTTGAACCTCTTCGATGTCCGTTAAAAAAAACCAAATCGCCCGGCTGTATGTCGTCGTTACTTACTGTTGGAGTTTGCTCAGCCTGATCGCGCGATGAGCGTCCGAGTTTTATTCCAAAATTACTAAATACGAAACTGGTAAACCCTGAACAGTCGAAAGAGTTTGGTCCTGCCGACCCACCCCGATATGGTTTTCCAAGGTAGTTCTTGCTGAAATTTAAAATAGAGTCGATGCGAGAAATGGAGGCCGCACCAAAATTATTAAAAGAACGGTTAATAGTCTGATTGCTGCTTGAATTTATACTGTCGGTTTGAGCATAAATACTATTAGAAATACAAATAAATGCAACTATTGAGGCTACTAACTTAAATTTTATCATGCGGAATTTGAAAGATGTTTCTTACAAAGATAAAATTTTATGGCTTTCTACTGAAATAGCTTGAGGGCTTTTAACCGAAATTAAGCTAAAGTAAGGAAATATTAATGTCAAATTTTATACTTCTTACTTTAGCTTTTTCATTTTTGTTTATTTGCAATCGGGCAGAATTTCAACTTTGTACTGAAGTTTTTCAATGGCTTCTTTAATGGCCTGTGAGTTGTTTTTGTTTGCATTAAACTTTACTTTTACTATTTTTTCGTCCAGATTTATGTCCAAAGCCTTCACGCCTTTTTCGAATGCAATGTTCTTCTCAATTTTGATTTTGCATCCGATACAATCCATTGATACTTTGTAACATACTGTTGAATCGTTTTGGCTTTTATTGCCAGCGAAAGCACCAAGACAAATAGTCAGTGCAATGAATAACATACTTTTTTTCATATACTTTTTCTGTTTTGTTTATTTTATTCCAATTTCTAAATTCTATCTAATGCCCACCTGAATCCGATATAAAATTTACGCTGATGGAGTGGCCCCCAAATCAAAGTAGCATCAAAGTTGTTACTTCCCGGATTTTCCACATCAATAATCGGATGCATTTGAGTGAAATTTGTCAGGTTTTCGGAGCCTGCATATATCGACCATGTTTTAAAATATTTTGTAATTTGAGCATTCATTACGGTGTACGGATCAAATGATTTCGACCATAGAGGCTGTGATACGGATGGGTCGGGCATGCGTCCTCCTCCGTTCAATTGCAATGTATAATCAAATTGCCATTTTTTAAGTGGTGTTTGATAACTTGCTGTAAATAAGCTTTTTGATTTATTGGTTAATGGTTTGTCGCGTAAAACATTGTTTATAGTTGTTTTTACAATATTTATCCGGTGTGCCACATTCAGACTCAAACCTTTTACTAGCTCCATAGACGCTTCAATTTGTGCACTGTGCGAATACGATTTTCCGTTCAGATTTGTAAATCTTACTTCGTGAGGATTGGTGTCCATATCCATAACAACCTGCTCATTAAAATTCGTGAAATACCATTCTCCGTTTAATTTCAGGTCTTTAGAGCCTAAATGAATGTCGTACATTATGCTTAATCCATAATTCCAGGCATCTTCCATTTTTAGATTATTTGCAATTATTATTTGACGGTTGCTTGCGAGCATATTGTTGTTTTCGGCCATGATATTGGGCGAGCGATAGCCTTTTCCTACAGATGCTCTGATAGTAAAATCATCGCTCAAACTGTATTTAGCGTGTAAACGCGGGGTGAAAAGATTTCCATAAAGTGAATTGTGGTCAAATCGGATACCTGCCATCAACAATAATGCATCTGTTGGTTTAAAACTATATTCACTGTAAATGCCGGTAATTAACTCGTTTTTTTCTGTTTCTGTTTGTTGTACCGATGGCATTCTCTCTTTAAAATAGTCGTAGGTAAGGCTAACACCGCTGGTCAGTTTATGTTTGTCGGTCCATTGTGTTTGATAAAGTAAATTGGAGTAAATGCTGTTTTGACGTCCTTTATACGACTTTAAACCGTACAACGATTGTTGACCATGGGTAGAACCACTCAGAATCAGAGCCACACTTTCTCCGGTAGCATTATTAAAAATCAGTGCGTTTTTCAGAAAAAACTCCAACCTTTCCGATTCAATATCTATTTTATAGTTGCCATTTATCTGACCGCCATTACGGTTCTCATTCAATGCTCTCACAAATGCCTGCGACATAAATTTATCCGATTTATAATACCATCGGTTAATAAAATTGTACTGGCGCGTCATAGGCATATCAATAAAATTATCATGATTATGATCTGACGCAGTGTATTCATCACTGGCATGCAGCAAAATGCCTGTAGACAATTTGTTGTTAAAATGAACGGTGGCATTCAGGTTTGACTCAACGCGTCCGGCATCGCTGGCAAACAGATTGAACGCAATTTTTTCGCTCGTTGGAGGTTTTTTATATTCCACATTTATTTGTCCTGTTAAGGATTCGTACCCGTTAATTACCGATGAGGTGCCTTTCGATACCTGAATGCTTTCCATCCAGGGGCCCGGAATAAAACTAAGCCCGTATGGAGCCGAAATTCCTCTCAGATTCGGGATATTCTCAGTGAGCATTTGCACGTAAGTACCGGGTAGTCCTAATAGTTTTATTTGTTTGGCGCCGGTAGCAGCGTCGCTGTAAGATACATCCACCGAAGGATTGGTCTCAAAACTCTCCGATAAATTACAACAGGCAGCTTTGCACAGTTCGGCTGCATTTATTTTTTCGGTATTAAATATCGCTACGCGCGATTTTGTGGTACCGGTATTGCGGCCAACCACATTTAATTCTGTTAGTTCAATTTTGTCGGTGAGTGTTACCGTTCTGAAACTATCGTCGATTACGTTGATTGTATCATTTGTGTAGCCTATGAAGCTGATAATTAGCTTGGCAGCGTCATTGTGCCTGGCTATTTCGAATTCCCCTTTTTCGTCGGTAACAGTGCCCGATCCGGTGTCTAACCATTTTACATTGGCGTTGGGAATGGCTTCGCCTTTTTGGTTTATTACTTTTCCTTTTACTCCTGCATATGCGTTGAATGCAGAGAAAAAGAATAGTAAAACAATATATTGTTTCATTTTTCTATTAATTTAAATTATACATAACGAAATAAGGTCGGCAGTACATTGACTGTCGACAACTGTTTTTTTTCGAAAATGTGTGTCTAAATTAACAGAGTTGAGATTTTTGTAAGTATAATTCTCCCTGTATTCCGGGATTTTAGTAGGGGAGGAGGCGATAAAGAATTATAGCCGGTATAATTAAAATCAGTCAGCAAATTTGAAAAGTCAGGTACGATGCTGTATAATAATGATAACTGTACAGGCTCTGTAGTCGTTGTTGAAATTTGAACTGTAGGTGTCTCGGTGTTTATTCGAAGCAGATGACAGCCGTTGTTCATATGTTCTACAATAGAACATGCAATGTCTGCCTTCTCATCGGGATGATGATGCATAT
>RRZT010219372.1_pt1 | contig 25603 bp, 25 predicted proteins | sample 2165551 | NCBI WGS metagenome assembly RRZT01 (sample SAMN10456910, study PRJNA506462) | wastewater metagenome | biome: wastewater; feature: sludge; material: wastewater sludge; isolation source: wastewater sludge with Escherichia coli K12::gfp cells carrying plasmid... | place: USA: Moscow, Idaho... | reverse complement strand
GTTATCGTGCCAATCTGCACGTTTCAGCATAAATTATCAGTAAAAATATTGAGCCGCAGTATACACTACTACCTCAGAATCATAATTTGTTACTGCAGCTAAAATTGCTTGTGTCCCTGCAAATTTAAAAAGATTAAAGCCACTTTTAATCCCTGCTTATAAGCTCATAAATTGAGAATCTGTCGGGCAATAAAAAAGTTTTCAAGCAATCTGAGAAGTTTACGAAAATGCGTCTCGAATCTTTCCTGACCACAAAAGTCGCGGCTAAGGAAAAACTCAACCTTCTCTTTCTCCGTGCACAATCTCTACCAATTTTAACGCTTGCAATTCCATTTCTATCACAAAGTCATCAACCCTTGCCCTGAAATGACGATAAAAAATCATACTGGGTATGGCTACAAGTATGCCAAAAGCAGCATTATATAGCGCAACTGAAATTCCGTAAGCAAGCTGTGCCGGGTTGCTACCGGTAGGTGAATTTGATCCGAAGATTTCAATCATACCCACCAATGTACCAAACAAACCCATCAAAGGACTCAATGCAGCAATGGTTCCCAGCGTTGTCAGGTAACGATTCAAATCATGCACGATCACTCGGCCTGATTCTTCAATCGATTCCTTCATCACCTCGCGTGTGCTTTTGACATTTCTAAGCCCGGCTGCAAGTATTTGTCCCAATGGGGAATGCATTTGCAAACGTGCAAGCATTTCAGAATTAACACCTCCGCGCTTATATTCACTTAATACCCTGGATAACAACTCCTTCGGTGCAACAACACTTAAACGCAATGTCCACATCCGCTCTCCGATAATAGCCAAGGCAACTATGGAAGCAATTATGATCGGCCAAATCGGCCAACCCGCTGCTTGAATTAACGATAACACGCGACATTCTCCTCACTCACTTTAGATCCGGGTATTCAGGTTTTACTCTGTAACCTACTATATTACCTGATTTACATATATTATTACCAAGCAGTTAATTCGGCATGCCCTGTATCTGGATCATACAATTTTAACAACCCATTTTCTATCCACAATTTCTGTGGATAAGTCTGTGCGCATATTACAAAAAGGAAAAATAAGTGACCAAATTCAAACATCTTTTCTAATTTGATTATTTATTAATCTCACGCATATACATTAATAAACAATATGTTATATATTAAGTATAGCACTCTCTCGTATTAATACACTGCTTTCTTCTAGATCCGACAATTCATTTCAGCGCTTGCCCATTATCAAAAAGAATCTGTTTCTCAGCACTAACCTTGCGCATAAGATACTGACAGTTAGCAACAAATTACAATGCCAGCAATTGCTTAAGCAAAGCATCCCATTACTACTGTGGGCTATATGTGATATCTCCCATTGAAATGAGCATCTGTCGCATACCGGACGATTGCGTCAATATAAAAAATCGCCAAAAACGAATCCAACAATCACAACAGGTAGCCTTCTCACAAAAACATCATTTTATTTCCATCAGATGATGATGTTCTGCTCCGTCAATTCGAAGAAAACCCAATCTCTGATAAAGCCGGTAAGCCCTTTGATTAGCATGCAGAACTCGCAAGCGCAATGGCAAATGACGCACGCGTGCTCTGACAATCAATCGTCCAATCACTCCAGTGCCGATGCCTTGATTCTGGTAACGAGGATCGATCTGAATCTCATCCAGCCACAAATGATCCACACGTACATCCACGATGAACATGCCAACAGGATTGTCATTCTGCAAAAGAATTTCAATTGGTTTCGATTCCCATGCATTCTTGAACAAACCCAATTCTTCGTCATCATCCCAATAACCGAACTCTTGTGTTATCAGGTCACGATACACAGTATGGTGCAGTTCAAGCAACCACTGATAATCAGAATCTCGAACGGGCCGTATGCGGATATTCATTGAAAATCAACCGACTCTAGAAGAACGGTTCCAGCCGTAATGCATTTTGGATCTTGTCGCAATGAACTTGGCTCACGCCCGCAGTATCGGCATAATCACGCCAGCGTGATACCCCTTGCTGCACATCATGCAGTATCGCCTTGGCTTGGCCACGCTTCAAACCAGCCACTTTTTCAACTGCGACAAAATCAGCCAACTCGAATCCATCTCGCTTGCCATTCAGCATCATTTGGTGTGTGGAAGTCCAACGCCCTGCAGGTTGGTAACTGTAGATAACGTCAAAAGCCGGTGCCAATGACCATGTGCCTTGTTTATCCATCAGAAAAGCAATGTTTTTCACATGATCGTCCTGATTGCGTGCAATGACATTAAACACCATGCGCCGAAATTGCTGTTCCATGTCGCGCATCGATAACTGTAAACGTTTGATGACTTGCAAGGCTTGTTCATAACTGTAGGCGCCGGCCAGGTTGAAATCGTGATGGACCAGCGCGCACAAGGATTGCATATGCAATTTGCAACCACTATCGGGATACTCGAGACGATCAAAACGCTTCGTCATGAAATGCTTGCGTCCTTTTTCTTCCAGTAGGCGGCATTCGTTCATTTGGATACCGGCATCGCACGCCATGTGATAATAGGCATACTCAATCGCGCCATAGCCTTGCGGATCTTTCAGCTCCTTGTCTTTATTGCCGCTGACGCCATCAAACTTCAGCAACCAGTAGCCAAAGCCCTCAGGCGCTTTGACCTGCCCGGAATGCACTTCATGAGTAACAGGCTTCCAGGCAATCACGGCCTTGGCACGCACGCCACCAGCAGAAGCACCGACTTGCAAGATCTATTTTAGCGCATGGGCTTTCTGCATATCATCGCCGAAAGCTTCTGCAAGTTGTTGACGATGTGTAAGTACTTCTGAGGCCAGCTTGACCAGTTGCTCAACTTGGATTTTCTGCGATGTGCGCGCTTTCGGGCCTTTTGCCGGAAAAAATTCTAAAGCGCCCATGCCACGGCTACCGATATAACACAAACGCTCCACCGCATTAAACGAATTCGGCTGACGGCCCTGCGTAGCGAGCCAAGCACAATCAATGCATTGCCGAACTAATCCGGCAACGAATCGATCAACAAGCCAGGCAAGCCATGAAACGTATCCCGTCCCAGTGCCGGAAAACGATACACCGTGCTCGCCAGCGGCATCGTGTAAGTGGCGTAATTTCAATGCCGCTGCGAGCAAACTCGCTATCGTATTCAAAGCTCGCCGCATGACCGCCATCCATCAATGCTACGGCACCGATAGTGCGCCCCCACAATTTCACTTCAGCGACTATGCTCATGACTTTGGACAGCTCTCTAGGTGGATGAACACTCCACGCCCAGGATTTTCCACTAGGCTTCAAGCGGACGCGACACGACGACCTCTTGCTCGTTGCCGGCCTCTGCCTGCCTGCTTTTCCTTTAATAAGGCCATATGGCTTGGACCAGTTTCCGGCAACCATTGATTCAATCCATCCATCAAATCCAATGCACGACACAAGCGTATCAACGTCACCAATTGGACGGATCCACCAGCCTCAACCCGCTCCACCGTGCGCTTGGAGATCCCAGCTTCCACCGCCAGCACCGCCTGAGATAATGACCGCGCTATACGCCGTTGCGTCAAACGCGCACCCAGCTCTGCCAGAATCACTTCATCGGAAAGATTATTATCTATTTTCATATCGCCACCAATGTCGACTTAATGCTATTAATTTTACATTATATCGTCTAAAATGACGATTAAAAGACTTTAATATATTTTTGCAAAACCTCTGGTGAATCGATTGATATTAAATCACCTCAGACTTCTTCTAAATTTACCATTTTTCTGGCGATTCCTTGTATGTTATAGTGAAAATGGCAATCAAATTACGCCACTCCTACCAATACCATGTGGAGGATTAAGATGAAAAAAAGCAAGCCTGAATTACGTGACACGATCGTGGATACGGCCGTTACCATCGCCGAACGTTCATCCTGGGAAGCAGTGCGCTTGTTTGATGTCGCCACTGAATTGAATATTTCTCTGGATGATATTCGTCTTTATTTCCGTGAAAAGGAAGATCTGGTTGATCCCTGGTTTGACCGAGCTGACAGCCAAATGCTCAAAGCGGCGGAAACCATCAAATTTTTGTCATTATCGCCACGCGAACGCTTGCAGCATCTCATCATGGCTTGGCTGGATGCATTAGTTGCGCACCGCAAAGTTACGCGACAAATGATCGGCGCCAAACTGGAGCCCGGTCATTTGCACATTCAGATTCCCGCCATCATGCGCATCAGCCGCACGGTACAATGGATGCGCGAAGCTGCGCAACGCGATGCCACCTTTATACGCCGCGCATTGGAAGAAACCGTGCTAACTACGATTTATTTAGCGACGTTCGCATACTGGATGCAGGATGCATCAGAAAATTCACAACGCACGCGCGATTTCCTGGAACACAAACTGCTATTGGCTGAATCGCTGGATCATAGAATTTATGGCGCTACGCGCAAAGAAACTGGAGTCGATTCCGTTGAGCAGCCCGAACCCGCCTCTAAAATGTCTCCGGCAACCAAACCTTCTCCACTAACGGAACCGATTGCGTCCACAATGCACGCCAAATCCGGTTAGTAATCAATAAATATGGATCCGCTCACACATGCCTTAAGCGGTGCCTTACTGGCACTAGCTGCAGCGCGATCGCCCTCCTCGCCATCGCAGTCAAAACAAAATGCACTCCCGGTGCGTCTGCAAGTTGCCGCTGGCTTTGCTGCCGCAGCATTTCCGGATGTGGACTTCGCGCTGCGCCTGATCGACACGCTCACGTATCTGAATTGGCACCAAGGACCGACGCACTCGCTGATTCTGTTACCGCTGTGGGCATGGCTATTGGCTAGATTGTTTGCGTGGCTCGCTCAAAAACGCTATGCCTGGAAACTGTTTTTTCTTCCTGCATGCCTCGGCATTGCTATTCATATCGTAGGGGACTTCATCACTTCGTATGGACTGATGCTGTTCGCACCTTTCTCCACCGAACGTTTTTCACTACCACTGGTATTTGTCATCGATCCCTGGTTCAGCCTGATCATCATTGTCGGTCTGATCATTTCGTGGCGTTATCCACGACAACGAATCGCGGCCATCACCGCTTTGGCAAGTTTGTGCGGATATGTATTTTTTTTATGGACTCTGCACCAGCAAGCTGTCGAAATCGCCATCCGTTATGCCGATGCCCAAGCTCTGCCCAAAGCACACATCACCGTGTTGCCACAACCGTTGTCGCCGTTTCACTGGAAAATTATCATCCAGCACGATGAAACCTACCACCTTGCCGATATGAATTTGCGGCAATCCGAAAAACCGCACAAAACAACTTGGCTACTGTCAAAAATGACAGCTGCCTATCGCCCCATGTTGGAAAACAATTGGCACATTCAACAGCAGTTCGGCGGTGATTCAACGAATAGAAAACGCATCCGTGAAGCGTGGCTTAGTCCTGCTTTTGAGCCCTTCCGCGTCTTTGCCCAATTCCCAATACTGGAGCGCACCGACACTTCTGAACAAGGCTTGTGTATCTGGTTCTACGACCTGCGCTTCAAATTTCCGGGATTGCCGCCTTCTTTTCGTTACAGCGTATGTCGTCAGAACGATCTTTCTCACTGGCAGATGGTTCGGCAGCGTGGTTTATTTTATATTGATTGAGTCTGTTATGTTCGATGCCATCAATCACTCAAACTTTACCCCGTCATCAATGAAAAATTTATAATGACTACAACTAGTGATAGGGACCATCAGAACTGCCACTATATATCATTGATTCAGATACATATAGTTCCATTTACAAGGCGTACATGATGCAATGAACAGGTTTGCCGATAGAAAAGAAAACCCAACCACCGACGAATATCTGAAAGCCAGTCTGAATGAGGTCTTGGACAGGTTAAATAAAAATCCAAGCGCCTTACAAAGTGAGGAAGCATTCGTCCATGCGGTCATCACCGTACGCAATGCAATGATTAATGAGAAGCTGACCAAGTGGCTGATTGGCTTGACTGCAATCGTTGCAATTGCTACTGCACTATTAGTAATAGTTCCATTTTTCACACCATCGTTTGAAGCCAAAAAATTAGAGGCCGCGCTAATTGCAACTAAAGCTGCGCATAATGACTTAAAGACTGAATTAGCAGCATTAAAAAATGAATTGCTTGAATCACAACGAACCATATCGACATTAAACAACCAAGTTGAGAAGCACAATACTAGTCAGTAGTATCAGAGAAAATAAGGCACATGAGACCGTTACATGCCAACGAAACTGCAAGATCAAGTCTGAATTGCTACAACTAATTGCGAATATTTATGTGGCAACAGCAATGGATGCAGACATGTTAATGGATTGACCAACCGTGCAGACGAGTTCTTCCCGCTGGTTATGGAAATTATAGCGAGTGGCTCATATCGGAGAATCTGCCCCAAGTGTTGGGAAAATTCGATATTGACATATGAAATTATCCCCACTAGAGTAAGCGCTGCTTACGCGCTAAAAAATGCGGAGCAAGCACTACTATACTAAAACATAAAATTTAAGAGGGAAATATATACTATGAAAATAACCAAAATCATGTTCTTAAGCGCTGCCCTTGGATTGCTATTGACAGGCGTCACACACGCTGCAGAGCAGAATTTCAAAGTAGTTATCAATGCCTATGACACCACAATTCCTGAACTTAAAGTTGAGGGCGTAACGATTAACAACATTCGTGCCTTTAATGTTCTTAATGAGCCAGAAACATTAACTGTCAAAAAGGGAACGACTGTCAAAATCACTGTAGAAAATAAATCGCCCATCAGTGAAGGATTTGCCATTGATGAATACGAAATTAAAGACATACTTAAAGCAGGCGAAACAAAAGTCATCTCTTTCGTGGCCGATAAAGCTGGCGCCTTCACTATTTGGTGTCAACTCCATCCTAAGAATATCCATCTGCCAGGTTCTTTGAATGTCATTGAATAGAGGGCTTTGAGACATTCGTGAAGTATTTGCTTTTTACTTTACAATGTAGTGGCATCTAGCTTGGTTAAATTGAATTCAACTGAATGCTTCTCCTATCTTTAGTTGCAGATCACATTTGCTCCTGGGGTTTGTAATCAAGGATAGGATTCGGAATGAAATTATATCTAACCAAAAATCAGAGAAAGAACTAAAAAGGCAATTTGACAAGCTTCATTGATCACACGTCAAATTGCCTATATTCCAAAAAATTTATCGTGGCAGATCTATTGTTTGTTTCTTCTTGTCCTAAAAATCATGCAGGTACAATCTTTACCTGCGCCAAATGTAAAAATAATGATTGAAGCAAGAGATACGCGACAAACTATTCCTAATACCCGGCACAATCCATTCTGTTGATTGGAGACTGCCTACGCTATACTTTATTTTAACAACGGATGATCTTTAGGTAATTGCTTGGCGTACCACATGGCCAGCTTATGCCGCATCGATTTTTCAGCGACTTGATCTTCCGGTAGGGGTTGCATAACTTTATCGTGTACCAATAAGCGGTAGATGTAGAGCAATTTTTCACTCGCCGAATCGGTTGCCTCAAACTGAACCACGCCTCTTCCTTCGGCATATTTCACTCCGGCCAACATAGCTTCTTTAAATAGAGCCGCTTCATTTTTCAGTTTCTTCATAACGATCCTCGCTCAATGTGATTGATCATTATCCTATGTTTCAACCTTGTGAATACTCGTGCATGGACTACCTAAACATTGATTGTTGCAGTTAGTTGGCACTTGAATCGCCAGGCTATTCAAACTCCCTCTGCGGGAGAAAACTAGTAGAGTATGCGCACAAATTTGTGGAAAATATTTTTCGTCCACAGTAAAAAGGCAATTTAGCTTAATAAGTAAACTAAATTGCCTCGTAACAAAACCTGCCGGCTCAAAGCCGGTTACACATTATTTACCTGACTTAGCAGCACGTAATACGGGATAGAATTGGGTGAAGACCATATCGTGTGCAGCATGTTCCTTATGGCAGGCAGCGCATGCTTCATCCGCTTGGATAATACCTTGTTTGGCTTCATACGATTCAAAACCAAAAAATGCCCAGTTTCCGGGTCTTTCAGGATAGCGTTTGGAATCTTTCACCATCGCAGCAATGCCATTGTATTCACCTGGGAAATAGCCATTCCCGCTAGGTGCTTCTTTGCTACCTATGCTAGCTAATTCTTTAACGATGACAGTTCCATCCCGGAATTCACCCGTTTTCTTCCAGTGGTACCAGCTGGTAGGGTCAACATAGACATTATGAAATTCTGGAAAGGCTGCTTTATCATCATTTAATTCATTGGGCGTGACAGATGCGCCAATAAATACCCATTCACGATAGTCTTTAGGAGTTAACAATACATGCTCTTTAGTAAAGCTGCCATAATTAAGCCCTTTGTGTGCATGATGGGCATCAGAAGCAATCACTGGGCTGGCCAGCGCAATGGACAACAATACTGGAGCAATACTGCTTAATAACGTTTTTTTTAACTGTAACATAATAAGCCCTTAAATTGGTTAAAGAAACATACAGAAAACAGCAAAAAATTGCACTGCCTTCCTTATTTATGGTAGTCAGACAAAGTATCTTCGTCAAGGGATTATCCTCTCACTGCAAAGTGGATAATCCTTCAATACCGTTGACTAACGATCATTGTTTATTTTATTTCTAATTGAAGCACAGCAAATTTCTAGCTTGACTGCATTTTTTTGACCATAACTTTAGGCAAGCTAGTCTCTGGAAGAATATCATAACCAAATGTTTTTTTACTTAATTCAGAAAATAGCACCACTGAGTGCTATCTTTCGCACTATAACATGATGAAAAACTATTTTTCTCCGATTCACTTGCTATTTTTCGTTGCTCTGCTTGGCATCATAATAATATTGATCCAGATGGAGCTACTGTCTTTTGCTTTTGTAAAACTGGGACTGTCGCCTGAATTTGGATTGATGATACTGTTTCTATCGTTACTCGGCAGCGCCGTTAATCTTCCGGTAGCAAGAATTAAAAGCACTGCAACAAAGCAGGTATTCACACAGTCTGTGTACAAAGGATTGCTTAGAATACCCGGACAGCCGTTTAATTACGAAACGCAGCTTTTCATCAATCTTGGCGGTTGTCTGATACCGGCAACACTATCGATTTACTTATTTTCCAGTAGCGCATTGAGTTTATCGCCCACATTGCTGGGGATCGCTATCATCAGTAGTATCAGCTACATTTTCAGCCGCCCGATTTCTGGGCTTGGCATCGGCATGCCAATTCTGATCGCCCCAATCAGTGCAGCGTTAGTGGGATTATCAATCAGTCCGGATCAAAGCGCCTCGCTGGCGTATATCAGCGGCACATTGGGAGTACTGATTGGCGCAGATTTACTACGCATGAAGGATATTTCCCGGCTCGGCACACCGTATGCCTCGATCGGCGGTGCGGGTACATTTGATGGCATATTCATCACCGGCATTGTGGCGGCCTTACTGGCTTGAGGCTTCATTCTCGGCAACTCCTTATTGCGTTTCTGTTACTTTAAGGCGAATCCCGCTATACTCATTGGCATGACGAATTCATGCCAGCATAATTCTTTTAATTTGCCGCAGGAACATCTGTTGCACCGGCTGCATACGTTGCAGCGGGAATACCTTCATATTTCACCGCAGGCCATGCAACAAGTCGCGGCTGAATTTAATTTGCCGCTCAGTCAAGTGGCTGGGGTCGTAGCGTTTTATTCTTTTTTTTCCACACAACCATGCGGCCGTTTCCACATATTGTTCAGTAATTGCACCAGCTGCGGCTATCTGCCAGATGGACAAAACCTGATGCAATTGCTGGCACAGCAATTGCAAGTCAATCCCAGCAAGACGCGGGCAGATGGATTGATCAGTATTGGTGAGACTTCCTGTATCGGTCTATGCGATCAAGGTGCATCGTTGCTGGTCAATGGTATACCGCTTACTCACTTGAACCCGGATAAGATTGCACAGATCACACAGCAGATTACAGCCAACATATCGACGGATGAATGGCCAGCGGAATGGTTTGAGATACATGACACAATCCATCAACGCAACCTTTTGTTGGCGGCAGCACAGCCTGCGCCCGGCAGCACGCTACAACAGGCAATAACGCACGGCGCAGCAGAAACATTGACGACCATCCAGCAATCCGGCTTAAATGGTCGCGGCGGTGCTGGATTCAATACCGGTAAAAAATGGCAACTGTGCCGCGAAGTGCCCGGTGATGCGCATTATGTTATCTGCAACGCCGACGAAGGCGAACCCGGCACGTTCAAAGACCGTGTGTTACTGCGCCATCACGCCGAAACATTGTTTGAAGGCATGACATTGTGCGCTTTTGTTATCGGAGCAAACAAGGGCTTAGTTTATTTGCGCGGGGAATATCGCTATCTGCTCTCGCACTTGCAAGCCGTGCTTACGCAACGGCGTAATCGCGGATTATTAGGAAGACACATTCTAAATCATGCGGATTTCCACTTTGACATCGACATTGTTGTAGGTGCGGGTGCCTATATTTGCGGCGAGGAATCGGCGCTGATCGAATCGCTAGAAGGCAAACCCGGCATTCCACGTATCCGCCCGCCATTTCCGGTCACACATGGTTATCTAGGACAACCCACTGTAGTCAATAATGTTGAAACCTTAATTGCCGCAGCGCATATCGTCGCATACGGCAGCAGCTGGTTTAATTCTGTCGGCACCCAGAAATCGAGGGGCACAAAAATCCTCAGCGTCAGCGGTGACTGCCGGTTACCGGGAATCTATGAATACCCGTTTGGCGTGCACATTCAACAAATCTTGGATGATTGCGGCGCGCAGAAGGTACGTGCGGTACAAATAGGTGGACCTGCTGGAAAACTAATCGGCGCACCGGATTTTAACCATACCATCAGTTTCGAGGATATATCCACCGGTGGGTCGTTTTTAATCTTCGGACACCAGCGTGACTTGCTAACGGTTCATCGCAATTTTGCCCATTTCTTTGCACATGAGAGCTGCGGTTTTTGCACCCCTTGCCGCATCGGCACACAGCTGCTGAAAAATAATCTGGATAAAATTGCAGAGGGTCACGGCACAGCAAACGATATCGAAACACTGAAACAGCTCGCTTTTCTGATTCAGCATCACTCGCATTGTGGCTTGGGGCATACCGCTGCCAATCATATTCTGGACGGCTTGCAGCATTTTCCGCAAGTTTTTACAACCCATCTGAACCAGCATTTCGTTGCACAATTCGATCTTGATCAGGCACTGGAAAGCGCTCGACAGATTACGCGCCGCGACGACGCTGCAGCCCATCTGGATTAAATCGAAATGTCAGCAATCCAAAACACAATTCGCATAGACAACCAGGAAATTCCGTTCACACCGGGACAAACGATCATGGATGCCGCATTAGCCGCCAAGGTTTATATTCCGCATTTATGCCACTATCCCGGCTTGCCACCAAGCGGTAATTGCCGTTTGTGCGTAGTGGAAATCGGGAATCGCAGCGTCGCTGCATGCACGACACCGGCAACAGCGGATCAGGTAATCCGCAGTAACACACCGGAATTGAACCAGGCGCGCAAAGCACTCACGCAAATGCTATTTGTCGAAGGCGATCACATCTGCCCATCATGCGAAAAAACCGGCAATTGCAAGCTGCAGGCTATGGCTTATTTTCTCGGCATGCTGGACGATCACTTTCCGCAGTTTTATCAACGCCGCGAAATCGACGCATCGCATCCCGATATCCTGCTTGATCGCAAACGCTGCATCCTGTGCGATTTATGCGTGCGCGCCAGCCGCGAAGTAGACGGAAAAAATGTGTTCGCCATTGCCGGGCGCGGTACCCAAGCTCATTTAATCGTCAATTCCCCGAGCGGTAAACTGGCTGACAGCCCGCTAGCGAAGACCGATCTGGCAACTACCATCTGTCCGGTCGGCGCAATTTTGATCAAACAACGAGGATATCAAGTGCCGATCGGGAAACGTATCTATGATCAACACACGATTCGAGAAACCACTATGCAGGAACACATCCAAAGCTGCGATAAACTTAAACACAAAGGACATCAAGACACAGAACGTTAATCTTTTCGGATTAATTCCCTGTTTTATTAAGTTGGGTAGTTTAATTTAGGTAAAATTTTACTGGGTCTACCGAAGTTATATCCCTGTGCGAGATCAATACCCAGCTTTTTAACCATCTTGAAGGTATCTTCATCTTCAACGTATTCCGCTACGGTTATTTTACCTAGCCCGTGTGCTACATCCACCATGGCTTTAACAAAAACCTGATTGTCTCGATTATTGTGCAAATCGCTGATGAATAAGCCATCTATCTTCAAAATTTCCACACCTAAATATTTGAGATAGCCAAAGGTGGAGAAACCACTGCCAAAATCATCCAGGCAGACTTTACAGCCAGATTGATGAATGGATTCAATAAAACGTTGCGCATCCTGAATGTCGGAAACGGCAGCGGTTTCGGTCAACTCAATAATCAAGCGACTAGGCTCGACGCCTCGTTCCATCAATAATTTTCGGATATAAAGTGGCAATGAAGGCTCATCGAATGTTCGCCCGGAAATATTGATCGCCAGTGGCGGCATATTGAGGTCATTGGCTAATTTCTCGATACTCTCTTTGACAACCCAGCGATCAATATCCAAGATTTGGCCGCTTTTCTCGGCGATTGGAATAAATTGACCTGGCATAATCAAGTGATCCGGCTGCTCCAGGTCACGCATTCTAATCAGCACTTCGGCATGACTGAGAGATCTATCACTGGTTAAGTAAACACCCTGAAAATGCAATTCAAACAGATTCTGTTCCAATGCCTGGGCAATTTTGTTGCGCCATGACATTCGTTGTAACATAGCCTTCGAATCATCCCGTGCCGAATCATAAATTGCCCAAGTGTTTTTGCCCTGAGTTTTGGCCTGATACATGGCGGTATCAGCATGCGCAATCAAGTCTTCTGTTGTTTCGCCATGCTCTGGAAAGATCGCCACACCCAGGCTGCTGGTCAAACGAAGATTGGTACCGTGAAAACGCAATGGGATTGATGCAATGGCAGTAACAATTCTAGAGGGTAAGGCATTAATATCTTCGTCTGGCTGAATAATACTTAGGATAGCGAACTCGTCGCCACCCAACCGGGCAAAAATTTCGATTTGCCGAATTACACTGGATATTTCACCTGCAGCTCTGACTAATACCGTATCACCAGCACTATGTCCAAACGTATCATTAATGTATTTAAAGTCATCCAGGTCAAAATACAATAAGGCAAACTTACCTCGGTTGCGCAGACAGTTTGCGATCAGAAATTCAAGTTGCTCCTGGAAGCGGTGCCGGTTGTATAGACCAGTTAAAGGATCACGCTCGGCCAGATACAACAGCTGTTGTGCGGTTTGGCGTTCCTGAGTAATGTCCTCATAAATCCATAATCGTCCCAGTACCCGCCCCTCACCATCAGTAACCGGATAGGACAGCTGGGTGAGCATGCGGCCGTCGCTTAGTTCCAGCTCGAAACGTTCGCTGATTTCATGAGTATGCATAACGTTAAGAACAAATTTAGAAGCATGTGTTGGTTGTGCAAAACGCTCTGTGGATCGTTCCAGCACAATTTTTGTCGGCAATCCTGTCAGACCGTCATTCTCGTCGATCAGCCACATCTGCAAAAAAGCGGGATTCACGTATTCGACACGACGTTCGTTGTCTTCAAACAGAATACCAATATTCATGGCTGCAAGTAGTGCACTCATGCGGCTTTGTTCGCGCTCTGCCAGAGTACGCAATTCACGCTGATGTTTCTCAGATATCTTTAACTCTTCCAATGAGTGACTCAGTGCCTCCTCACTTTGTTGTAAAGCAATTTCCCTGGTTTTGCGATCCTCAATATCAGTGTGTGTCCCCAGCATCCGCAACGGACGATTTTGACTGTCGTATTCCACCAACTTTCCCATCGACAATATCCATTTCCAGACGCCTTGCTGAGTAAGTTGCCGAAATTCCACCTGATAATCTTCGCGCAAGCCACTAATGTATTCCTGGTAAATTCGATACACTCGTTCCTGATCCTCCGGATGCAAGCGATCTCGCCATTTACTATTGGTTTCTACAAATGTGTCAGGGGCGTAACCAAGCATTAATGCATATTCAGGACTTACTAATGCCTCACCTGTTTGCACATTAAGATCCCACAGCCCTTGATTAGCTGCGGTTAGCGCCAGGCGCAAACGAGATTCGCTCTCACGCAGCTCACGATCAGCACTCCTGCGCGCCACCTGAATGCCGGCGATCGAACATGCAATCAACATATTGGTAGCAACAAAAATACACAAAATTAAATGATCCAGCGAAAAAGCATCATTTATAAAGGGGCCTATTCCTTGGGCAGTACCCCAGGTTGCTATCACGGAAATAGTAGCTGCTGCCAACACAGCCCCTAACACACCTAAACGCAAACTGGCCCAAATCAATGAAGGGAATACCAGAAAAGCTAGTGATAATTGATGTTTTCCGATTGCCAGAATACTTCCGAACACGACCCACGCAATTACGGCACAGAGTGTGATGATCAAGACGGATTCAGCGTTTGAAGCCTCATGGCTAATCGCCTTATTCTTATAATAAACTGACCAAGCTAACAATAGCGGAGTAAAAATCAGTATGCCCACGATATCGCCAAACCACCAACCCAGCCATGCTTGTTGTATCTGATCCGCTATCAAGTTATCGCTAGTAAATAAAGCCAGCACACCAAAGCTAGGGGGAAATAACATACTACTCGGTACAATTAAGACAAATGCCAATATATCGCGGCTACGTAAAAAGTCATTTCTAAAATCAACCACTTGTTTAAGCAGTATGGTGCCTAAAACAGGTCCCAGAGTATTACCAAATGCAATCAGGCTGGCCGTGGATAAAGTAAGATCACCCGTGGTTAAATTGGCTAGAAATGCACCAAAAAATATACCCGGCCAGCACCACAATCCCCAGATCATGAGTGCTGCAAGAGCTATTCCCGTTGGAGGCCAGAACAAGGTGATGTTCGATCCCATATAGGGAAAAGCCAAGCCTAACTTTCCGGTTGCAAAATAGGTTAAAGTCAACAAAGCAATCCCTAAAACCCGAAATACCATTGATGCAATTTTATTTTTTTTCATCTGCTTCAACACCCAATCATGATCATGTTATTTCACAGCATCAAAGGCTTGCACTATAGCAAGCTGCTTATGGGATACGCATTTTCTCCTGCCACCGCGGACTATACAGCTTATCAAGCTGCTGCTGAATAGTTGTTTTGTACTGGCAGGTGCGGATTAAATAATTAAACCGCTATCAGATCCTCGTTATGGCTGAAGGATTACCCTCATTGATATACAAGGCGGTCTCTACCAGGGCCACCCACCGCCACTAAATCCACTCATGGAAAGCTCCTCATGGCTTTTTGATTGCTATGCTATTATTTGAAATCTAAGCAAGCTTGGCAAATCGAAATTAACACAGCCCAAAACATATTTGAAGGGGCATATTGCACAGCATCATAAACAATGACGGTTGAACTCACCACTAAACGAAAAATCAAAATCGCCACCACGTCACTGGCTGGTTGCTTTGGTTGCCACATGTCTTTTTTGGATATGGATGAACGCTTGACAGACTTGCTCGAGCAGGTTGAGTTTGATCGCTCACCATTCACCGACATCAAGCACTGTGGGCGATGTGACATCGGTCTGATCGAAGGCGGGGTGTGCACTGCGGAGAATGTGCACGTGTTGCGCGAATTCCGCGCTAACTGCACCACGTTGGTGGCCGTCGGCGCCTGCGCAATCAATGGCGGCGTGCCCGCGATGCGCAATTATTTTGACTTGCAAGAATGCCTGCAGGAAGTCTATCTGAATGGAGCCGGTGTCACCAATCCGCAAATTCCCGACGATATTGAATTGCCGCTGCTGCTGGATAAGGTCTACCCCATCAACGAAGTGGTGCACATCGATTACTTTCTACCCGGTTGCCCGCCATCCGCCGATGCGTTCCTGCAACTGCTGGAACCGCTATTAGCCGGACAAAAACCGATTATTCAAAAATCGCAATTGCATTACGATTAAACGTTATGGAACCAGATAAGCCTTCATCACACCCACCCGCCATCCGGCGCATCGCCATCGATCCGGTCACGCGCGTCGAAGGGCACGGCAAAATTACATTGCTACTGGACGAACACAATCTCATCATCGAGGCACGACTACATATTGTCGAATTTCGCGGTTTTGAGAAATTCATCCAAGGCCGCCCGTATTGGGAAGTACCATTCTTGGTGCAACGGTTGTGCGGTATTTGCCCGGTCAGCCATCAATTGGCGGCAGCCAAAGCGGTGGATCAAATCGTCGGGGTACAGCAACTCACGCCAACAGCTACCAAGTTGCGCCGTTTGTTGCATTTCGGCCAGATCCTGCAATCGCATGCACTGCATTTTTTTCACCTCTCCTCCCCCGATTTTCTCTTCGGCTTCGGTAGCAACCCGGCACAACGCAATATTGCCGGTGTATTGGAACACTATCCGGAAATCGCACTGAAAGGTGTCAAGTTGCGTAAATTCGGCCAGCAAGTCATCGAGGCCATCACTGGCAAACGCGTGCACGGTACTGGAACCGTGCCGGGTGGCATGAACAAACCGCTGACAATCACTGCGCGTGATGCATTACTCGCTGATGTTGACAATATCCTGCTATGGAGTCAGGAAGCACTGGCACTGAACGAACAAATCCACACCGAGCACCCGGAGCACCGCGATTTCGCCACGCTGCACAGCCATTTCCTCAGCATGACCGGAAGCAACGGCGAACTGGAGTTCTATCACGGTGGATTGCGTGCGCGCGCTGCTGATAACAGCGTGATATTCGATCAGTTCAACTACTGCGATTATCAACACATCCTGCGTGAAGAAGTGCGCTCGTGGAGCTACATGAAGTTTCCCTATTTCACCGCATTGGGCACTGAGCAAGGCTGGTATCGCGTCGGCCCGCTAGCGCGCGTTAATAACTGCGATAGCATTTCTACTCCGCTGGCCGAAAGTGCCCGCCAGCGTTTCAAGGCATTTGGCCAAGGCGGATTAGTGCACGATACACTCGCATATCACTGGGCACGCATGATTGAAGCCCTGCACTGCGCCGAATCAATACACGCTTTGCTACACGATGCAGACATCACCGGCACCGAATTAATGGTTGACAACGGTGAACACCAGTCGCAAGGCATCGGTGTCATCGAAGCGCCGCGTGGCACGCTGTTCCATCATTATCAGGTCAACGCAGAAAGCCTGATTACCCAGGCCAATCTAATCGTATCAACCACCAGCAATAATCAGGCCATGAATGAATCCGTGCGCATCGTTGCAAATCGATACCTGGATGGCCAGGAAATCACTGAAGCATTATTGAATCACCTTGAAGTTGCAGTGCGCGCATACGATCCTTGCCTTTCCTGCGCCACGCATGCATTGGGCAAAATGCCGTTGCAAGTGACGTTGCAGGATATGAACGGTAGGGTAGTCGATCAATTAACCAAAGGAATGACGGGCGAAATTACCCGATAACCGCTGATATCTTAATCTTATTTACGCATCCACCACAATATCAACGTCAGCACAACCGAGATCAACAATCCTGTCATCAACGGAAAATAAAAGCTGAAATTCTTGCGTTCGATATGAATATCGCCAGGCAAGCGGCCTAATGGCAATTGCGAAAACCAGGGCCACAATAAACCCAACACAAGCAGTAAGATTCCTAAGGTAATCAGTAATTGTTGCATGGTGCAATATCTCATTCAAACATCAATCCAATGGATTGATTCAATTTTGTTCTGGAAAGATCAACTGATCAGTTGCAAAACCCAATGCACTGGATTGCTGCACAAACCGATGGATCAATTCTTCGCTAACCGTGGGCATTCTTGCTAACAACCATAGGTACGATTTGTCATAGCTGGTCACAAAGGCGTACTGATAATTTTCCTTGTCCAGATCAAACACGATATAAGCGCCATAAAATGGGCCGAAGAAAGAAACTTTCAAATAACCTTCCTGCTGACCCCTAGCAAAATATGCCTTGCCTTCGGCTTCTTTCCACTTATTATCCGCCGCCGAGAAGCCTTTATTGATGACCCTCACGCCGCCATCGTCACGTAATGAATACTCCGCGGTCACCTGATCAAGTCCGCGTTCAAATGAATGATTGAGCCGGGCGATTTCATACCACTTGCCCAAATATTTATCGAGTTCAAATCCGTCAACCGGTGCAATATCCTGTGGTATCGATAAACACCCGTTTAGCAGAAAGCTGAGAAAAAAACTTAAAAGTAAACGCATTTTTAGGTACTCATGATGTCGTTAATACCGGACACAGTATATTCTTGCACATCCCAAGTACAAAGTTTCGCCTGATCGGGTTGATTGAGCACTGCACCCGTTTCGATCCGCGCCGACAAATCTGGTTTTGCCAAGAAGCTGGCGCCGAAAGCTACTGCATCCACTTTCCCTGCGGCGATTTCCCTACCCGCTTCCTCGCAGGCTAACCCATATTACTAATCAATACGTCTTTATAATGTTGAAAAATGGGCGTCATGACATCGCCACTTTGTTACTGGTAAAAATCACTGCGCTTCGCATGTCGTACGCAAGATCATATCCATTGAATTGAACCGAATCGCCCGCACGACAACAAGTGAGTGGCACCATGAAGATACAGTTAGGCACGACCAGCGTATCGAGTTTTGTGGCAAAAACAACACAGTCGTCCGGTTTTATTCCGCGAAATTGAATCATTCATAATTCGGTGCTAATAGGAAGAGCACTTAGTACGCAAACTCTAACTTCGACAGCCACTCATCGTTTTTGAGAAAGGGAATTCGCCCCTCCGTTGAAGATGTCATTGCCATTATTATTTCCTTTTTATTGGATAAATGACTACTGCAGCGTAATTTAAAGAATTGATGCGCACTAATAAACAAAAAAATTACTTTTTTAGAATAGGCACCTTTTTCACCGCTTTTTCTTGATCACACCTTAAAGTATCAAGATATAAGATGAAAATATATAAGCACTTTACTAAGTTTTTGGTCTCTTCGATTCAATTTCTCTCCCTTTGGAATAGGGATTTTTTTCTCAGACAAAATAAAAGACTTGGTAACAAATAACCGTTGAAATTTGTTTATTTCTGTCAGCCAGAAGGATTTACTAAGTGCTTATTATTAGAATAAACAATTAATTGTGACATTGGAAAACTGAGTTTTCAGGTACTTTAAAATAATGTGAATTAAATGTGAAATAAGTGTGAACTTTTTGTGAAGCAACCCGTCGAATTGCTAACAAAACATATTTCAAATATTTCGATAATTTTTAATTAAGGAGATTTTCATGACTACCAATCAAATTTTTGCAATTGCAGCATTAATCATCAGTGGAGTTTTTTTTGGAGTTTTATTCATGTTTGGATTGCCACAATCCATTTTAGAATGGGTAATCACGGATGGCCTGCTTGCTGTCATTCTTTATATAAGTTACCTAGCAATAGGCGTGTTCAAAGGAAGATCGACACCAAGGATGCATTAATTTAACAAATAAAAGACATATTTATTAAGGATTGATCATCTAAGGTGAAATCCTCTTAACACAATTTTAATAAACTTTACTTATAAGGAGATTTTATGAAAACGAGTCAGATTTTTGTTGTTTCAGCAATAGTCATTACAGCGACTTTTTTTGGTATTTTATCGATATTTGATTTACCAGAATCGGTAACCGACTGGTTTATTTCTGATGTAATTCTCGGCGCAATACTGTATATCAATTATCTGGTGATTGCTGTGTTAAGTAACGCATCCAAAACCAGAAGATCCTACGCAGGGAAAAAAGTTACTGCATAAAACTCTCCAATTTAATGGGGTTAAGGTGGTTGAATTAATCGCTTTAGCCCCATTCTTTTATTCAGAATTAAGAAATAAGTTGTGGGGTTAGCGCATCATAATTGCCTAAATCGCTCAGGTGGCTGATCGAGCCAATGAATCAATCCTTGCGCATTCAACCGGATATCCGTACTCAGGAGCTCGTTGATTTCAGTTTGCGGTAATTGACAACCATGTTCCGACAACCTTCGCAAAAGTAACTCGCTTAATGCTTCAGAAATAATTGATTGTCTCTCAGCTCCATTACCTTTTGCACGTTGCGCAATCTCAACATGCGCATCAATCAGATCATGCAGGGATTGTGCATGAAATGCTAAATTACCGATCTGGCTATAGTGTGTCAAATATGCATAGTGTGGTTGATAGCCCATGATGCGGTCAATTGAAGTGTGTGCCGCAACAGGATCAAATTGAACGGGCGAGGTAGTCGGAAAAACAAATTCTTTTCCATTAACATCGAACTCCCGATAAGAAACTCCAAATGTATCGCCCGTAAAAAAAGACTGACTACGCTCATCATAGATACAATTATGGTGACGTGCATGACCCGGCGTGTCGAGGAACAATAGCGAGCGTCCATTGAGGTCAATGCGGCCTTCGTCAGGTGCTTCCACAATCCGCGCGACATCAATCGGAACAATCTCACCATAAACACGCTTAAACTCGGCCTCTCCGTAAACGCTCATTGCACCGGCAACGAGTCGTGCCGGATTTGCCATATGGCTTGCGCCACGAGGATGAACAATCAGCTTGGCATGCGGGAAAAGCCGCATACATTCGCTTGCGCCACCAGCATGATCAAGATGAATATGGGTCAAAATCACGTAGGCCAAGTCTTTAGTGGCGATATTCTTATGCTTGAGTGCTGCGACCACGCCCGGAATGGAAAAGGACGTACCAGTATCCACCAGCGCGGCCACTCCCTTTTCTACAATCAAGTGTATCGCTGCCCGTCTGGGACGGTGAAATTGGGCATCAATAGCACTAATGCCATATTCATAATCGGTAATAAGTGGTAGTGACATATCTCTCCGGTTTTTTGAAACCTTTTGTTCGAATTATGCAATCTTGAAAGTTATTTTGATGGATATTTTAATTGTTCAAGAATGGCTGGATTCTCCAGCGTGGAAATATCCTGGGTAATTTCTTCGCCTTTAGCAAGCGTACGTAATAGCCGACGCATAATTTTACCAGATCGAGTTTTCGGTAGATTTTCTCCAAAACGAATTTCATCCGGCTTGGCAATCGGACCAATTTCTTTGGCCACCCACTCACGCAAGGTATGGGTAATTTGCGCAATTTCCTCTCCCTGCGGATATTGGCCTTTGAGCACCACAAAAGCTATCACAGATTCCCCTTTGATTTCATGCGGCTTACCAACCACAGCAGCCTCTGCGACTAATGGATGCGCTACCAACGCTGATTCAATTTCCATCGTCCCCAACCGGTGCCCGGATACATTCAGTACATCGTCAGTACGCCCCATGATCCAGAAATAACCATCGGTATCACGATATGCGGAATCACCCGCCAGATAATACTTGCCGTTACCCATATCCTCTGGAAAATAAGTCTTTCTAAAGCGCTCAGGATCACGCCAGAGGGTACGTACCTGCGAAGGAAAAGGTTTCTTGATCACCAGAAAACCGCCTTCGCCATTTTCGACATCATGTCCAGTTTCGTCGACTATCGCCGCAAAAATCCCCGGTAACGGAAAGGTACATGAACCCGGCTTGAGCGCAACCGCACCCGGTGCTGGTGCAATCATGTGACTGCCTGTTTCTGTTTGCCACCAAGTATCAACGATCGGACAACGCGACTGACCTACTTTTTCGTAAAACCACATCCAGGCCTCCGGATTAATCGGCTCGCCGACCGAGCCCAGCAATCGCAACGATGAAAGCTCATATTGTTGTGGCAGATCCGCACCCAACTTAATCAATGAGCGAATTGCGGTAGGTGCCGTATAAAATGTTGTAACTTTGTGTTTCTGTATGATTTCCCAAAAACGAGCGGCATTAGGATAAGTTGGTATTCCTTCAAAAATCACTTGAGTAGCGCCCATTGCAAGAGGTCCATAGGCCACATAACTGTGGCCGGTAATCCAACCGACATCAGCAGTACACCAAAATACATCCGTAGGCTTATAGTCAAAAATCCATTGCATACTTTCTTTAATTCCAAGCAAATAGCCCGCACTGGAATGTTGAACACCCTTAGGTTTGCCAGTGGATCCGGATGTATAGAGTGTAAACAATGGGTGTTCAGCATCTACCCATTCGGGATCACATTGGGAACTGGCATTTTCCGTAAGCTCATGCCACCAGACATCACGTGCGGGATTAAATCGAATATCAGTGCCCGTTCTTTGATAAACCACAACCAATCGAACAGAAATCGCGTCAGTCATACTCAAGGCTTCATCAACAATTGATTTGAGCGGATTTCGTTTACCACCGCGCACCTGCTCATCAGCTGTAATAACGGCTACCGCATCGGCATCGTGGATACGCTCATGCAGACTTTTAGCTGAAAACCCACCAAATACCACCGAATGAATTGCACCAATACGTGCGCAGGCTTGCATCGCAACAACCGCTTCAATACGCATCGGCATATAAATGACAACGCGATCACCTTTCTTGATATTTTGTGATTTCAATGCATTGGCAAGCTTACAAACACGTTGATGAAGATCATAATACGTCGAGCGTATGACTTCTCCCTCATCGGATTCAAAAATGATAGCGACCTTATCGGCTTGCGTTTCTAGATGCCGGTCAAGGCAATTATGTGAAACGTTTAATACGCCATCACTAAACCATTGGAAAAATGGCGCCTCTTGATCATTCAACACTTGCGTAAAAGGCTTATGCCATACGATCTGTTTCTGCGCCCGTTTTGCCCAGAAATTTAAATAATCCTGCTCTGCTTCCGCACATAAAGTCTGATATGCCTGAAAACTAGGTAAGTTTGCTTTGCTGGCAAATTCTTTCGAAGGTGGAAAAACTCGGGTTTCGTTTAATATTGATTCAATGGTCGGCATGCTTAATCTCCAGTACTAATCAGTTCAATATACTGGATCGGGATTGTATCACTGGCGCTCAATAGTTACGGAATTCTTATTATGAGGGTAGGCGAATCAAGCGAATAGCCCCACAAAAAGGCTGAAAGCAGAAACACGGATAGAAACGTCAAAAATCGCTAAGGCATTGCCCTTTTGCGAAGTTTATATTCCATATTTTATAAATATTTGTTAAAATTCGCTTAGTAGATGCGATGGGCTTTTTCGGCCCATTTTTTATTTGTGGTGGAGCTATGGCACTGGAAGAATTACTGGAATCGACTCTGAATGGTTTGGGTTATGAGTTGGTCGAAGTGGAACGATCAGCACACAACAAATTGCTAAGAATATTTGTAGATAAAGTTGGGGGTATTGGCATTGATGATTGCGTGACCATCAGTAACCACTTGAGCCGATTACTAGCAGTTGAGAATATTGATTATGGCCGATTGGAGGTTTCGTCACCAGGATTAGATAGGCCCTTACGAAAAGAAGCAGATTTTCTTCGGTTTAAAGGAGAAATAGTAAAATTAAAGCTGCGCGTTCCTTTAGAAGGTCAAAAAAATTTTGTAGGGATTTTACGAGAAGTGGATAATGGCATAATAAAACTTGAAATCGAAGGAAAATTATTAGACCTTGAATTAAGTAACCTTGGAAAAGCTCGTTTGGTTCCAAAATTGTAGGATAAGGATTTAACTGGAGAATTATGAGCCGCGAAATATTACTGTTAGTTGATGCATTAGCGCGTGAAAAAGCAGTTGAAAAAGAAATTGTTTTCACAGCGTTGGAGCTTGCATTATCATCCGCCACCAAGAAACGGTTTCAAGAAGATATTGAAGCTCGCATTTCTATCGATAGAGAGACAGGGAATCATCAATCTTTCCGCCGCTGGCTGGTTGTAGACGACGATTCCGTGGAAGATTCAGCACGCCAAGTTGCTTTAAGTGATGCCATACAAACTGATGCCGATATCCAAGTTGGTGATTATCTTGAGAAAACACTGGAACCGATTGAATTCGGGCGCATCGGAGCACAAGCAGCAAAGCAAGTAATTTTCCAAAAAATTCGTGAAGCTGAGCGTGAACAAACTTTGAATGATTTTCTTGAAAGAGAAGACTATTTAATTAACGGCACAATCAAGCGCATGGAACGTGGCAATGCCATTATTGAATCTGGAAAAATCGAGGCGGAATTACCGCGTGACCAGATGATACCAAAAGAAAACCTGCGTGTCGGTGATCGCGTGCGTGCCTATTTATACAAAGTGGATCGTGCCGCCAGGGGGCCGCAATTAAAACTTTCACGCATTTCCCCTGAATTTCTGATGAAATTATTTGAGTTAGAAGTTCCAGAGATTGAAGAAGGCTTATTAGAAATTAAAGTAGCCGCACGCGATCCTGGGTCGCGCGCCAAGATCGCTGTCAAATCAAACGATCAACGTGTTGACCCAATTGGAACTTGCGTAGGTATGCGCGGATCTAGAGTGCAAGCAGTTATTAGCGAACTGGCAGGTGAGCGTGTTGATATCGTACTGTGGTCCGATGACCCTGCCACTTTTATTATTAATGCACTGGCACCCGCAGAAATCAGCAGTATTATGGTTGATGAAGAAAGACACAGCATGGATATTGTGGTCGATGATGATAATTTGGCGCAGGCTATTGGCCGAGGTGGACAAAATGTACGTTTAGCTTCCGAATTAACAGGCTGGGAGCTCAACATCATGACCGTAGAGGAATCAAAAACCAAGCAGGAGCAGGAAACGTCACAAATCTATCAGCTTTTTATGCAAAAATTGGATGTTGATGAAGAAATCGCAGAAATACTTGTGCAAGAAGGTTTTGTTTCGCTTGAAGAAGTAGCTTATGTCCCATTAAACGAGATGCTGGAGATCGAATCATTAGATGAAGAGACAGTCAATGAAATAAGAAATCGAGCACGTAATGTATTGTTAACAGATGCTATTGCTAACGAAGAAAAAGTCGAACATGTTGCTGAAGATTTGCTCTCAATCGAAGGAATGGACATTAATATTATTCGAGAGTTAGCAGCAAAGGGCATCACTACCCAATCTGATTTGGCTGATTTAGCTGCTGACGACTTAGTTGAGATGACTGGTATTGATATTGAACGTGCAAATCAATTAATTATTAAAGCACGTGAACCATGGTTTACTTAATTTTAAAAACTGGCTGATAATAGATTAGCCGATTTATTCATTTTATAGTGGAACCTGTCTGTAGTTTTGATTGTTGGAAGGTTATAAATGGCTCAAATGAGTGTGGAACAATTTGCGAATGAACTGGGTTTGCTACCGGCAGTACTGCTGGAGCAACTTAAGGCTGCCGGTGTAAGAAAAATGCTGGCGGAAGACAGTTTGACTGAGCAAGATAAAGCTCTGTTACTTGATTATCTAAGAAAAACACACGGTACAACTGAGACCAAAAGCAAAGTTACTCTGACACGCCGACAAACCTCAGAGATTCGGAAATCTGACAGTACTGGCCGAGCACGGACCATTCAAGTAGAGGTTAGGAAAAGACGCATTCTGACAAAACCAATGATGGTTGACGAT
>RRZT011907440.1_pt1 | contig 25644 bp, 23 predicted proteins | sample 2165551 | NCBI WGS metagenome assembly RRZT01 (sample SAMN10456910, study PRJNA506462) | wastewater metagenome | biome: wastewater; feature: sludge; material: wastewater sludge; isolation source: wastewater sludge with Escherichia coli K12::gfp cells carrying plasmid... | place: USA: Moscow, Idaho... | reverse complement strand
GCCAGTGCGCCCGCCGCGTCCGGCGCGACCCCGGAGCGGTGGTGGCCCGAGTCGACCTCGACGATCCCCTCCACCCCCACCCCGACCAAACGCTGCGCCGCCTCGACCGAATCGAAGCCGACCCGGACCGTCCCGGCGGACGCCAACCGCCGCAACCGGGCCACGCGGTCGCCATCGAGCCACAGCGGGTAAGCGATGAACACATCGTCGAACCCGGCCTGGGCGAACACTTCGGCCTCACCGATCGTCGCGACCGTGATGCCGCACGCCCCCGCCTCCATTTGGCGATGGCCGATCTCCGGGCTCTTGTGCGTCTTCACATGCGGACGCAACGCAAGCTGACGCTCGTGAGCCCACTGTGCGACGCGCTCGATGTTCGCATCGAGAACGGGGAGATCGATCGCGAGGAACGGCGTCGCGGGTACCTGCGGGGACATGCCCGCAACCTACCCCAGCCCGCTCAACGGTTGGCGCGCTTTTGCCGAGCCCGGACCTCGATGTTGATGGGGGTGCCCACGAACCCGAACTCCTCGCGCAGCCGACGCTCGACAAACCGCGTGTATTGCGGGTCCAGGCCGCCGGTGGTGAAGAGCGCGAAGGTGGGCGGGCAGTTGTGCGCCTGCGTCCCGAACAGGATGCGCGGCTGCTTGCCGCCCCGCACCGGGTGCGGATGCGAGGCCGCCACCCGCCCCAGGAAGCTGTTGAGCTGCCCGGTAGTGATCCGCGTCTCCCAGCCCTCCAAGGCGGCGTCGATGGCCTTGCGTAGCTTGTCGACGTTGCGCCCCGTCAGTGCAGAAATGTTGACGTGCGGCGCCCACGCGAACGCCTGCACGTCCCGCTCGACCTCACGCTCCAGGTAGCGGCGACGCTCATCGTCGGTGAGATCCCACTTGTTGTAGGCCACCACCAGAGCCTTGCCCGACTCCTCGACCATCGTGAGCAGCTTCAGATCCTGGTCGGCGATCGACTCGGACGCATCAATAACCACGATGCACACCTGAGCCCGCTCGATAGCCTGCTGGGTGCGCAACGACGCGTAATACTCGTGCCCGGACGCCTCCTTGACGCGGCGGCGAATACCGGCGGTGTCGATGAACCGGTACACCTCACCGTCCAGTTCGACCAGTTCGTCAACCGGGTCGACGGTCGTGCCCGCCATGTCGTTGACGACCGACCGCTGACGCCCGGTGAGCTTGTTCAACAAGGAACTCTTACCGACGTTCGGCTTGCCGATAATCGCGACGCGCGTCGGGCCGCCCACCTCCTCGAACTGCTCGGCGGGCGCCTCAGGAAGCGCCTGCAGGATCGCGTCCAACAGGTCACCAGAGCCACGCCCGTGCAGTGCAGACACCGCATACGGCTCGCCCAGCCCCAGATTCCACATGGCGGCGGCTTCGGATTCCAGGCGCGCGTCGTCCACCTTGTTGGCGGCCAGCACGACGGGCTTGCCGCTGCGCCGCAGGACCTTCACCACGGCCTCGTCCTCATCAGTGGTGCCCACGGTCGCATCCACGACGAACAACACGGCATCGGCAGCACCGATCGCCAGTTCGGCCTGGTCGGCGATCTGAGCCGCCATGCCTTTCGCGTCGCTGACCCAACCACCCGTATCGACGACGACGAAGTCGCGACCATTCCAGGTGGCGTCATAGCTGACGCGGTCCCGCGTCACTCCTGGCATGTCCTGAACGACCGCCTCCCGGCGGCCCAGGATGCGGTTGACGAGTTGCGACTTGCCGACGTTGGGGCGTCCCACCACGGCAAGAACGGGTTTGGCGGTCATGAGATCTCCTTCGCGAGGGCGACGACGGCAAGGACGACCTCGTCGAGACTCAGATGGGTGGTATCAAGCAGATGGACGCCGTCAGCGGCGTGAGTGAAGTCCACCAAGGTGGAATCGTCGGCGTCGCGGCGCAGCACCTGATCGCGGAGTTGTTCCCCGCTCACCCGGCCGCCCAGTTCCCCACCGCGCCGCTCCAGGCGCGCTTGCGGGGACGCCGTCAGCAAGATGCGCACGGGGGCGTCCGGGTAGATGACTGTGGTGACATCGCGGCCCTCAGCCACGCAGCCGCGAGGATCACGATCCATGAGGATGCGCTGACGCCGCACCAAGTCGGCACGGCACTCGGGCACGGTGGAGACCGCCGACACGTGCTGGGCGACGCGGGGCTCACGAATCTCGTCGGTGACGTCGCGCCCGTTGACGCGTACCCACCGATCGTCGGGATCCAAGGAGATGTCGATGTCCGCGCTCGTGGTGGCCGCGATCACCTGCTCCACGTCGCTCGGGTCGACGCCCGCGTCCAAGAACGCGACCGCGACCGCGCGATACATAGCCCCCGTGTCCAAGTAGGACAGGCCCAGAGCACGAGCCACCGCACGAGCCGTCGACGACTTTCCGGACCCGCTGGGTCCGTCGATAGCGATCACTTGGCGGTGCGGCACCCGCTCATCCTAGTGGAGGCCCGCCGCTCGCCCGCCCGTCGCCGGGTGCCCTAGGTGCGGACCGTCCAGCCGCGGTCGGTCATGGCCGTGGCCAGCACCCCGGACGCCGCAGGCTCCACGTGCACACCCAGCATGCCCACCGGACGACCCGGATCGTGCTCGATGGTGATGTCCTCCACGTTGACCCCGGCCATCTCGATGTCGGTGAACAGCCTGGCCAGCGCGCCGGGGGCGTCCGGAATCTCGATGACGACCTCCGCCCAGGCGCTCGGGGCGCTGCCATGCTTACCGGGCAACGCCTGCGTGCCGCGGCGTCCGCGAGCCAAGAACGCCTCGACGGCGTCCGGGTCGTCCAAGACGGCGATCAGCTTTCCCAGGTCCTCATGCAGTTCTTCCAACTCGACCCGCAGCGCGCCGCTGTTGGCCGCGATGATCTGTCGCCACAACTTCGGATCCCCGGCGGCGATGCGCGTCACATCACGCAACCCCTGGCCTGCGAGTTGGAGGTGCTCGGCGGGAACGTCGAGCAACCCACCGGCGACCAAAGCGCTCATGAGCTGAGGGATGTGGCTGACTTGCCCGACGGCCTCATCGTGATGCTGGGCCGCCATCGTGACCAGCCGGGCCCCACACATTTCGGCCAGGCGGCGCACCACGAGCACCGACTGCGCGGCGGAGGTGTCATGCGGCGTGATCACCCACGTGCGATCCACGAACAGATCAGGCGACGCGGTCAGCGGACCGTCCTTCTGTGAGCCCGCCATCGGGTGGGAGCCGCAGTACCGCGCCAAATCAACCCCGGTGGCGCGCAATTGGGCGAGCACCACGCCCTTGACCGACCCGACATCGGTGACGGTCGCGTTCGGGTACGTCTCCAGCGCTTCAGCGATCACCGAGGCGAGCGCGCCCGGGGGAACCGCGACGACGACAAGCTGATAGGCGGCCGGATCCAAGGAGGCCAGCGTTCCCGCACCGCGGGACGCGGCCACCACCGCATGACTGTAACGCGCATCCTGCAGATGCACCTCGACACCCGCGCGCGTCATGGCCTGAGCCACCGACGCACCCACGAGGCCCGTCCCCATCACCAGGGCGGGGCTCAACGAAACTTGGATCACTGGCCACACTTTAGCGACGCGCACGCGTCCAGCCGTCCCACGCCCATGGCACGCACCCGTGCGCGCTGCGTCCGACTCGCTCCAGGAGGGCTAGGCTCGCCAAGACACCGCACTCAAGCAGAGGAGACCCGGGTGAACCGCGCCATGTCCATCGTGATCGACATTGTCTTGGTGGTGGTGTTCGCCGCGCTGGGACGCGCGAGCCACACCGAGGCACTCGACGTGGCGGGCATCAGCCGCACCGCCCTCCCCTTCGTGGCCGGGACGCTCATCGCCTGGATCGCGTTGACGCTGCGCAAGTCATCCGGCTCGTCGCTCTCCGCGGGGGCCTTCGTGTGGGCCCTCACGTTGATCGGGGGCATGCTGTTTCGCGTCCTGCTGGGTGACGGAACTGCCGTGGCCTTCATCATCGTGGCTGCCGTCACGTTGGCGTTGTTCCTGCTGGGATGGCGCCTGATCCTGTGGCTGGTCCAGCGCCGCACTTCAGCAACACAGCGCTAACTGCGCCCCGCCCAGGGGTGCACTCGGCGGCGCGTCAGAGGGGTTCAGGGCGCGGCAACGACTTCCCGCGCGTGCGCGACGCCCTCGTGTTCAGCCTCAAGGTGGACGATGTGGAGTTGAAGACGAGGATCCAACGAGGAGCCGCCCAGTTCGACGATGCGGTCACCGACATGCCACTCAAACCAGGGGAAACCCGCGCCCTCGCGGCGCGAGACCGGGCCGAGTCGCTGCGTCAGCGCCTGCACCAGAGCATCGCGCGCCTCCGACGTGCCCACGCCGCCCCACAGGTACCACCCCACCCCCCGCAGTGGCGCATCGGGAACATCCCCCTCACGCGACCAGCAGATTTCGGCGTCCCCCCAGCCGAGAATGCCGCCACCCCACTGCGACCAGGACCCCACGGCCCGAGTCGGACTCATGCCCAACTCCTCAAACCAGGCGTGGCGCTGAACCTCCCCTTGAGGCCAGGCTTCGGTCACCACACGCACGGCGAGGTCGATGATTTCCTGCGGGTCGGGTTCCACAACGTCGCAAGATACCTCGCTAGTTGATGGGGAAACAGTCCCCTGAAGAGGGACTCATTTGCCAACCTGACGAGGGGTTTCGCCCTCGGGACTCATGACGAAGGCAGACATGCCAAGCTGAGAGCATGTTCGTCGCGACGTATGGTCGGCCGACAGCACCCGCCGTCCTGCTGCTCCATGGGGCGGGTATCGCCGGGTGGATGTGGGCGCCCGTCGTCGCTACCCTCGCGACCCGCTGCCACGTCATCGTCCCGGATCTTCCCGGTCACGGCGCCAGCGCCCACGAACCCTTCATCGGGCTGGATGACACTGTCGAGGAACTCGCCGCGCTTCTTCCTGGCGCCACGGACGTCGTCGGATTCTCATGGGGCGGCCAGGTCGCCTTGTCACTCGCCGCCAAGCACCCGGCTCAGGCCCGCTCGGTGAGCGTCATCAGTTCACTCGTCCGACCGTTGCGAGGCGCCGCGCTCCTAGACCCCCTCGTCAAAGCGACACTCCCCCTGGCTCGGCGGCGCTGGTTCGCGCACCTTCAAGGGGTCAGCATGGGCGTCCCCGCATCCATGATGCAGGACTACATCGAGAGTTCCCTCACCGTCGATCCCAGCGCGCTGACGGGCGTCCTGGCGGCCAACAACCGCTACGTCCTCCCCGAGACGTGGTCGGACTACCGGGGGCGGGTCATGGTGGCCTACGGCAGTGCCGAACCACGGAGCGTGCGGACCTCCAGCACCGCGCTGCACCTCAGCGCACCACAGTCACAACTGGTTGAGGTGCTCGGCGCCCACCACGACATCCCGTTCCGGATCCCCGAGTGGCTCGCCGACCGGATTCATTCCCCAGCCTGAGCCGCCTGCTCGGCGGTCTGCACCCACGGTGGGCGAGGCCCGTGATAGTCGATCCCGTACGCGCCAGGCGCCGGACGCCTCCGCTTGCGGGGCGCCACCGCACCGGGAGCCAGCCGCCTGACGAACAGCAAAAAGCCGGTGTGCCCGCTTGTGGAATGCCCTGGGCGAATCGCGAGCCCCTCCGCGTGCCAGTCGCGCGCGGTGTACTCGCGCATCACCGGCTCGGTGAACCCGCCATGCGTGCGTAGCGTGTCGGCGGTGCGACCCAACTGCGTCGTGGTGGCGACGTAGCAGCACAACACCCCACCTGGCACCAGCCGCTGCGCGACGGCGTCCACGCAATCCCAGGGCGCCAGCATGTCCAAGATGACACGGTCGACCTCTTCGGGGCCGATCGCTTCGGCCAGATCACCCAGCCGCACCTGCCACCCGGCAGGTTCCTCCCCGTAGAAGGCGCGGACGTTGCGCCGCGCCACATCGGCGAACTCCGAACGCCGCTCGTAGCTGAACAACTGCCCCGTGGGGCCGATCGCCCGCAGCAAGGCAATCGAGAGAGCCCCCGACCCCACACCCGCCTCAAGGACGCGGGCACCAGGGAAGATGTCGGCCTGCATGAGGATCTGCGCGGCGTCCTTGGGGTAGATCACCGCCGCTTCGCGCGGCATCGACACCATGATGTCGTGCATCAAGGGGCGAAACACCAAGAACTGGTCGCCCCCCACCGACGTGGCGACTGCCCCCTCCGGTCCGCCGATCAGGTCGTCGTGCCGGATCCCACCCTTGGTGGTGTGGAACATGCCCCCGGCGCGAAGCACGACCGAATGGCGGCGTCCCTTCGCATCGCTGAAGGTGACCCGCTCACCTTCACGCAGGGGTCCGGTCGAGATGGGTGAGGTAGCGGTCACGCGCGCAGGCTCCAAAGTCCGAGTTGCCAGGCAGGCCCAAACGGCTGCCCCTGAAGGGTGACGCCGGGGCCGAGCAGCATGGTCTCGGCGGCCAGCGACTGCGGCAAGACGGTGAGGTCCGCCGCGGCTTGTTGTTGAATCTCCGCGAGCAGGGCCAGCCTGGTCGCCGCATCTGAGGTGGAACGGGCGTTGCGAACCAGGTCAGCCACCTTCGCTTGGGATCCCGGCAACGGGTCGTCGACGTAGGGCTGAAGCCAGCCCAACGCGGTGTTCACCCAGGCGGGCCGGTCCGTGAGGATCAGATCGGCATTCATGTTGTCGGGCTGCAGCAGAACAGAAACCCCGGCACTTTCCTCCAGCCGGTCGCGCAGAAGGCCTGCAAGGTCACGCTCCCCCGGCGCCGCGGAGGTGAAACCGAGCGTCAGGCGTAGCCGCTGGGCGCCGATGTCGGGGATCTGAGCGGTTCCCCCGGCCGGGAACGAAGCGACCGATCCGGTCACCTGGGGCGGGATGATCGATGCCGCGCTGCGGTCTGCTTGCAGCGCCGCCGCCACCGCCGCGCGCACCTCGCTGTTGTCCCGGTAGGGGGCCGCAGGGTTGACGATGACGCGCTGCAACCGCACCTGCGGGAGCGGCACCTTGGTGAAGCCGGAGCGCGTCACTCCGCCGCCCTCGGCCATCTCCGCAGACAACCGTTCCAGGGCGGCCGCATTGAGGCTGCGCCACACCACATCCGTCGTGCCCGCGGTCACGCTCTTCTCGGCGGCGGCGCTGTCGGGCGCGAACGCAAGTTTGATCTCGTCCAGCACCCCCGTGAGTGCACCCTTGTAGCGCGGGAACCGCTCAAAGACGAGGTGATCGGACGCCGTCGTGACAAGCGCGTAGGGGCCCGATCCGACTGCCTGGGCGTCATTGGGCCGCACGGCGTCGGGATCGTAGATTTCTTCGTCGACGATGCTCGCGGCCGGGGTCGCCAGCGCGTACCCGAACTGGGTGTCGGCGTACTTCAGATCGAACCGGACGGTGTGGTCGTCGACCACCTCCACCCGCTCCAGGCTGTCGAAGAGCTGGATCGAACTGCTGGGCACGTTGAGCCGGTAGGCGCGCTCGATACTGAACTTCACATCGGACGCCGTCAAGGCGTGCCCGTTCTGGAAGGTCAACCCCACGGGAAGCTGGCACTCATAGCTCGTCGCGGACGTGTAGAGGCAGTCGGTGGCCAGGTCGGGTTTCAAGTCCGCCTGGTCGGGATGGACGACCATGAGCCGGCTGAACGTGTTGAGCGCGACGATCGCGTCGGCGGACGTCGTTGCGGCTGCCGGATCGTAGGTGCCCGGCACCTCCGTGGTGGTGACGGTGAAGGGGCGCTTGACCGACGGCGTCGGGCTGGGCGTCCCCGGATCCGCAGGGGCCCCGGTGCAACCCGCGAGCGTGAGTGCCAGAACCGATCCGACCGCTATCCAGGCCTTATGCATGCCGCGCCTCCCGCCACAGTTTCGTCACAGACTCCCAGGTGAGCCCTTCCAGCGTCGGAATCAGTATCCGCCGTGGTCCGGGCTGGATGTCTTGCTCGAACGGAATCCCCAGCGTCGGCATCCCCGCGTTCTGTGCCGACAATGTTCCAGGAATCGAGTCCTCCAGCACGAGGCAGTCCAGCGGTGCGACGCCCAGCGCTGACGCCGCGCTCAGGTACGGTTCGGGGTCCGGTTTGCCGCGAGTCACCTGATCCCCGCCGATGATGACGGCGAACGACCCCTCAGGCAGGGTGTCAACGACCTGCCGCAGCACCGAGGTGAACGACATGGACACCAGGGCGCACGGGACGCCGACCCGACGTGCGGTCGCGAGGAGATCAGCCGCCCCCGGCCGCAGGGCGACGCCGGAGGCCACCATGTCGTCCAACGCGTACGCGTTGAGGATCTCGGCATAGTGGTCCGCGTCGAGATCCTCGCGCCCGGCGATCCTCAGGAGCGTGCGTGCGCTGTCAGCCAGGGCCAGGCCGACGAGGCTGCGAGCTGTCGCCTCATCGATCGGCGGGCCGCCCAGTTCGGCGACCAGTCGTGACTCTGCTGCATGCCAGGACGGCTCGGAGTCGACGAGCGTCCCGTCGAAATCCCACAACAGCGCGGCAGGACCCGGCACGGTGGCGGCCTGCCCCGAGGGGGTCACAGCGTCGCGATCGTCCTCAGCGGGCATTGAAGTACTTGGCCTCCGGGTGATGGACGATGAGCGCGTCCGTGGATTGCTCAGGATGCAACTGCAACTCCTCGCTGAGCGTCACCCCGATCCGCTCAGGCTCGAGCAGTGCCACCAGCTTGGCACGATCGGCCAACTCGGGGCAGGCGGGATAACCAAAGCTGTACCGCGATCCGCGGTAGGCCTGGTCACGGATCATGGCGTCCACGTCCACGTCGCCCCTCAGCCGGAGATCCTCGCGGACGCGGGCATGCCACATCTCCGCGAGCGCCTCGGTGAGTTGGACGGACAGTCCGTGCAGTTCGAGGTAATCGCGATAGGCGTTGCCTTCGAACAACACCGCCGTTTCCTGAGCGATCCGCGACCCCATCGTGACGAGCTGGAACGCGATGACGTCGGGCCCCAGTTCGGCCGCCTCCTCCTCGTCGCGGAAGAAGTCGGCCAGGCACAGCCGACGATCCCGCGTCTGCCGGGGGAACGTGAAGCGCTGAATCTCCCGCTGGGGATCGGCGGGATCACCGACGATCAGGGTGTTGCCGACCGCATGCACGGGCCAATAACCGTAGGTGACGGCGAACTCGGCCAGCCCCTCGGTGGCGATCCGGTCCAGCCAGGAGCGCAACCGCGGGATTCCCTCCGACTCGACTAGATCGTCATAGCTGGCCCCGCCGCGTGTGCCCCGGAGCCCCCACTGCCCCATGAAGGTGGCCCGGTGATCGAGCCAGGCGGCGACGTCGGCGAGCGGGATGCCCTTGACGACCCGGCTCCCCCACCACGGCGGCGTGGGAACGTCCACGCGCCGGGCCACATCGGAGCGGGTCGTGTCATAGAGCGCCGCCTCGTCCTCCTCGGTGCGCGCCTTGGCTGTGACCCGACGCTCCCGCGGCGCGGGCAACGCTTCCGCGTTCCCGTGCTTGACGGCCATGACGGCGTCCATCAACGAGAGCCCTTCGAACGCGTCGCGCGCGTAGCGGACCTCCCCGTCGAACATCCCGTTGAGATCCTGCTCGACGTACGCGCGGGTCAGCGCCGCGCCTCCCAACAGGACCGGGGTGTGGATCAGGCCGCGCTTGTTCAGTTCGGCGAGGTTGTCGCGCATGACGACCGTCGACTTCACCAGCAGCCCCGACATGCCGATCGCGTCCGCGTTGTGGGCGATCGCCGCCTCGATGATGCTGCCCACCGGCTGCTTGATGCCCAGATTGACCACCGTGTAGCCGTTGTTGGTGAGGATGATGTCGACCAGGTTCTTGCCGATGTCGTGGACGTCGCCCTTGACGGTCGCCAAGACGATGGTGCCCTTGCCGACGTCGCCGTCTGCTTTCTCCATGTGGGGCTCCAGGTGCGCCACCGACTTCTTCATGACCTCCGCTGAGGCCAGCACGAAGGGAAGCTGCATCTGGCCCGAGCCGAACAGTTCGCCGACGGTCTTCATCCCCGCCAGCAGATCGTCGTTGACGATGTCGAGGGCGGGCTTGTGGGTGAGCGCCTCGTCGAGGTCTGCGGCCAGGCCCTTGTCGTCGGCGTCCACGATGCGGCGCTGCAGACGCTCCCCCAGCGGCAGGGCCGCCAACTCGGCAGCCCGCGCCTCCTTGGTGCTGGTGGTGGTCACTCCCTCGAACAGTTCCAGGAACCGGGCGAGCGGATCGTAGTCGCCACTGCGTCGGTCATAGACCAGGTCGAGGGCGACGTCGCGCTGCTCCTCGGGGATGCGCGCCATCGGCACGATCTTGGACGGATGCACGATCGCCGAACTGAGGCCCGCTTCGGCGCACTCGTGGAGGAACACCGAGTTCAGCACCATGCGCGCGGCAGGGTTGAGCCCAAAGCTGACGTTCGAGACACCCAGCGTCGTTTGCACCTGCGGGTGAGACGTCATGATCGTCTTGATCGCCTCGATGGTCTCGATGGCGTCGCGCCGGGTCTCCTCTTGGCCGGTGCCGATCGGGAAGGTGAGGCAGTCGACGATGATGTCGGACTCCTTCATGCCCCACGTGCCGGTCAACTCGGCGATGAGCCGCTCGGCGACCCGCACCTTCCACTCCGCGGTGCGCGCTTGGCCCTCCTCGTCGATGGTCAGCGCCACGACGGCGGCGCCGTGCTCCTTCACCAGCGGCATGATGCGCTGGAACCGGGAGTCGGGGCCGTCCCCATCCTCGAAGTTCACCGAATTGATCACGCACCGGCCCGCGAGCGATTCCAGCCCAGCCTGGATCACCGGCGGCTCCGTCGAGTCCAGCACCACGGGAAGGGTCACGGCCGTGTTGATGCGTGACGCCAGGGCGTGCATGTCCGCCACCCCATCGCGGCCCACATAGTCCACGCACAGGTCCAGCAGGTGTGCCCCCTCACGTGACTGGGCCTTGGCGATGTCGAGGCAGGCCTCCCAATCCCCGGCAAGCATGGCTTCCCGGAACGCCTTGGAACCGTTGGCGTTGGTGCGCTCACCGATACTCAAGTAGGAGGTGTCCTGACGCAGGGGCGTCTCGGAGTACAAGCTGGACACGGTCGCACCCCCAGACCCGGTGGTCGGCACCTGACGCGCGGGAACAGCGCGGCCGCGGACGGCCTCGGCGAGTTGGCGAATGTGCTCCGGCGTCGTACCACAGCACCCCCCCACGACCGCGAGCCCGAACTCGGCGACGTACCCCGACAGCGCCTCGGTGAACCCTTCAGGGCCCAAGGGATACCGGGCCCCGTCGGCGGTCAGTTCCGGCAGGCCCGCGTTCGGCATGCAACCCACGCCGATCCGGGCGTAGCGACTCAGGTGCCGCAAGTGCTCGCTCATCTCCGCCGGGCCCGTAGAGCAGTTCAGCCCCAGCACGTCGATACCGAGCGGCTCCAGCGCCGCCAACGCCGCACCGATCTCCGAGCCCAAGAGCATGGTGCCGTTGGTCTCGATGGACACATTGACCAAGACGGGGACGTCCCGCCCTACCTCGGTCATGGCGCGGCGCGCCCCCTGCACCGCAGCCTTCACCTGGAGCAGGTCTTGGCAGGTCTCGATCTGGACGGCGTCGATGCCGCCGCGCAGCATGGCCGACACCTGGGTGGCGTACGCGTCACGAAGGGCAGTGAAGGGAATGTGACCCAGGCTCGGCAGCTTGGTGCCTGGCCCCACCGAGCCCAACACCCAGCGGGGACGCTCGGGGGTCGCGGCGGCGTCGGCGGCACGCCGGGCGATCTCAGCGCCGGCCTGAGCCAGCTCAGCGATCCGCTCAGGGATGTCGTACTCCCCCAGAGCCGACAGGTTCGCACCGAACGTGTTCGTCTCGACGGCGTCCGCACCCGCCTCAAAGTAGGCCGCATGGATGGCCTCGACCACGTCAGGTCGGGTCACGTTCAAGATCTCGTTGCAGCCCTCCAGACCAGCGAAGTCGTCGAGGTCCAGGTCGAAGCCTTGCAGCATCGTGCCCATACCGCCGTCGGTGACGATGACGCGTTGGTTCAAAACAGAGCGCAAGTCAAGAGGCACCCCGCAAGGATAGGTGATGCGCCTGCAGTGGCTGGCGACTGCCCGGCGGGCGGGCCAGCGGTGGGGCCGGGTCAGCGTTCGCGACGCCGCAGGTACCGCTCGAACTGCTGAGCGATCTCCTCGCCCGTGGCCTCGGCCGTGTCATAGCGGGATTCGAGCTCGCGCACATACGCCATGATGTCGTCGTCGTCGGCCACCAACTCGTCGACGCGTTCCTCCCACACGGCGGCCGCGTCAAGGAGGTCACCCCGCTCAATGCTCTCTCCCAGGAACTCCTCCAGCCTGCTCAGCAGGGCGAGGGTGGCCTTCGGGTTCGGCGGGTCGGAAACATAGTGCGGCACCGAGGCCCACAGCGACGTCACGTTGAACCCCGCGTCGGCGCACGCCGAGGCGAGCACCCCGACGATCCCCGTCGGACCGGTGTAGTCCGTGCCGTCCTCGGACACAGGAACCGTCCGGCTGTGGGGGGCATCGGCGAGCATGGCGCCCATCGCGATGATGCGCTCCGGCTTGATCGAGCGAAACGCCGAAACCAGCGCCGCGCAGAAGGCGCGCCAGCGAAAGCTCGGCTCCGGGCCGTTGACCAAGACCACGTCACGCTCGCTCAAATGAGCGACCAGCACCTCAGTGGTCGCCCATTGGACGGTGCGTTCACCGTTGCCTTCGCGCACCAAGACGGGACGATTCTCGATCAGGTCGTAGTAGTCGTCGGCGTCCAAGGCGAAGGCATAGTCGGTGTCGCACACCTCGCTGAGGTGATCGATCACACCCGTAGCGGCGTCACCTGCGTCGTTCCATCCACTGAACGTGAACACGACGACAGGATGCCGAAGATCGGTGAGACGGACAGCAGCCATGCCCGCGAGTCTAGCCAGCCGTCCCGAGCCCCCCACCGCCCACGAGTGCGGCTCAGACGGCACGGGGAACGCGGGCGTGCAGCTTGTCGTCCCACACGTCCGCGGGCGCCGCCTCCCCTCGCAACTGCTCCACCAACGCCGTGACGGCGGCCATGATCCGATCGGTCGCCACGCGGAGAACCTCGGGGTCGTTGCTGCGGTCATAGAGGTCGGACAGATCCAACGGTGGCCCACTCAACACGGCGATGGTGCGCTTGGGGCGTAACCGGGGGAACCGCAGCTTGCGCCCCGGCATGATCTCGTGCGTGCCCCAATGCGCCACAGGAATGACAGGAACCCGCGTCGCCAACGCCATCCGTGCCACACCGGTGCGTCCGCGCTGAGGCCACAGATCGGGATCATGGGTGCGGCCACCCTCGGGATAGATCGCGACGACCTCCCCTGCGGCCAACGCAGCCATCGCGGGCACCAGCGCATCCTTGGCGCGGTCGGTGCCCCGCTCGATCGGGATTTGCTTGCACAACCGCGCCAGCCGTCCCAGGCCTGGGATGCGCCACAGTTCGGCCTTGCCCATGTAGCGGGGCCAGCGCCCCGACCAGATGAGGTAGCGACCCACGACCGGGACGTCGAGGTAACTGACGTGGTTCGACACGATGAGCGCACCCCCGGTCGCAGGCAGCGACGCGGCATCGTCCCACTCCTCGTGCGAGATCGCGCGCATCAGGGCACCCGCGAACCGGGCAAGCCTGCCGTACGCCGGATGCTCCCCCGGTGGCGGCGGCGTACGGAGTGGCTCCGCGCTGCGCCCGCGAGCCGTCAGTGCCGACATGGCACCTCAGGCCGCTCGCGCAAACCCCGCACGACCGCGTCCGGATCCTCCGCCCGGAAGACGGCCGATCCGGCCACGAACACGGTGGCCCCGGCGTCCAGGCATTGATCGATGGTGGACTCCGACACCCCGCCATCGACCTGAATCCAAATGTCAGCGCCAGAACGCTCGACGATCTCGCGCGTGCGACGAATCTTGGGCAGCATCTCGGTGAGGAAGCTCTGGCCGCCGAACCCCGGGTCCACCGTCATGATCAGCACCATGTCGAACTCGGTGATGATGTCGGCCAGCGGCTCGATGGGGGTCTGCGGACGCAACCCCAGCGACGCCTTCGCCCCCAGGCCGCGGATCGTGCGAGCCGTTCGGATCGGCGCGGCCGAAGCCTCCAGGTGGAAGGTCACCGACTCGCAACCGATCTCCGCATAGCCGGGGGCGTACCGGTCCGCGTCCGTAATCATCAGGTGGACGTCCAGGAACCGGTCGGGGTGGTTCGCCCGGATGCTCTCCACCACCGGCAGGCCAATGGTGAGGTTCGGGACGAAGTGGTTGTCCATCACGTCAAGGTGGATGCCGTCGGCGCTCGGGATCCGTCGGATCTCGTCGTCGAGGCTGGCCAGGTTGGCGTTCAGAATGCTCGGGTGGATGCGGTGTGGCACCTGCCCGACTCTACCGGCGACGCCCCCGCGGTTCGTCGTTCAGCCGCAGTAACGCACAGAACATCGCGTCGGTTCCGTGGCGGTGAGGCCACAGTTGCACAAAGTCGCCGCGCTCGGCGTCCGGGACCCCGAGCAGCGCCGGGGCATCCAGGACGCTCACGTCGTCACGCCCGGCCAGCACCGCCTGAACCACCTCGGTGGTTTCGCGCCGATGCGGCGAGCAGGTGACGTAGGCGACCACCCCACCCGGCGCGGCGCTGTCCAGGGCCGCAGCCAGCAGGTCGCGTTGCAGGGGGACGAGCGCGTCCAGGTCGGCCAGGGTGCGGCGCCACCGGGCCTCTGGACGCCTGCGCAAAGCCCCCAGGCCGGTGCAGGGAACGTCGGCCATGACCCGAGCGAACGTTCCCGAAGGCCACGCCGGAGCGGTCCCGTCCGCGGCGATCACGAAGGGGGCATGCTCGCCGCTGTAAACGCCGAGGGCGCGAGCGACGAGGGCCGCGCGGTGCGGCTGCTTCTCCGATGCGAGCAGGCGAGTGCCCTCACCCATGGCCAGCCCTGCCAGCAGCGCGGCCTTGCCACCCGGCCCCGCGCACAGATCCAGCCACGGTCCCCGCGGTGCTGGGGGCCGCGTCAACGCCGCGACCATGAGTTGGCTTCCCTCGTCCTGAACGCCGGCCCGCCCTTGCGCGACGGCCTCCACGTCAGCCGGGTTGCCTGCACGGCGCGCACCCCAAGGCGAGTAGGGGGTCGGTTCGCCGCCGAGTTCGTTCCGCTGTGCCAATCCCGGGCGGATCACCAGCGAGGTGAGCGGCGCCACATTGTTCGCGGCCAGGGCCACCTCGGCTTCGTCCCCGAGCAGGTCGCGGTAGGCCTCAGCGATCCATCGCGGATGGTGCGTCCGCACCGCCATGGCACCCACCGCGTCCTGGGAGCGCGCCAACTCAGCCAGCCACGCGTCCATATCCTGGGCGGCGACCTTTCGCAGGACCGCGTTGGTGAGCCCGGCCACCTTCTCCCCCACCTCCGCTGCGGCCAGGTCGACCGTCGCGCCGACGGCGGCATGCAGGGGTACGCGCATGGAGAGCAGTTGATGGGCGCCCAAACGCAGCACCTCAGCCAGCGCCGGATCCAGGTTTCGTCGACCCGACGCCGAGGCCACGATCGCGTCATAGGTGCCCGCAAGTCGGCTGGTTCCCGCGACCAACTCGGTGACGAACGCCGCATCGCGCGGCTCCAGGTGCGCCCCTTCGAGCGCGTGGGCGAGTTCCAGGTTGGCGTAGGCGCCCTCCTCGGCCACGGCCCGCAGCACCCGCAAGGCGATCCGGCGCGGACGGTCAGGGCGGCGTCGCCGCAGCGTTCGATTCGGCATCAGATCAGCCGGGGAGTCACGTCGCGCAGGCCACGGCTCCAGTCGGGTGCAGCCATCGCCTTCTTTCCTGGCGCTTGCACGGTGAGGAGTTCCAGCGTGCCATCCCCCGTCCCTGCCAGGACGCGGCGCTTCTCCACGCGCAGTTCTCCCGGAGCCAGTCCGTCGGCCTTCGCCGGACGAGCCAGGAGCACCTTCAAACGTTCCCCGTCCAGGGTGGTCCAGGCGATGGGGGCGGGGTTGGCGCCGCGGATGAGCCGATCCAGCACGACGGCGGGGGCCGTCCAATCCAGTCGGACATCAGCCGCCTCCACCTTGGGTGCCAGCGTCACGCCGCGCTCGGGCTGGGCGACCGGCTCCAGGTCGGGCAGACGATCCAGAGTGCTCAAGAGCAGGTCGGCGCCGCTGGCCGCGAGCGCGTCGAGTACCTCGCCGGAGGTGTCGATCCCGGTCAGCGGCAGCGTGACCTGGTCGAAGACGGGACCGGCGTCCAGTTCGCGGACCAGCCGAAATGTGGTGGCGCCCGTCTGGGCATCACCGGCCATGATGGCGCGCTGCACGGGCGCGGCGCCTCGCCAGCGTGGCAGCAAAGAGAAGTGGAGGTTGATCCAGCCGAACCGGGGAATATCGAGCACGCGTTGGGGAATCAACGCGCCGTAGGCGACCACGGGGCACGCGTCGGGAGAAAGCCGGGTCAAGGCGTCGACGAAGTCTTCGTCGCGAGGGTGGGCCGGAGTCAGGACGGGGAGACCCTGTTCGGACGCGAAGGCGGCCACATCGCTGGGCGTCGGACGTTTGCTGCGTCCGCGTGGCGCGTCGGGGCGGGTCACCACCGCGACGACCTCATGCGAGGACGCAAGCAGCGCCTTCAAGGCTGGAAGGGCAACCGACGGCGTGCCGGCGAAAACAAGACGCACGGCTCCCACCCTAGGCGATCAGCCGATGACCTGCGGATCGACCCGGAGACGCATCGCGCCGGGCGCCTTGCGGGCCGAACGCTCCGCGAGCAGGGCCTTCATCCCCGTCACGAGTTCGGCCCCGCGTTCAGGGGGACAGCGGACGGTCAGCCGCCACACGTCGTCCTCCACCGGGATCGGACCAAAGTGCTCGGCCCCTGCCACCGGACGCCAGGCCGCCTCAGCATCTTCCAATGCTCCCGGGGGCCCTTCCAGGAGGACCAGCCGAGCGGCGGGCGGAAAATGGGCTTGCTCGCGCTCGTGGAGTTCCCGCGCTGCCGCCCCGGGGGCATCGAGCCGGACGAGCGCCTGAACGGCCCGGTCCCCCGGCTCCCCGACGATCACGACGGTCCCTCCGCGCTCACCGGGCAGTACGAGCGCGGACGCATCGAGCCAGCGCCGCAGCGCCTCCTCCCCGGCCCGCAGGTCGGGTCGGGCCAGCAAAACCCCCGCGTCCATCAGGACCGCGGCCGCATAGCCGGCCTCCGGACGCGGCTCAGCGCCTGGGGTCGCCAATACGAGCGCGGGCTCAGCACCGACGGCCCCCACCAGGTGCCCCGACCACGACTGCACCACCGGCGTGTGCGGGAAAGCGCGCCCGAGTTCCTCTGCCGTACGCGCCACCCCCACCTGCGGTGCCCGCAGGCGAGTGTCACCGCAGTGCGGGCAGCGCCAAGCACCGGGGAGCGGGCCACACGACGCACACGTCAGCGTGAGCCCTTGAGGGCCCCGCTCGCCGCGCAACGGCAGCCCGCACCGGGGACACTCAGCCACAGCGCGACAGGTGTGGCAGCTCAGCCGTGGGGCGTATCCCGCCCGCGGCACCTGAACCAGGACCGGGCCCGACGCCAAACCGGTGCGCAGAGCGGCGAACACGTCATGCGGCAGGCGAGCGCCACGGGCGTGCGGATCGCGCTCGAGGGCGCGGTCGGTGTCGGTGGAGGCCCGCACCGCGGGGCCCAGTCGCCGGACCTCCCGCGAAGGCAGATCCAGGGGCACCAGCCAGCCACGCGCCGCTAGCGCGGCCACCTCTGCGGTGCGTCCGTATCCGGCCAACAGCAGCGCTGCGCCCTCGCGCGGGGCGCGCAACGCCGCGACTTCCCGGGCGTGCGGGTAGGGTGCGCGCGGTTCGGCGTAGGCGTCGTTGCCCTCATCCCACACTGCGATGAGGCCCAGGTCGCGGACCGGAGCGAAGACCGCCCCCCGGGTGCCGATGACGCAGCGGGTGTCACCACGCGAGACGGCCAAGAAGTTGCGGTAGCGGGCTGCGGGGCCCAGATCGGCCGTGAGCGTGACGAAGGATCCCTCACCGAACCGCTGCGTCGCACGCGCCGCCAACCAGGCGACCGCGTCCGCGTCGGGAACCATGAGGATGACGCCCCGGCCACCGGCCATCGTCGCCGAGGCGGCATCGAGCAGGCCTGCGGCCCAGTCGCCCACGGTCGAGAAGACCGGCACGGGCGACCACGCCGCCCGCACGCCCTCGCCCGCCGTGAGGGCGGCCAGGAATCGTTCACCGCCGGGGTATCCGGGAAGGACCTGCGGTGGCTGGCTCGTGTCCGGATCAGGACGCTCGGGTCGCGCGGCGGCCTCGGAGGTGGCGTGACGCGGCGGGATCGCCAGCCGAACCACATCGGAGAACGTTCCGCCCCAATGGTCGGCCACCGCGCGCACCAGCCCCGCCACCGGCGGCGTGAGGACCACCTCGGGTGAGGGCACCCGCTCCAACGGCGCGGGCTTGGCCACCTCGGTGACGTGATCCAAGGCGAGGATGTACCCGTCGCGTAGCTTGCCCGCGAACCGGATCCGGACGCGGGAGCCCACGGCAGCGCTGTCGGCCTGGGCCGGGGTCACGAGATAGTCGAAAACCCGATCCAAGTGCGGCAGCGGAACATCCACCGCGACGTGCGCGATGAGCGGCGCGTCGGGGGTCGTCATGGCCTCGATCCTAGAAGGCGGCCCCGACAGCGCGGCGCCCTCAGCCGCGGACGGCTGCCGCGAGCGCGTCGGCTCGATCCGTGCGCTCCCACGTCATCACGGGCAACTCGCGGCCAAAGTGGCCGTAGTTCGTGATCTGGGAGTAGATGGGACGCAGCAGATCCAGGTCCCGGATGATCGCGGCGGGGCGCAGATCGAACACGGACAAGACCGCGTCGTTGATCTGGTTCAGCGGCACCTTCTCGGTCCCGAAGCATTCGGTGTAGAAGCCGACTGGATGGGCGCGCCCGATGGCGTAGGCCACCTGGACCTCGCAGCGATCGGCCAGGCCCGCAGCGACGACGTTCTTGGCAACCCAGCGCATCGCGTAGGCAGCCGACCGATCGACCTTGGAGGGATCCTTGCCCGAGAAGGCGCCGCCGCCGTGACGGGCCATGCCGCCGTAGGTGTCGACGATGATCTTGCGGCCAGTGACCCCGGCGTCCCCCATCGGGCCACCGATCACGAACTTGCCGGTCGGGTTGACGAACGTCTTGTGCCCGGTCGAATCGATGTCGTAGCGAGCCAGGACCGGATCGATCACCAAACGCGCGATGGCATCGCTGATCACGCCGTCGTTCCAGGCGGCTTCGGTGTGCTGAGTCGAGACGACCACCGTGTCGACGCGCACCGGCGTGTCCCCGTCGTACTCGACCGTGACCTGAGTCTTTCCATCGGGGAGCACCCAATCGAGTTCCCCGGTGCGGCGCACCTGCGCCAACCGTTCCGAGAGCCGATGGGCGATGTCGATGGGCAACGGTATGAGCGTGGGGGTGTCGGTGCAGGCGTAGCCGAACATCAGCCCCTGATCCCCGGCGCCTTGGCGATCCAGTGCGTCGCCCACCCCGCTCTCGCGGACCTCTTCGGCCAGATCGACGCCTTGAGCGATGTCGGGGCTTTGGTTGCCCAGCGACACCAGCACGCCGCAGCTCTTGCCGTCGAAGGACGCCCCGGCGTGGTCGTAGCCGATCGACAAGATCCGCTCGCGGGCGATCCCGGAGATATCCGCGTACGCCTCCGTGGAGACCTCGCCAGCGACGACGACGGTGCCGGTGGTCACCAGCGTCTCTACCGCGACGCGGCTGTGGACGTCTTGGGCCAGCAGCGCATCGAGTACGGCGTCACTGACCGAGTCGGCGACCTTGTCCGGATGTCCCTCGGTGACGGACTCCGAGGTGAACAGACGGCTCACGAATCCTCCTGTGTTCGGATGGCCACGACAGCGTCCCAGATGCGGTGGGCGACCAGCGCCTTGTCCCCACTGGCGGTCGCCACGACGCCATCGTGATCGATGATGGTGATGGTGTTGTCGGGGTGGCCAAACACGGCCCCACCCGACACGTTATTGAGGACGAGCAGATCGCATCCCTTGCGCTCCAGCTTGGCGCGCCCCAGCGCCAGCAGGTGGGCCTCATCATCGGCGGTTTCGGCGGCAAAGCCGACGATGACCTGACCGGGGGCCTTCCTGCGGCGGGCGGCCAGCGTCGCCAAGACGTCGGTGGTCTGCACCAGGTGCAGATCCAAGCCGTCGCTGCCGTCCTTCTTGATCTTGTGCGTGGCGGTCGCATCGGGGGTGAAGTCGGCTGCCGCGACGGCCATGACGATGACGTCGGCGTCCGGCGCTCGCTGCACCATCGCCTCCGCAAGGTCGGCTGTGGAACTCACCTCGACCACCTCGACCCCAGCGGGAGGCTCCTCAGACAGGTGGGCGGAGACCAAGGTGACATCAGCCCCGCGCAGCGCGGCAGCGCGGGCCAGCGCGATGCCCTGGCGTCCGCTGCTCGCATTGCCCAGGAAACGAACCGGATCCAGCGCCTCCCGTGTTCCGCCAGCGCTGACGATGACCCGCTGGCCCAGAAGGTCACGAGCCTGCACCGCCGCCACTGCGGGCGCATCCTGCAGCAGGGACTGTGCCACCGCGACGATGTCGGCGGGCTCGGGGAGGCGTCCGGGCCCAGAATCGGCCCCGGTGAGGCGGCCGCTCGCGGGATCCATCACGACGGCTCCCCGCTCACGCAGCGTCGCGACGTTGGCGACCGTGGCGGGATGCTGCCACATCTCGGTGTGCATGGCGGGCACGAACACCACCGGGCAGCGCGCGGTCAACAAGACATTGGTCAGGAGATCGTCCGCGCGCCCAGTCGCCGCCCGGGCGAGCAGATCCGCCGTGGCGGGTGCTACTAGGACGAGATCGGCCTCGTGCCCGATCCGGACATGAGGCACCTCGTGAACGTCAGCGAAGACACCGGTCGACACCGGGTGCCCCGACAACGCGGCCCAGGTGGCCTCCCCCACGAACGCCAACGCGTTCGCGGTGGGGACCACCGTGACATCATGTCCAGCCGTGCGCAGGCGACGCACCACCTCGCACGCCTTGTAGGCGGCAATGCCGCCCGCGACGCCCAAGACGATGCGTTGCACGACGTCGGCGCTCAGGCCAGATCGTCGGGGGCGAACGGATCGTCGCCGAAGTCGGGATCAGCCTCAGCTTCGGCGCGCGCAGCGGCTTCGGCCTCGGGATCGATCTCGTTGCACTCCAGCACGTCCGCGGCAATCTCGCGCAGGGCGATCGTCAGGGGCTTTTCCTGAACGGTCGTCTCCACGAGCGGGCCCACGTTTTCCAGGAGGCCTTCGCCCAACTGGCTGTAGTACGCGTTGATCTGCCGCGCGCGCTTGGCGGCGAACAGGACGAGACGGTACTTGGAATCGACCTTGCTCAGCAGGTCGTCGATCGGAGGATTGGTGATCCCCTCAGGAACTTGGGTGCTCAACGTCCACCTTCTGTTGCGTATCGAGGTTACAAACCCAAGAAGTCTACCAGTTCGGCCACGGCCCGGTTCACATCGTCGTTGACGATGATCCGATCGAACTCACCCTGCGCGGCTGCCAGTTCGATGCGGGCGGTCTGCAGACGTCGTTCCACCTGGGCTGCCGACTCGGTGCCACGGCCTTCAAGGCGCTCGACCAGGGTGTCCCAGTCGGGCGGAGCCAAGAAAACGTACTGGGCCGTGGGCAATGTCTCACGGACCTGCCTGGCGCCTTGGAGATCGATCTCCAAGATGACAGGGCGCCCCTCGCCTTGCACCGTGAAGACCGGGGCCGACGGGGTGCCGTAGCGATGCTTGCCGTGGACGGTGGCCCACTCCAGCATCCCTCCGGACGCGATCAACTGGTCAAACTCGGTTTCGGAGCGGAACAGGTAGTCGACGCCGTCCACTTCCCCCGGGCGCGGGGCTCGGGTCGTTGCCGACACCGAGACCCACACTTCCGGGTGGAGCTTTCGCAATTGTCGCACCACGGTTCCCTTGCCCACACCTGCGGGCCCTGAAATAACCGTGATGCTGCCGCTCACTTGAATTCAGCCTTCAGGCCCGCCAACTGATGACGGCCCAAGCCACGAATACGGCGGTTGGGGGCGATGTCAAGACGCTCCATCACGCCCGTGGCGCGCTTCTCACCCACACGTGGCAAAGACTTCAACAGATCCACCACCTTCACGTGGGCAAGGACGTCGTCATCAGCCGCCTGATCGAGAGCCTCCGAGAGGGACAGCGCCCCGGTTCGGACCTTGGCCTTCAACTCGGCCCGCACGCGGCGAGCCTGGGTGGCGGCCGCGCGAGCGGCCTGGAGTTGTTCGGTGGTCAACTGCGGAATCGACACTATTTCTCCAACGTTCGGAGGGACTCAATGCGCACCAACCGGGCGGCTGGTAGTGGGAATCGTAGCAACTCAGACGCCAACATAGGACGCCACTTTTGCCCGCAACGCTGCCGGGTCGGGACCAGCTTGAAGAATCGCGCGTCCGACCATCGGTAACACCTTGTCGTGGGCGGGGCCAAACATTCCGCTCAGATCCTCCATCCGGCCCCCTTGTGCTCCGATTCCTGGGACAAGGATGGACGCGTTGAACTCGGAGAGATCGCATCCCAGGGCATGGTGGGTGCCGCCCACCACGAGTCCGATGGCCCGGGTACGCGCCCGGGAGTTGAGCTCGATAGCGGCGTCGATGATCTCTTGCACCACCGATCCCTCGCGCCCCAGGGCGAGTTGAACCGATGCTCCCTCGGGGTTGGAGGTGCGGGCGAGCACGTAGACGCCACGATCGAAGGCGATCGCTCGTTCGAAGGCGGGCGTCAAGGCGTCGAAGCCGAGGTAGGGCGACAAGGTGACCGCATCGCCTGCCAGCGGCGATCCGGGAGCCAGATACGCCTCCGCGTAGGCCGCCATCGTCGAGCCGATGTCGCCTCGCTTGGCGTCAACGATGCTGAGGGCACCCGCGGCCGCGATGTCGCCCAGCACACGCTCCAAGACGGCTATCCCCGCCGACCCATACACCTCGAAGAAGGCGGCCTGCGGCTTGAAGACCGCCACCGACTCCCCCAGTGCCTCCACCACGATGCGGCAGTAGCGTTCCAGGCCGTCGGCGTTCAGCGGCAGATCCCAAGCTGACAGCAAGGCTGCGTGGGGGTCGATCCCCACGCACAGATTCCCGCGTTGGGCGGTCACCGCGCTCAAGCGCTGATGGTAGGTACTCATCGGACCTCCTCGTTGATGGCCGCGATCAAAGCGGGCCCGCTATAGATGAAGCCCGTATAAATCTGCACGAGGCTCGCCCCGGCGTCCAGCAGCACGACCGCATCGTCGGCGTTCATCACCCCTCCAGAACCGATGATCGGCAACGCACAGTGTCGGTTGACGTACCGCACGACCTCCCGTGCGCGCGCCGTCAACGGTGCGCCGGAGAGGCCCCCCTCCTCGTGGGCGAGGTGTCGATCCGGGGCGGCGAGCCCGTCGCGGGCCAAGGTGGTGTTGGTGGCGATGATGCCTGCTGCCCCGGCTGCCTCCACGGCGGCCACCACCTCGTCGATCTGCGCCCAGGTGAGGTCGGGAGCCACCTTGACGAAGATCGGCACGGGCGCCCCGGGGGTCACCTGTCGCGCTCGGGTGGTCAACGCTGCAACGAGATCAGCCAGTGCGCCGCCGTCCTGCAGGGAACGCAGGCCGGGCGTGTTGGGGCTGGAGACGTTGACGGCGATGTAATCAGCGTGCGGGCTCACCTGGTCGAAGGAGGCCAGGTAGTCAGGAATGGCCTGCTCGAGCGGGGTCGTCTTCGTCTTGCCCAACGAGATCCCCACAGGGATGCCCGCCGCGCCGTTCCCGCGCAGGATGCCCGCCACCGCGAGACGGTTGGCCATCGCCTGCGCGCCCGCATTGTTGAAGCCCATGCGGTTCACCAGCCCCGAGGACGCGGTCGCCCGGAACACGCGCGGGCGGGGGTTGCCCGGCTGCGCGTGCGCGGTGACGGTCCCGAGTTCGGCAAACGCGAACCCGAGGTACTGCCAGGCCAAGACCGCGCGGGCGTCCTTGTCCATGCCTGCGGCCAGCCCAACGCGTCCGGGGAACCGAACCCCCGCCACCGTCACGGGCTCACTGGTGGTGCGGGTGAGCATCCCCACGAGGTGGCGGGCACCGGGCAGCGAGCCCAACACTGACAGCCCGGCAATCATGTCCTCGTGGATGGCCTCCGGATCGCCCCGGTGCGCGCGGAACAGAACCGGGCGCAGGAAACCCGCGTACCCATCGCGCCCCAGCGCCGTCATCGCGCCGCGGCCTGATCGGATCCGGCGGCGAGTTCGGCGTCCACTGCCGCGTTCCACGACTGCAATGACCTGACCCCCACCTCACCGGCGTTCGCGCTCTCGATGCCCTGGACGGCCGCTGAAAGGCCCTGCACCGTCGTGATGGAGGGGATGTCGCGCAGGATGGCGGCCGAGCGGATCGACCAACCGTCGCGGCGAGGCTGACCGTCCGCGCTGGCACCTTGGGGAGTGTTGAAGATCAGGTCGATCTCCCCGTTCATGATCGCGGTGACGACGCTGGGGGTTCCGTCCGGCCCATCGCCTTGGTGTGCCTTGCGCAGGACGGTCACGTCCACCCCATTGCGGCGCAGAACCTGGGCGGTGCCTGCCGTCGCCACGATCCGGAAACCGAGATCCGCCAGGCGCTTCACCGGGAAGATCGCGTGGCGCTTGTCCCGGTTCGCGATGGAGACGAACGCGGTCCCTCCCGAGGGAAGGCCGCCGTAGCTGCCCGTTTGGCTCTTGGCGAAGGCCGTGCCGAAGGTGGCATCCAGCCCCATCACCTCGCCGGTGGACTTCATCTCCGGGCCAAGCAGCGAGTCGACGTTCTCCCCGTCGCTGGTACGGAAGCGGTTGAACGGCATCACGGCCTCCTTGACCGCGATCGGGGACGCCTCCACGACGGTGGCGCCGTCCCCCTCGGGCCGCAGCATCCCTGACGCGCGCAACTCGGCGATCGAGGAGCCCAGCATCACGCGGGCGCAGGCCTTGGCCAGTTGAACCCCGGTGGCTTTCGACACGAACGGCACGGTGCGTGAGGCCCGGGGGTTGGCCTCCAAAACGAACAACGTGTCGCCTTGGAGGGCGTACTGGATGTTGATCAGGCCCCGGACCCCGACACCGGCGGCGATTGCCTCCGTGGACGCCCGGATGCGCTCGACTGCATCGGCACCAAGGGTGATCGGGGGAAGGGTGCATGCCGAGTCACCCGAATGGATGCCCGCCTCCTCGATGTGCTCCATGACGCCGCCCAGGTACAACTCGGTGCCGTCATACAGTGCGTCGACGTCGATCTCGATGGCGTCGTCGAGGAAACGGTCCACCAGCACCGGCTGCTGCGGGGTGATGAACGTCGCACGCTCGATGTATCCGGTCAGCGCGTCATCGTCGTAGACGATCTCCATGCCGCGGCCGCCCAAAACGTAGCTGGGACGCACCAGGACGGGGTAGCCGATCCGGTTGGCGATCTCGATGGCCTGACGCGCCGATTGCGCCATGCCGTAGCGGGGAGCCGGCAGGCCAGCGGCGGCCAGCACATCCCCGAACGCGCCCCGCTCTTCGGCGAGGTTGATCGCCTCGGGAGAGGTCCCCACGATCGGCACCCCGTTGTCCTTCAGCGCCTGAGCGAGCTTGAG
>RRZT010694948.1_pt1 | contig 25655 bp, 25 predicted proteins | sample 2165551 | NCBI WGS metagenome assembly RRZT01 (sample SAMN10456910, study PRJNA506462) | wastewater metagenome | biome: wastewater; feature: sludge; material: wastewater sludge; isolation source: wastewater sludge with Escherichia coli K12::gfp cells carrying plasmid... | place: USA: Moscow, Idaho... | reverse complement strand
GAATATGCGATTCGCTCGGACGTGGGTGCAGACACTCCGAGCCGAACCCCGCCCGCAGGGCAGAGAACCGTCAACTACAACTATTACTACAGCAATGGTGGTGATGCACCGATGGTGAATTCTTAGGTGGTCATCTCGTCTCCGCAGGATCAGCAGACGAAGAATGGAAGCGGGGTTGTGACCAAGTATCAGCAGAACTTGCGGGTGGATCCATCGTCTTTACCCGCGGGCTGCACTATTGCATCTACTTCAGAGCCTAGTCCCAATACACGCGTTGATCGCTCGCTTGGCACGATTGATGTGGTGACATGCGATGTGGGGACGCTGAATCGTGGCCCAGCCCGGTCTGGCCAGTCTCGGTTTCAGGCAAACACCCCCGCCTGCTCCTGCATGCGCGCCGACACCTCGCCCAGGTGGTGCAGCGTGTCGCCCCAGCTCATCTCCAGCTGCGTCAAGGTCTTGAAGTAGTGGCTGACGATGTACTCGTCCGTCACGCCTATGCCACCCGACAACTGCACCGCCTGCTGGCCGACGAAGCGCATGGACTGGCCCAGCTGCACCTTGGCGCGCGACAGTGCGCGGCGGCGCTCCTCGGCAGGGGCGCCGAGTTTCAGGCTGGCGTAGTAGCTCATGGAGCGTGCCAGCTCCAGCTGCATCTTCATGTCGGCCGCCCGGTGGCGCAGGGCCTGGAAGCTGGCGATTGCCACGCCAAACTGCCGGCGCTGGTTCAGGTAGTCGAAGGTGACGGCGCAGGTCTGATCCATCACTCCCACGGCGTAGGCGCAGGCGGCGGCGATGGCGGTGTCCACGGCCAGCTCCAGCGCGGCCAGGCCGTCGGTGGTGATGAGGGTGGCCGGGGTGCTGGCCAGCTGCAGGTCGGCGGCGCGGCTGCCGTCCTGGGTGCCGTAGCCGCGCGTGCTGACGTCGGCGGCAGCGCGCTCCACCAGGAACAGGGCGATCTGCCCGTCGAGTTGCGCGGGGACGATGAAGGCGTCGGCCTGGTCACCGGCTGAAACTATGTTTTTTATAGCTGTAAGCGCATATCCATTGGGCTCTACGACCGCTTTTGCCTCGCAAACATCAAGGCGGTAGCGCGCCTTGCGCTCCTGCTGTGCCAGCACCACCAGGACCTCGCCACTGGCGATGCGCGGCAGCCAGGCGGCCTGCAGCTCTTGCGGTGCGTACTGCGCCAGCACGCCGGCGGTGACGAAGGCCTGCGCCAGGGGTTCCAGCACGATGCCGCGGCCCAGCTCTTCCATCACCACCATGGCGTCGATCGCGCCCTGGCCCAGGCCGCCATGTGCCTCGGGTACGGTCAGGGCTGTGAGGCCCAGCTCGGCCAGCTCGCCATAGGCCGCGCGCTCAAAGCCCCCGGCTGCCACGATGGCGCGGCGGCGCTCGAAGGTATAGCCCTTGTCCACCCAGCGGCGCACGGCGTCACGCAGTTGTTGCTGGTCGTCGGAAAAATCGAAGTCCATGTGCTTGTCTCCTGTCAGCCCAGGATGGTTTGGGCAACGATATTGCGTTGCACTTCATTGCTGCCGCCGTAGATGGTGGTCTTGCGCATGTTGAAGTAGGTCGATGCCAGCGGCGCGTTGGCCAGGGTGCCGCCGGGGAACAGTCCCTGCCAGCCCGCGTCCATGGCCTCCTGGATCAGGGGCAGGGCGTAGGGGCCGGCGGCCAGCATCATCAGCTCGGCGTAGCGCTGCTGGATCTCGCTGCCCTTGATCTTCAAGAGGCCGGCGATGTCCAGCGGGTTCTTGCCGCTCTTTTCCATCGACAGCACGCGCAGCACCAGCATCTCCAGTGCCACGATGTCCACCTCCAACAGGGCGATCTGGTCGCGAAAACGCTGGTCGTCCCATAGGCCTTCGGCGCGGGCGATGCGCTTCAAGCGCTCCAGCTCGCGCTTGGCGCGGTTTACGTCGGCGATGTTGGTGCGCTCGTGGGACAGCAGATGCTTGGCGTAGGTCCAGCCCTTGTTCTCCTGGCCTATGAGCTGGTCGGCGGGCACCTCGACGTTGTCGAAGAAGACTTCGTTGACCTCGCATTCGCCATCGAGCAGCTTGATGGGCCGCACCGTCACGCCGGGGCTCTTCATGTCCAGCAGCAAAAAGCTGATGCCGGTCTGGGGCTTGCCCTCGTTGCTGGTGCGCACCAGGTTGAACATCCAGTCGCCATGCTGGCCCAGCGTGGTCCAGGTCTTCTGGCCGTTGACGATGTATTTATCCCCGACGCGCTCGGCGCGGGTCTTGACGCTGGCCAGATCCGAGCCCGAGCCCGGCTCGGAGTAGCCCTGGCTCCACCACACGGAGCCATCGGCAATGCCGGGCAGGAAGCGTTTTTGTTGCTCGGGCGTGCCGTAGGCCATGATGACCGGCGCCACCATCACCGGCCCGAAGGGGATGATGCGCGGCGCGCCGGCCATGGCGCATTCCTCCTCGAACAAATGCTTTTGCACGGCTGTCCAGCCGGGGCCGCCAAACTCCTTGGGCCAGCCAAAGGCCAGCCAGCCCTTCTTGCCCAGTATCCTGGCCCAGCCCTGCAGGTCGTCCCTCGTCAGGCGCAGGGCGTTGTGCACCTTGTGCGCCATCGCTGGCGGCAGATTGGCGCGCACCCAGGCGCGCACTTCTTGGCGAAAGGCCTGTTCCTCGGGGGTGAATGCGAGATCCATGCGAACGTCTCCTTTGCAGGAGGCGGTTGTAGCACGGCAGCCCGCCTCACTCCTGTCCGGGCGGCGACAGCGGTGCGTCCAGGCCCAGCTCTGCGCACAGGCGGCGCACCTGGGCCTGCAGCTGGGCCACCTCGGCCTCCAGCGCCTCCACGCGCGCCTGCAGAGCCGGCTGGGCTGGCGCGGCGCTTGCTGCCTGGCTGGCGGCCAGCGCCGCCACGTCCACCGGCCCGCACAAGAGCTGCGCCCAGCGCGGCTCGCGCGCGCCCGGCGCCTTGGGCAGCAGCATGACCAGCGGGCCGCCCTTTTCGTCACTGCGCTCCTGCAGTTCGTCGAGGAAAGCCTCGACTGACGAGGTGTCGGCAAAGCGGTGCCAGCGCTCGGCGTTCAGGCGCAGCTCGGCGGCGGTCTGCGGGCCGCGCAGCATGAGCAGACCCAGCAGCACGGCGGACTGATCGGGCACGCCTATGCCGCGCGCAAAATTGTGCTCCCAGCGCGCCACGCGGGCGCCGCCTATCTCGACCACCAGGCTCTGCTGGCGCAGGCTGGTCAGTGCCTGCAGCAGGTCGTCGTCGGCCAGCTGCATGACAGGCTCGCGGCTGGTCTTCTGGTTGCAGCCGGCGGCCAGGCTGTTGAGCGTTAGCGGGTAGCTGTCGGGCACGGTGCGCGACTTTTCCAAGAGCGTGGCGAGCACGCGGGCTTCGGGGGCGGAGAGGGGGCGCTGGCGCGGATCGAAGGGCATGGGCAGGGGATAATTTGCGGCAAATGAAGAACATCGTAATCTTGATCTCTGGCGGCGGTTCCAACATGGCGGCGATCGTGCGCGCCGCACAGCAACAGGACTGGGCCGGTCGCCACGGCATCCGTATTGCGGCGGTACTGAGCAACAAGCAGGACGCCAAGGGCCTGGCCATAGCGCAGGAGCAGGGCATCGCCACCCAGGTGCTGGACCACAAGGCCTACGCCTCGCGCGAGGCCTTCGACGCCGCCCTGGCCCAGGCCATAGACGCCTGCGAGCCGGCCCTGGTGGTGCTGGCGGGCTTCATGCGCATCCTCACCCCCGGCTTCGTTGATCACTTTGCCGGCCGGCTGGTGAACATCCACCCCTCGCTGCTGCCGGCCTTCACCGGCCTGCACACGCACCAGCGCGCCATAGATGCGGGCTGCAGGTTTGCCGGCTGCACCGTGCACCTGGTGACGGCCGAGCTCGACGTGGGCCCGATCCTGGACCAGGCCGTGGTGCCGCTGCTCCCTGATGACACGGCCGAGAGTCTGGCGGCGCGCGTGCTGACACAGGAGCACCTGATTTACCCCAGGGCGGTGTTGGCGCATCTGCTTTCAAAAATATAGCTTTTGGTGCTTGATGGATAAAGGCTAAGGCCAGTTTTTTTGATAAGTGATGCGGCCGGCGAGACAGCGCCGCAAGATGGGACAATCACGCCCATGCATCCCAAAGCCCTTCTGGACGCCTGCGCCGAACTCGTCAGGCTGACGCTTACTTTTGAACACCCGGCCGACGCTGTCGTCTCGCGCTATTTCCGCGAACACCGCAGTCTCGGGCCGCGCGAGCGCGCCACGCTGGCCGAAACCGCCTACACCGTGCTGCGCAAGAAGCCGCTGTTCGAGCAGCTGGCGCGCTCAGGTCAAGGCCCGCGTGAGCGGCGCCTGGCCATTCTGGGCTTTTACGGCCCGCGCGACTTTCTGAAAAGCGCGCTCTCCGCGCAGGAAAAGGACTGGGTCGATGCCTGCGACGCGGTGCGCCCCGAGGAGCTGCTGGAGCCGCAGCGCCACAACCTGCCGCAGTGGCTGGCCGAGCCGCTGAAGGCCCAGCTGGGCGATGGTTTTTGGCCGCTGGTTGACAGCCTGGGGCAGTCGGCACCGCTGGATCTGCGCGTCAACGCCCTGAAGGACAAGCGCGAATCGGTTCAAAAGGAGCTGGCGCAGGCCGGCATCAAGGCCAAGGCAACGCCGTATTCCCCCTGGGGTTTGCGCATCGAGGACAAGCCGGCGCTGACCCGGCTGGACGCCTTCACGCGCGGCGCCATCGAGGTGCAGGACGAGGGCTCGCAGCTGCTGGCCCTGCTGCTGGATGCCAAGCGCGGCGAGATGGTGGTCGATTTTTGTGCCGGTGCCGGCGGCAAGACCCTGGCGATTGGCGCGGCCATGCGCAGCACCGGGCGGCTGTATGCGTTCGACGTGTCGGCGCACCGGCTCGATGCGCTGAAGCCGCGCCTGGCGCGCAGCGGCCTGTCGAATGTGCACCCGGCGGCCATCGCCCATGAACGCGATGAGCGCGTCAAGCGCCTGGCCGGCAAGATCGACCGCGTGCTGGTTGATGCGCCCTGCTCGGGTCTGGGCACTCTGCGCCGCAATCCGGATCTGAAATGGCGCCAGTCGCCCCAGGCCGTGCAGGAGCTGACGGCCAAGCAGACCGCTATCCTGGAGAGTGCCGCGCGCCTGGTGAAGCCTGGCGGCCGCCTGGTTTATGCCACCTGCAGCGTGCTGCCCGAGGAGAACGAGGCCATCGCCCAGGCCTTTGGCGCCGCCCACGCAGATTTCGAGCCGCTGGCGGCGGGCGAGCTGCTGGCGCGGCTCAAGGTGGAGCAGGCGGCCAGCCTGTGCAGCGGCGGTGCGGACGGCCAGGCCTACCTGCGCCTTTGGCCGCATCTGCACCAGACAGACGGCTTCTTCGCTGCCGTGTGGCAGCGCAAATAGGCCAAAAAAAACCGCCAGGGCTGGTGCCGTGGCGGTTCTTGTCAGGAGCCGGGCCGAATTACTTCAGCTTGGCTTCCTTGTACTCGACATGCTTGCGAGCCTTGGGGTCGAACTTGATGATGCTCATCTTCTCGGGCATCGTCTTCTTGTTCTTGGTGGTGGTGTAGAAGTGCCCGGTCTCAGCCGTGGACACCAGCTTGATCTTTTCGCGTCCGCCTTTAGCAGCCATGGTGTTTCTCCTTCAGGAAATTAAGCTTGGCCACGGGCACGCATGTCTGCGAGCACGGATTCGATGCCGTTCTTGTCGATCAGACGCAGGGCGGCGCTGGAGACACGCAGGCGCGCCCAGCGGTGTTCGCTGTCCACCCAGAAACGGCGGTACTGCAGGTTGGGCAGGAAACGACGCTTGGTCTTGTTGTTGGCGTGGGAGACGTTGTTTCCCACCATGGGCTTCTTGCCCGTTACTTCACATACGCGTGCCATCAGGACACTCCGGTAGTTGCACGGCTGCAGGCCCTGGCGGCCCGTAACCTCACCTCGCCAGTTGAATCGGGTGGCGGTAACCCGGCTGTCTCAAGGCGCCGGGGCGCCACAATACAGCAAAGCCGCGCATTATAGCGCGAGCCTGAAAGATCACTCCTGCTGCTCCAGATAGCGCTGGGCATCCAGCGCTGCCATGCAGCCCGTGCCGGCGCTGGTGATGGCCTGGCGGTACACATGGTCCTGCACGTCGCCGGCGGCAAACACGCCGGGCACGCTGGTCTGCGTGGCAAAGCCCTTGAGGCCGCCCTGGGTCGCGATGTAGCCATTTTCCATGGTGATCTGACCCTGGAAGATCTCGGTGTTGGGCGCATGGCCAATAGCGATGAAGCAGCCCTGGAGCTTGATGTCCTCGGTATGCCCGTCTTCGGTGCTCTTGATGCGGATCCCGGTCACGCCGCTGGCGTCGCCCAGCACCTCGTCGAGCGTGAAGAAGGTCTTGAGGACGATCTTGCCGGCGGCCACGCGTTCCATCAGCTTGTCCACCAGGATGGGCTCGGCGCGGAACTTGTCGCGCCGGTGCACCAGCGTCACCTTGGACGCGATGTTGGCCAGGTACAGGGCTTCTTCCACGGCGGTGTTGCCACCGCCGACCACGCAGACCTCCTGCTCGCGGTAGAAGAAGCCGTCGCAGGTGGCGCAGGCGGACACGCCCTTGCCCATGAAGGCCTCCTCGGACGGCAGGCCCAGGTACTTGGCGGACGCGCCGGTGGCGATGATCAGCGAGTCGCAGGTGTACTGGCCACTGTCGCCGGTCAGGGTGAATGGGCGCCTGGACAGATCGACGGCGTTGATGTGATCGAACACGATCTGCGTCTTGAAGCGCTCGGCATGCTCGAGAAAGCGCTGCATCAGCTCCGGGCCCTGCACGCCGTTCACGTCGGCCGGCCAGTTGTCCACCTCGGTGGTGGTGGTCAGCTGGCCGCCCTGGGCCATGCCGGTGATCAGCACCGGATTCAGGTTGGCGCGCGCGGCGTAGATGGCGGCGGTGTAGCCGGCCGGGCCGGAGCCGAGGATCAGGACTTTGGCGTGTTGGGTAGTGGACATGGCGGAACCGAAGGGGTGTTGGCGGCCCGTGCAGCGGGCACGAAAGGGCAGAAAAAGGGCAGAAAAAGGGCAAAAGCGCAGCCATTGTATGAAGCCGTGGATCACGTCAGCCCGGTGGGTGCATGCCGGCTCTCATGCTGGCTCTTGCGTCGGCTTGGCGTGGGGTGCACGGCGGCTTGCAGCCTTGCGCCATGGGGTAAGCTTGCACGCTGTTGTTGAACGTGTTCGCGATCTTTTGACCTACTCCCTCAATACCTTGAACGGCGCCGGAAAGTCTGCGCCACGCTCGGCCGCGGCGCGCTTTGGGCATGAACTTGGCCTTGTCCTGGGCCTGTTGGCCCTGGTGTTCTGGCTGCTGGCCATGGTCAGCTATTCCGCGCAGGACGCGGCCTGGTCCACGTCCGGCGCGGGCGGCGGCCGCCCCCTGGCCAACTGGGTGGGGCGCTTTGGTGCCTGGCTGGCCGATGGCAGCTATTTTCTGTTCGGTTTCTCCGTCTGGTGGTGCGTGGCCGCGGGGGTGCGCGCCTGGCTGTCGTCGCTGGCGCGCTGGATGCGTGGTGGTGAGCCCGTGCCGGGTGCAGCGGCCCATGGCCCCTGGCTGTGGCGCGCCATGTTCTGGGGCGGGTTGTTGCTGCTGATGTGCACCAGCACGGCGTTGGAGTGGTCGCGCCTGTATCGTTTCGAGGCGTTGCTGCCCGGGCATGCCGGGGGCATGCTGGGCTATGTGATGGGGCCGCTGGCCGTGAAGTGGCTGGGCTTTGCGGGCTCGGGCCTGGCCGGCGTGGTGCTGGTGGTGCTGGGCGCGGCGCTGGTGTTCCGCTTTTCCTGGGGGCATCTGGCCGAGCGCCTGGGCGCGCGCATCGACGCTCTGGTGCAAACCGGCCGTGCCAAGCGCGAGAAGGCCAAGGATGTGGCCGTGGGCAGACGCGCCGCGCGCGAGCGCGAGGAGGTGGTGCAGGAAGAGCGGCACGAGAGCGAGGTGCAGCATCCGCAGCCCGTGCGCATCATCGAGCCCGTGCTGCAGGATGCGCCGCAGAGCACGCGCGTGGTCAAGGAGCGGCAAAAGCCCCTGTTCAGCGACATGCCCGACAGCCGATTGCCGCAGGTGGACTTGCTGGATGCGGCCCAGGCGCGCCAGGAGACGGTGTCGCCCGAGACGCTGGAGATGACCAGCCGCCTGATCGAGAAGAAGCTCAAGGACTTCGGCGTGGACGTGACGGTGGTGGCCGCCAGCCCAGGCCCGGTGATCACGCGCTACGAGATCGAGCCGGCCACGGGCGTCAAGGGCTCGCAGATCGTGAACCTGGCCAAGGATCTGGCGCGCTCGCTGTCGCTGGTGTCGATCCGCGTGATCGAGACCATTCCAGGCAAAAATTTCATGGCGCTGGAGCTGCCCAACGCCAAGCGTCAGACGATACGCCTGACGGAGATCCTGGGCTCGCAGGTGTATCACGACGCCAAGAGCCTCTTGACCATGGGCTTAGGGAAAGACATCGTCGGCGCGCCCGTGGTGGCCGACCTGGCGAAGATGCCGCATGTGCTGGTGGCCGGCACCACGGGCTCGGGCAAGTCGGTGGGCATCAACGCCATGATTCTCAGCCTGCTCTACAAGGCCGAGGCGCGCGACGTGCGCCTCTTGATGATCGACCCGAAGATGCTGGAAATGTCGGTCTACGAGGGCATTCCGCACCTGCTGTGCCCGGTGGTCACCGACATGAAGCAGGCCGCGCATGGCCTGAACTGGTGCGTCGCCGAGATGGAGCGGCGCTACAAGCTGATGAGCAAACTCGGCGTGCGCAACCTGGCGGGCTACAACACAAAAATAGACGAGGCCAAGGCACGCGAGGAGTCCATTCCCAACCCCTTCAGTCTCAACCCCGAGGCGCCCGAGCCGTTGGAGCGCCTGCCGCACATCGTCGTCGTCATCGACGAGCTGGCCGACCTAATGATGGTGGTCGGCAAGAAGATCGAGGAGCTGATCGCGCGCCTGGCGCAAAAGGCGCGCGCCGCCGGCATCCATTTGATCCTGGCCACGCAGCGCCCTAGCGTGGACGTGATCACCGGCCTGATCAAGGCCAACATCCCCACGCGCATCGCCTTCTCGGTGGGCAGCAAGATCGACAGCCGCACCATCCTGGACCAGATGGGCGCCGAGGCACTGCTGGGCATGGGTGACATGCTCTACATGGCCAGCGGCACGGGGCTGCCGGTGCGCGTGCACGGCGCCTTCGTCAGTGACGAGGAGGTGCACCGCGTCGTCAGCTACCTCAAGGAACAAGGCGAGCCCGATTACATCGAAGGGGTGTTGGAAGGCGGCAGCTCCGATGGCGAGGACAGCGGCTTTGGCCTGGACGATGGCGAGGGCGGCGGCGAGAAGGATCCGATGTACGACCAGGCCGTGGAGGTGGTGCTGAAAGACCGCAAGGCCAGCATCTCCTACGTGCAGCGCAAGCTGCGCATTGGCTACAACCGATCGGCGCGGCTGCTGGAAGACATGGAGAAGGCCGGCCTGGTCAGCGGCCTGACCAGCAGCGGCCAGCGCGAGGTGCTGGTGCCCGCGCGCAGCGAGTAGGAGGTGGGGTTGTGAAGAAAGCGGTTGCTGCAATTTTGATAGCTGCTAGCGCACAATGGGCAAGCGCTGACGGCCTAAAAAGTCTTGAAAACTTCATGAAAACCGCGCACAGCGGCCGGGCCGACTTCACCCAGACCGTGACGGCGCCCCCGAAGGACGGGCAGGCGCAGCGGCCCAAGCAATCGAGCGGCAGCTTTGCGTTCCAGCGCCCGGGGCGCTTCAAGTTCGTCTACCAGAAGCCCTTCGAGCAGACCATAGTCGCCGATGGCCAGACGCTGTGGCTCTACGACGTGGACCTGAACCAGGTCACGCAGCGCGCCCAGGCACAGGCCCTGGGCAGCACGCCCGCGGCGCTGCTGGCGTCGGCGCCGGACATGGCGGCGCTGCGTGCCGACTATGCGCTCGAGGCCGCGCCCGAGCAGGATGGCCTGCAGTGGGTGCAGGCCACGCCAAAGGCCAGGGACGGCCAGCTCAAGAGCGTGCGCGTGGGCTTCGAGGGCGACAAGCTGGCCGCACTGGACATTCTGGACAGCTTTGGCCAGCGTTCGCAGATCCGCTTCACGGGCATGCAGCTCAACCCGGCGCTGCCCGCGGGCAGCTTCCAGTTCAAGCCGCCCGCGGGGGCGGATCTGCTCAAGCCGTAGCGGCGGCTGCCCCGGGTGGCTGCTGCTCCGGTGCGGGCGCGGCCATCACGAAGGCGTCGGAGAAGCAGAAGCTCTCATCGAGGCCATGGGCGATGAAGGCCGGCACCGCCGTCTCCACCATGCGCACCGAGCCGCACAGATAGACCTCGTTGCCGCTCAGGCTGGGGAAGTCCGCCAGCATGGCCTCGTGCACCAGGCCAGTGCGCCCGCTCCAGCCGTCCTCGGGCGTGGGCTCCGACACCACCGGCACCACCGTGAAGTTGTCGTGCTCGCGTTGCCACTGCTCGGCCTGCTGCAGCATGTACAAGTCCTGCGGCCGGCGCACGCCCCAGTACAGGCGCATCGGGCGCTGCACGCCACGCGCAAAGGCGTCCTCGACGATGCTCTTGATGGGCGCAAAGCCCGTGGCACCGGCGATGAACAGAATGGGGTGCTGGCTCTCGCGCAGGGTGAACTGGCCCAGCGGGCCTTCAAAGCGCACGTTGTCGCCCGGCTTCATGCCATCGAACACATGCGTGGTCCAGCGTCCGCCGGGCACCAGGCGCACATGCAGCTCGATCTGGTCGCTGGCCCCTGGCCGGTTGGCAAACGAGAACGCGCGGCGCTGGCCATCGTCCAGCAGGATGTTGATGTACTGGCCGGCGGCGAACAGCAGGCGCTGGCCCGCCGGCAGTTGCAGCATGACGCGCATCACGTCGGGCGACAGGCGCTCCATCTGTGCCACGCTGGCATGAAAGGTTTCCATCGCCTCGGCGGTGGCGCCGGTGAAGCCGGCCACGTCGATGGCCATGTCTTCGTGCGGCACGGCGCAGCACATCAGCGCCTTGCCGCGTTCCTTGTCGGCGTCGGGCAGGGCCGTCTTCTGGTAGGGGCGGTGCTCGTACTGGCCCCGCTCGATGGAGCAAACACACAGGCCGCAGCCACCGTTGCGGCATTCATAGGGCAGGGCCAGGCCCTGGCGCAGGCCGGCGTCCAGAATGGTCTCATCGGTGCGTACGGTGATGGTGCTCAACGCGCCTTGTTCGCCGTGGATCTGTACCCGATGCAGGCGCTTGTCGCCACGCTTGAACTGCGGCGGCCACCAGGGCAGCAGCGACACCACGACCGAGACGCCGATCACCAGGGCCCAGACGCGACCCAGCGGCCATTCGGTTAGCAGCGGGAACACCGCCATGTAGAACCAGTCAAGCTGCAGGCCCGTGGCGGCCTGCGCCAGATCCGTCTGCCCGCCCTGGCTGTGCACGGGTGCGATCAGCGAGAGCACCAGCAAGGTGGCCAGCAGCCCGTAGACGATGGGGCCCGGGGGCGTGGTGCGCGCCTTGGGCACGCGCTGTACGTGGATCCACATCACCATCAGCAACACCAGCGGAATGCCCAGGTGCATGAAGGACAGCAGCGTGAAGAAGCGCGCACCCACATGGTCTGAATACAGGAAGTTGCGCATCAGGCTGCCGTTGAAGATGGGCAGCCAGTCCAGCCATTCGAAGCTGGTGACGGTGATGTACTGCGCCAGCTGATCCCAGGGCAGCATGTAGCCGTTGATGCCCGAGGCGTAGACCATCCAGATCAGCATCACCCCGGTGACCCACGAGAACCAGCGAAAGCCGTGGTAGAGGTTGAAGGCGAAGTAGCGCAGCATGTGCAGCATCATGGTCAGCACCATGGCGTCGGATGCGTAACGGTGCACGCTGCGCATGATGCCGCCCAGCCACCACTGCTTGGTGGTGAGCGCTATCACCGAGGAATAGGCCTCGGCCACCCCGGTTTCAAAGAAGATATAGAGATACAGGCCGCTGGCACCGACAATCCAGAAAAGGTAGAAGGTGATGGCGCCCAGGTGGTAGAAGGGGTTGATGCGGTCGCCAAAGGCGGCATTGAACAGACCCTCCATGCGCAGAAACAGCCACTGCAGCAGGTCTTGGAATTTTTTGATCATGGCTTGCTTTCTTCAATGGGACACGGCTTGCGGCTGGCGCATGGCGCGCAGCACGACGACGACAAACAGCAGCCCGCCAATGATGGCGATCAGCCCGCCCAGGCCCATCAGGCCCATGCCGGCAACTTCGGCCGTGCTGCGCAGCACCTGATCGGTGCCGGCCACCTTGCGCTGCACGCCATAGCCGCCAGACCAGACCAGACCGATGATGTGCATGAGCTGGCCCATGCCATACAGCCAGGGCTGCAAGGTCGCCATGCGCCCCTGCGGGGCCTGGTAGCCCAGGGCCGGAAGGATGCGGTAGACCGCGCCCATCAGGGCCAGCGTCACGCCGACGATGCTGCCGTGGTAGTGGGCCGGAATGCGCACATTGCTGCCGTGGATGAAGACGCCGATCACGCCGCCGGCGGCAAACAGCAGCACCGAGGACAGCAGGGCCGCGCGCAGCGGGCGCAGCGCGGCATCGTTTGACAGGCGCACAGTCAGCACGCCCAGCACGGCCGCCAGGGCCACCGGCACGATGGCCGGGCCGCCGCCCAGGCGCATGGCCCAGGTCAGCAGGTTGCGGTGCTCCACCGAGGTCACGTCATGTGCCAGATAGGCCACGGGGGTGACGAAAACACCCGCCAGGGCCAGCAGCAGCAATAGCACGGTGATGCGTGGACTGAGCACGATGCGCGCGCCGCAGGCGTTCGCCAGCCACAGCCAGGCGACGAGCATCAGCAATGTCCAGGTGAACTGCAGCGCATGGCCGCCGCCCCAGAACAGGATTTCGTAATACGCCTTGCCGTGCAGGCTGGTGGGCAACACGATCCACGACCAGGCAAAGCACAGCAGGGCCACGGCGGTGGCCACGCCGCCTGCGTTCAGGCCAAAGCCCAGTGCGCCCTGCCCATCGAGGTGCGGCCCCATGCGGGGTGTGGTCAGCAGGCTGCGCAGCACCAGCAGCGTGGCGCCCAGGCCAAACACCACCAGCCCGGAGAGAAACAGCGGGGACTCGAGAACCGGAATGTAGTTGGCCATGACGGGCTCGCCCGGGTTCAGGAACGGCGCCAGGGCCATGGCCAGGGTGCCGCCCCCCGTCACCCACAGCGCCAGCCAGCCCAGGCCAGACGCATGTGGCCGGCCGTACAGGCTCCATAGCAGACCGGCCATGGCGACAAACCAAACCAGCACCGACAGATCCACATGCAGCACCAGGGCAATATGGAAGAAGTTGCCCGAAGGCAGCCACTGGTTCACATAGGGCGTGCGTGAGGCGACCAGGAGGATGGAAAACAGGCCCGAGCCGATCAGCGCCGCCAGCCCCAGCCACAACCACCCGCGTGCCAGCGGCAGGCGGGCATCGTTGGGCAGGCTGAGCTCATAGTTGGCGCGCGCTTGCGCGGCTGCCGGCTCGGCAACAGGGGATGTTGCAGGCCGGTCGGGATAGGGCGAGGCGTGGGAGCTCATTGCAAGACAATGCCTCCCTTGTCGGTGCTGTAGTCAATCACCAGCACCTGTGCCGGCTTGAGGGTGACGGTCTCGTCAATCTGCGAGGTGAACTGCTCCGACTTCTGGTTGTCCTTGAAACGCACGGCGATCTGGTGTTGGCCAGCGCTCACGTTCAGGCGCTGGTACAGCGTGGAGGCGCCATCGCGCGACAGGCCCGAGGGTGGCGAGGTGTGCGCCAGCACGGTCTTGCCGTCGATGTCCACTTCAATCGACACGGGCGAGCGCTCCCGTTCGCACTTCTCCGCCTTGCGCATGTTCGGCGGCATCTTGGCCTGCTCCTCGGCCGTGTAGGGGCGGCACTCGGCCACGCGCGCTCCGTGGTGGATGAAGCTGACCTTGATCTGCGCCATGTCCTCGGGCAGTGGGTGGTATACCGGCCAGCGTGAAAACACGCCCAGCGCGACGGCAAAGCCGCCGTACAAGAGCGCCTGGCCAGTCCAGTTGAGTGCGCGTTTCATCAATGACTCTCCTCAGAAACAGATTGCGTTGCCGTGCGGCTGCGCTGGCGCATGTCGTCCAGCGCGGCCGCCAGCCTGTGTTCATCGCCGCTATCGGTCCAGGCGACCTGCCAGCGATCCTGGGGTACCGAACGGCGCAGATGGGGTTCTCTCTCGCCTGTCAGGCGCTGCGCCGTCCAGCGTTGCCCCAGGCGGTATTCGCAGCCGCCTTCACGACAGCCGTTGATCAGCACGCCATCGGCGCCGTGGCGCAGGGCGTATTCGACAAATGAGGGTGGCAGGGCGCCCGCGCATACCAGCTTGAAATGCAGCACATCGGGCGCTTGCAGTTGCGAGTGTATGCCCTGGGCGCAGCCAAAGACCACGAAGCGCTCGGGGCCAGGCATGGCATGCAGGCTCTGGATCAGCTGCGTGCGCAGATCGTTGACCGGCCATTGCGGCATGTCTATGCCCGTCACCAATTGCTCGGCGCTGCGAAACGGTGTGGATGATGGGCAGGAGCCGGCGCAGATGCCGCAGCTGGCGCACAGGTCGCTGTTCACCTGTGCCAGGCGCATGCCCGGCTTGGCGTTCGGATGCGGCACCATGGTGATGGCGGAGTAGGGGCAGTCGTCAAAGCAACGCGAGCAGCCGCTGCAATGTTCGGGATAGACCACGGCCACGGCCTCGCGCGCACGGCCAGGCCACAGCGGCGGCAGCGCCAGCAGTGCAAAGGCCAGGCCCAGCAACACCCAGACGGTGGTCGGCGAGGTGGCATCAACCAGCGGGTGTATGAACAGCAGCCACCAATCCAGCGCCAGGGCCGTGGGCTGGCTGCGCAGGTCTGCCGGGCCCTGGCTGTGAACGGGTAGCAGCAGGGCGAGCAGCAGCAGTGTCAGGAAGGTGCCCCAGGCCAGCGGGCGTGGTGGAAATACCTTGGCCAGCGCGATGCGCTGTATGTGAAACCACAGGCCGAACACCATCAGCAGCGGCATGCCGATGTGGATGAAGATGAACAGGGTGAATAGCCGGTCGCTGAGGCTCACGTCACCCAGGAAGTTGCGCGCCAGGGAGGCGCCCAGAATCGGCAGGGCATCGAGCCAATCGGCGGTGGCCACCACCGAATACTGGCCCAGGCGATCCCAGTTGAGCCAGAAACCACCCACGGCGCTGACAAAGGCCAGGCCCACCAGGGGCACCCCGGTCCACCAGATCGCCCTGCGCCAATGCCGGTAGCGCCCCAGCAGCCACTCGCGCAGGATATGCATGCCCATGACGACGACGAAGGCGTCTGCTGCGTAGCGGTGCACGCCGCGCAGGGCCGTGCCCAGCATCCATGGAACATCGGCGAGCGCGGCGATGGACTGATAGGCGCCGGCGGCAGAAGTGTCCAGCACGATGTAGAGAATGCTGCCGCTGGCCACCAACAGCCATAGCAGCATGAAACCCAGCGCGCCCAGGTGTTTCAGCGGGTTGGCTGCGGCGCCAAACGCCATGTCAAGGCCGTGTTCCAGCGTGCGGTAGGCGCTGGCAAGGCGGGGCAGTGGGGGCGGGGTTGTGGCGGGGCCCTGGACGGGCAGGGCGGAGCCTGGCAATGACATGGGACTGGCGTTGCGCATCAGGCGTTGCGCATCCCCTTGCTACGAGCCATCTTGCGGCTGCTGCGCCATTCGTTGATGAAAAAGATCAGCATCAGGACGAAAAACGTCACGCCGCCGGCAATTTGTATGGGAAGCGTGTAATCGACCTTGTAGGTGCCGGTCTTGGGATCGAACACCGTGCACAGGATGCGCACCCTGTCCACCAGATGCTCGATCAGTTCGTTGGACTCGACAGGCTGGCCCGCCAGCAGCATTTTCAGCGGCTCGCCCAACTCGGATGGGACGACGCCCTCGCCATATACCTGGCGCACGATGCGCCCCTCGCCATCCAGGATGGAAACCTGCAGCACATGGTCAAAGCCTGCCGGAGAGGCCTGAAAGACAAAGCCGAAATCCCGCGCCAGATCGGGCACGAGGGCTGCCGGCGGGCTTAAAAATTCCCAGTTCGGCTGGCGGATGCCGTATTGCGTGGCAAAGGACTTCAGGGCTTGTGGCGAGTCGGCCGGCTGGTTGAAGCCTATGCTCACCACGTTGAACTGGTTGGGCCCCACGCTTTTGAGCAGGCCCTCCACGGCTTCTTGCAGCGAGCGCGTGGTGGTCGGGCAAACCTGGAAGCAACCGGTATAGATGAAACTCACCAGCAGCGGCTTGCCGCGGTAGGACGCGAGGGAGGTAGGAACGCCCTCGCGGTTGAGCAGAATATGGTCACCGACCTTGCGGCCAATGGCGGCCTGGCTGGTGCGCAGCGCAGCTTCGCGATCCAGCCCCAGGTCGGTGGTGTTGGAGGAAGAGGCCATGGCCGGCAGCGCCAGCATCAGCCCCGCAGCGCACGTGGCAAGCGCGTGGCGTATGCGAAGCAAACTCAGGCAGGCCATGGCGTGGCTTTCCGTTTCAGCGCATCAGCGCGTCTATGCTGGCGGCAACCAGCAGCAGGCTCAGTTGAACCAGAGAGGCAAAAAACGAGCCCATGGCCGTGGCGCGCTCAGGCTTGCGTGCCAGCTGCCAGGACTTGCGCACGAAGTGCAGGCCGCCCACGAGGGCCCCTGCGCCGTACACCCATCCCGCGCCAAAGGCCAGGGGTGCCAGCGAGGCAAGGAACAGGGCGATGGTACTCAGGAGCACGGTGCGCGCGGCGCGCTCGGGCCCTACGACCACCGGCAGCATGGGAACGCCCGCCTGGGCATAGTCAGCGCTGTTGGCGATGGCCAGGCTCCAGAAATGCGGCGGCGTCCACAGGAACAGCACCAGTGCCAGCAGCCAGGGCAGCGGGCCCAGGCCGGGATCGACCGCGGCGGCGCCGGCCAGCACGGCAAAGCTGCCGGCCAGACCGCCGATGACGATGTTCATGGCGGTGCGGCGCTTGAGCCACAGGGTGTAGACCACCCCGTAGAAAAACGCGCCCAGAAAAACATGCAGGGCCGCCACGGCGTTGAGCACCAGCCAGGCCGATGCCACCGCCACCGCCAGCAGCACGGCCATCAAGACCAGCCAGGCGGGGTGGTGGGGCAGGGCCCCGGTGGCGAACGCGCGCCGACTGGTGCGCCGCATCAGCCGGTCGCTCTCAAACTCCACATACTGGTTGAACGCTCCTGCACTGGCCGACGCCATCAGCACGGAGATGGCCAGCACCAGCGCCTGCACGAAGCTGGGCGCGGGCCCTGGCGTCACCGCCATGCCTACGAGCGCGGTAATCATGATCAGCACGCCTATGCGCAGCTTGAACAGCGAGATGACGTCGCGCGCCATCTGCGCCGTGCTGCGCCCTGCGGGCTTGAGCGTTGTGGTATGCATGACGCAGGGCTCCGGATCAGCTCAGACCCCACAGCTGGCCGAGGTACTTCCAGTTCACGAAGTAGTACAGCACAAAGGTCACGAGGAAGAACATGGCCAGCACAAAGGTGCCAGGGGCCACGAAGCCAGCCGAGCCGTAGGTCTGCGCGGCGGCAGTCGGGGCCGCACGTGCAACCGGGGTGAACTTTGGGCTGGTCACGCCAGCGTCGAGCTTCTTGCCCCACAGCAGCGAACCCACGGTCACGTACACGTAGATAACACCACCGGCAATGGCTGCGACGCCACTGATACCGACCAGGCCCATCATCAGGTAGGCCGCTCCGGGCCATTCATAGGCCAGGGCGTTGCCGCTGAAGGCCATGTCCCAGTGACGGCGTGACACACCCAGCGTACCCGCGCCCATCATGACCAGGCAGAAGAAGTACATCGAGAAGCCGAACAAATAGGGCTGCAGACGTGCCAGACCCGGGGCGATCATCTCGCGGCGGAACAGCGAGGGGATCAGGAAGTAGGTCAGCGCCATGAAGGTCAGCGTGGTACCCACCACCACGGTGGCGTGGAAGTGACCGGGCACGTAGATGGTGTTGTGGATCAGCAGGTTCAGCTGTTCGGTACCCATCATCACGCCGGTAGTGCCGCCCAGGAAGCCGAAGCCCACGAGTGCGATGAAAACGCCGGAGAACGTGGGGTTGCTCCAGGGTGCCTTGCGCAGCCACTCGAACAAACCCTTGTTGTAGCCGCGTGCGCGTTGCGCCACTTCCATGGCGCCCGGGATCGACAGGGCGTGGATCATGGAACCCAGCACGGCAAAGTACATGAAGTAGCTGGTGTTGACCACCTTCCACTCGGTGCTGACGCCGGGATCGGCGAGGATGTGGTGGGCACTGGCCAGTTGCAGGAACAGGATGTACAGCAGGAAGGCGCCACGGCTGACGCGCTCGGACATGGGTTTGGCACCGAAGGCGATGGCCGCCACGGCGTACCAGATGGAGATATGGGCCGCCACGTTGATCTGCTGCGACGAGTGGCCGAAGGCCCACCAGACAACGCGGTACATCAGCGGGTCAACACTCTCCAGCAGTCCGATGGACACGAAGAAGGTCGGCACCAGGACGCCAGCGCCCGACAGAATGGTGAATACCGCGATGATGGCTGCGGTCGTGGCGCCGAAGGTAACCAGTGGGACTGAGCCTTCGTAGGTCTTGTCGCGCTTGGCAACGACCAGCGTACCGAAGAACACAAAGCAGGCAACCAGGGCGCCCACGGCGAACAGGATCAGGCTCAGGTAGAACGACCAGTGCGCCATCATGGGCACATAGGAGGTCATCATCACGCTGGACTCGCCCTGGAACACCACGATGTTGTTCCACACGGCGCCGATGAGCATCAGCGCAAAGCCCAGCCAAGCTATTTTTGGCGTGGCAATGCGACAGCGCAACAGCGTCGATGAGGCGAAGTACAGGACTGCGACTTCAAAGAAGATGATCCAGAAGATCAGCATGTCGATGCCGTGGGCCGTGAGCACCATGTAGAAGGTGTCGGCCGGCAGCCAGTGCACGGCGGGCCAGCGGGTCAGCACCACGCCAATGGCCAGCAGGCCGCCCACGAGCAGGGCGACCACGGCCATAAAGGCGTTGGCAATCATGAGTTTCTCGGCCTGGGCCTCGAATTGCAGGCCCGTGCGCGGGCAGGTACGGTAAGTGGTAGTCATGGGGTGTCTCCGCTTACTTCACGTAGATGCGACCCACCATCTCGTGGTGGCCAATGCCGCAAAACTCGTTGCAGACAACGGAAAAAGTGCCGGACTCGTTGGGCGTGACCTTGATCACGTGCTCATAGCCGGGCACGACCTGGATGTTGATGTTGGTGGGTTGCAGAGAAAAGCCGTGGTTGTAGTCCATCGAGCTCAGATGCAGCTTGTAGGTCTTGCCCTTCTCCAGCTCGAGGATCGGCCAGAAATTCCACAGGCGCGCGATCATGTACACGTCTGCACCCTCGGGTGGAGCCACCACGGGGATTTTTTGCTCCAGCTCAGTGCGCACCGTCCATTTGTCCACGGCTGCTTGCGCTTGCGCGGCAAATTTCTCAGGCGTGGTTTTGTAGGTTTCGGTGGACAGGTTCTGTTTTCCGTAGATGTGCCAGCCCACCATCATGAAGAACATGACCATGCACCAGACAAAGGAAATGAGGATCCAGAGGCCCTCGACACGGTCGAGAGGGTGTTTCCACCACAACCGCTCTGAGGGAGGGAGTATTGCGCTCATGGGGTCGGCTCCTCTTATTTGGCCAATGGAATGGTCAGGATGTCTAAAACTCCCCATAGGTTGTATACAACCATTGGGATCATCACGCCCAGAAACAGCAGTAGAAATGGGCTGTCTAGCAGCTGCTGTATGAGCGGAACGCTCTCGTTCTCATCGTCATGGTGGCTCATGGTCTTCTCCTTAAAAGGCTTTTCAGCACCCTGGATTCTTGACTGTTATGCTGGGTTGACCCATGAACTATGTCAAGGTTTGGTAAACGGACGAATTCAGGGAAAACCCTTGGTTTTGGTGTTGGCGGCGGTCAATCCATGGCCGCTGAAAGCCCATGCCCAAGGTCTTTGCATGTGCACGCCGCAGTCCGATGGTGCAGCATGCCGACTTGCCTGAGATCAATTGCAGGTTGACCTATATCAATCAAGTGGTGCGATCGTGCCTGCCTTTGGTCGCAAGCACGGCAATCACGCGTGCCCGCACCTCGGGCAGCAACTGCGTCTCGAACCATGGGTTGCGCTTGAGCCAGCCGTTGTTGCGCGGGCTGGGATGGGGCAGGACGACGGCCGCGGGCCAGTGGCGCTGCCAGTTTTGTACCGCCTGGGTCACGCCCGAGCGCTCTTCGGGCATATGCCAGGCGAGCGCGTACTGACCCAGCACCACGGTGAAGGCCAGACGCGGTAAATGCGCCAGCAACTGTGCGCGCCACGCCGGAGCACATTCCGGGCGGGGAGGCGCATCGCCCGAGATCCCCTTGCCGGGATAACAAAAACCCATGGGCAGGATGGCCACCTGCGTTGGATCGTAGAACTGCTCGGGCGTCAGGCCCAGCCAGTCGCGCAGCCGCTGGCCGCTGGCGTCGTCAAACGGGATGCCCGAGGCATGCACCTTGCGCCCCGGCGCCTGGCCTGCAATCAGTATGCGCGCACCGCTGCCGGCCTGAAGCACTGGCCGGGGGCCAAGGGGCAGGTAGTCCGCACAGATCGTGCAGGCGCGCACGCGGTGCAACAGGGCGTGGAGTGATTCGTGGCGGGGCATGGCAGCTTGCGTGACCGGCCATTGTCGATCTCCGGTGGCTTTGCCCGCTACCATCGCCGGATTGCCTGCCCCTGCCTGTCATGAACGCTGCTGCTGCCCATCAACCCCTGGCCGAACGCCTGCGCCCGCGCACCCTCGGTGAGGTCGTTGGCCAGCAGCATGTGCTGGGCCCGGGCATGCCGCTGCGCCTGGCGTTCGAGTCGGGGCGGCCGCACAGCTGCATCCTGTGGGGGCCACCGGGTGTGGGCAAGACCACCATTGCGCGCCTGATGGCGCAGGCGTTCGACGCCCAGTTCATCAGCATCAGCGCCGTGCTGGGCGGGGTCAAGGACATACGCGATGCGGTGCAGCTGGCCGAAAGCGCACGCGACGGCTTGATGGGGCAGCGCACCATCGTCTTTGTGGACGAGGTGCACCGTTTCAACAAGAGCCAGCAGGATGCTTTCTTGCCGCATGTGGAAAGTGGGCTGTTCACCTTCGTGGGGGCGACGACGGAGAACCCCTCGTTCGAGGTCAACTCGGCGCTGTTGTCGCGCGCCGTGGTCTATGTGCTGCAGCCTTTGGGCAGCGAAGACTTGAAGCAAATAATCGCCAAAGCCCAGAATTTACAAGCGCTACCAGCTATTGAAAATGAAGCGACTGAGCGCCTGATTGCGTACGCCGATGGCGATGCGCGGCGCCTGCTCAATACGCTGGAAACGCTGGCCATCACGGCCAGCCAAGCGGGCCTGGCGCTGATCGAGGATGACTGGGTCGTGCGCGTGCTTGGTGAGCGCATGCGCCGCTATGACAAGGGTGGCGAGCAGTTCTACGACACCATCAGTGCGCTGCACAAGTCAGTGCGCGGCTCCGATCCTGACGCCGCCCTGTACTGGCTGGTGCGCATGCTCGATGGCGGCGCCGACCCGCGCTACATGGCCCGGCGCATCGTGCGGATGGCCTGGGAGGATGTCGGCCTGGCCGACCCGCGTGCCATGCAGATCGCCAACGAGGCCGCGCAGACCTATGAGCGCCTGGGCTCGCCGGAGGGGGAGCTGGCCCTGGCCCAGGCCGTGCTCTATCTGGCGGTGGCGCCCAAGAGCAACGCCGGCTACATGGCCTACAACAAGGCGCGCGCCTTTGTGAAGCAGGACGGCACCCGCCCCGTGCCCATGCACCTGCGCAATGCGCCCACCCAGCTCATGAAGCAGCTGGACTATGGCAAGGGCTATCGGTACGCGCATGACGAGGAGGGCGGCTTTGCCGCCGGCGAAAGCTATCTGCCAGATGGCATGGAGCCGACGGGCTTTTACGCCCCCGTGCCGCGCGGTTTGGAGATCAAGATAGCCCAGAAGCTTGACGAGTTGCGCGCACGCAACAGCGCTGCAAAATTGCCGGCGCAGAAGTAAACGCCTGCACCGAAAGCCAGGGAAAACACCGCCCCAGGCTGCCCGCCGGCGGCGCCAAAGCCGTGACAAAATCCCGCTTCCAACCCGCGCAGACCTTTGGCTCGCGGGTTTTTTGGTAAATGGCAGACGGGCCCACAAGGCTGCACCGTGCATGGGTGCCTGCTGCTGGGAACGTCAATACAAAGGACTTTTTCTTATGGACATCTTGCTGCAACAGATCATCAATGGTCTGGTTCTCGGCAGCATGTACGCCTTGATAGCCTTGGGCTATACCATGGTGTACGGCATCATCCAGCTCATCAATTTCGCCCATGGGGAGGTGCTCATGATCGGGGCGCTGACCAGCTGGAGCTGCATCGGCCTGATGCAGGACGCCATGCCTGGCGCGCCGGGCTGGCTCGTGCTGCTGCTGGCGACGGTGATCGCCTGCGTAGTGGCGGCGGCGTTGAACTACACGATCGAGAAGGTCGCCTACAAGCGCTTGCGCAACAGCCCGCGCCTGGCACCGCTGATCACAGCCATCGGCATGTCCATCCTGCTGCAGACGCTGGCCATGATCATCTGGAAGCCCAATTACAAGCCCTATCCCACCTTGTTGCCGGCCGCGCCGTTCGAGGTGGGCGGCGCCGTGATCACCACCACCCAGGTGCTGATCCTGGCGGTCACGGTGATCGCCCTGGCGGCCATGGTGTATCTGGTGAGCTACACCCGCCTGGGCCGCGCCATGCGCGCCACTGCCGAGAACCCGCGTGTGGCGGCACTCATGGGCGTCAAGCCCGACATGGTGATCTCGGCCACCTTCATCATCGGCGCGGTGCTGGCGGCGATCGCCGGCATCATGTGGGCGGCCAACTACGGCACGGCCCAGCACACCATGGGTTTCCTGCCGGGGCTCAAGGCCTTCACGGCGGCGGTGTTCGGCGGCATTGGCAACCTGACCGGTGCCGTGGTGGGCGGTGTGTTGCTGGGCCTGATCGAGGCCATTGGCTCGGGCTACATCGGCACCCTGACCGGTGGCGTGCTGGGCAGCCACTACACCGACATCTTTGCCTTCATCGTCCTCATCGTCATCCTGACACTGCGCCCCTCGGGCCTGCTGGGTGAGCGTGTGGCCGACCGCGCCTAACGAGGAGCCACAACATGAAAAACAACAAGCTCCAATGGATTCTGGGTGGTATCGCGCTGCTGGTGCTGCCGCTGGTGTTGCAGTACTTTGGCAACGCCTGGGTGCGCATTGCCGATCTGGCACTGCTGTATGTGATGCTGGCCCTGGGCCTGAACATCGTGGTCGGCTATGCCGGCCTGCTGGATCTGGGCTACGTGGCCTTCTACGCCGTGGGCGCCTACATGTTCGGCCTGCTGGCCTCGCCGCACCTGACGGAGAACTTTGCCTGGTTTGCCGCGCATTTCCCGGATGGCATGCACCTGTCTCTGTGGGTGGTGATTCCGCTCGCCCTGGTGCTGGCGGCCTGCACGGGGGTGCTGCTGGGCATACCGGTGCTCAAGCTGCGCGGCGACTACCTGGCCATCGTGACGCTGGGCTTTGGTGAAATCATCCGCATCTTCCTGAACAACCTGGATCACCCGGTCAACCTCACCAATGGTCCCAAGGGCCTGGGGCAGATCGACTCGGTGAAGATCTTCGGCCTGGATCTGGCAAAGCGGCAGGAGCTGTTCGGCTTCGACATCAACTCGGTGACGATGTACTACTACCTGTTCCTGGCCCTGGTGTTGATCACCATCGTCATCTGCTATCGCCTGCAGGACTCGCGCATAGGCCGCGCCTGGATGGCCATTCGCGAAGATGAGATCGCCGCCAAGGCCATGGGCATCAACACGCGCAACATGAAGCTGCTGGCCTTCGGCATGGGGGCCTCATTCGGCGGCGTCTCGGGCGCCATGTTTGCGGCCTTTCAGGGCTTTGTCTCGCCCGAGTCATTCAGCCTGATGGAGTCGGTGATGATCGTCGCCATGGTGGTGCTGGGCGGCCTGGGCCATATCCCGGGGGTGATCCTGGGCGCCGTGCTGCTGTCCGCCCTGCCCGAGGTACTGCGCTATGTGGCCGGCCCCCTGCAGGCCATGACCGACGGGCGCCTGGACGCGTCCATCCTGCGCCAGCTGCTGATTGCCCTGGCGATGATCATCATCATGCTGCTGCGCCCGCGTGGCCTGTGGCCTTCGCCCGAGCATGGCAAGAGCCTGGCGAGCAAGTCCTGACACCACGCATAGAGCAAGAACATGACAGATACATCGAAAGACGTGGTTCTCAAGGTCGCGGGCATTTCCAAACGCTTTGGCGGCCTGCAGGCGCTGTCGGGCGTGGGCATCACCATACAGCGCGGTCAGGTCTATGGCCTGATCGGCCCCAATGGCGCCGGCAAGACGACGTTCTTCAACGTCATCACCGGCCTGTACACGCCCGACGCGGGTACCTTCGAGCTCGCGGGCCGGCCCTATGAACCCACGGCGGTGCACAAGGTGGCCCAGGCCGGCATTGCGCGCACCTTTCAGAACATCCGCCTGTTTGCCGAAATGACGGCGCTGGAGAACGTGATGGTGGGGCGGCATATCCGCACCCACTCGGGCCTGTTTGGTGCCGTGTTCCGCACCCAGGGCTTCAAGCAGGAAGAGGCCGCGATTGCCAAGCGTGCGCAGGAGCTGCTGGACTATGTGGGCGTGGGCAAGTACGCCGACTTCAAGGCACGCACGCTGTCCTACGGCGACCAGCGCCGCCTGGAGATCGCGCGCGCCCTGGCCACCGATCCGCAGCTGATCGCGCTGGACGAGCCCGCGGCCGGCATGAACGCGACCGAGAAGGTGCAGTTGCGCGAACTCATCGAGCGCATCCGCCAGGACAACCGAACCATTCTCATCATCGAACACGACGTCAAGCTCATCATGGGCCTGTGCGACCGCGTCACGGTGCTCGACTATGGCAAGCAGATCGCCGAAGGCACGCCTGCCGAGGTGCAGAAGAACGAGAAAGTGATTGAGGCCTACCTGGGAACGGGGGGGCATTGATATGGCCGATACCAACAACAAGCAAGTTCTGCTCAAGGTCACAGGCCTGAAGGTGGCCTATGGCGGCATCCAGGCCGTCAAGGGCGTGGACATGGAGGTGCGCGAGGGCGAGCTGGTCACGCTGATCGGCTCCAACGGCGCCGGCAAGACCACCAGCATGAAGGCCATCACCGGCGGCCTGGGCATGAACGATGGCGACATCGAATACCTGGGCCGAAGCATCAAGGGCCGTGGCGCCTGGGATCTGGTGCGTGATGGCCTGGTGATGGTGCCCGAGGGCCGCGGCGTGTTCGCGCGCATGACCATCACCGAAAACCTGCTCATGGGCGCCTATACACGCAATGACAAGGCCGGCATCGACGCCGATGTGGAGCCGTCCCTCTGCTCCGCGCGTTCTCGCGGGCGCGGGAAGATGGTGAAGATCTTGCAGGTGTCGGCCGGGAGTCACGCCTTGTCCTTGCGGAGGTAGGCGCCCATCTGCAGGTTCTCGGTGATGGTCATGCGG
>RRZT012250326.1_pt1 | contig 25656 bp, 35 predicted proteins | sample 2165551 | NCBI WGS metagenome assembly RRZT01 (sample SAMN10456910, study PRJNA506462) | wastewater metagenome | biome: wastewater; feature: sludge; material: wastewater sludge; isolation source: wastewater sludge with Escherichia coli K12::gfp cells carrying plasmid... | place: USA: Moscow, Idaho... | reverse complement strand
GGACCCCAAGATTACTAGCAGAAATTGAATTGACTGGAGGTAGCGGTGTAGCATTTCTCGAGCGAGCAATTTCATCGACCGTTCTTTGGGCCGTTTGGAGTTGGTTATACATTCTTCGACGTTCTTGTCTTGTAGGATTTGCCATTTGTTTTTATATAATAACGTTAAGCGTATTTTTGGTCAGCTCCACTAACAACAGCGATCTCCTCCATGTCGATTGTTTCTTCGATGTCTGTGTAGCCCCGAAGCTCAATTTTGAGTTGTACCCACTTTGCATTTTGAGCTAGGGCCATGTTTTTAAATCCTTTTGCGGCCGCGGCGGCGTCAGCAGTAGTTGAAATCGTTTTATATTTTATGAAGTCCTCAATAAAGAAATCTGAGGTGTCACTAGCGCTTACATCGGGCATCGCTTCGTCGATTGTAATCGTCCATTGTGAAGAAGAATTTACTACTATACTTGAAATATGTGCAGTATAACCACTTGCACCGCCCGAGATGAATTCAATCTCATCTCCATCTTGAGCAGAGTACATATCGTAATTCTTCGGATTCACAGTGAATGAAGTGGAATTCACCCATGTCGCGCCAGTGTTTCCGAAATCTCGGCGACCAGGAATACCCCATCGATTTGATGTTCGGTATTTGACTATGATTTTTCTGGTTGGGATATTGAGCGGTGGAAATTTCGCCAGGATTTTCTTAAAAAGATCTGTGACATATTCGGCTTGAATTTTTGGTGTAGTAAACGATCCAATGTTTTTACCCATTCCTAGAGACATGACAACACCAGTAGGCGTGCCACCGGCCGCTAGATCAGCATCGCCACCATAAATAACTTCCGATCCAAAAAACCTAGGCATACCGAGAGTAGTAACAAGACACAAACCACCGGGAGTTGAAATTCTTGTTGCACCAACCGATTGATACGAATTAAAAGCAAGATTCGCGGCTGGGGTAGCTTGGTCATCAATCGTGATATTAACCGAAGCCAATGCCTGCTGAGGAGTGTTTGCGAGCTTTAAATGAGTCGAGTCGACCTTAATCGCGTAATAAATCTGATTTATCTGAGGATCACCGGTAAGAAAGCCGACACTAGTCAAAACAACAGGGTCACCTGTTTCATATACAGCCGCAGTTGAGATCGTCAGAACATTTGAAAGAGCCGCGGTGATGCTTTTTGAGGCCCATCGTTTGTGATCATAACCACCCTTATGATAAAGACCAATCGAAGGATCGAAGATCCACAAACCACTAGGCATTTCGAGGAGTTCACGTGGTGTACCGCCAGTTTGGAAATTAATTGTTCCTTCTACGTTGAGATAGATTTTTTTACCTCGAGCGGCCATACCTCGGCTTGCTACCTTACCAACCAGATTTGATACCGAAGCACTAGATCCCCATGGTACATTCGGGTTGTAATAGATTGGCAGATTGGCTTCTATGCCATCTTCCGTTGTAATCGGAATAAATCCATCTCCGGCGAATTGAAGAAGCTGACCGAGGGCGGTTACGATTGCAATCGTAGACCCGTATTCACAACCAGACATCGTCCATTCACAACCGACACCATAACCGTTTTGAGCGGCTGTACCTGATCCATTCCAAATGTACATTTTTGCTTCCCCTCCGTTTATGTTTCGGCAACCAATATACAAAAGATTTGCACGCCAACGAATCCAGGTAACAATCTGAGCGGCTGGAAGTGTACAAGTTGTTTGAAGAGAATAAGAAGCATTGTAGAGACGAACAGTGTTTCCATTACCAACAGCCAAATACCCCTGATGTTCAGAGATACAAAGCGGATGAGGGTATGAGGATGAAAGACCAGTAATGCGCTCCGTCCACGTACTGCCGTTTAGACTACCGATCGTTTGACTACCCGACGCATGAAGATCAGTTGTGAAAAATACAGCATCGGATTGAAAACCGAAATTAGGGACCGTGCCACCGTTACGTTCTGTGGCACTCTGGCCGGAACTATCAATAGTAAAAGCTCGTTCATTTGTAATTACATAAATGACGCTATCGTCTGAAGTAATTACAATTGGTGTTCCAAAATCGCTGTCCTCGACTTCTGTGTATAGAGTCATCGGCTTTCGTGCAAGAGAAAGATACCCTTTTTTGTTGAAATCAACATTACGAGACCGAACAACAGTACCGAATAAATCCCCTCTATTTACAGAGTTATATTTCTTCGTTTCTTTTGATGGGATATATGTATTAAACATGTTTATGAGGCATATAAAACCTTGACGATACCTTCCTGTGTCTGGACCAGGAGTGAACCAACCGGGGTCGTTTCTGTACCGCGCGCAATAAATCCGAGACCCATATTTTTGCGCGATGCATCATCCACGGGGACTGAAATTTGCTGACGTTTCTTTTGTTGCATGAATTCGTAGACCTCATTGGTCTTTCGTATCATTTCATTGAATTGTCGTTCTTGCTCAGGTGTCATTTTTTAATTTTTACATAATTAAATGTTTCGGTCTTGGTTAATCCACGATGTATCTGTGGTTTTTGTTGTGTTGGACCAAGACGTATCAGTCACTCGGGGAGTTCGCATCCAGGCAGAGAGCCTGAAATTGACATTGATACCATTCAAAACAAATAGGCCCACTTGAGCGACAAGCGCCGCATAACCCTTAAGAAGGTTCACAGCCTGACCAGAGAGAGAGAATGATCCCAGAGCGGCAAGCATTGAATAGTTGATGGTGAATGGATACTGGATACCCGTTTCGCTGTTATAAAGTCGGGTGATTTCGGTAAGAGTGAGAGCACGATTCCACAGACCAATTTCATCGATCATACCCGAGTACCATTCGCCAGTATCTGTAGCATGTCGTGTTCCAATAACAACAGATTGAGCAGAGTTAGCAATTGAGGCGGTGTTCGAGGCAGTAGCGGCTTCGGCACCGTTTACGTGAATTTCAATCGTTGTTTGATCAAATCTAACAACGACATGTTTCCAAACTCCATCAGCACCGAATGATCCACCTGTTGAAGTAGTTGCGGTGCCGCTTGCAGAGCTATTAGCCCACGCCTCAAGTTCATCGGTGTCAGTGATTCGGACACCATAAACAAAATACGGGCTTACCCAGGTACTGTTTGATGGCTTTAGGAACAAATGGCTAAAGGTCCCTGAGTCTCCGGTGCGCTTGAACCAAAGAGAAATAGTGAAGCCGGTTGTGAAGTCGAGGGCCGCGGCGTCAGCAGTACTGAAATACTTTGTTGTGTTCGATGATCCAAAATCTGAACCATTGTTTATCTTCCCTGCCGAATAAGTGATCGTTCCGTTATTGGTAAGCACACGAGAAGAAACAATGTCAGTCGCGTTTCCGGATGATTCATCAAGTTTCCAATACGCCACAAGACCACTAAGAAGTGTGGCGGCGTTGTAGAGAAGATTTACTGGCTCACCCGTGAGCGTGAAATTTCCAACATCAGCGGTAATTCTAAATCCCTTCACTAAATTCACAGCCTGGCCCGTCAAAGTAAAGCTACCTTGAGCCGCAAGAATAGAGCTGTATTTAAGATTGACGGCCTGGCCAGATAACGTGAAATTTCCAACATCAGCGGTCATTGAATATCCGCCGCCTGGGTAATCCGGCTCAGAACGACTGATTGTATCCCAGTAACACGTACCACCTGAGCCTTGGTTGAGACGAATCGCATCGACATTTCCGTTGTTGTTTGCCGCCAAGAAGCTCGTCTGTGTAGACCAACCAGAGCCGGTGTTGTAACGCACAGCATGTTGATTTGAGTTATTGAACTCAATCTCGAATAAATACCACGTGTTCGTGGTGTAGCCGCTAACCACAGTAACGTTACCCGCACCGTTAGTTATCAGGACATTTCCACCGCTGAATTGAAGTCTTGTACGAACAGTTGTCGTTCCTGTCATCAGCTCGAAAAAGGCTGTGCTCGTAGTATCAGGACGCATCATTGCGAAATAGACTATCCCAGAAAGTTGAGCAAAGGAAAGACTTCGAGTAATCGACCCGTTTGATGAAATGGCGGTTACTGCCCTTGTTCCCTCAAAGACTGTGGTTGCCTGAACATCATAATCAGTATCACCGGACCAACTGTCTTGAGTATTTAAGTCACCGTTCGATAGTGCGTTGAAATCTTGAACATAGGACCAAACAGTGTTATCAGAATACACGTAGAAGATTCCATCGTTCACGCTCGATGACCAGTTACCGGAGGTCAAAATACATCGATTACCAGCGTGTGCAGGACTTGAAGTATCGATACCGAATGAAAGTCGATTTGTGGCATCTCCCTGGTGCTCAACGACAATTGCATAGGCTGTACCGTTGGTGAGTTGAAATTGATCACCAGAGAACGTAAATGAGGTAACAGTGGGTGTTGTCGTGAGAGTTGAAACATCAAGCGGATCAGATGATGCAAGCGCTGTACCTGTTGGGACCGCGTTTGTGCCAGGTGTACCGGTGACTAAATAGATTTTAGCGATCGCGTTACCCGTTGGAGAATTTACCTTTGCAAGAGTAAAAGCACAGCCGGTTAGAGCTGCATCAGATGCAGAAGTGAATATTTGTCCCATACCTGCAACGGTGGCACTAAAATTTACGACACCAGTTCTATTTGCATCTGGGTAGCTGTCAATAGTTACCTGGGCAAACATTTATTTTTATTAGACTAATTGTAAGACGCCGTTTGTTGCATCAAAGTCTACTGTGAATGTTTCACCAGTCGCAAGAGAAATGGATGAGCCGTAATCGAAGAATCCGATAAGTTCATCGTTAGTTGCTGAATCGTTATAAATAACTACGTATCGGAATGGACCAACCGAGCCGGAAGCAGTAAGTACAAGATCCTGAAGGACCAGCTTATAGGTACCGGAGGTTTGTGACGACGAAGTAGTCGTGATAGCACGGCTGGAAAGATTGGTATACGTTATCTGCGTAATGTTTGCTAAGACAGTGTTTGATGCTGACGGAGCAGAGTTTGAAAGTGCAATGACAAGTGAATCTGATCCAAGGTTATGGACCTTTTCAGAAAGAGCTTCTACGAATGAATTGAATTTTGTAAATGTGGCAAACATGTTTTTTAAATTAAGTTATTAAATATATTGATTAACAACGTCAGACCGACCTTTCTCAATCTTGGCGTTTAATTCTTTATACTGGCTTCGATACCAAGACTTAATCTTCTTTTTCCAGCCGCCTTCGATCTTGGTGACCTCTTCGTTTCCGTCCCAAGCGCGGCGTAGGGCCGTTGCGCTTTCAAGCGTGTTGATTTCAGCAAACATCATAGCCATGAATGTTGCCAGAGACTCGTGAAAGAGTGGAGCAAAGCCGGGTGTTCGAGTGTCGCTTGATGGAGTAAATCCAATAGTATCTCGATCGAACTCCGTCTGGATCGAAGCATTTTGGTCAAAATTTGCGGCTGGATAAATCTTGATTGAATTACCAATCGGACGATAGAATCTAGGACTTCCAGGAACACGTTCAAATTCAGGTTCGGCATAACCTCGATCCTGAATTTCTTCGAGAGTAATTGGTGTGAGCTTTTCCCAAGTATCGCTATTTTGCAACCGATAAGAAACACCCTTCAAAGTAAGAAGATTCGGTAATGCATAGTTAGTCTGCCCGTTCGCGAGCGCGGTCGTCGCTGAAGGGAAATCAGAGTTTGCGCGGTCGTCGTAAATCCATCCGCCATAAACAGAGAAAATCCAGGTCATTACTTCCCTTTCACCCATGCTTGCAAAAATAGCCTTTTCAGTTAAAGGGAAATCTGTGTTATCTGTTTTTGCGAGGATGTCTGCAAGAGAGCAGATATCCTGATTATTTGCATCACCGTCGAATACCATACCCTAATAGTACCAAGGGGTGTTTTTTTGGTCTCGACTAAAGCTGTGTATTCTCATTAATGATCCGCTTTGCGCTCGGTGTGTCAAGGAGATGGGCGTTCTGAACAACACAGTGGCCGCCGATTGGACCATCCATGTGAATAAGTGAGGGCCGGACTACATGAGACATATCAAGCTTGGTATATCCTTCATTGTAGCTTTCATTGAAATGACGATAGACGGTATCGAAATCAACATCATTTTCTTTGCAGAACTTATGAATCTCTTTTTCAAGCAAGATCATCACGCCATATTGAGTTGTATCCCAAAGCTTTGCGGCTTCAGTAGTTTTAGAATCTGAAATGACACAGGTCTTGATTCCATTATTTTCAAATATGTCAGCGGCAGTGATTGCGCCCACATCTGCTCCACCAAAGTATTTTAAAAATGTTCTGATTCCCTTTTCAAGATGAGGATGGACACCACGGACAGGGGAATGAACGGCGCGGAGTTTGGCACATGTGCCTACTGGGACCGATGAATGCACAATGACAAGATCTGGTTTAAATTCGTTCTTGTAACCTTCGACATAATCAATGAAACTTTCAGAGTAAGGAAAACAAACGTGCATAACGTTGTAGGGAGATTCGTGTTTTAAGATTCTTCGGTTGTCGAGATCGACGATGTCAGCGTCAGTAAAAACACTGTTAATAGCTTTTCCTACTTCTCCATATCCAACGATCAAATGTTTTATTATTTCCATATCTATAAAAAATTATTATTAAGCCGGCTTTCTCGCTTTTCTATTTTACTCAATCTCGCCAGTCGAATTGATCTGGAGAGACGCCGGAAATTCCGATCCCTTACTCTTCCTCTTTTACTTCTATGTTCCCGATGATAAACCCGATTGCTCGGAGCCGAGCCGTGCATTATCGATTTTATTCGCCTTGCCATAAAGTATTTCAAACATTATAGCGAATCTTTTTTCATAGGTGTGATTAACCGCATGTGCATGACCGGCCAGACGGATCTTTTCTCTTTCCGCTGGGTTTCTAAGATAGAAATCTCGAAGCTCAAGGGCTTCTTCAAATGTATCAAAGTAAACTCTTGTACCCTCTGGATAGAAGTCTTCACAACCTGGCCAGCGTTTAGTGAGTGCAAAGCCCCCAGATGCGGTGATGATCCAGAATCGATTCGATGTATATCCTTGAATGTCTGTGAAATGAGACATATCGAGAGTGATCTTTGAGGACCGGTAGATAGTGGGCGCCATTTTCATTATTTTTGCCCGTAGCGCTGGTTTTCGCATATCTCCATCGATTACCCTAAGTCCATTGTCTTTGAAGCGCCAGATCAACCGTGCGCGATCCATAAAGGCAGCTCCTGTGATTGTCCCGCCGATAAAAACAAAGTCAAAATCAAACCTCCGGTCATAGGGTCGATTCCAAATTGATGATCCAAGCGGCAAAAATTTACAGTCCGGCACGGACCATTTCTTCATATAAAATTCACGCTGTGCATCGTTTGAGACAAACATCATATCGATCTCAGACATTTTGGCAGATGTTTGCTTTGTTTCGTTATTTCTTAAATCTCCGTACCACATGACAATACGCGCATCGGGGAGTGCGCGGCGAATCTCCATGCGGAGATCAAAATTACGGACCATATCAATCAATCCATAAATGATTAGATCCGGGTTGTATGCAATAAGAGCATGGGTATCGAGACTTGGGCGGCAAGTGAATAGTTTGTGCTCAATACCCATTGCCCTAAGACCGTCCTGCATTCCAGTGAAATTTGGACAGTAAAGCTCATATGCTGGCCAGTTGGCGCCGATGATTGCTACTCTATTTGGTTTCATGGGGCAGTGGTTTGTAATAATTTGCAGAACGGATGTCTAGGATATTGAAATCTCCTTTGTCCGTAATAATCTTTTTTCCTTTGCGAGTACTCCTATATTTTGCAATGACCTGAATACCATCTTTTAGAATGATTCTTATTTTAGAGCCAGTATAAAAGGTTGAGTGGATCATTTTTTCATCTCTACAATCATAATGTGACGGTCATTTTCGTGAACACCAATTCGGGACCAACCCTTGAACCCGTACACTTTGCCATAAAGATCGAAGTGACGATCTCCGATAAGAAAATAATTAAAGGTTGGCGCGGTGAATTTGCGCACGTCCATTGGATCTTGATGAGCAATAGAAAAGCGGGCGTTTGGGACAACGACCTCCATGACTCCACCCGGCACAAGCACGCGGTGGCACTCGTTAAGAGTGTGGATCAGATGCTCATTCTGAAGTATCTGTTCTAGGACACCAGAAATATAGATCTCTTTTACTGAGTCATTCTTAAACGGCAAAATATCCTTTCTAATATCTACATATGCGTCAGCTTTCACGTTGGTTGATATATCACAATTCCACCAGCCTTCCCGGTAGTCTCGCCCGCAACCGATGTTCAGTTTTTTTGGTTCCATGTTTATTTCGTTAAGTGCTTAAACAGTGCTCGAGCATAGGCCTTATCATCTTCGCGGACAGGATCTTTCTTGAATGAATAGCCACCAATATGTTCAACAAATACATCTTCGCACATAACCGCACCACCATACTTCTTTGAAGTTCGATGAGCCCATTCGCTGTCCTGGCCGTAGATATAAAAGTTTTCATTGAATCGATCGGCATTCCAGATCCTTTCTCGATTGAACAAGAAACAGTATCCGCTCCAGACATCTTTGTTTCTTCGCCATGAAGGGTATTCTTTGGGACCGCTAACATGTTGGTGAGCGCCGCCGGGTGCAGATGAAACAGGAATTACAATGCCTGTTTCCCCGATGCGCTCCATCATAATGGTAAGCCAACACTTCTCACCTGTTTTACGAATTGGCACGAAAGCATCTGAATCAATGATGAGTACGTAGTCACAAGTTGATTCGTAAGTGAGCTTATTCCAGATCCTTGATGTGTTTGCGTTGTCTGGTCGATTGTCGAAAATGGTGAGCTTAAATGGGTGATCAGTATTGTGAATGATGCGGGAAATTGCTTTGTCAATAACTTCTGGCTCCTCTTTGAACTTGAGCATAATTATCTCGACGCGGTTAATTTTCTGATCATCCACGAGTGGTTGTGCGGCAAGCTTCTTAACTTTTTCAATTATTTGTTTTATTTCGGCCATATTGTTTTAGCGATCATCTCTGCTTCTTTTAATGACATACCCATATGACATGGGAGCATGAAGTAATTGCTTTGTATCCTATCCATTTGTGGGCAATCTGCTTCGGCGCCTTTGAAGATGGAGTACTTATCGTTTCGATAATGATACTGACCGATTTCAAAACCGGCATCTTGAGCCTTGCCACGCATCGTTTCGTAATCCATTGCAACCACTTGAGGATTCCATATACCGCGGATAAAGCCTTTCCCTTCACCATGTTCAGCATATATATCGTTGATGTCCTGACGATATTCAGAGATGTACATCCAATCTTTCAAATTGCCGCGGGCGATTGCGGCGGAGATATCATTCATGTGCATCTTATACCCAGCGAGTTCGAGATCACAGTCTCCTAGCTTTTGTTTTAAGGGGCGATCATAACCAAACCATCGAAGCTTGCGAGCCTTTATCGCGTCTTCTTTGTCACGACAGATCAGTATTCCTCCATCACCCGCAGTAAGGCTCTTGATCGCTTGAAGAGAAATGCATGAGAAGCGGGCTTTCTTTGACAGCTCGGATCCGAGCGCTTGCGCGGCGTCACAAATGAGATCTATGTCATTCTCCTCGGAGATATCCTCAAATTCACGTAATCCTGCGCTTGAGCCGCCAAAATGAACAAACACTATTGCCTTTGTACGCTCAGAGATCTTGCCCTTCACATCTTCTGGATCGGCATTCAAAGAGCTGTGTCCTTCGATGTCTGAAAAGACAATCTGTGCGCCAATTCTCGTAAGCGGAATGTTTGTCGCTGTGCATGTGAGTATCGGGGTGATAACTTCATCTCGACCAACTAAACCATTAAGCCCTCTGATGTTTGCAAGTTCATAAGCAAGCTCGAGCGCTGAAGTTCCGGAATTAAGAGTGACAATCTGCCATGGCTCAAATCCAAATTGTTCGGCAAATTCTGCTTCGAACAAATCAACCTCGGGACCCTGCGCGATCTGATCGCTGTCGAGAACACGCATGACGTTCATCCTCGCATAAGCATTTACGTATGGTTTGAATAGTTTGATCATAAAAGTTTTCGAGCTTCATTAATGGTTACTAAATTTCCATAGAGAGGCGAGGCGAGGCGGGAGGCAATATGGAACAAAGTTAAATTAAGTAGATTCCTGTCCTTAATCCTTTCCCTGAAAAACTGTGCTTCTGCCCGGAAAGCGGCGACTTCACTATCAAATCGAAACTGAACATCATTAATAAAACGATCGACGTATTCATCTGCGTCGATTCCCTGTTGCTGTTCAACGTGGACCAATTCGTGAATGAGTGTGTGCGGTGGAATAGTTCCGGCCTTGCAGTAAATGTTTCCTCCATAGGTGATAACAAGATTTTTTTCCCAAGCATCCTCAATGGAAAAAGCGGCATTGAGCCTATCGAAGCATGCAGGCTTTTCAGTTATGATTTTAATTTCCGGCATCGTTTAAATATTCAGCAAAAGCCTTTTCAAATTCATATTTTGGCTTCCAACCAAACTCCTCTGTTAGTCGGGCAGAACTCATTTCATAACGCATATCCATACCAGAGCGTCTACCGGGAATTGTCGGAACGGGCATATTTTTCAATTTCCCGGCGATTTCACACAGTTCTTTGACGGTATAACCAACCCCAGTAGTGATGTTATACGTTCTGTGGCCCTTTTCTAGGAGCAGAGCAATCAATTCTGGTATCTCCTTCACGTAGATGTACTGACGATAGCCTAACCCACCGTTATGAAGCTGTAGGGGCTTGCCGCCGTTAAGCGCTCGCTTGATAGCAGGGATTACTTTTCGATCATCCTGACGAGGACCGAACACATTGCAGAAGCGTGTCTCAACTGTCTTATCTTTAAGCTCCGGGTAGGTATTGTCATAAGCCAGACGAAGAATAGAACCGAAAGCTTTTGAAAGCGCATATGGATTCTTTGGAAAGATTATTTCCTCTTCAGTCTTTGGATGAGAGCACTCGCCATAAACCTCATCTGTTGATACGTACAGAAGGCGCTCCAGGGAATGACACTTAAGAGCCGCTTCAAAAATATTAAGAGTAGCATTGTTGTTTGATTGAATTGTTTTGTAGGGGAGTCTGATCGAATAATCGACGTCAGAGATCGCGGCGGCATGAACAATGTAGTGAGGATCGATTTCAACAATCAAAGGAATAATGGCCTGGAACGAGACATCGTGTGGATAGAAATGAAAATTCTTATATTTGCCTTGCCATTCCTGAACAAGATGGGGGTTTGATCCTGCGGAAAGATTATCAATGACATGAACAACGTACCCTTTCTCAAGAAAGTACTCTGTGACGTGACTGAATATGAAGCCCATGCCTCCGGTGATTAAAATTCTCATGACCATAAATCGTTAACTTGTGATATTGGGATGTTTAGTTCTCTTGCGACTTCTTTTGAATTGAGCCCCTGGCGCTTCAAATCTTGGATACTAACGAATGTTGGATCCGAAGTTCGGCCGGGAATTATTTGTTTACGAGTCGCGCAGTTGTATTTGTGGTAGGAGTGAGTACTACCACAACATGTGTGTGCTCGTAGATTTTTGTCCCATGTTGATTCGTTTACTGAGAGCATATTTATTTCTTACTAACCTTTGTTTTTTTAGCAGAAGAATTAGCAGGATGTGTGTCCGGCAGAGGCGATGTTTCTGGATGGGTATCCGGTAACGAATCACTCGATTCTTTTTTGAAAGCGGGAACGCCAGAATGGCCTTTAGCGTTTTTGTTTGCCTGATCGAGCTCATCGCTTTCTTCTTTCATTGGTCGCTGATATGACCCTGATCTTTCAGGAGGAGACGTGTTGTCTCCTCCAACATTCGTATCTTCAAACATGGCGGCAATCTCCTTTTCTTGTTCATCAGCCCAGCCAATGAACTCAAATCCTTTGCGGGTGAGTGTCTCTTTAACGTGTCGCTCCGGGATATCAATCACTTCACCGTAAGGGTTTCTGACATATGCGAATCGATCGCTCTTTGGTTTATTCATAGGTTCTCTTGGTTTAGTTTGCTTATAAGCGGCGACTTCTTTTGCAATCTGATCATGAATCTTTTGTTCATTGAATGGCTTGCAGGTATCTTCCTTAAGCATATCGTAGAACTTTCGATCGAGGTGCTCGGCATGTGGATCATAGCGCTCATACCTGATGATCTTCTTCATTCGATCCTCTTTGTCTTTAAGACCGTAATGGAGGAGGAGGAAGGGAGCGTGACGGTGATAGTGATACGTCCATTCAGGTGCTAAGCCACAGTGGACCGGCTTTTGTTTGAAAGTAGTTTCGCCATTCCAGCGCCACATACGGACGTTCCAGAAGCAACCTTCGGGCTTGTAGCCTTCATTCCACAAGTCCACAATGAATACATGGTACGCATCGAGAGGGGCGGCTTTGATCCATTCCCGAGTAAGGTGCTTGTCTAACACCTCATCCATATCAAGACAAATAAGCATGTCGCCCACCTGAGCGGCCTGCTTAATATCCCGTTCGATGAAATCCTGTTTGATACGCCACTGGAACTTTCCCCATTCGCGGCGATCGGTCACTCGCTTAAACCCAAATTCGTCTATAAGATCGTGCTCGGCTTTGTCTGCATTGTTGCAAAGAATGATCACTTCGTCACAAAGACGTTTGAAACATTCGAGAGTTGCCCGCATGTAGCGGTTGGCTTCTCCGGGACCACAGATTCCATAGCCGATAATTTTCATTCTTATTTTGAGGAATTAATGAACTCGAGAAACTTAATTTCCTGCTCCATGCTCACTTCGAGCTGTTGAGCTTTAACGATCATGGCCGCACTAATCTTGGTATTATTGTTCTTCGATGCCAAGTCGCGGTAGAACTGGGACATCGTTTCCGACTGAATTATCTTCTCCTTGGTGAGCGAGATCATCTTTTCGATCATTGCCTTCTTTTCCTTCGGGCTGTACCAGTTCTTTGAGCTGTTTGTGTTTACGTCTTGCATATTGTTTTCCTTTATTATTTATAAGCTTCATCTTCGGCGCTTTCTTCGGCAGTCTCCCATCTTTCACAGCTTGAGCGACAGCCTTGGACATATATTCATCGATCTGTTTTTCGATCGGAGTGTTAATAACTTCGATCTCACGATCAAGGTAGCCGGCATCAAGAGCGGCTTTCATTCTTTCCTTTTGTTTTGCAGGCACCTCACTATCAGGCTTAGTTAAAGCAACTTCGACAATCTGCTTGAGAGTGGCGAACTGCTTCTCTTTCACCATGAGATTATCAATCAATTCGCGAGGAATACTGTCGGTGATTTCTTTTAATACTCTAAGGTGACGTGCTTTCATTATGATCCGTTCATTAATTTTAAAATCTTCTGACGCTGTCGAGGATCTGCATCGGGGGTGATGATGTGCATGTCAGTTGGCCACTCGATATGTCCTTTTGCGACTGCAAACTCTGCATCTGTGGCACGCTTAACAACATCGCTGACCACTTCACGATATTCCTTTTGCTTCGCGTTAAGCTGTTCTTCGAGACGAGCGATTATCTTCTTGAGACGCAAGACCTTGAGCTTGTTGGCTTCGTTAACTGTGTCTGATGGATCACCTTCCATATCAACAGCCTCCTCGACGACGAGCTTATCCTCTGCCTTTTCATAGCGAGTCAGTTCAGCTTCGAGCTTGTTGATCTCTGGTTCGAGACGTTGAGCATTAGCAATTGATTCCTTAACAATTCGCTGGAAAGTTGTGCCGTCAGAAACACCAACGAGCTTGAAGTCATGGCGCTTCCATTCAGAGCGGTTGTTAACAATGTCCCATGCTTCCCTTTCTTCACAAATAATGAGTTTGCCATCACCTCTTTCGAAAAACCATGTTTTCTTGGGTGTGCTTTCTCTTGCTTTCATTGCTGGCGAGAGATCCAGCGCTTTAACTTGTTCAATCTCGTTCGGCTGATCGGTCATATCAGATATTTATACCATACAGATACCGATATCTATATCAACATATTCAAAGAGTTGTCCCCATACTCATAAGTGACTCATAAATGACCAAACAAAAAACACCCCGAAGGGTGTCTTCTGCGACCGGCATGAAGATATCTACTAAGACATCTTTGCTGTGCTGTTTGCATTCACAACGACTGCCGCATTCTCTCGGAGAACCGCAACGCCGTAGAGCATGTCAGCAACAGTGAGCATACCCAAGTTCTGAAGGAGGTAATCCGACTGAACACGGATGCCGTTAGCTGAAGAGCCCATACCGCCGCCGATACCCGGAGTCTGGCGTGCGTAACCGAACGCAGACTTGTGGGCAAAGAGATTACGATAGGTGAGCAAACCGGAAACAATTCGAGATGTCACATATACCGGCTGGTCATAGAGAACACCGCGAAGACCTCGACTTGCATCACCAGGACCGAAGTTACCTGTGCGGAGGAAGTTGAAGTTCGATGCGTACTGCGAGTAATACTTCGCAATACCACCAAGTTGAGTCCAGTAAACGAACGGATGCACAAAGAACGCCGTTTCGGTGAGATCAAAGTTCAAAGTGTCGAGAGCGTTGATTGCATCACGAACTTCTGCGTCTGAAAGCACAGTCACGGTGTCTCCAACAACGTTAGTTGAGAGAGACGACCACAGCGCCGCAAGAGAATCTTCGAGAGACTGCATGAGGACATTCTTCGCTTCACGCGCATATGCCTCATTGAGTTTCAAAGACTTTGAGAGCTGTTTGATAGTTGCATCGCCGAAAAGCCAAGCAACATAGATGTGAGTGTTAATTGTCAGGGTCACATCAACCTGTCCAGGAGACTGATCTACAACACCGTTACCCTGTGTCGACTGGGTCGAAGCAGAGAAAACGTTGGTGTAAATGTTAGGAACGTGAATCAAATCACCTTCTTCAGTCACAAGGTAGCTAAGATCGGTGAAGAAATTAGCCAAGACTGCCTTTGGGAAATTCGGTTCGAGAAGATAATCTCCCCAAATTTCCGGCGTTGAAGCTGCTACGTCCGCCGCGCTAAATGGCGCGGTAGGATCAGGAAAAGCAAACATATAGGGTTTAAGAGGTTAAACCCTGCGATGGAAGTCTAGCGTCTTTTAGATTCAAGAATGGATCGTCGACGATCGGCAAAGTTAGCTTCCTTCTCTTCAGGTTTCAAATCAGACCAGGCTTTACCCCAGATGACTTGAATGACTGTCCCTTACCACTCGGCGTATTGTCGCGGACATTTGACTGTGCGCGAATTGCACCAAGAGCGGCCGATACGACAGGATCTTTGAGAAACTTCGCTGTCGGGCGCTTTGTAAGTCTGAACACGTGATCTACCTCTTTTGGAGAAAGATTGTTTTCATAGCCGAAAGTTCGCTTTCGCTCAAGTAAGTCAGCCTTTTGTTGAGACTGCTCGATCTTACTAAGACGTTGAGTGAGTTCCTTCGAGGGCTGTTTGTTATCGCGGCCTTTTTTCGAGTCAACGCGGCGCATCGCGTTGTTCTTATTCTGCTTACTTTCCAGAATCTTATTAAGGTCACGCTTAGTCAGAGGCTTATCGAGATCCTCGTCCGAATCCTTGTCGTCATCGGAGTCACCGGCTTCATCATCCTCATCATCAGCGGTATCCTCATCCTCGGCTTCTTCGTCATCGCTGTTTTCATTCTCAAGGTCAGCGTCCTCAATGTCGAGATCTGTGTCTCGCTCATCTAGTTCATCGAACATAAGATGGTTTTTTATTTATTTTGTAAAGGCAGTTTAAATGGAGAGCTGCCGTCCGATGGATAAAGCATCACACGAAAGCCGATTTTTGGTCAAACTTCTTATTCGTAATTTGTTGATTCAACTGGTCGAGAGGGACGAGATTGAGTTTTCATGCGTGACTCTATGTCCTCAATGAATTTAATGAAGATCTTGCGGCCTTCTACTTGAGCGCCGTAATCACCGCCAGGAGAAATGCCTGCAATTGAGGAATAGTGAGCTTTGGCACGGGTAAAGAGCGCGAGTAAGTCGCGGCCGTCATCCGTCCGACCGAGGGCTGAAAGAAACCGTTTCTCTTTGTCTGTGTAATCCATGGTTAGTTAGCTGTTGGAACTGGAGCTGAAGGAGTCGGGATCATTGGTTTTATTGGAGTCTGACCGGGAATTTGCTGAACAGGCGCCGGTGCAGGACGTGTGCCTGCAAGGGCATCAAGTGCCTTACCCTGCTTTGCGAAGATCATCTTGAGAACTTGGTCAGCTCGTGGGTCTTGCTTAGCAAGGAGAGCCTGGTAAAGCGTTGTAAGCGATGTGATATCAGGACCAATATCATCATCAATGTTCAGTTTCATAAACGCATTCGCGTTCTTGTAGAAGCCTTGAGGGATATCAATAAACAAATATGGTGTGCGAGCCATTTCCGAAAGAATGTCCTGGCGGATACGATCCTCGCTTACCTTTGAACCAGAAATAACTGCTTCGAAAATTCGAAGATTCGTGTGGAAAGTGATCATAGACTCCTTGAGGCTTTCAATTTCAGTTGATCCAAGCGGGATCTGTTGAGTGTGTTCCTCATCGTATTCTTCCTTGAAGATTGGGATGAGCTGATCGAAGAAGGATCGCTTGAGGAAGTTTGAATAAGTCTTGCGGATCATCGTGAAGTGGGAAGTAACCGCGCGGTCGAGAAGAACACCAAGGCTAAATGGGGTGTTGGCAGGCATGTTTTCTCCTGTTGCCACATTGAAAGCAAAAGCGACCTGTTGAGAGTTCTCTTTCCAGTTCTGCTCATCACTGGCAAATTCACCGAGATTTTGAGATCCGGTGTTAACCTGTGAGATCTGACCATTGGGTTTAACCTTAAGAACCTGGCCATCTCTGACTTCCATAACAAGATTGCTTTGAACTTCCTCATCGGTAGACTGATAGATCTTTTTGACAGACCACAAGAGACCGCGGCGGCGGAGGTTCGCGGTAAGGTTTCGAGCGATCTGATTCTCAAGCTGTTTCTCGATTTCACCACGACCAAGCCAGCGGCCGTCTACCTTTTCAGCATGACATTCTTCGAGAGGGAATGATTGTTCATCAAGCTTTTCCATCCAGAGGATCTTACCCTTTGAATATTTGTTTTTTTCTTTTTCTTCAGGAAGAAGGATCGCTTGAGCGAGGACCATTTCTTCATCATCACTCATGTTTTCAACAATTCCATTATTTGTCTTCCAAGCTTGATCCTTAAGCATGCTTTCAGGAACCAGAGCGTAGCGTTCGAAGCAGTTATATGACTTCGTCTTTGAGAGACCGTCTTTCTTCCAGCCAGGATATTGTTTGATTTCGTTGTAGTGGTATGAGTTCTCAAGAAGAACATAGCCCCCAGAACTTGCGGCATGATAAGCGGTTTTAGCGCTTGGAGTAATGCGAACTGTTCGAAGTGGGACGCGTTCAGTGCAGTCGCGGAGTTTCTTTGCGAGCGTTGATCCGTAAGTAGAGAGATCATGGCCGTATTCATCGATTTGATCGTCATAAGAGTGTTCATCACACCAGATGTTGAACTGGCGACCCATAAGATACACCGGCCAGGTGAAATCAAGAGATCGTGGCTCGAAAATATAATTTGAGACGTTGATATTGATCTTCATCTTCATCACATCACGATAGAAATTGACGATGTTGAGATATGTCTTGCGCTGGCCTTCCTCGTCCTTGATACCAGTTTTGAATTTAGAAGCGCTCGCGAGATCAATTGCTTCAAGAGTATCTTTTTGAGAATAGTAGTAACCGCCCTTCTCCCCCTTTCTTGAGTTTTTATATTGAACCTCTGATTTAGGCTGACCCGCGATATAGTAGCCGCCGTTATCGAAATCATCGATCTCTTCATTGAGCTTCGCAAAAATGTCGAATTTGGTAAACATGTATGAAGTATAGAATGGATTGCTATTTTTGGTCTATTCAAAAGATGTGTCTACGTTTCCACCACGAAGACCGAATCGGCTTTTGTCCAGGAGACTTTGAACTGCGTTAGGAACAGTCGGTACCTTGGGTGTTTCCTTTCTCTTTGGAACGCCGTTGATTTCAAAGTAAACATCTTCGGCCATGATCCATGAGTCCGGGTAATCATCATGGTAAATACACTCATCGTAATCGTGAGAACTTTTATTACAGCCGCCATTTGGATGATGGACCACAAGCAAGTTTCCAATGATTTCTTTTTCGAGATAAAGCATCTGATTCCAGAAGTGCTTATGCTCATTTGAAACCCAGTCTTTGTCGATTTTGCATTGTTGGATAGCAGTCAGCTTGTCTTTGATGACAATCTGGAGATTTGAATACATGAGGGACTTTGAAGAGCGCGAGAATTTAACACGCTTCACGAACCAGCGGGCATTGTTATCAAACCAATCAGCAAGCCAATCGCCTCGGGTAGTATCGATCCCGATTCCAGCTACGCCACCTTTGAGTGACCGTTTGCGATCCTTCATAACAAACATTGTAGTCGCATCAGTGATCTTTGCTTCATCGATGCCGGCGTAGAGTGAATAGCCCTGGTGTTCACGTTCAAGACGGGTAAGCTCTGATCGGAGAATGTCGGCAACGTTCATGCCGTTCTCGCCCTGGATTTCAAAGAGATAGACGAGCTCTTTTTCGGAGTGCTTGTTGTTAACGAGCTTTTCGAGATCTTCTTCGAGGACAAATTGCTTAGCGGCGGCCTTAAAGAGATCTTCTTCTGACATTGGATAGTCACGGCGGAATGAATCCATATCGACGTATTCGGATTTGATGACAGCAATCTGCTCCTCGGTATAAAACTCCCCTGCACCATAAAAACGATTTTTAAATCGAGATTTGCCTTTCTGAGAATCAACCCACATTCGGTGCTGATAGGTACCGATACCGTTTTCAGTAGACTCACAAAATATCCAACCGCCTTCGATAGCAACCTGGCGCATCGTTGCTTCGATCATCTCAGCCGCAAGCATCTTTTCGGTATCCGGATAAAAGGCGACCTCGGAGAATAGGATCTTGTGACGCACACCACCACGGCCGCCGACACGGGCTGATGCGGTATTACATTGGAGGTGAGCTTTGTTCCATCTGAGCTCAAGATCATCGCCATCAATCGAGAAAACCTGTGGAGCAATTTCTTCTAAGAGATTAATGTTGCTCTGAATCTGCTCGGTTGTGTAGCCAGCTTTCTTGAGACAGGCGGTAAGGATGTATGTTCGATAACGCTTTCGGAATACAGGGGTAGCATCGTCTTTGTAAGAAAGCACGTCCGTTTCAGTCGGATTTTTCTGCTTCATGTCGTCAGCGGCAAAGAGTGCCAGAATGAGAGACGAGAATCCTTCGCGGCGGGCCTTGAGAATGTTTTCTCGAATAGGAATGTTGATTCCTTTGTTTTCGATATCATAATCCCTCACAAGATCGTCATAGTACTGATTCTGAACCTCGTTGAAAATAAATGGCACAAGCTGACCAGTGTTGGCTTTGTCAATCAGAAAGTTTTCCTGGATGAATTTTCGATATCTGATCGGCTTATTCATCGTCGTCATTGAAGTTGAAATTGAACTGGGTGGCTTTTACCTTTGGTAAATTTTTACCATATGTTGCCTTGTCATGGGCGGCAGATACGATCTCAGCGACCTTGGTTTTCTCCTTCATAAACGAGCTGTTATAAACCATGATTGGCTCTTCATAAAAAATTTCCTCTTTGACGAATTTAAATTTTCCCTTATCTCTCCCCTTCTTCATCTTCCGGCGGACCATGTGAAATTTGCCGGTTGGAATTTTTTTAAATAGCGGACCGAACGCCCCCATGGCTTGTACCAGGATTGGGACTTCGAGAACCTCACGAAAGTGTTGCTCAGCCTTTTCAACAAAGCTTCTCTGTCTCATGTTTTCTACCAACCAGTCAGGGAGAACGGCGGTGATCTGTGCTGAATAAGCTTCTGAGTATTTAGCGGCCATTGCACTCTGATACGCATTAGCAAAAGTTTTGCTTTTTGGATTGAGATACAAAGACAAAAAGAGCGCCTGACGTGGATCCGGTTCGGTGTATTGATTCACACCATTCGGATTGGTCAAACGCTCTTCTTTGTTTTTCGGAGGTTTTTTTGCCATAGCCGAAATAATAACACAATAGCGATACCGATATCTATTCTTCGTCAGGCACGATATCAGCCGCTTGTAGCTCTGCATCTTTTGCAGATTCACGCGCGGTCTGTTGAGCCACAACTTCCCCATGAATATCTTCAGAGACTGCTAAAGCAGTATCGATGTCATCTGAATCACCTTCATTGGTTGGATCCAGGTATCGAACGAGTACAGCCTTTCGTTGTTTAACAAAGCGCTCTCCAAAACGATCAGGCATATTAACCTCTGAATCTACCTCAAGGGTTTCTCCGTTGTAAACAACGGGCTCAAGAATTTTGTATTTCGCTATTGCCATACTATTTTGACTTCGGTTTTCCCTCATCATTCTTTCGAACTTTCTTCTCTTCAGCACGAGCCTTAGCGTCATCAGCTTCGACTTCATCTCTTCGATCTTCAAGCTGTTCACGAGCTTCATGAGTCATGTGAGCTTGAGTAATACCTTCAGGAGCGGTTGCACGAGGAGATTCTTCATCTTCTTTTGCTTCTCGATCGGCCTTAGCTTCGGCGCTTTCGATGAAGGCTCGATCCCAGTCATTCTTAGGATCCAACCAACGAGTAAGTGCAATATCTCCGCGCTTCACGTGTTCATCGGCGGCGTCCTCGGTGAGAATGATCTCTGATCCTCTCATCAGGGTGATGCCTTCGATTTCACACGACTCACGTAGCACTTTAAATGATCCTACTGGTGTCATATGTTTTAGAGTTAATTATAAAAATTGCCACAATTTAATTTAAACATAGAAATCAAATCGGGTCGGGTATCCTATGCACAATCCCACAGTATCTTTTTATATATAAATACTATTACTACTATTAGGACTGTGGATAGGTGGAAAAGTCTCTAAAATCCTTATATTTCAATGGGTTTTTAGGATTATGGGTGTTAATAACTATGGGGATAAAAAAGAACAACTCGGGTACAACTCGGGACCCATGAAAAATCGTCCACAATTCATATACAGGATATATACAGATTAATAACAGGTTATACCCCCCGATATCAACAGCTTATGAACAACAAAAAACACCCCGAAGGGTGTCATTTGATCTTAAAAAAGATCTTCACTTACCCTTAACATACCTGGACCCGCGTTCTCAATAAGTTTTCTGGTAATTAATCTTTTGATGTAGGTGTCTCGGCTTGATTGTTTGTATCCTGTAATAGTTGATATATCGTCACGAGACACTTGGATGAAGGGGCCTTGATCGATCAAAACCTTTAGAATCATTGATTCTCCTTGGGGTAGTGTTTTCAGAAGAAGATCGCGGAGAGCGGCGCCGGTTGGTAATTGTTCATAATTATTCCCCAAAACTTCAATACCGGTCTTCGTTGCTCGTATAAGGCCATTAGATGACTCAATGAGTCCCTTAGTACTTAGTCGCTTTATATAGGTATCTCGAGAAGATTGTCTGTAACCGACCATCACTGTTATATAATCTCGTGACACGCCTTCAGGGTGCTGTGCTACCGCTATCAGAATTTTTTTCTCGCCAAGAGGAAGTTCATTGTTTTCATTGAAACTGTCTTGTCTATTAAAAGCCCGTGGTTCACTACCAAAATTACTAGGTTCATCGGTGGAGACATCATTAACGACATGAGTAATCATCTTAGGATAATAGACAGTCGGTGCGTCCATTCCTGTATATTCAACCAAGGGCATTGTGTCTGGGATTAAACCACGAATTTTTTGGAGATTTCCAGCGATTTTATTTAATTCTTTATTTACGCGTGATGCTTCTGCGCGCCAGGTACCTTCTCTTGCTTTTAAAACTTCTGTGACAGCTTTTTTAACCAATTTATCCTCAAAGAATTTGTCATAGCCATACTTCGCACCATAGTTCATCCACTGAGATACACCCATAGGACCGGCATCTTGTACCGCAATTTTTAGAGGGTGTTTTCTTTCTTGTTCACGCTCTCGCTCAAGCTCGGCGATCCGTTTCTTGAGTAACTTAGGATCATCCGCTTTCGCTTTCTCGATCGTTGCCGCCATTTGTTTCTTTAGCGCATCGAGATTCACATCAGCAAGATTCTTTGGAACGATCTTTTGCTCGCCCGGCTTTGGTGTCGCACCGGAGTCAAACGTTGTGATAGGTAAGACACGGGACCGCTGAAAGATACCTTTATCAGTCGGCCAACCAGGGGACCAGAACCACGCATCGCCGATTGGTAATGAAGGCAGGGAAGCGATGAGCTCCTTTCCTTGATCTATCGTGCCGTGAACATCAATCCAAGCCTTCATGGCGGCAATATCCTGGGGGGCTATTGTACGAAGCACAATGAGCATCTGCGCTTGTGTCAGCACGTTCTTATTAAGAACAGCAGATCGTTGGGTGACAAGAATACATCCAATACCTCGCTGACCTCCACGCCGGACTATATCCTCAATAGCTCCCAGCATTCGTTCTTCGCCCTTCTGCGGCTTTTGTGGGGCGACTGCATCGGCTTCATCAACGATCATCATTACTGGTGTCCTGTAGCGCTCCTGTGCTTTTAGAACGAATACCCCATTGATCACCTTTCGGGTCTACGAGAATGATCTGTTGATTGTTTCTTAATAATTCTTCTGCCACCTTTCGCATGGTGTAACTTTTACCAGCTCGTCGCTTAGCGAGTATGGCAATTGTTTGAGTGACTATGTCGAGTGGTAAAGATATAGACTGTGAAATCTTCAAATTTTTCATGTTATTTAATGATTGGAAACAGGCCCTTGCCATGATTCCAATAAGCAAAACCCTTCTCTGTGCTAAATAAAACCGGTTTATTGAATCTAAAAGAACGCACCTCCCAAACAACATTTTCACTGTCTTTAAATTTGTCTCCTACTTTTGGAAACAGAAAAGGTGATCTATTTTTTGTTCGGAAGCGCCTTGGTTTAGTCTGGTCTGTCATAATCTTTTCTTCTCTTATTTTCTCTTGATTGGGCATAGGGTTATAAAATTACACATTCAAATTCTTCAACAAAAAGTACTTCTCCATCGAAATCTTTTTCATTCCTGCCAATGGTTGATTTATACTTTTCTTTAAAGAAGCGGATAACCGGGTCTTTGAGTTCATCCTTGTAAAGGAGATCATTTGGAACGTTTATCAAATACCTAACTGCAAAAGGAGGATATTCATTTTGATTACCACCTGGGTAGCCCCATGCCGGAAACCTAACTGTTATTAAGAATTTTGTTTCATTTTTCATTTCTTTAAATTAAACCCATATCTCTCCAGAACCTTGGTTAGAGCGGTGCGGTGTCGGAGAGGAGGGTGCGGATGAAGGATTTGAGTTCTTTCATTTCGTCGGCAAAATCAATGCCGTACTGAACAACATGATCTTCGTCATAAATTAAGTACATATTTTCTTTGCCATGAGGGTCAGTCTCCAACCCCATGATGTCAATAAAATTCTTTTCAAACTCACTCTCCCATTTACTTGGTTGTTGCGAACACTGTGCACACATCTCACCCTCAAGAGGTTTCATGATGAGACACTTGGGGCATTGTTTTAATTTGCTTGGTTGTAGTGGTGACATGTTAGAAGTCTTTGTTTTTAATTTTATACATGTCGCCGTTCTCACAATGCCAAACGATGCCTTCGATACCACAATCAGTGCCGTACTTACTTTTTTGTTCTTTGAGAAAAACCTTGAGACCCTCGTAATCAGCGGGTACATTTTCAAATACAGGACACTGGCCAAGAGTGAAGAAAACAACTCGATTGGTTGGAAGGTTCAGAGGGTTTCCTTGGATGTTTGGGCCAACTGCTTCACCTGACCATTCGCCATCTGGGACGTCTGTGTAATTGGTGTTGCGAACAGCGTCCATAATCCATTTGTCCTCTGAAGAATCAGAAGCGTCAACGTACCATGGGTCTTCGATACCTTTTGCTTTTTCTAATTTTGTTGGATTTCGGCGTTTCTCTACACGAACAACAGTGTGATTTCTAACTGTCACTCGGATATTCGTACCATCAATTTTCTCGGTCGCTTTTGCTCCGTTAAGCATTGATGGAAAAAATTCGGCAATATATTCATCAACCACTTTTTTGTTTCCTTCCCAGTCTCTTTCAAAAATTGTTTTTATTTTTCTCATATTTCTTTACTTTATTCTTCTAACTTCACCAACTCGATGCCGTACTGATATTTTTTGAGGTCGATATTAAATATCTCAAATGTTGAGTGTACATTTTCAACACGAGCCCGGAATTTCATATCTCCGTCTAGGACATACACCCAACTACCAACTGGATACATTGTTCGGTTTTTTTCAATTTGTTTTTCAGATTCTTTTCTCGAATTTCTAACAGACGAAAGCAACAAAATAAAAACAATCACACTAAAAACTGTGACCCACAAATTGATAACCTCGAAAAGCTCATTACTCATGTTATTTATTTTCATTAATGATTTTGTTAAAAATTTCTTCACCGCGCACAGTCTGGGCAAACTGATCTCCACCCCAAACTTTGGCGGTCTTTTGAATTTCTGACAAAATCTCTACAAACTCAATAAGTTTATTAACCAGCTTTTTGTTAAGCGCAGAATAAATTTCTTTTCGTTCTGGCGCCGCGTTCACAATCCGGGCCAAAGCAGTTCCACGGGCTTCATTAAAAACCTCATCTGCGGAAAGAGCTCTTAGATGTGGTAAGAATTGGGTCATCATCGATGACAATGTAACAACATCCATCAATAAATTTCCGAACTCATGATCCAAGTTTTCTTTATCGTTCATAAGTCGCGTAATATAGCTCAATGGATGCGCGGACGATCTCTGCATTCTTCATCCCTGATTTCTTTTTAATTATCCGGATCATTTTCTGGTGCTTTTGATAAATACGAACTGGAAGCGGGAACGCCAAATCAATTTCTTTTTTCTTTTTCATAGACTAAATATAGCATTTGTATATCGATACCGCTATCCACATGTTTATTGCGATACCGATACCTGTATGTTATGATCAAAACAACTTAGAAATAAGTGGGAAAGAAAAAGTTTAAGGTTTGTTGATTCCTGGTGTGGCGGAATAGGTAGACGCGAAGTGAAAGTGTCTCAGGGGGTTCACTTAATGAAACGAGACACGATAAACCCCATGCAAGGTGACTATACGAGTATAAAGGACTGCGTGGTGTGCAGTATAAAAATAACTCTCGTCAAATCCTTGCAACCAGGAATTAGCAAAGCTTAAAATATAAAAATGTATATAGTCGATAAAATAGTGTTCGGAATATTGGGATGTTTGCTGCTTGTGTTCGTAGCATTTTTTGCGGTTGGTCTTTTTTTGTTTGTAACAAGAGGTGTGGGATTTGTTCAGCAAAACCGATCAACATATGACGTTAAGGAATTTATAAAAGAAGAAGGAGGTTGTATTTATTACATCAGCACATGGGGCTACGAAGCAAAAACCTGTGGTGATTATTCAGTAAAAAAAATTAAATAATGAAGCGATCACTTTTTATCAGCAGAGGTCAGTCAGTAATGCCTAAAGGTGTTAGAAAAGATGTCAGCGCTGACCCGGAATATTTGCGATGTGCTCTTCAGGGAATTCTTCCGAACATTCTTCAACCGTGCGCTGGCCGGAT
>RRZT010558066.1_pt1 | contig 25683 bp, 23 predicted proteins | sample 2165551 | NCBI WGS metagenome assembly RRZT01 (sample SAMN10456910, study PRJNA506462) | wastewater metagenome | biome: wastewater; feature: sludge; material: wastewater sludge; isolation source: wastewater sludge with Escherichia coli K12::gfp cells carrying plasmid... | place: USA: Moscow, Idaho... | reverse complement strand
GCTTTTCCAGATGTTTTACCAAGAGCGTATTCTCTAATGCGACCAAAGCGTTCGGGCAATAAATCATTAAAATATAAATTCTTTTTTGCATCACCATCAGCGTGAATACCAGCACATTGTGTAAACACATTATCGCCCACAACAGGTTTATTTGGTGGAATACGGATACCCGAATATGCTTCTACAAGCTTACTTACACGGTTTAATTCTGGCTCATTAATATTGGTCGATAAGTGAAGTTGGTCATGTAGCATTGCTACGACACTAGCAAGAGGAGCATTACCTGCACGTTCACCTAATCCATTGATAGTAACGTGAATACCTTGAATACCTACTTGTACTGCCTCAAATACATTTGCAACAGCCATATCGTAATCGTTATGAGCATGAAAATCAAACTGCAACGAAGGATATCGTTCAACCATCATTGAACAATACGTGCGAGTTTGGTTTGGATTTAGAATCCCCAGTGTATCTGGTAACATGAAATGTACAATTGGTTCATCTTTTAGACTGTCCATTAAGGTAAAAACATATTCAGAACTTTGCTGTATACCATTCGACCAATCTTCTAGGTATATATTTACTGTAATACCCATTGATTGTGCGTTGGCAACTACTTGCTTAATGTCAGCTATGTGCTCTTGGGGTGTTTTTCTTAGCTGATGAGTACAATGATTTAACGAGCCTTTACAAAGTAAATTAATTACTCTCCCTCCCGCTTTTTCTATCCATTTAAGGGATGTAAAACCATCGACAAAACCAAGAATTTCAACCTTATCCAATACATTTTTGCTTTTTGCCCATTTGGTAATTTGTTGAACAGAAGCAAATTCGCCATCCGACACGCGTGCAGAAGCCACTTCAATTCTATCAATTTGTAAATCTTCTAGCAATAAGCGTGCGATACTCAGCTTTTCTTGTATAGCAAACGAAACCCCTGAGGTTTGCTCTCCATCACGCAATGTTGTATCTAAAATTTTTATCATTCTTTGTGTCAATTAAGTTGTAAGAAAATAAGCTACATCAGATTGCTTATCTTCGTATTGTTCAATTATTTGCTTTTTAGCTAATAAATAATCAATATCATCAAATCCTTGCAAAAAACACTCTTTTTTATACGAATTTATATCAAATTTTTCGGATTTATTTGTAGCAGTGTTAGTTACTGTTTGGTTTTGAAGATCTACTGTAATAATCGTCTTAGGGTTATTTTCAACAGAAGAGAATATTTCGGCTAAAAATGCTTCAGAAACCACTACTGGCAATACCCCATTGTTCATGGCATTATTTTTAAAAATATCCGCAAAAAAACTTGATATTACAATCTTAAATCCGTACCCTGCAATAGCCCATGCAGCATGTTCGCGACTTGAACCACTACCAAAATTTTTACCTGCTACCAATATTTCGCCACTATAGGTTGGATTATTAAGCACAAAATCAGGATTTGGTTGGTCGTTTTTATCGTATCTCCAATCACGAAAAAGATTATCTCCAAAGCCTAATTTGGAAGTAGCTTTTAAAAACCGTGCTGGTATAATTTGATCAGTATCCACATTTTCGATAGGCAAAGGCACTACTGTACTACTGATTGTTTTAAACTTTTCCATATTCTATCTATATTACTATACTATTAATACTAAAAATCATTTACTCTCTACAACGTTCTTGGATCGGTAATTTTTCCCGTTATCGCAGCCGCTGCAGCAACTAACGGACCTGCCAAAATTGTGCGTGCTCCAGGTCCTTGACGACCTTCAAAATTTCTGTTTGAAGTCGAAACAGCATATTTACCAGCAGGGACTTTATCATCGTTCATCGCCAAACATGCCGAACAACCAGGTTGACGAAGCACAAAACCTGCTTCGGTTAAAATGGTATCAATACCCTCTTCTTTTATTTGCTTTTCAACAGCCCACGAACCAGGAACTAACCATACTACAACATTATCAGCTTTTTTCTTTCCTTTAACTAGCGAAGCAAATGCTCTAAAATCTTCAATACGTCCATTCGTACAGCTTCCAAGAAATACATAATCAATGGGTTTACCTATCATTTTATCTCCAGGTTTAAAGCCCATATAATCCAATGATTTAACAAAAGAAATGCGACCTGCCTCATCAATACTATCCAATGAAGGAATTGATTCGGTAATTCCTAACCCCATTCCTGGATTTGTTCCATAGGTAATCATTGGTTCAATATCAGCTGCATCGAATGCAATATCTTTATCAAATTGAGCCCCTTCGTCAGTTGGTAATGATTTCCAATACGCTAAGGCTTTATCCCATTCTTCGCCTTTTGGAGCAAATTCACGACCTTTGATGTATTCGAAAGTAGTTTCATCTGGAGCAACCATACCTCCACGAGCTCCCATTTCGATTGAAAGATTACACAAGGTTAAACGACCTTCCATTGAAAGTGCTTGTACGGCACTACCTGCATATTCTACAAAATACCCAGTAGCACCACCAGTTGTCATTTTAGCAATAATATATAAAGCAATATCTTTAGCTGAAACACCATCTTTTAAGTTTCCATTCACGCTAATACGCATGGTTTTAGGTTTTGACTGAAAAATACATTGTGTCGCCAATACCATTTCTACCTCACTAGTACCTATACCAAAAGCAACAGCCCCTAAAGCTCCGTGAGTAGATGTGTGCGAATCGCCACATACCATTGTCATTCCAGGCAATGATAAACCATTTTCTGGTCCTACTACGTGAATAATACCATTTTTATTGTGCCCCATCGGAAAATACTGCAAGTTATATTCTTTTGCATTACTATCCAAGGCTTGTACTTGGTGTCTTGAAATTGGATCTTCAATAGGTTTTTCCTGATTGATAGTAGGGATATTATGATCAGGAATACATGTTACTTGCTTTGGGCGAAATACCGTTAGACCCCTTTTTCTAATTCCATCAAATGCCTGAGGACTAGTTACTTCGTGACAATACATGCGATCGATATACAATTGAGTAGGACCATCATTTACTTCAGAAATGACATGTGCATCCCATATTTTCTCAAATAAAGTCTTTTTCATGAGTTAAACTATTATGTAGGTTAGTATTATAAATGAATAATGTGTGTATGTTATTTTTTATTTCACAAACTTATTAATTGCATCAATGTATGCTTCTAAAGAGGCTGCCACAATATCAGTATTGGCACCAAAACCATAATACACGCTACCTTTGTATTGTACTTGCATGTGTACCTTACCTATATCATCACTTCCTTTATTAATAGCCTGAATAGTGAACTCTTGTAATGACATTTCGCGTTTAATAATCTGTTTTAACGCTTTGATAGCTGCATCTACTGGACCATTACCCGAAGCTGCTGCTTCAAATTTTTCGCCAGCAATATCTAATCCCACACTTGCTACAGCACGTACACCTTTTCCTGATGTTACTTGTAAATAATCAAGTTTAATACGGCTATTGCTTGTGCGTTCCATACCAGCCAACATCAATACGTCATCATCGTTCACGTCTTTTTTCTTATCGGCAAGCACTAAAAAGTCTTGGTAAATTTTGTCCAAGGCATCGCCTTCTACAGCAACACCCAATATACTTAAACGATGTTTAAGAGCAGCACGACCACTACGAGCAGTTAAAACAATTGCATTTTCATCAATTCCCACATCTTTAGGATCCATAATCTCATAGCTCTCTCTGTTCTTCAACACACCATCTTGGTGAATACCTGATGAATGTGCAAAGGCATTACGACCCACAATCGCTTTGTTGGGTTGTATAGGCATATTCATTAAACTAGACACCAAACGACTAGTGCTTGCAATTTTCTGTGTGTTAATTTGGGTATCTATTTCTAAATGTTTGTGGCATTTCAAAATCATTGCTATTTCTTCTAATGAGGTGTTACCAGCTCTTTCGCCAATACCATTCATGGTTACTTCTACCTGACGTGCTCCGTTTAATACCCCAGCCATTGTATTAGCAGTAGCCATTCCTAAGTCGTTGTGGCAATGAGTAGAAAGGATAGCATTATGAACTCCTTTTACATTTTCCATCAAAAATTTAATTTTCTCTCCGTATTGTGATGGCAAACAATAGCCTGTTGTATCAGGAATGTTAACCACAGTTGCTCCAGCTTTGATTACAGCCTCTACAACTCTTGCTAAGTATTCGTTATCACTACGACCAGCATCTTCGCAATAAAATTCCACATCTTCCACATACTTCTTGGCATATTTTACAGCAGCAACAGCACGTTCTAATATTTCTTCGCGTGTAGAATTAAATTTGTGTTTTATATGATAATCTGATGTACCAATACCTGTATGAATACGTTTATTTTTAGCGTATTGTAAAGCTTCAGCAGCTACTTCAATGTCTTTTTGTACACCACGTGTAAGTGCACAAATTGTGGGCCACGTTACAGCTTTGGATATTTCTACCACTGATTTAAAGTCTCCTGGGCTAGATACTGGAAATCCTGCTTCAATTACATCTACACCTAAAGATTCTAAGGCTTTTGCTACCTGAATTTTTTCTACTGTATTCAACTGACACCCTGGCACTTGTTCTCCATCTCTCAAGGTGGTGTCAAAAATAAATAATCTGTCCATATCCTCACGTATTTATATTGTTCTTACAAAAATTACAAGAAAAAGCCTCTCATTACCGAAGTAAGAAAGGCTTTCTATGTTATTATTAATTTTCCACATACCAAACTCACTCCGCTCATCCTTTACAGAGAAGAATACTAAGTAAAATAGTATGTAGAGTGCTAAATGACATAATCGTTGTTTTGTTTGGCAAAGATACTGTCTTTTTTTTATTCAAACAAACTATTTAAAAGAAAAATATTAAAAAAAATGTCAAAAAACAATTGTATCTTTCTAAATAAAATCAAATATAAAAAATAATGCACATGATTAAACCTTTATTTTTTTTCTTCATAAGGTTCTGTATGTATATTCACAACTGTTTGATTACCATATTGATGACGCAACAAAGATTCTACGTCTGTAGCAATATCATGAGACTCTACAAAACTTATATGTTTGTTCAGTTTTATATGAATATCAATTGCAATGAGATTACCTACTTTTCTAGTACGCAAATGATGATATGTAATTACACCTGGTATAGACAATACGTGGTCAATTATTTCATCTTCTTTTTCTTTTGGTAAAGAAGACTCCAACAGTTCTTTTACACTAGGCATTGCTAATTCATAACTGACTTTCATAATAAAGAAACTCACTAGTACACTAGCAATTGGATCCAAGATTCTAAATTTTTCTCCTAAAAATATTGCTCCTGCAATACCTAAGGCTGTTGCTATAGAAGAAAATGCATCTGAACGATGATGCCATGCATTTGCAATAACAGCATCACTATTCACTTTTTTACCAATCTTAAATGTATACCAAAACAACGCTTCTTTTAAAGCAATCGAAACAAGAGCCGCATAAAAAGCCAACAGACTCGGTTGCATTATTTCATTCCCCTTATAAAAATAAACAATCTTATCAATACCACCTATTAACAACCCTATTCCAACGACAAATAAGCAGATACTTATTATTAAAATAGCAAAGGTTTCGAATTTACCATGACCATATTTATGATTCTCATCACTTTCTTTGTCTGATACTCTCATAAAAACAATAACCACAATGTCTGTCGCAAAATCAGACAAAGAATGCACCCCATCAGCAATCATAGCAGAACTTTTACCTACAATACCTGCAAAAAGTTTGGCAAGGGTAAGCAATAGATTAACTACAAAACCAATAAGCGTTACATTTCTAATTTCTTTGTATCGTTCTCCTTGTTGCATTTAGTTAAAAATTTATATGCTTGCAAAGGTACTCTTTTTGGTAAAATAAAATAAAAAATTAACTAAAAAATACGTATAAGATATAAAATAAACAGTAATTTTGTCCTTTCAAAAAATGATTTACGTATGAATTCTTCTCAGGAATATACTGGAACCATCGTAAAAATAAACCAAGAAACAGTAACAGTCTGCATAAAACAACTTGCTGCTTGTGTTTCTTGTCAAACGAAAGGTGCTTGTAGTTCTGCTGATGTTAGCTCTAAATTAATAGAAGCAACTATTAATAATGAGAGTTTTGAGATTGGCGAAACAGTACGTATAATAGGCAAAAAAAACTTTGGGTTAAAAGCTGTTCTCATGGCTTTTGTTATTCCTGTTTTTCTAATATTGCTTATTTTGTTTGTTGCGGAGCATTACAAAAAAGATGATTTAACAATGGCAATTAGTACATTATTTGTGCTAATACCATATTATTTAATACTATTTCTATTGCAGAATAAACTGAAGGCTCAGTTTATGTTTTATGTTGAAAAAATAGATAAAAAATGAATACAATTTTTCTTTCATTAGTAGTTTTGGGCACCATTGGATTGCTTGCTGCGATTATTTTGTACGTTGTTTCTCAAAAATTTAAAGTAGAAGAAAACCCCATCATTGATGAGGTTGAAGCAGCATTACCTAGTGCCAATTGTGGTGGATGTGGTTTTCCTGGATGTAGAGGATTTGCTGTAGCATGTAGTGAAGCAACAGATTTAAGTAATTTGTTTTGTCCTGTTGGCGGAAATGATACCATGAAAACTGTTGCTCATATAGTAGGATTAAGCGTAGTGGAAACAAAACCCAAAATTGCAGTGTTAAAATGCAACGGAACCTGCGAGCACCGTCCACGCACTAATCAATACGACGGAGCGAAATCATGCAAAATTATTCACAACTTATACATAGGAGAAACAGCCTGTCATTATGGTTGTTTGGGTGGTGGCGACTGCGAAGTGGCTTGTGCCTTTGATGCTTTGCATATAAACCCAGTAACAGGAATACCAGAAATTGATGAAGAAAAATGTACTGCGTGTGGTGCTTGTGTAAAGGCATGCCCAAAATTATTGTTAGAATTACGATTTAAAGGACCCAAAGGCAAACGCATCTATGTAGCATGTAGTAATAAAGAAAAAGGAGGAATTGCAAAAAAAGCATGCGAAGTAGCATGTATCGGATGCTCTAAATGCTTTAAAGTATGCCCACATGATGCCATAATTATTGAAAACAATTTGGCGTATATAATAGACGATAAATGTCGTTTGTGTACAAAATGTGTGGATGAATGTCCAACAGGTAGTATTCAAAAATTAAATTTCCCTATTAAGAAAAAAGAAGTAGCTGAACAAGCACAAGCATAAAACTAAGTTAGTAGTATATAACTATTACGTATATTCTGAAATAAGACGTATGAAAACATTTACCTTTGGAGGCATTCATACTGCGGATATGAAATTATCGGCAGGAAAAAAAATTCAAATAGTACCGATCCCTAGTGAAGTAATTATCCCCTTAGAACAGCATATTGGGGCTCCTACAAACCCAGTGGTAGCTGTAGGTGAGACGGTTAAAGTGGGTCAGTTAATTGGTAAAGCTGTAGGGTTTATTTCGGCAAATATTCACTCATCCGTTTCAGGAAAAGTAACCAAGATTGATACAGTTATAGATGCATGGGGATACAAAAGACCTGCCGTATACATAGCAGTAGAAGGCGACGAATGGATGGAAAATATAGATAAAAAAGATATAGTTCGCAAAGAAATAACAACGAAAAGAGAAGATATTATACAGAAAATAGCAGATGCTGGTATTGTGGGTTTAGGTGGAGCTTGTTTTCCTACACATGTTAAGCTATCTCCTCCCCCCAATACAAAGGCAGAATTACTACTAATTAATGCAGTAGAATGTGAACCATATTTAACTTGCGACCATCAATTAATGCTCGAAAAAGCAGAAGAAATAATTGTAGGTATTCAAATTTTAATGACTGTATTGCAAGTAAACAAAGCCATTATTGGCATAGAAAATAACAAAAAAGATGCCATTTCTCTATTACAGCAAATCACAAGTTCATATTCAACTATTGAAGTTTGCCCCTTAGCAATGTGTTACCCACAGGGAGGCGAAAAGCAACTAATTGAGGCAATCACAAAAAAACAAGTGCCAAGTGGTCAATTACCTATTAATATTGGTATTGTCGTTCAGAATGTGGCAACAACATATGCCATTTACGAAGCAGTTCAAAAAAACAAACCTTTAATAGAACGTGTAATAACAGTTACGGGGAAAAAAGTTGCAAAACCAGGTAATTTTTTAGTACGTATTGGAACTCCTTTACGCGTTCCATTAGATATGGCTGGGGGAATGCCCGAAGATACTGGAAAAATTATAGGTGGAGGTCCAATGATGGGACGAGCTTTTATGAACGCAGATGTACCTGTTACAAAACGTAGTGCTGGTTTATTAGTAATGCCTACCCTTGAGTCTGCCCGTAAAGAAATGCAAAATTGCATTCGTTGTGCCAAATGTGTAACAGCTTGTCCAATGGGTCTAGAGCCCTATTTATTGATGTCTCAGGCTGAAAAAAGCATGTGGAAAGAAATGGAAGAAACATACATTACTGATTGCATTGAATGTGGTTGCTGTTTGTTTTCTTGTCCTAGTAATCGACCACTATTAGACTATCTACGTATGGGGAAAAGCACTGTTTTGGAACAAATACGTAATCGCGTTCAAAAAGTTAACTAATTGAAATCTACACAAAGTATTATGAATAAACTAATTATTTCGCCAGCTCCACATATACATAGTGGCGATTCTATTTCTAAAAATATGTATGCAGTACTACTTGCATTAGTACCTGCCTATTTAGTTGGTTTGTATTTTTTTGGAATTGGTGCTTTTGTTGTCAGTATTACTGCCGTTTTATCTTGTATTATTTTTGAATTTTTAATTCAAAAATTTATTTTCAAAACTACCACTACTATCCATGATGGTTCTGCCATGCTTACGGGCTTATTATTAGCTTTTAACCTCCCATCTAACCTACCCATATGGATTATTATTATTGGAGCATTAGTAGCGATAGGTATTGGTAAAATGAGTTTTGGAGGATTAGGTAACAATCCATTTAATCCAGCTTTAGTTGGTCGTGTATTTTTATTAATATCTTTTCCTGTACAAATGACAACTTGGCCCAAACCAATACCATTTAATACAAGTTATTTGGATGCTGAGACTGCTGCTACACCTTTGGCTATGATTAAATATAACTTTGGTAATTTACCAGAAAAAATGGACTTACTCATTGGTAATATGGGTGGTAGTATTGGAGAGGTATCTGCTATCGCATTAATTCTAGGAGGAATCTATTTGCTGATCAAACGTGTTATTACATGGCATATCCCAGTAAGTATGTTAGTTACTACATTTTTGTTTACAGGGATATTGCATTTGATTAATCCTTCTTTATATGTATCTCCCGACATTCACCTGTTAACTGGAGGATTGCTATTGGGAGCTATTTTTATGGCTACTGATTATGCCACATCGCCTATGAATACAGTAGCACAGTTGGTATACGGAATAGGTATCGGACTGATTACAGTAACAATACGTTTATTTGGAGCCTATCCAGAGGGAGTATCTTTTGCTATATTGATTATGAATGGTGTTACACCATTATTGAATCTATATGTTAAACCCAAACGATTTGGGGCACCAAAAACGAAAAAAAACTAAAGTAGGTATTCAAAATAACATACTAAATGAAAAAATTAGAATCAAATTTGCCTAATATGGTCATGGTTTTGACTGCTATTACCTTAATAGCATCATTTTTGTTGGCAAGTGTTTATGGTGTTACTAAAGCACCAATTGAGTTGGCTAAAGAAAAAAAGAAAGAAGTCGCAATTAAAAATGTACTGCCTCCTTTTAATCGGATAGAAAATGACACAATTGAGGGAATTGTTGTATACAAAGGTTATAAAGATGCTAACTGGGTAGGAACAGCTGTAGAAAGTGTATCAAAAAATGGGTTTGGTGGAGAAATAAAAATAATTGTAGGTTTTGATGCAAAGGGATGTATTTTCAATTATACAGTTTTAGAACAAAAGGAAACGCCAGGACTAGGTACTAAAATGATAGATTGGTTTAAAACTTCAAAGAATAAGCAAAGTATTCTTGGTAAGAATATAGCTCAAGAAGAGTTAAAGGTTTCAAAAGATGGTGGAAATATTGATGCAATGACAGCATCAACGATTAGTTCAAGGGCGTTTTTAGAAGCGGTGAATAATGCCTATTCCACCATATCACATTACGACACACATACTAGTGCTACACAAGTATCAGATGCTGCTACAGCAGCTACACCATGGGTAGAAAATAAATAAAAACAATAGGATACATGAATGCAATTAAAATCGTTCTAAATGGGATATTAAAAGAAAATCCTGTTTTTGTTTTGTTACTGGGGATGTGCCCCACTTTAGGAACTACAAGTTCTGCTATTAATGGGCTCGGAATGGGCATAGCTACTATGTTTGTTCTTATTGGTTCAAATACGGTAATTTCTCTGATTAAGAATGTAATACCTGATAAAATTCGCATTCCTGCATTTGTTGTTGTCATTGCTGCATTTGTAAGTATTATTCAAATGTTAATGGAGGCTTATTTACCAGAATTATATGCCAGTTTAGGCTTGTTTATTCCTCTTATTGTTGTAAACTGTATCGTATTAGGTAGAGCCGAAGCTTTTGCTGCCAAAAATGGCGTATTTCATTCAGCCTTAGATGGATTGGGTATGGGATTGGGGTTTTCGTTGGCATTAACCCTATTAGGATCAACAAGAGAATTACTAGGAACAGGTAAAATATTTAATATGTTTATTTATCCAGAACATTATGGAATGCTAATTTTTGTTTTGGCACCTGGAGCGTTTATTGTTTTGGGATTCTTAATCGTCTTTGTTACAAAGCTACAAACATCAAAATAAATACATCATGAGTTATATCATTATTTTTATCGCAGCTGTTTTTGTAAACAACATTGTATTATCACAATTTTTAGGTATTTGTCCGTTCTTGGGGGTATCTAAAAAAATTAACACTGCCCTTGGAATGAGTGGTGCGGTAGCCTTTGTAATGACAATTTCAACCATTATTACGTATTTGCTACAAAAATACGTTCTAGAACAATTTGATATTTTATTTTTACAGACCATTGTATTTATCTTAATTATTTCTGCTCTGGTACAATTAGTAGAAATTATATTAAAAAAAGTCTCTCCTCCTCTATACCAAGCATTGGGGGTATTTTTGCCATTAATAACCACCAATTGTACTATTTTAGGAGTTGCAATTATGACAATTCAAAAAGATTACACTTTGCTTGAGGGGGTTGTTTTTGCGATATCTACAGCTCTCGGTTTTGGACTTGCTTTAGTGATATTTGCTGGTATTAGAGAACAACTTGTATTTGCAAAAATACCCAAAGCGATGCAAGGAGCACCTATAGCTTTACTAGTAGCAGGCTTATTGGCTATGGCATTTATGGGATTTACAGGTATTGTGTAATTTCTATAAAAAAAAGAGTATGTATTATGTTTAATTTTGGACTTTTAGCATCTACTACACCCTATATTGTTATGGCATTTTTATGTGCCATGTCTTATGTATGGATGTTATTTGACAAAAAACCTGCAGATCAAATAGAATATATTTCTGACCAACAACAGCTTAACTTTGATATTGAACATACTAACAAAAATAAGGCAACTACGTATGTAGTAGCTAATGATGAGTTCAAGACTTCGCCTTGCAAATATGAAACTGTTGATTGTATCAATACTAAAACGAATAACATTGTTTGTTTGTCTTTTTTAACTGCAAAATTATATAGTAAAACTTGTCTTACTCAACTATCCTCCATTTACCAACATTTTTATTTCTCTAGACCTCCTCCCTTTTCTTGTTAATGTATTTATACAAGACACTCTGTGAAACGAGTTGTTATTTTTTTGTTGACATTTAACTATTTGTCAATCAACCATTTTATTAACATTAACATACTATTTTTTTATGAAAATTATTAGTACTGCATGTCTTCTCATGCTAGTATCCTTTTTCGTTTTAGCTGACGATAAAAGTACCGTAGAACTCAACGAATTTGTTGTAAACAGTTTGCCAAAAGAATCAGCATTTACAACACAATTGGCTACTACAAATTATACCATTGGAATGCAACAAGTTGAAAAACTTGGGGTGCAATCAATAAAAAATCTATCTGCCCATATTCCCAATTATTACTTACCAGATTATGGCTCAAAAATCACGTCATCCATGTATATTAGAGGTATAGGGAGTAGAATGAATGAACCTGCTATTGGAATGTATGTGGACAATGTGCCTTATATTCATCGTAGTGCTTTTGATATTATGTTGCATGATATACAGCAGTTTCAGTTTCTTCAAGGTCCGCAAGGAACCTTATATGGCAGAAATACGATTGGAGGGTTGATGAATATATATACGATAAGCCCTCTTGTTTACCAAGGAACAAGGTTAAACGTATCGTATGCCAAATACAATGATGCCAATGTGTCTGTATCTCATTACCAAAAATTGAACGATTCATTGGGCGTAAGTATCTCTGGGTATGTTCAGCACCAGGATGGACATTTTACCAATATGGGACGAATGGAGAAAAATAAATCAGATGAATTTGGTATTAGAGGAAAACTGGAATGGAAAATGAAAAACAATTGGCAATCAATGTTTCAAATTTCTTACGATTACACCGACCAAATAGCCTACCCGTATGCCAAATTTGACACAATAAGCAAGCAAATATATCCTATTAACTACAACGAACAAGGTGCATATAGACGTAAAATGTTATCTTCTGGATTCACACTTCAAAAAATAACGGATAATTATGCATTTACTTCTGCAACTGGTTTTCAAAACATTACGGATAGAATGGATATAGATCAAGATTTTACTTCCGACTCTATTATGGTATTACAACAAAATCAACAGTTAAAGAGCATCACGCAGGAATTTGTATTTCGTTCAAATAATTCAAATAATTGGCAATGGGTAAATGGCTTATTTTTATTTGGAGCAAGTAATACTATCGATTCTCCGATGACATCCCAAAAAGGTGGTATAAAGATGATACAAAACTTTATGGATATGGCAAAAATGTTTAATCCCAATATGCCTACAATTACTATTTTAAATGAAGAAATGCTTGTTGCTGGATTATTTAGTAAACCATCTATTGGTGCAGCTTTGTACCACCAATCAAGCTATTCATTCACCAATAAATTCAGTGTAACCGCTGGAATTCGATTGGATTATGAAAAAGCATTTATCGACTACGATTCGGAAGCAACCTTGCAGACAAGTGTAAAATTACCTTTCCCATTTGTTCCTGCTTTTCGGGTGGACTCAACATATGCCGTAAAAGGCTTTAAAAGCAAAGACTTTATAGAAGTATTACCGAAAGTTGCATTACACTATAAAATAGATAATCAACACATAGTATATACTTCATTAACCAAAGGATATAAAGCTGGAGGATATAATTATTCGATGTTTTCTGATATTTTACAAGCACAAATGCAAGGTAACAAAGATGTAACGATTGATGACAAAATATATTATAAGCCCGAAGAATCATGGAATATTGAGGTTGGTAGTAATGGTACATTCGGTAACAATCGTTTTAATTACCAAACTGCAATTTTTTATATTCATCACTATAACCAACAATTGAGTACAACCACTAGCAATGGAAGTCGTATGATTAGCAATGCAGAAGTAAGCCAAAGTATAGGTGGAGAACTAAGTGTAAAGGCATATTTAAGTAAACAAATAGCGGGGTATATCCATTACGGACATACAAATGCAAGCTTTATTAAATACAATGCGAATAACATTAATTACAACAATAAATCAATACCTTTCGCACCTAAAAACACACTCTCTTTAGGTATTGAAACTAAGGTACCAATAACCGAAGAATGGCTCGATGAAATCGTTCTTTCTGCACATTACACAGGCATTGGTCCACTATACTGGAATGCACAAAATACGCTTTCTCAAGAATATTATGGTATTGCAAATGGCGATATAACATTCTCAAAAAATAATACACATCTGAAATTTTGGGTCAAAAATGCACTCAATCAATCGTACAATGTGTTTTATTTTGAATCACTTGGAAATAGTTTTGTACAAAAAGGTATTCCGATATCTTTTGGCATTCATGTGAAACACATTTTGTAAACCCATTTATACAAAGATGCATCTTTTTGATTAAATTTGCATCTTTGTATTTTTTTTAGATTTTAAAAATGAATAAACCAATTATTTCAATCATATCTAGTATTGCAGGTATTTGCACGCTCTTATTTATTGTATTACATTTAGCTGTTAACTTATTACTTGTACTAGATGCTATTGCTAACACACAGGGATATTATTACAATTCAATGCACTATTTTGTGCAACATAATAGTGTAGCATATACCCTAGAAAAGACTTTTGCATTGGGTTTCGTGTTACATATTTTATTGGCAAATATACTAGCCTTTAACAAAATACGAAACAAGCAAGGTTCTAAAGACATGATAATTATGGGATTTCTTTTATTGATATTTACGGTATTGCATGTATTGCAATTTAAAGTAAAACGGACAATAGAATACGTAGAGTTAGATGGGGTATTAAAGCCTGATATCTACCAGTTTATCAGTCATTTCTTTTCGAGTAATTGGCAATACTCCTTGCTATATATGTTTTCTGGGATATTACTTGGTGTGCATTTACAAAACGGATTTGTATCTATGATAAAAAAAATCAACATTGATAAAAAATATCAAAAATTAATCTCTATTACAATTAAAATAACGAGCTATTCCATTATGATAGGATTCTTGCTAATCCCATTGTATTTTCTTTTTTTCTCTTGATTTTTATTTGCAGAAAACGGCAATGACCTCAAAAGCTTTATAAAAACCAAGTTGAGATGCTTTGGAAAAATCGGCACATGCTGCATCTTTTTGAGCTAACGCTAAATAAGATACTCCTCTATTAAAAATTGCTTCTGCATAATTCATTTTATAATTCATAGCCTGTGTAAAATCTTCAATAGAGGATTGATGTTCTTGCAATCTTCCTTTAGATACACCCCTATTGTAATACGCTTCAGCAGATTCTGGGTTTAATTTGATTGCTTCATTGTAATCTAAAATAGCCCCACTAAAATCATTAAGCATATTTTTTACTATACCTCTATACATATATGCTTCAAAGAGTTGGGGATTAAACGTTATTGCTTGTGTAAAATCAGTAATAGATCCAGGTAAATCAGAAATATAGTATTTCACAATACCCCTATGATAATACGCTTCTGCATTTTTCGGAGTTAAAACAAGTAATTTGTCATAATCAGCCATTGCCGCTTTATAATTATTCATTTTACGATATAACACACCCCTATTGTTATACGCTTCAGAAAATGATGGATTAAGCTCAATAGCTTTATTATAATCAATTAAAGCCCCTTGATAATCATTTACACTTTCTTTGCATATTCCTCTGTTATTATAGGTTTCGGCATCATTTGAATTTAATTCTAATGCTCTATTGTAGTCAATAATTGCCCCTTGATAATCCAATAACATCATCTTCACAATACCTCTGTTATAATACGCTTTGGTATAACTTGGATTAACATCAATTGCGCTATTGTAATCGGCAATAGCCCCTCTATAATCTGCTAATTTTACTTTTGCTACCCCTCTATTATTGTAAGCTTCAGCTAGCTGAGGAGTAAACTCCAAGGCTTTGGTATAATCAGCAATAGCCTCATTCAATTCATTAGATTTTCTATTTGCTAACCCTCTATTAAAATATACTTGAGCATACGATAATTTAATAGCTAGGGCTGTATTATAATCAGCTATAGCTTCAGTATATTGTTCTAACTGAAATCTAGTTACCCCCCTGTTATTATAAGCTTCGGCATATTTAGGATCAATATCAATAGCTTTGGTAAAATCAGCCAATGCCGACTGAAAATCACGTAACACGTGTTTTGTAACGCCTCTATTGTTATATACTTCAGCATACATACTGTTAAGTTGTATAGCTCTATTATAATCCTCCAATGCACTCTGGTATAATTGTATCTGATGTTTAACCACTCCTCTATTATTGTAAGCTTCGGCATAATGGGGATGTATTTCAATTGCTTTTGTGTAATCAGTTATTGCAACTTGATATTTTTTTAAATATCTATTGGCAATGCCTCGATGATTATATGCTTCAGCAAATGTGGCATCTAAAGAAATTGCTTTTGTAAAATCAATTATAGCCGCTTCAAAGTCCAATTGTTGAGATTTGGCAAAACCACTATTGAAATAATCTTCCGACGTTTGAGTATAAGCTTTTATAGATAGAAAAAAAAGTATAAATAAAACGAATCTATATATTTTCATAATGCAAATTTTACAGGTTACTGATAATAGCACTTTAAAGTGCTATTATTGATTAAACGTAAATGTAATAAAAAAAGTATCACAAATAATAGAATGTGATACTTTTTTTTTACTCATTACCTCATGGTTGATTCAGGATGTATTGCGTTTAAACAACCCTCCTTACTCCCTATACAACTAACCTCTTGAATAGTAGCAACATAACCTAATTTTTTAAATACCGACAATAAATTACTTACTGAATTTTTATCAGACATAAAAGTAATTGCAACCGTTTTATCCTTCATATTAATTTTAATTTTTTTTAATCCTTTTTCTTCTTGCATAGCTGTCGTAATTTTTTCTTTGCAAGAATGGCAATGAATATTTACCATAAACGTTGCTGAAATTTTCTCTGCTTTTGGTTGTTGTGCTACTAGCATTGGTAAAAACACTAACAGAGATAAAATTGTAGTTATAACCTTGTTTTTCATATTTATATATTTAATTTTGTTTTGGTAAATTGTAGCGTAAACCCAGATAAAATTTTCTTCCGTGCAAAGGTCCCCAAATCATTGTAGCATCAAATGTATCTGATTGTGGATTAGAAGCACTAATAATTGGATTTGATTGTGTAAAGTTAGTAATATTTTCAATACCTACATACACAGATGCATTTTTAAAGTAACGAGTAACTTGAGCATTGTATTGTTGGTAGGCACTAAACGTTTTATTCCATAATGGATTTATTGCATCAGGCGTTGGCATACGTCCGCCACCATTTAATTGCGAGGTAATATCATACTGCCATCTGCCTAAGGAAGTTTTGTAAGATGCTGTTATTAAACCTCTATGCATGCTCATTAGTGGTTTTAGTTGTAATACACCTCCTGTTACAGATTTCGTATCATTATATCGATAAGCTCCAAGAATTGTTAACCCATCCGCTATTTCAGTGCTAACTTCTATTTGTGCATTGTGTGCATAAGACGTGCCTAATGCATTGTAAAAAAGGATTTTATTAGCAAATGAATCAAAATCAATAACAAGTTGATTGTCAAATAATGTATAATAATACTCTGTAGAAATCATTACTGTTCGGTAGCCAATTGGAATGTCAAATACTGCATTTACACCTGTATTCCAAGCAGCTTCTTGTTGTAGTGGAGTAGAAATAACAAACTCTCTGTTACTTGCAAGTAAGTTATTATTCTCTATCATTACATTTGGCGATCGATACCCTTTACCTATAGAAAAACGCAAGGTAACAGCATTTATTGGCATGTATTTAATATGCAAACGTGGGGTTACAAATAGAGCATATTGTTTATTATAATCAGCTCGTATACCTGCCAACACAATCCATTTATCTGCCAGTTTTAATGTATACTCACCAAAAATACCAGGAGTAATGTAGTCCGTTTCTGTTATCTGGGTATTCCACTTCTCTTCATATAAATCCGCTTCCATACTTAGCCCTGTTTTAATGAAATGCGTTTCTTCGTCGGTTAAATGACTCTGATAAATTGCATTTAGATACAATGACGTTTGTGATGCATCGTATGTTTGAATTCCATATATGCTTTCTTGGCGATGAAATACACCATTTGCTATCACACCAATACTCGACTCTTTTTCTTTATTCAATTCAAAGCCATGTTTCATAAAAGCATCAGCTCTCCAAGTATCTATATTGATTTTATAGCCATGATGTATCATCTCTCCGCCTCTTCTATTTTCGTATAAGCCTTTAGCTCCAAACTGTGCTGTGTAGCCCTTGTTTGCATATTGCCATCTGTTAAAAAATGAATATTGCTCTACTTGAGGATAATCAGAAAATCCATCGTTATTTTTATCATGATGTTGAAAATCTTTATCTGCGTGCACAAATAGCATCGTTGACAAATTCTTTGTCAGCTTAGTGCTTGCATCAGCGTTAAGTTCAACCCTACCATCGCTACTACCAAACAGATTCACTGAAAATGGGTCTGCTAACTGAGGTTTTTTGTACTCAACATTAATCTGCCCTGTAATCGATTCATATCCATTAGATACAGAGGATGTTCCCTTAGAAATTAAAATACCATCCATCCACGTACCAGGCACATACGATAAACCATAGGTACTACCTAATCCTCTAAAACTTGGTATATTTTCATTTATCATTTGTACATAAATACCTGATAAACCTAACAACCTAATTTGCTTTGCACCTGTAGCTGCATCTGTGTAAGAGACGTCTACCGAAGGATTTGTTTCAAAACTCTCAGACAAATTACAACAAGCAGCACGACATAATTCTGAATAAGATATCTCTTGCGTTTGAATAGGAGTAGCCCTAAAAGTTACTAGACCTGATTTTCTGCCCGAAACCTCTACTTCATCTAATTCTGTAACTTGTGCCAATTGCACAATATAGGGAGAAGAATATGTAATCTGTATTGTGTCTGATTTATATCCTAAATAACTTATAATCAAACGATCCGATGTATTCATTTTTTCTATCTCAAAATTTCCATCAATAGAAGAAAGAACACCATAATTTGTATTTTCCCAATAAATATTAGCACCAATAAGGGGTTCTTTGTTTTCTCCCAACACTTTGCCAATTATTTGAGAATGCATGGATGCAGATACCAGCAATCCAATTAAAAAGATATAAAATGTTTTCATTATTAAAAAAAATGAAGTGAATAAACTAAAATAAAAAACGTAAATGTGTAACAAACACACCCTTTTTTCTTACTTTTATCTTGAGTACAACCCATTATATCGTAAATGGACACAATGATGATACATAGATAAAACTAGAGTTTAGTTCAAATCAAATAATAAAAACAGCTATTTTGGATAAATAATCTTCGTACAAATAGTACTTATACAAATTAATTGAAAGGTATTCTTTTTTACCATTAATTTGCTGAATATCAGAAGGTATTGCAAGAACAGCAGGAAGTAAAAAAGACGGAATAGTAGATAAAGGCTGTGTTATTTGCACCTTAGCTATGTAACTATCCAAAGGTATAGATAAGCGTTGAGATGTACAATCTTGATGATGATCATCATGTTTGTGGGGGATATCTTGTGCTTCGCTATCATCACAAGAACTAGTACAACAGATAGCAAGATCACCCTTTACTGAATGGTGTACATCCATGCATGACTGACCCATTAAAATAGGAAAATACTCCCTACAAGCATCACATCCATAGTGAACAACATTTACTCCTAAACTAGCAAAAAAGAGTAATACGGCAAAAAACTGTAAAATAAATCGTTTCATTGACAAGAAAGTAGTGTTAATTACTTTTTTGCAAAGATACACACAAAAAATTTTTACAGATATAGAAAAAACGTATCTTTGACATAAAATTATGAATTTTTAATTTTTTAAGCATGAATGTGATTATTAAATACTTCCCAAATTTATCAATACAACAAGTTGCTCAATTTGAAGCACTTTTTCCATTATATATGGATTGGAATAGCAAAATTAACGTCATTTCACGTAAAGATATTGAGAATTTATACGTTCATCACGTATTACATTCATTAGCGATAGCAAAGATTATACCTTTTGTTGATCAAACATCTGTTATTGACATTGGCACTGGTGGCGGTTTTCCTGGTATTCCGTTAGCTATATTGTTTCCTAACGTACAGTTTCATTTAGTTGATTCAATCGGTAAAAAAATTAAAGTAGCTCAAGAAATAGCTCAAGAAATTGGACTTGAAAATACAACCTTTCTCCACGATAGAATCGAAAATGAAAAAAAAACAGTTGATTTTGTGGTTAGTAGAGCTGTTATGCCTCTGGGAGATTTAGTTCGTTTTTGTAAAAAAAATATTAAAAAAGAACAAAAAAATTCCCTCCCTAATGGATTAATATGTTTAAAAGGAGGCGAACTTCAATCAGAAATACAAGCTTTTAAAAAAAGTGCAACAATATATGAGTTAACTGATTTCTTCAATGAAGATTATTTTAAAACAAAAAAAGCTGTTTATATTCCTTTGTAAAAGTTATTATGCATCAACTAAAATACGCCGCAAGAAGAAAAGAGTTAGTAGAAATACTAGCAATGAAAGGAAATTTCTCAACACATGTATTGCAAGCAATTGGCAAAGTTCCTCGACATTTATTTATGGATAAAACGCTAATTGAGTTTGCATACGAAGACAAAGCATTTCCTATAGGATCAAACCAAACTATTTCTCAACCTTACACTGTTGCCTACCAATCGGAATTACTGAACATACAAAAAGGAGATAAAGTGTTAGAAATAGGCACAGGATCTGGATATCAATCAGCTGTTTTAGTCGAATTAGGAGCTCAAGTTTTTAGCATTGAACGTCAAAAAGTCCTATTTCATCACACATATTCGCTATTACCTGAAATTGGGTATCGTATTCGGATGTTTCATGGAGATGGCTATGTGGGATTACCCAAATATGCACCGTTTGACAAAATTATAGTTACTGCTAGTGCAGAAGAAATACCTCACGAATTGATTCAACAACTTAAAATAGGTGGTATTATGGTCATTCCTGTAGGAAATACAATGTTTAAAGTTACCAAATTAACCGATACAACAACAGAAAAAATTGAAGTAGACAAGTGTGCTTTTGTGCCTATGCTACGTGGAATTAATTAATATATTAACATGAATATTATCAATAAAATGAACGTTAAGACATTTATTTTTAACCCTTTTCAAGAAAATACCTATGTATTGAGCGACAGCAACAATAAGTGCATTATTATTGATGCAGGTTGCCTAAATTTGGAAGAAAAAAATGATTTGTATTCCTACATTAAAGAAAATAATTTACTCGTTGAACGTATTTTAAATACCCATCTACATATTGACCATTGCTTTGGTAATCAATTTGTTTCAGAAACATTCAATAAAAAAATTGAAGCTCATCCCGATGATGAAGCTCTATTAAATGGTATGAATAAATATGCTCAGACGTTCGGAATTGAATATACTGAAAATCACCCTACTATCAGTTATATTTTTGAAGGAGATACCATTACAGTAGGTGAAATTTCATTAAAAGCAATACATGTGCCAGGGCATTCAAAAGGGAGCTTAGTCTTTTATGCAGAAAAAGAAAAATATCTTTTTGCAGGTGATGTATTATTTAGTGGTTCCATCGGAAGAACAGATCTTCCTGGAGGAAACTTTCACGATTTAATTGATAATATTAAGCAAAAATTACTTATTTTGCCCGATGAAACAGTTGTTTTTTCTGGTCATGGGGCTCAAACAACCATATTGCACGAAAAACAATACAACCCTTTTTTATAAAACGTAAAATATCATCTCCTCATACTATGTACCTCCAAATCTAATTTCCAATGGTATGAAAATATTCAATTCTACAGCTATTCGCCAAATAGACGCTTATACCATTGAAAAAAACCACATTAAATCAATTGAATTAATGGAGGTAGCTGCTCGTTCTGTATTTGAATATATTATACAACATTATGATATAGAAAAAAAAATAATCATTTTTGCAGGACAAGGCAACAATGGTGGAGATGCTTTAGCCCTAGCTCGTTTGTTACACATAGCAGGCTTTTCAATCAAAGTAATTACTGTGTTTTTATCGGATAATTTATCAGATGATTGTGAAACAAACTATAAAGCACTACTTAATAAAAATATACCTATCTACCATTATAGCAGATACTTAGAACTAAACATAGAAGAAGATTACTTGATTATTGATGGCATTTTTGGCACTGGACTAAACAAACCAATAACTGGTAAACTTGCTGACATGATTGTGTATATCAATTCACGTAATTGCGAAATTATAGCCATTGATATCCCTTCTGGACTACCCTCTGATGGAGTTACTGAAACTAATCCTATTGCTATTAAAGCTACTATTACCATTAGTTTTCAATTTCCAAAGATATCTTTTTTCTTTGCCGAGTACGAATCATTTATAGGAAAATGGATACTTACTAATATTGGACTTGATAAAGAATATATTGCTAATAAAGAGACAAATTTCTATACAATTACGAAAGAGAGAATTCAGAAGATTCTAAAAAAACGCTCTGTATTTTCTCACAAAGGCACTTTTGGGCACTGCCTATTAATGAATGGAAGTTATGGAAAAATGGGTGCTGGCATCTTATCAGCTAAGGCTTGTTTACGATCTGGAGTAGGCTTGCTCACAACACATATTCCTGTTTGTGGAAACACCGTAATGCAAATAGCTGTACCAGAAGCAATGACATATACAGATATGCAAGAACTTACATTGACTAGTGTACATGATAACATCAACGATTTTGATGCAGTAGGTTGTGGTTGTGGTATTGGTACTGCAATACATACTCAAAAAATGATACATAACTTACTTTTATCTACCAATACCCCTTTTGTTTTAGATGCCGATGCTCTTAACTGTATTGCACTAAATAACTGGAAACATTTATTACCTAAAAATACAATCATCACTCCTCACCCTAAGGAATTTGATAGACTGGTAGGCGAAAGCAAGCATAATGGTGAAAGATTACAAAAAGCCATCCTTCTAAGCAAACAATTAACTATTGTTATCATACTGAAAGGTGCATATACCAGAGTCGTTCTTCCCGATGGAAAAGTGTATTTTAATACAACAGGAAACCCAGGTATGGCAACTGCGGGTAGTGGAGATGTGCTTACAGGAATTATAGCAGGATTACGGGCACAAAAATACGATGCAATAGAGGCATCCTTACTCGGAGTGTACCTTCATGGCTTGGCTGGGGATTACGCTAAAGAGAAATATTCCGAAAAATCACTTGTTGCAACAGATATTATTGATAACATAAGCGAAGCATACAAATATATACTATAGAAAACAGTGTTCGCAAATTATAAATTACCCGAAATTTCTTTCATCCATTCGTGTGCAACGGCATCACTTGGCATACGCCAATCGCCTCTCGGAGACAAACAAATACTCCCTACTTTAGGACCATCAGGCATACAGTTACGTTTAAATTGTTGACTAAAAAACCGTTTATAAAACACAATAAGCCATTTTTGTATGGTTTCATCGTCAAATAACACATCTTCCTCTGTTTCTTTTTTAGAAAATATGTGCTTTGCAAGAAATAAAATTTTACTTGGACTAAACCCATAACGCATCACATAAAACAAAAAGAAATCATGCAATTCGTAAGGACCTACGCTATCTTCGGTTTTTTGTATCATTTCGCCATTTTTTCCTATTGGTAATAATTCTGGACTTACTGGAGTGTCTAATATGTCTAACAAAACCTGTTTAATCTTTTCCTCTTGTGTATGGGCTATATTCAACACTAAACTACGAATTAACGTTTTGGGTATACTTACATTCACAGCATACATACTCATATGATCACCATTGTACGTGCACCAACCCAAAGCAAGTTCGCTCAAATCGCCAGTTCCGATAACAAAACCTTTATGCTTATTCGCTAAATTCATTAACAGTTTAGTTCGCTCCCGTGCTTGTGTATTTTCGTAAGTAATATCATGGATAGTCTCATCATGCTCTATGTCTTCAAAATGCTGATAACAAGATTTTTTAATATCAATAACTCTACGTGTAACTCCAAGTTCCTGAATCAAGGTAAGAGCATTATCATACGTTCTATTCGTAGTACCAAACCCTGGCATAGTTACAGCAAGTATACCTTTTCTGTCTTTTTTCAGTTCATCAAAAGCTTGCACACACACCAAAAGAGCTAAAGTAGAATCCAATCCCCCTGATATACCTATTACAACAGTTGGAGCATTTGTATGAACTAAACGTTTGACTAAACCTGCTACTTGCATAGCAACTATTTCTTGACACCGATTATCGCGTAGGTGTAAATTACTAGGTACAAAAGGCTTTCGGCTAATAGGATAGTCAAGCGATACATTATGTTTACTTTGAACATCAGATGGTATGCACCTAATTTCTTTAAAATAGGCTCGATGGGTTTCTTTGTAGGTTGTATACTTGCATCTATCTACACGTAACTTATCTATATCTACATGTGAGGAAAGTAGATAATCTGAATCTATTAATTGTGCGTTCTCTTTTAGCAAAACGCCATTTTCTGCAATCATAGAGTGCCCACTAAACACTAAATCAGTTGTTGATTCAGTCCCTCCAGCACTCGCATATACATAGGCACACATACAACGTGCTGACTGCTGAACGACTAAATTTCTTCTATATTGTCTTTTGGCAACAGTTTCGTTACTAGCCGATAAATTAAGAATAATATCTGCTCCAGACACACAAAGACCTGCACTAGGAGGAATTGGAACCCACAAATCTTCACAAATTTCAACACCAATTTTAGTGCCATTGTGCAACGAAAATAACAAATCAGTACCTATTGGTATTACCTGACTACATATGTTTATTGTGTTTATTTTCAAATCAAATGCAGATGAAAACCAACGCTGTTCGTAAAATTCATTATAATTTGGGATATACGTTTTAGGTACTATTCCTACTATCTTACCTTTTGACAAAACAATAGCGCAATTAAAGAGTTGATTATCAATACACAATGGAGCTCCTACAGCAACAAGCATATCTATACTTTCTGTTGCAGAAAGTATTCGTTGTAAAGCGTCTAAAGTGGCTTTTTGTAGTGTCTGTTGAAAAAATAAATCACCACAAGTATATCCTGTTATGCATAATTCTGGAAAAACCAATACCTCAATCCCAAGATGTCTTGCTTCCATAATTTTTGCACAAATTGATTCTTGATTAAAATAACAATTTGCAACTTCGAGATTGGGTACTGCGGCTGCTACCTTTACATAATTATACATATAGCTACATATTTAGTTGTTACAAAAGTATAAAAAATATCTAATATTGTTGATAAGATACAACCTAATTGTCTCTTTGAATTGTTAAGATATAATGAATTGTTAGGTTTTTAGTGGAGATTTATTTTTTATTAAAAAAAAATAACCCTATATTTGTGATTAATAGGAAACACATAAATTATTCACACATTAAATTTAAAACATTATGAACAAAAACTTTACACAAAAAATGACCATTTTGTTTGCTTCTGTCTTATTTAGCGGAGCAACAGCATTTGCAACAGTCGATATTGAAGCAAATGAAACATATACGCAAAACTTTGATGGTATAGGAACTGAAGCTACGGCTACTTTACCTACAGGATGGAAAGCGGATAAAAGTACAAATGTAAGAACAGTAGGAACTTATGCAGCTTGTGTGAGTAACACAGAACGTCAAGGTGGTAACAATATGAGCACAAGTGCTGGGGCAGTAATTTACAATTATGGTGCTGGCGATTTAGC
>RRZT011776865.1_pt1 | contig 25686 bp, 16 predicted proteins | sample 2165551 | NCBI WGS metagenome assembly RRZT01 (sample SAMN10456910, study PRJNA506462) | wastewater metagenome | biome: wastewater; feature: sludge; material: wastewater sludge; isolation source: wastewater sludge with Escherichia coli K12::gfp cells carrying plasmid... | place: USA: Moscow, Idaho... | reverse complement strand
TGGAAGGACATCAAGCGCGTCCCCTACGAGGAGGCCGTCAAGCAGGTCAAGGGCTTCGACTTCCGCAAACTGTACGTTGACTCCCTCGAAGAGATGATCGATTTCGACGCCATCCGCGAGGCTGGCGTGCGCATCGGTGCCGACCCAATGGGCGGCGCGTCGGTGGAGTACTGGGGCGAGATCGCCAAGAAGTACGACATCAACCTCACGGTGGTCAACCCCGAAGCCGATCCTCGCTGGCCCTTCATGACCCTGGACTGGGACGGCAAGATCCGCATGGATTGCTCCTCCCCCTACTCCATGGCGTCGCTGCGTGAGCGCATGACCCCCGATGCCGACGGCAACGTTCCTTACGACATCGCCACCGGCAACGACGCCGATTCGGATCGTCACGGCATCGTGACCCCCGACGGCGGCCTCATGAACCCGAACCACTACCTCGCGGTAGCCATCGAGTACCTCTTCACCCACCGTCCCGGTTGGGGCGAGAACGCTGGCGTGGGCAAGACCCTCGTCTCCTCCTCGCTCATCAACCGCGTGGTTGACGGCATCGGTCGCAAGGTGGTCGAGGTTCCGGTGGGCTTCAAGTGGTTCGTGCCCGGTCTGCTGACTGGCACGCTCGGCTTCGGCGGCGAGGAATCCGCAGGAGGTTCCTTCCTTCGCAAGAATGGCGTCGTGTGGACCACGGACAAGGACGGCCTGGTCATGGACCTGCTGGCCGCTGAGATCATCGCTGTAACCGGCAAGTCGCCGTCGCAGCTGCACGAGGAGCAGGTTGCCAAGTACGGCGCCTCCGCCTACGCCCGCATCGACGCGGCGGCCACGAAGGCAGAGAAGGCCAAGCTTGGCGCTCTCTCGCCCGAGGACGTCACCGCCACCGAGCTGGCTGGCGAGCCCATCCTCGACAAGCTCGTCGCGGCGCCCGGCAACGGTGCCAAGATTGGCGGTCTCAAGGTCGTGACGGAGAACGCCTGGTTCGCCGCTCGCCCCTCTGGCACCGAGGATGTCTACAAGATCTACGGCGAATCTTTCAACGGCCCGGAGCACCTCGCTCAGGTCCAGGAGGAAGCCAAGGCTGTCGTGTCTGCCGCTCTGAACGGCTGATCTGGCTACGGATGTTGGTCGACGACGCACCCGCGATAGTTACCGACTAAACATCTGAATAATGAGGTGGTGCCTAGGTTGTTGTACAACAACCTAGGCACCACCCTTTTGTCCGGGCTGAGACCCCGCGGGTATCAGCGCCGCGGGGTCTCAGCTCGCAGTCACCGACGCCGCGGGCGGAATCGCAGCCACAAAATGCATACAATCCCTACCAGCAGTATTCCGCCACCAACTATCAGGAACGCGTCGCGCCCCAATCCACCGGTGAGCGGCAACATAGGAACCTCACGCTGAGTATTCTCGAACGGATCGTTAAAGACGACGTCAAGATTGTCCGCTGCGACCACGAAGGGGTGCTCGGTCGAATCAAGCTGGTAGCCAGCCGGTGCCTTGGTCTCAACAAGCTTGTACTGCCCCCAGGCCAGATCGGTGACCTTAAAATATCCAGCACGCCTGTCTTTATCACTGCTAAGACAAGCGGAGTCAACATTGGCAACACAATCGGTGACGGAGATGGCGGTCGTCGCAGGCGATGGGCCGATGATCGTCCGCTCAGCCCCCTTCAAAGGTCTCTTCATGGTCGAGGCATCGGTCTTCGTCCAGCTCACCGAACCTGGATCAGGTTTGTTGGTAAAAGTACACGTCGCTTTCTCACCTGGCGTGAGACTGGTGAGAACCGCACTCACCATGTTCCCATCGGACGTGTTGAGATTGCTGGTCGCTACAGTCCGAACGTTCCCACCCGAGAGCGGCGTTACCTGGCACACCAAACTTTGGTAGGTATAGCCGGTCTGCTTGACCTCACTCACCTTCACCCCGGAACCATTGAGGTTCTGCTGGTCCTCGGGGAAACTCACTGTCCAGACGTTTGGTGTCTGACCGTTATTACCTGTCACTTGCGTTGCGGGACTCGTGATGGTGCGTCCGGCCGCATCGCCTGTCAGTGTCGCGCCCAGTGTCCAGTCCTTAGCCGGCTGCGCGTTCTGACCGACGACGTCCTGCACTTGCTTGGCAAGAAGCACCGTGGCCGGTTTCAGCCTATTGACGTAGGTGCACTCGACGCGATCGCCTACTCCAACATTCGAAATACTCTGAGTATTTCCATTCGCAAGATTCACCGTCTGAGTCACCGTGCCCGCCGAGTTGCGCACGGTACACACACCACTGGCGAACTCGTACAGGGCGCTTTGTCCCTCTAACACATTGATGCTCGTCTTCGCGGTAAGCGAGCCGAAAGTGAGCTTCCACGAAGCGGTCGCATCGTCACCCGCGGTGGTCTGGCTGCTGTTTGGCGAGCGTGTCGCTGAGGATCCGGAGGGCAGCATCGTGTTGACGCTCCACCCCGTCTTCGGTACCTGCAGACCATCGGGATCGACGACGCGCTTCTTCACCACGACGTTCGCCACGCACGCGGTGGCGTCAGTAACGGCCGCCTTCAGCTGCGTTTGTAACTGATCCCAGCTGCCACGATAGTAATCCTGATTCAGCACGGGACCCGAAATCGCAGCAAGGTTCGCATTGACCGAGGCAGGGAGTTGGTCGAGGTCCACGCCCACGCCGAGCACGCGGGTGCCCTTCTGTTTCAGCTTATTGGCCTCGTAGATCGCCGCCTCCATCGAGCGCAACGTGGTGTTTCCGCGGTCCGCCTTCGCTGGATCGTTACTGGCTGGCGACACCGGTGTTCCATTAGCGTTGAATCCGGCATCCACCGGGTACCCCTGAGGCAGGATGAAGTTCGGGATACCGTCGGTCACGAAGATGACGAGGTCGAAGGTGGTGCTCGCTTCGTTCACCATGTGGAGCGCGTCGTCCCAGTTCGTAAAGTTTACGTTGTAGCCGACGTCCTGCAGTGGAACGGGGCGGGCCAACAGAGCGTTTCTGATCGTGGTACGGCTTGCCGAGGTGACAGCGACGGGAGTCGGACCTGTCGTCCATCCCTCAGTCTGCGGTGTGGGCGTGACATTGCTGCTCTTCGATGTAGTGCTGAAGGTGCCGATCGATACCTTTGCTTTATCCTGTAACACCCCTAGCAGACTGTTGTTACCAGCACCGACGATAGCAGTGACCGCTTTGTTCCACTCCGTCGAGTCAATCGAGCTGGAGTGATCAAGTACTACGGCAACGCTGAACTGCTCACCGGTGCATTGTTTGCTGAGGGATGGGTTGTTGAGGGAGTTCGCCACGGCCCCAAACGAGGCGTGGACTCCAGCCGTGCTATACGGGGGTACCTCGTCGATTTCATTGTCCGAGTAGGGAGTACCGCCCGTGGAACCGGCGTTGATCCGCGGAAGATACATGTCCTGACTGCTCACCATCGGCGGTGTGATGCCCACGGAGTTATGAAGCTCAGGCACAGAGTCGGGGGACTTGAAATTCTTCAGGAGCAACGACGAGTTGGCGTAGGTGTGCAATGCAGCGGGGGAGCCGGAGACAGGATCGATCTGCTTGACGAAGAACTGCCTATTTAGGTTGCCTCCTCTACGCACGGGAACGTTTGTGTTGGGCACGATGAAGTCGCACCGCCCTTCGCTGCCGCCAGTACCGTCGGTGGCACTGCCCGTCACCGTGCATGTCGCCCACGACGCTCGGATTGGCGAGCCCGCGTGGGCAGGGACATCAATCTGCTGTTTCCCATTGACAGTCTTGTAAGTATTCGGAATTGCTTCGAACAGCTGATAGCGCGTGCCTGGCAGGTAGGTGTAATCCACGCCCACATTGTCAAGAACACCCCTTGATCCGCTGTTGCCGTTCACACTCGTCGGGTCGGAGATCAGGCGGGTGCGCACCATAATCCGCGACGTACCCGGATCGGCTTGCACACCCACGCCCATGTCCCTGGCCTTCGCAGACGGAGTCTTCTGCAGAGGCGTTGGTGTGCTAGTCGGCTCCGGTGTTGCCGTCGGGTCCGTTGTGTCCACCGGGTTCTCAACCGATGGTGTCTCCTCAAGAGTGTCTGGTTCCGCTACCGTCGGATCCTCAACCGGTATTGACTCATCAGTTACGCTCGGCGATGGCGTTCCGGAGGCTGAGTCCTCAACCGCTGACGGCCTCTCAACCGTGCCAGGTTCCGCCGTCGGATCCTCAACATCGCTCGTAGCAGCAATTTCATCTGCTGCTACCCCACTCTCGCCGTTACTTAGAGAAGAGATAAACTCACTCGGCGTGACACTCTGGACATCACTCGGGTTCACCGAAGAGACAGCGTCCGCTGAAGTACTGAAGCCCAGCGACCCGAGCCCCAATGCGAACACGGCAAGCGCACTACCGGTTCGGTACCATCGAAAGTCTCTGTTACGCAAGATAAGCCCTTCTGGAGAGGGTCGTGGGACAGCTCGATCTGGCAAGCATGACAGACCTCAAGTCAAAGCAAATATATGATACTAACAAATGAGTTCAATCTCTGAAATAGTCCAAAATCAAAGACTTTATTGAGGTTGAGGCGATGGGGTCTCCGGACAAATCCTCGGTCAACCATGACGCTTACAGCCCTGAACAGCCAAAATTCTCTCCAGATCAATTGCCAGCACCTAGGTTGTTGCAACAATTCGGGCATCAATATTTCCCCATAAAGACACACTGACGGACCAAACACGCAACTCTGCGACCATCCTCACTCATGCAGGTGAACGAAACGGTACAGTGAATCTGTGAGAAACGAGGGTGGTGAAGTGAGCAAGGGTGGCGAAGTGAGATTGCGCGGACAGCTCATCTGCAAGAATGCAGAAGAGATGAATATCGTCCACGATTTTCTTCCCGACCATATCCGTCTGACATTGGCAGAACAGGGTTGTATCTCATTCTCAGTGGAGAGAACCGAGAAACCTCTTATTTGGCAGGTGGACGAGTGCTTCGAGAACGCCGACGCATTCCACGCGCATCAAGTGCGCGTAGGTGAGAGCGAATGGGGTAAGAAGACCCAAAACATCGAACGCAAATACACAATCACAGGACTCCGTTCCTCATAAGAAAACCACACACTCGCCTTTCGCTCATATGCCCCGCGAGCACGCTGTACTCTCAGCCCATCGAACCTCAGCATGGACTTCCCTCGGGCTTCAGCGCCAACCTCAACTCGGACTTCAGTGCGGACTTCAGTCCCAGGCGCCTACCATTGTCTTGTACCGACTCTAAGGAGAGAGCATGTCTATCCCCACCCCAGCCAAGGGCGTCGCAGATATCGGCGTCACCGGCATGGCCGTCATGGGCTCCAACTTGGCCCGCAATCTCGCCCACAAGGGCTACAAGGTCGCTATCCACAATCGCAGCGTATCCAAGACCGAGAAGGTCTTTGCTGATCATGGAAGCGAAGGCGAGTTCTATCCTGCGGAGTCCATGGCGGATTTCGTGGGTGCCCTATCCGCCCCCCGCGTAGCCATCATTATGGTGAAGGCCGGCGCCCCCACGGACGCCGTCATCGAGGAGCTTGCCTCCCTCATGGATGAAGGCGACATCATCGTCGACTGCGGCAACTCCAACTACGAGGACACCCGCCGCCGCGAAGAGTCCATTCGCGCCCGCGGCCTGCACTTTGTTGGCTCCGGCGTGTCCGGCGGCGAGGAAGGCGCACTCAAGGGCCCGTCCATCATGCCCGGCGGCACCCCCGAATCCTACGATCGCCTCGGCCCCATGTTCGAGAAGATTTCCGCTCAGATCGACGGCGTGCCGTGCTGCACCCACGTGGGCCCGGATGGTGCAGGCCACTTCGTCAAGATGGTCCACAACGGCATCGAGTACGCGGACATGCAGCTCATCGCTGAGGCCTACGACCTCATGCGCAGGGGACTCGGCATGAGCGCCACCGAGATCGGCCAGGTCTTCGAAGAGTGGAACAAGGGCGAGCTCGGCTCCTACCTCATCGAGATCACCGCGGACGTTCTTCAGCACATGGATCCCAAGACGGGCCAGCCGTTCGTGGACATCGTCCTCGACCGCGCCTCCCAGAAGGGCACCGGCACCTGGACCGTGCAGAATGGCGCTAAGTTCGGCATCCCCGTCACCGGTATCGCCGAGGCCACCTTCGCCCGCTCGCTCTCCGGCTCCGTGCCGCAGCGTCTCGCCGCGCAGGAAGCTCTCGCCCCGCACACCGCCGAGATGCCGATTGAGGATCGCGACGCCTTCATCGAGTCAATCCGTCAGGCGCTCTACGCCTCCAAGATGGTTGCCTACTCCCAGGGCTTCGAGCTCATCCGTGCCGCTTCAGACGAGTACAACTGGAACGTGGATCTGGGAGCCATGGCTCGCATCTGGCGCGGCGGCTGCATTATCCGCGCCGTGTTCCTCAATCGCATCACCGAGGCCTACGAGCGCAATCCCGAGCTGCCCCTGCTCCTCGCGGATGAGTACTTTTCGGTGGAGATTGCCAAGGCCGTCTCGGATTGGCGCCTCATCGTGTCCTACGCGGCACTGAGCGGCATCCCGATCCCGGCATTCGCCTCCTCGCTGTCCTACTACGACGGCGTCCGTTCCGAGAAGCTGCCCGCCAACCTCATCCAGGGCCAGCGTGACTTCTTCGGCGCACACACCTACAACCGCACCGACCGCGAAGGCACGTTCCACACTCTGTGGAGCGGCGACCGCAGCGAGGAGCAGCAGGACTGAACCTTGGTTGTGAGGCTGGCTGTTTAAAAGTCATCCTTCAAAAGCCAAGCTCTTGAGCTTGCGAGTCTCTTGACGCCATAAGGGCGGGCCTCGTTCGAATTATTCGAGCAAGGCCCGCCCTTTGCCATCTCTCGCAGAAGAAGCCCTCACGCGGCACAGAGCGAGTGCAATTGGTGTCCTATGGGTGACGGATGCATATATTTCGTCAACGGCCACATAGAGGACACCAATTGCACCGAGGGTGCTCAACGATGCCTACCTTTCAGTAGAGTAGACCCCGTGGCATTCGCAGACATCGCACGCGCATTCGAAGACTCAGTCAACAAGCGCGGCATCGTGCGCCGTCGTGAGCAGGGGTGGCTCCCAAGAATCTTCCCATTCACGGGCTACGGCTCATCGACCTCCCTCTACGTCCTCGCCCGCGCGGTCATGGCCGATCCCGCCAGCGAGCAGCCTTTCACTCTTCCCTTCCTCCCCAAGGCCACCCACGGGCTGCTTCCCTGGGGAAGCCAGCGTCCCGTCTCCAGTCTTCTTGATACTCATAATCCTGCGATTGACGCGATGGATGACATGGTGGAACGAGCCTCCGCCACCGCGGAAAACGCGCAGCGCGGATGGCGCCAGTTCTTTACCACGCAGGTCGGGTTCCTGCCTGTGACCGTAGAGATCGCGGGCCAGACGATCGAGACCCGGACGGACACCAACGGCTACGTTAGCCTTCTCGTGGAGAACCACGGCCTTGCCCCCGGCTGGCACGAGGCCCGCATTACGCCGATCGTCGGCGAACCCACTGTGGCACCTGTCGTCGTCGTTGATCCGGATGCAACAATTGGACTGGTATCCGACATCGACGACACCGTCGTCGTCACCTGGCTTCCGCGCGCATTCCTTGCCGCATGGAATTCGTTCGTATTGCGCACCAACACACGTACACCGGTTCCGGGCATGGCCGAGTTCTATCGCGAGCTGCTTGCCGGGCGTCCAAACGCGCCGGTCTTCTACCTCTCGACCGGTGCCTGGAATACGCTCCCGGCCATGCAGGCATTCATTCACGCCAACAATCTGCCTATCGGCCCGCTTCTCATGACCGATTGGGGCCCGACCCCCACCGGCCTTTTCCGCTCGGGCCAAGAGCACAAGATTAAGCAGCTACGTAATCTCATCATCACGTTTCCGAACATCCGCTGGATTCTTGTGGGCGACGACGGCCAACACGACCCGTACATTTACAGCGAGTTGGCGCGCGAACACCGTGATCACGTCGCGGGCATCGCGATCCGCGAGCTCAACCCTGTCGAAAAGGTGCTCTCGCAGGGCGCACTCGTAGGCCTTGACCCGCACACACAGGCCGCAACACAGGTACCACATTCAATTCCCGCGATCTCCGGCAAAGACGGTCACGTCCTGCTGAAGAAATATCGCGCACTGCGCCAAAAATTCGGCGAGTAGCTCCCGTCCAGTTTCTCTTTTTCGACGACGACGCCCTCACGCAGGGGCATCCGAGCCGCACCGCGACGCCGTCGCCATTCAACGCTCTCTAGATAAAAGAACTCGGCCGCCACTGGGGGCAGTGACGGCCGAGGGCATGAGAAAAACCGAAGAACTCGGTTCGGGAACAGGAAGCTCAGTACGGGAACGGGAGGCTCGGTTCGGGAACGGGAAGCTTAGTAGGCTCCGTCTGATCCAACCACGGCCTTCGCCGTACGGAGCAGAATGTTGAAATCCTGGGAAAGAGACCAGTTGTCCACGTAGTACAGGTCGAGACGCTGCGAATCCTCGGCAGAGAGGCGGGAGCGTCCCGAGACCTGCCACAAGCCAGTCAGACCCGGACGAACACGCAGGCGACGGCGAGTATCAAAATCGTACTGTGCCACTTCCTTCGGAAGAGCAGGACGCGGCCCCACCAAGCTCATATCGCCACGGAACACGTTCCACAGCTGGGGAAGCTCGTCCACAGAGAAGCGGCGAATAATCTTACCGGTACGAGTGATGCGAGGGTCATCCTTCATCTTGAAGAGGTACCCGGTGCCTTCATTCTTGGCCTGGAGTTCGGCCAAACGTGCTTCGGCGTCCACGCACATGGAGCGCAGCTTGAGGCAATCAAACTCTTCACCGTTGAGTCCCACGCGGCGCTGCTTGAAGAAGATAGGGCCGCCGTCTTCGAGTTTGATGGCGATCATTGCAGCAAGCAGGATATGACTGGTCATCAGCAGGAAGAAGGCCGATCCGAGCACATCCATGGAACGCTTGACCCAGCGCAACGACTTCGCTGCCGTAGGCCGCTCAACGTTCACTAGGGGAAGGCCCGCTACCGGACGAAAATCAAGGCGGTCGGCGCTCACATCAGCCAGCGTCGGAGCAAGAATCATCTGCACCTGCGACTGTTCCAGTTCCCAAGCCAGACGGCGGAAATTGGAGGGTGAGTCGAACGATCCTTCGGCGAACACCACGGCCGGGGCTGCATTGGACTTCACGAGTGTAGGAAGCTTAGCCAACGAACCGAGTACTGGAATACCTGCGGGAGTGGACGTCACCTTATCGTCGGTAATCACACCTTTGACCTGGTAACCCACCCACTTCTCGCGGCTAAAAACCTTAGCAATCTCATCGGCGTGGGAGGGGCTACCCGCAATGAGTACCGAGGTGACGAACTTATTGCGCCTGTGGAGACGATGCAAGGCATAGCGACGGATAAGCCGAGAGAGGCTGAGCACCACTACACCGGTAACCATCCACACCCCAAGCAGCAAACGCGGATAGTCATAATCGAACAAGTAGCTCAGGATGCTAATGACACCTGCCGCAGTCAATGAAGCAATTAGTGCTTGCTTACATTCCGCTGCCGCAGTTCGGATTTGGGAGGGAGCGTATGCACCAAACATCCCAATCACCACGAGCCACAGCAGCGCAAACACTGCCGTAGCCAGGTAGCCTTCGTTGTTCAAGGTATAACCACGTACCTGACTGGCAATTCCGGTGGCAGCCAAGAAGCTCAGACCAATAGCTACGATATCCATTGACACCATAGCCATTTTTTGCAGACCCGGCATTCGTACAATGGAACTCCATGACAGAGCCACCACATCTCGAGACATCGGCATGTATCGCCTTGATGCCACTACACCTTGAGCCATCGGTCCCCCTTATGCGTGAATTCTCACCGTGGCGCACTTTCCTTGTGCCTATTCCGAGTGATCGCGTGTTATCACCAAGAACAATTGACAGTATGACAGAACTTTAGCCAAATGACTAGTTACTATCCAAACGTTTAGCCAAATTGATATCTTTCAATTGGCCATAGCAAAAACTGCAACTCGACCGATCGAGTAGTAGAAACATACCAATAAAATGAGCCGAAGGTCCTAAACTTCACAGCATTTTCCTTGGCAATTTCACGATTATAACCAGAAAATAGACAATATTCACGAAGATACAATGAAGGCTTGAATAAAAGTTTACTTAACCGAGCCGTCACCCTGAATGCATGATGTGATGCCGCTCGCACTCCCACTCACCGGGTAGCAGGGACCTACGTTCAGTCACACCGCAAGAAGTTCAGGCGCATTCCCACTCGTGGAGATGACCCACGCAAAGTAGGCTCACCTGCATAAACAGGGGTATCTTGTGACAAGACGACAGCAGCGACGTAAGGATCTTCGATGAAACTCGCTCTGATCTTTGGAACCCGACCGGAGATCATCAAGATTGCTCCTCTCATCCTGGAAGCACAACAGCTCAGCGGCATCGACGCCATCCCGATCAACGCGGCCCAACACACTCATATCGTCGACGACGTTCTGCGGTGGTTTCATATCTCACCCGAGGCAACTCTTGCACCCCGCGAAGCAGCTCCACCGACGGCGATCACCTCACCATCGTCAACAACTTCAGTAGTAACCGCGACAGATGGATTAAACCAACTCTCCTCCCACCTTTTCGAGCAGCTCGACGGCGTCCTCAAGCAGCTACACCCAGACGCTGTCCTGGTCCAGGGAGATACAACCACCGTATCCGTCGCGGCCCACGCCGCCACAAACTTACAGATTCCCGTGATTCACCTTGAGGCAGGGCTACGCTCTGGTCATCGGTGGTCGCCATTCCCGGAGGAACTCAACCGCCGCACGGTCAGCGCGTTAGCCAGTCTCCATCTGACTCCCACCCCGCGAGCCACATCAAACCTGCTCCATGAGGGCATTGACAATTCAGATGTTGCCGAAGTCGGCAACACCATCATTGACTCACTGGTCTGGACATCGCAGCGAGGTATTTCGTGGGTGGGGACAGAACTCGAAACAATCATGGAGCAAACAGCAGGGGGACAAATCCCGCAGCCTCCAGCCACTCCTCGCCGCATTGTCGCTATTACGTGCCATCGGCGTGAAAACTGGGGCAGCAAACTAGCTGGCATTGCGGACGCCGTCGTCGAACTAAGCGAACGCTTTCCTTCCGTAGATTTCGTATGGCCTATCCACCCAAATCCCGATATCCGGGCCACCGTGACGCCAATTCTGGCAGGCCGTCCCAATATCCACCTGATCGAACCTCTGCCCTATCCCTACTTCGTCAATCTGTTGGCGCGGGCCACGCTCGCTCTGTCAGATTCCGGCGGGGTGCAGGAGGAGGCGCCCAGCCTCGGCACGCCGGTACTGGTGCTCCGAGAGGACACCGAGCGCCCGGAGGGGATCGAAGCAGGTTGCTGCGCCCTCGTTGGGTCCGAACCACAACGGATTACCGCGGAGGCGAGTCGGTTACTCTCAGATCAGGATGCCCTCCAGCGCATGATAATCACGACGAATCCCTACGGCGACGGAAAGGCCGCAAAGCGCGCCCTCACGGCGATCAAGAAGTACTTCGCGGAACCCTCTGATACGGCCCCGCTCAACTAGCGGCTAATGGCGTTCGCGCTTAACCCGGCGCGAACGCGCCAAAAGCCCGGAATCCTTCGAGTTCTGTTCCCTCTGGATCTCACGCAAGGCGGCACCGGAACCGGTCGAACCAGAAGCGTCACGCCCACCGTAGCCAGATCCGCCACGGCCATTCGGGCCTCCGCTGGATCCGCCGCTTCTCCCCATGCCATGCCCGCTACCCACCTTCCTAGCGGCTTCGTGCGCCCTCGCATATTCGGCAAGCGCCACGCGCAGCCTCACGTACGACTTCTGCACCGAATAGTCGTTGTTGACGGGCAGCCGCCAGCGGAAGGCGCGGGCACTGATACACATGCTGCCACCCACGATCGTCGCAGCCAATGTCGCCATACTCGGACGGCCTAGCTCCCACAACAGAATGGCTGGAACGGTGGCGAGTAGCGACGCCGTCGCGTACAGCGTATTACCACCAAAAATCGCTGGGACACGACCAACGGCAACATCACGAACCATCCCGCCACCCACCGCGGTCATCACACCCATCATGACGGCCGGAAGGATATCGAATCCACCCTCCAATGCCTTAAGCGCACCGGTGGCAGTCCATGCTCCCACAACAAACGCGTCAGCCACGATAAGAAACCGGTTCGTCCACTTACCATCAAGCCGGAGCAGGAAAGCAATGAGTGCACCGGTGAAAGCGCCACCAAGATAATAGGGGTTCGTGAGCGCCACCGGCGGGCCCATTTGCAGCAGAACGTCACGGATCATTCCGCCACCCAAAGCAGCCATGACCGCGAGCGCCATAAAGCCCACGATGTCGAAGTGACGTTCCCTCGCGACAGTTCCCCCGAGGATCCCAGCTACAACGACTCCACCTACGTCAAAGACCTGAAAGACAATGGGAAAGATGTCCGAGAAATCCACGCAGAAGAGTCTAAGGGGCGACTCAGAGTTCTACAGCACTGACAGTAACAGTTCCTTCGTCAGATCCATCACGCCGGATGACAGGTTCCGTCCACGGATCGTCCGCGCGCTTGCCGTATTGCGAACCAGCTACGAAAGGGACCGCTGAAATGGCTCGGTCCTTGAGGCCCTGCGTGGCCTCTCCCGCCGCCGACTTCGCCTTGCTCACGCCCGACTGGACCGGCTTCGAGTTCCACAACTTGCCCGACACCCGCTTGATCTGCTCATACCTGCCACGGCCCGCACGGGCGCCCAGCACATAACCAATAGCTCCACCAAAAAGCAACGTTCTGATTTTCATTCTGCTGTCCCCTACCTGTGATCTGCGGTGCGGTTCACCGAGCTTCTTCTAAATCCTACGGTCTACGGATTCGAAGTTCAGCCCCATGCGTGTTCACCCGGCGCCCAAACGGAAGGAATCTATGAGTAGGTACGTTGGCGGTCGGCGTCGACCTTGTATCCACCCACCTCGATCTTCGCCCGTCCACTGAGGCCGATTTTCCCGTGTTTCTGGGCCAAAATTCCTTGTGTTTCTGGGCCGAAAGGCGTGCATTGGTCCGCCACCACACTCTAGACTGACGAGAGGAGCACCGATCTCGCAAGGAAGCGAATATGACTGAGAAACCAGATATTCAACCCGCTTCAGTGGCGGATACAGATCTGCCCACTCGCCAGCTCATCAGCGACGAACGCCTCCTCGAAGCCACCGGCCGCACGCGTAAACAGTGGTTTAAAGCCCTCGACAAAGCAGGTGCGCAGGACTGGGATCATAAGCGCATCGCACGCTGGCTCGGCGGCAAGCACGAAGTGGATGGCTGGTGGGCGCAGTCGGTCACGGTCGATTACGAGTACGCGCGCGGCAAACGCATCTACGGCCAGCGCGCCGACGGCTCCTACGAAACCAGCGCCAGTAAGTCACTTCGCCTCCCACCCGATGAAATTTGGCCATTTATTGACGACGACGACACGCGCCGCGCCTGGCTAGATTGCGAGTTTGAAGTGCGTAGCCGAACTCCCGGAAAATCACTACGGATGGAAGCCGATGACGGCTCTCGTATCGCAGTATCTCTCTACGTCATGCCCGACGGTACGGACGGATCACCACGCACCAGGGTGGATATTGCTCACTCCAAGATCCCCTCAAATGTAGATCTGGTGGAGACAAAGGCCTTCTGGAAGTCGTGCTTGGGTGAACTCGCGAAGCTCGTGTGATCAGACGCTTGGGGTGAGCCGCACCATCACGCCACGATGGTCGGAACCGCCGAGGTTCACGATGGTGGCTTCGGAGCCGCGGTACTCGTTCGTCGTCGTCAAAACGCGGTCAATCGGAGATGACAGCAGCTTGGGCAACCGAGCTGGCCACGTCCCCAAGGCACCCGCTCCAGCCTGATCAGCGGCGTCAACGCACGGGGTGTCGAGGCGCAGCGCAGCCTCATGATCCGCGGTGGAGTTGAAATCTCCGGCGATAATGGCATTCGACTCCGTGCCGCAAAGTCCGTAAGCAGCCCGAATCTCGCTCTGCCATGTGTCCATGCGGTCACGGCCGGGGGCGATAGGATGGACGGCAATGAGGGTCGGGCCGTCGCCGTCTACCGGAACGGCACGAACTGCGAGCGGAACGGATCCCGCTTGCCCAGAACCCGCGGCGGATTCTGCACTCGACTCATCCCCGGATTCAAAGATGTCCGTTTGAACGTACTCACCGAGGGATGAGGAAACGAGGAGGACTGTCGAGGCGTAGTCGGCTTCGTACCCGGACGTACCGGTATCAAACTGTTGGAATATGAGACCACGATCAGCCAGATCCTCAACGATATCTTCGCCCGTCTGGGTGGACGTCTCTGGCAAACTCACCACATTAACGCCCTCCGACTCAATAAACTCCGCGAGGGCAGGGATATCGACGGAACCACCAAGCGTGTTGTATTGAAGAACAGTGATGTCACCCTCGGCGGAAGTGCTGACAGCGGCATCAAGCGCACTCACTGACGATTCGTTGGTGGCACTGACGGTTTCGCTAATGCCGCGCGAGTACATCGTTGCCGCGTGCAGCCCCGCAACCAGGAACATTGCCAACGAAAAGGTCAGAGCGATGCGTCCGCGCTGGAAAAAGAGCCCTCTGATACCTGCAACGATGAGGAACACAATCCCCGCCAGCGCAAACCCCACAACTAACCAGCCGCGGAGCGCCACAATCTGAGCAAACGGGGTAAGCAACGCGCATTTAGCGGTGATGCCGAAGAGCTCCGGACGGACCGTCGCGAAGGAGACCAGAGAGATAACCAGTGCAAGCAGCCCCCAGAAGAGTCGCATGGGAGTTAGTCTCACGAAGTCGGTGTCCTTCCTTGTCTGTTGCTATGTCCTGTTAACACAAGATCGTTATCAGCGTGCCCCACGGTTACAGCGCTAGCACTGAGCGTCACCCGCGGCGCCATCCACAAGCTCATCAATTAACGAACATAAGCATGTGGGTTAACCGACGTGCACGGAATGAACCGCAAGTACGCGGATAACCAACATGTATGTGATGTGCTGGATGATCCGCGACCAAATGAGCATAGTCCCGCCACCTGAAAGAACCTAGAGTGTGTGCCCAGAGAGTAGCGGGGATAACGTGTAGTGGCTATCACAGCGGTGATGGCGCCTCTATTGGCGCCAAGCCCCGCCACATAGCCACAGCCACCGGGCAAAGCTCACGAATGGACTCTTTCCACACGTATCAATCAGCCGCTAAGGCCACTCATATGGCATCTCGCAGAATTCGTGGAAGAATGGCCGTTAGTATGGCACAGACACCTTCCTCGAAGAGCCCGCACAACTCAAGTTCAAGCGGCAATTCCTCCACCTCCAACGCGGACGGTCGGGGCACTTCTCGCAGCCGGAACAGCCACCGCGAGCGCCAGCAGAACCCCGGCTCCCAGAACCGCCAGCAGAACCTCGGCTCCCAGAACCGCCAGCAGAGCCACGGCCGCAGCTCCCAGAACCGCAACCGTCCACAGCCTCCCAGGCCGTTCTCCCGTGAGCGCCTGGAACACCGCCGCGCCGCCGTCCCACGCATCTCCTACCCGGAGCAATTGCCGGTTTCTGCACGCCGCGAGGAAATAGCCGCCGCTATCCGCGATAACCAGGTAGTCATCGTGGCGGGCGAAACCGGTTCAGGAAAAACCACCCAGCTACCCAAGATCTGTCTCGAGCTCGGCCGCGGTATCTCCGGCTTCATCGGCCACACCCAGCCGCGCCGTATCGCCGCACGCTCGGTTGCTGAACGCATCTGCGACGAACTGGGCGTGAAGCTTGGCGGTGCTATCGGCTACCAGGTGCGCTTCACAGAAGAAGTCGGGCCAAACACGCTGGTCAAGCTCATGACAGACGGCATCCTTCTCGCCGAAATCCAATCCGACCCGGACCTGTTGCGCTACGACACCCTCATCATCGACGAGGCCCACGAGCGCTCCCTCAACATCGACTTCATCCTCGGCTACCTCGCGCAGCTCCTGCCGCGCCGCCCCGAACTCAAGATCATCATCACCTCCGCTACCATCGACACGGAGCGCTTCGCCGCCCACTTCGGTGAGCACCGCGCAGGCGGCAAACCAGGCGACATCGCCCCGATCATCGAGGTCTCTGGCCGCACGTACCCTGTCGAGGTCCGCTACCGTCCTCTCTTCGATGACAATTTTGGCGACGACACAGAGCGAGAGCACGAGACGTCACAGACGCCGTCGTCGACAAACAAACCCGCCACCCCCGGCCGCGCCGAAGCAATTGACCAGGTCACCGGCATTGTCGAGGCCTGCGAGGAACTCATGGCCGAGGGACCCGGCGACATCCTCGTGTTCCTCTCTGGCGAGGGCGAGATCCGTGATACCCAGCAGGCTTTCCAGGACGAGTTGAAGAGCCGCTACATCGAGCCGGGCGGCCGTAGCTCTGTCCCAGGTGCGGTCGAGGTCCTTCCCCTCTACGCGAGACTCTCTGCCGCCGAGCAACATCGCATCTTTGAGCGTCACCAGAATCGACGCATCATTCTGGCCACTAACATCGCTGAAACGTCGCTCACGGTACCGGGGATCCGCTACGTCGTCGACCCGGGCACCGCACGAATCTCGCGCTACTCCAACAAAACAAAGGTGCAGCGCCTGCCTATCGAGCCAGTCTCGCAGGCGAGTGCGAATCAGCGTTCGGGCCGTTGCGGCCGTGTGGCCGACGGCATCTGCATCCGTCTCTACTCAGAAGAGGATTTCGACCACCGCGACGAGTTCACCCAGCCGGAGATTCAGCGCACCTCGCTGGCCTCTGTCATCCTGCAGATGGTCTCGCTCGGCCTCGGTGACGTTTCGAAATTCCCCTTCATCGATCCACCAGATGAACGCGCCGTCCGCGCCGGCACCCAGCTGCTCGAGGAAATCGGCGCGATCGACACCCGGGAGACGCGGGGCCATCACTACGGCCCTCGCCTCACCCGCATTGGCCACCAACTCGCCCGCCTGCCCATCGATCCGCGGCTCGGCCGCATGCTCATCGAGGCCCAGAAGAACGGCTGCGCCTCCGAGGTACTTGTCCTTGTCGCCGCTCTCTCGGTGCAGGACGTGCGCGAGCGCCCCACTGAGAAGCGCGCCCAAGCGGATCAGCTGCATGCCCGCTTCACCGCGAGTTCCTCGGATTTCCTCGCCTACCTCACGCTGTGGCGCTACCTGCACACGCAGCAGCGTGAACTCTCCGGTTCGCAGTTCCGCCGCATGTGCCGTGGCGAGTTCCTCAACTATCTGCGGTATCGCGAGTGGACGGACGTGGTCTCTCAGCTCCAGCAAATGGCCCGGTCACTTGACCTCACCATTCATCCGCTCGCTCTCCCCTCGTCCCGTCAGATCCGCGAGGCGGACCTCACCGGACCTGCCGCCCTTGGTGCCACACCGGACTCCGGCGCTGTGGCCGCCGCCGTGCGTGAGCTCGGACGCTCATCAGACACCCCCGAGGCTGGCGCAATCCACCGCTCCATGCTTGTCGGGCTGCTCTCCAACCTCGGCAATTGGTCCGAGCGTAGCCGTGACTACCTCGGTGCGCGCGGCACGCACTTCGTCATTTGGCCCGGTTCCGGTTTGCATCGCCGCACCCCCGCGTGGGTGATGGCCGCCGAACTCGTCGAAACCTCGCGCCTCTTCGCGCGCACCGTAGCCGCCATCGAGCCGCACTGGATTGAGCCGCTCACCAAGCATCTGACGAAGCGATCCTTCTCGGAGCCGATCTGGAGTTCACGCAATGGCGCCGCCATGTGCAAGGAGAAGGTGACGCTCTACGGCATGACGCTGGTGGCCGACCGCCAAATCCTCCTCAACTCCGTCGGCACCGACTCCGCCCGGGAACTGGCCCGCGAGATGTTCATCCGCCACGCGCTCGTTGAGGGCGAGTGGCGCACCCACCACACGTTCCTCAAGGAGAACGCGAAGGCTCTCGAGGAAGCGGCGGAAACCGAGCAGAAGCTCCGCCGCCACGGCCTTATCGCGGACGAAGATGCCCTCGCCGCCTTCTACGAGGAACGCATCCCGGACAATATTGTCTCCGGCCGCCACTTCGACTCGTGGTGGAAGAAGGAACGGCACGAGCACCCCGACCTGCTCAATTTCACCCAGGAATTCCTGCTCGGCGAAACCTCCGCGTCCGGCGCCGACTTCCCCACCGAATGGGTCCAGGGCGACCTCACCCTTCCCCTCGAATACGCCTTCAACCCCGGCAAATACGGCGACGGCGTCACCGTCACCATCCCCGTCACGCTTCTTCCGCAGGTCGACGACGTCGGCTTCGACTGGCTTGTTCCCGGCTTGCGTGAGGAGCTCGTCATCGGCACCATTCGTGCCCTGCCCAAGCGGATCCGGCGCCAGCTGGTGCCCGCCCCCGACGTGGCGCGCGCGATCCTGCCGCTCCTTGACGAGTCGCAGGACTCCGCCGAGGGTTCGAACCCGAGCTCGCAGACATTCCGCCAGGCCTTCACTGACGCGGTATTTAAGCTACGCGGCTTCTGGATCGAGGATTCCGACTGGGCCGAGGTGGAACTGCCACCTCACTTGCAGATGAACTTCCGGGTGCGCTCGGAGCGCGGCGCCATCCTGGAGGAGAGTACCAGCCTCGCCTACGTGCAGCGCTCGCTCGCACCACGCGCGAAGTCCGCGGTGGAGAACGTGGTTAAGGGTGCGGTGGCGCTCGCCCTCGACGAGGCGCGGCGGGGTCTTCTCGGCGACGGCGGCACCGGCCCACGAGGTTCTGGAGCTAAGCCGGGGGTTCACGACGGCGACAAGGCGCGCGCGGCCATTCACGCCGCGGAGGCAGAGGCTCGCGCGCAGATGGCGTCGGCTGAGCCTCTCACCGATTGGCCCAATGTTCCCGACGGTGTCATTCCGTCGTCGATCGAAACAACCGGCCCGCACGGAATGGTGGTGCGAGGATACCCAGCGCTCGTCGTCGCCGATACAACGGGCAAGAAGACCAAGCAGGTGCAGTTCTCGGTGCTTGCCGAGCCTACTGATCAGGTGCGCGAGCACCGGCAGGGCGTCATCCAGTTGCTCACCCAGAATGTCGCACTGCCCGAAGCGCGAATCACTTCGCGGTGGAACGGTCAGCAGTCGCTGGCTCTCGCGGGCACTCCGTATCCAAGCACATCGGCGCTGGTCACGGACCTACAGCTCACTGCGGCACGCAATCTTGCGGACAAGTGGTCCGCACAGAACCGGGTAACTCTCGGGGAACTGCGCGCTAAGTCTGACTGGGAGGCCATGCGATCTTGGGTTCGCGACCGTCACGAGGACGAGGTGTATCGGCTTGCCCAACTCACGGCAACAATCTGCACTGAGTGGGCGGGTGTTCAGCAGGCGATCAAGGCAAATTCGTCGATTGTATTACTGGGCACAGTAACGGATGTGCGCGACCAGTTGGCGGATCTCATGCCAGCTGGATTCCTCTACGACACTCCCGAAGACAAGCTCCCGCATCTGGTGCGCTACCTCAAGGCCGCCGGGCTACGCATCGACAAGGCGCAGCTTAACCCCACCGCGGATGATTCGTTGGCGTGGCAGGTGCAGGATGTCTCGGAGAAGATTGCTGCCGCACGCCGCAAAGCGGCAGGTCAACCCTATGATCCTGCCACAGCGGGCGTGCTCCGCGACGCCCGCTGGATGCTCGAAGAGTTGCGCGTCTCGCTGTTCGCCCAGCAGCTCGGTACGCAGGGCAAGGTCAGCGCGAAACGCATCGAAAAGCTTCTCGCCGGCGTGTAAACCGAAGGCTCCAAGGGTTCAGTGTGTCTACTCCTCGAGACTCGCAGCCAGGATCGCCTCGCGATTCTCGCGGATCATCTGCGTGACGTCCGCCCACACTGCCGCGGTGACCTGCTTGAAGTCTGGTCGCACAACTTCGATCCATCGCGAGCTCACGTATTCCTGGCGCAGTCCGGCCTCATCTGCCTCAGGCGCACCCTGGACAATTCGTAGATACCGCGCATCGGTCAGGTATTCGGGCGCATGTTCCGCAATCCATGAGTCAATCACAGCAGCATCACCCTCCATAATCGCCTCGAACTCGGCCACCTGCTCGTCGCTCAAACCGTCGGTTAGCCGGTCTCCGATTTCGCTCTGCACCCACTCGTACATGTACGCGAGGAATGACCGACGAAGTTCGGGTTCGAGGTTTCCCAGCCCCACACGCGCCAGAAATTCCTCACCTGGGTTGGGTACGCTCATCGTGTTCTCCTTCGAACGTCGTCATTTCTCCTGGTGCACGCGACTCGTCGGTCGCGACCCACTCGAACTTAGCCGCTCACAGTAACGAAGCACAAATACGAGTGACCCGACACCCTGGACACATTACTTCCCAGCCGGTTTCTCGTGCTTTCATTGACCCTCCCATGAAGGCCCTACTTACCAGCTACTTTTTTGGCGACGTCTTTCTTCTCCCTCGCCTTCTTATCGCTCGCCTTCTTATCGCTCGCCTTCTTCGGTGGATACCCGGAACGCCACACATAAACGACGACGAACACGATCACCGCACCAAGAATCACCGCCCACCACGGGAATCCAGGTAGGTCTGGGGCCGCTTCCGCCGCGGCGATCTCTTCGGTAGGCGTGGGGGTTATCCGCTCCGCTGTCACGAGGATGCGGTGACTGTTGACGCCCAACGGTGTACAGGTGACGAGGGTGAGGAGATCACGATCTGGATCGGGAAGAATTGCTTCGGTCTCATGCGGTTCAATCACCCGAGACTCGATCACCCGGTAGCTGAGAACCTGGTCAAGCACGGACACCGTGATGACGTCTCCCTTTGCAGCGCGATTGAGTTCATTAAAAAGTGTGGCCGTGGGAAGCCCACGGTGAGCGGTCAGGACTGAGCGGGTACCGATTCCACCGACTGGAAGCGACGTTCCTTCCAGATGACCAACTCCGTGCTTCAGTGTCTCGTCACTCGTACCGTGGTAAATGGGGAGGTCAATCTTGAGGGCGTCATAGCGCAAGCGTCCCATGAAACCGATATCTGAGATCGCTAGAACCTCGTTGTAAATCAGCGTCTCATCCGAGGAGGCACCGTCACCAACGGGCACATTTCCGTTCGCGATGAGTTGCGCACCGCTGGCAAGGGCATCGTTGTAACGGTGGGCACGTTCAATCTGCTCGGCCCTATAGTCGGCATCGTCATGAGGGGGCTGCTCCAACCATTCCTGTGACATTCCTAGAACACGCGACTGTTCCTTCTGGGAGAACCACGATGCGGTGTACGGATAAAGGAACACTGCCGTACCAACAAGAATGACGAGGCAGGCAATCATCTGCGCCCATGGCATGCGCCAGCGCCGTGCAACCCGGCCAGAATCATCTCCGACTGCATCCGGAACCATGCGGTCCCGAACCGTGCCCGTTGACGAGCTCATCTTGTTCCTTCGAAGAGGTGGGCTATGACAAGAGGTTCCGCCAAGTGAAGGCTTTGTACACGACACCCCGGCAAATTTCCGCGACTTTGTGTATAAACCTTTCACTTCACGCAATTGAGGCATGGTAGAACTGCACCTCCGGAGCGCAACGTTCTGCTATAAAACATCGCGCTCCAGAGGTGCAGTTTCGAGGACTACTCAAGCAATCTCATCGACGTCACGCGTCAATCAGGCCGACTCGTTGCGACGTCCACGCGTCACGTAGAGTGCACTTACGCCGATACCAACGAGCGCCAAACCTCCAAGGGTCAACATCACCGTTCCCTGAGCACCGGTCAACGGCAGTTCAGGAGTCTCGCGGGGAAGGTTCTCGACGCTGATTGCCAGGACGTTAGCGGTCTCAGGCGTGATGGTCACCGTGCGAGCACCAACCTGGCCGGTGTAGCCGGCAGGAACCTTGGTTTCATAGAGGCAGTAAACCTTCGAGGGGTTGGGCAGCTGGTCCTTCTCGCTGTTTGCAATCCATAGGCCGAGTGGTGATGCATTATTTCCGGGCAGGTCCTGGGTCCAGGTGACGACGCCGTCGTTACCCGAGATACCGGTGGAAACCAGACCTGTTACGGGCACGTTGGGAGCGCAGGTGTCGCCGGCGCCAGCGGGGAACACCTGGAACTCCGCGTCCTTGAGAACCTTGCCACCCGGGGCGGTCTTGATGACGTTGAGCTGGCCCCAGTAAGTGTAGGGGGTATCCTCGCCCGGAGTGGTAATCTCATTGAACTTCGAGCCGTAGCCGGGATCGGTACCGGCGCTACCCGGGTTGGCAATAGCGCCGTTCACGGTCACCTGAACCACCTTCGTGGTGAAGACAATCTCGATGGTCTCGCCTACATTTCCGGGCAGCTTGGCGCGGCCAGTCCCAGTCAGCGTCCATTTCACACCAGCAGCATCAATGCTGTAATCAGCAGCATCCAATTCAACGCCAGCAAGCTTTACCGAGGTGGTGGCATCATACGCAAGGCTCGCAGGAAGGACATCCCAGATCTCGGCGATATCGTACGTCTGGTTTGCGTTCAGGCGAGGAACGGTCTGGGTAATAGTCCACTCGACGGTGCTGCCGAGTACGAAGTCTTCCTGCTCCGGATCGGTATTAATCACCTTACTCGGAACATCCTGCTTCTGATTCTTAGGGTAGACATGCACGTCGTAGAGCCACTCATGGTTAGAGCCTGCTGAATCGGCCTTGGTTGGAACCGAGACATAGAACGGAGCGCTCGGGGCAACGATATCTGCCGGGGCGCTAGTTTCCTGCACGTAGTAGAGGCCGAGATCCAGTCCGCTGAAGGTGTACTCGCCCTGAGCATTCGTGGAGCCAGAATGACCAGCATTAATAGGATCAACAAAACAGAAGCCATCTGCCTCGACACCGGGATGTGTAGCGGGAGCGGTCCCATCCGGAACGGATTCCCACGCACCAGTGTCCCGAAGATCGAGTGCCACACATGAACCACCACTGGTCTTGCCGAGCTGCCAGAGCGTGAACGTGACACCGCTCAGCCCCGTACCACCGGGATTGGCGATCACTTCACCCGTTCCCGCTGCACCTTCCGCAACACCAACACGCTTGTGGATACTCAATGAGCCCTTCGTATCAGCATCCACTTGGTCCGGCCCGGGGGCGGCGGAAGCGGCGGTGGCGGTGAGGGCCATACCAGCCAGAGCAAGGGCAAACGCCCCAGCACCGGCGGAAAACCGTCGCACTGTATTCCTCATAGTCATGGTCTCCCATTTCCTTTCCTGTCCCTCGCCCGTTGTGTGGGAGTATCGAGGGTTCTCCTATATCTCTGGCGCGTAGCCGAGACATGTAAAAGATTGCAATTCAGATGGTTTATTTGTCGTTCAGGTGGTCCTGCGTCAATCTCAAAGATTTAGGGCGGCCTCCTTATCGCTACGGGTCCGCATCTTCACGGCAACCCCGCTACCAACAATCCCTACGGCTTCAGCGGTGATGAAAAAGGAGCCACATCCACGTCCCTCTCTCAGGGGCAGGCCGGGAGTCTCACACGCCCTGTTGATAAAGCCATTGGGGAACTTATCCTTCGGCACTCTGGTCACGATGGTGAAGGAATGAGGAGTTGAACCAAGCATGGACCCGGCGGAGGCTTCTATCTTGCCGCCATCACTCCTCAGCCAAGGTACCGAACCGGGGGACGGGGTATAGGACGAGCTGCATTCAATCACGCACATCAACCAAAACCATCCCTTCGTAGCAGTGGAGCATAACTTGCCAGGAAATCCTCGTGACAAGCACCCGGGACAGACTCATTGTTACGTGAGATCGTCATTGCAAGTAGCACATATTCGGTCCACATCTCACCTAATGTGACACCTATCCCCAGGTATCGATATGACAATACCTATTAATTGTGGCCCACTCACCTTTCATTACATGACTTTATCCACTACCTCGTACACAAGGTTTGGGGCTTAAGGGCGCCAAAGGCCCAACAAATAAGAAACTAACAATATGGTTAGTCACCATTTTTCTCCACCCGGGATAACATAACCGCAGCTCATGTTCGCAATTTAAAGTTCAACAAAACGGCATGGCCACACGAGCGGCACAAGAAACCCGTTGGACAAGACGGCTGTATGCACACTTCCTCAAGTGCCCTATCAAAATGGATGTGACCACATACCGGACAGGGTATGAATCTAAGAGAACGCCATCGTCGCCCTAGATCTCTTTCGTCACGCAACATAACAATGACGAACCGTAGCTATGCGTGGCACAATCTCGTACCGCGTCTACCACACGCCCCGTCAGAGGGACAGAGTCCCCCAAGCACCCCAACAAGGGATGGATGAACTGACCTTCGACAAATTAGCCGATCTTCAGGTAAACGTCCTCGGCATCAAATGAGAAGTCCCAAATCTCGAGAACTCCGGTGGAAAAATCCTTCGGAACCTCGAAGAAAACCCAACCTGGGCCCGATTTGCCCACTTCTACCTCGTCCATGGCAACGACGGTGTCGTCTCGATCAAGCGCCCACTCTTCCCGATACGTTGTAGTCAGGGAATCATCCATCAATGTAAAGAACATATCTGTGAAAGGATCTGCGACCCCCGTACCGTTGTTGGTAAAGGTGAACTTCACTCCAATGAACTTGTTGCCCGCACTGGGAGTAGAAGGAAGAAAACCGCTCGCGAGCATATCTGTCGCGTCGGTGTTGTATTCCGAGATTTCAAGCTTCCAGTTTCCGACGACGGCCGATCCCTCTTGGATTTCGACCGTCGGTTTCTGACCGGGTGAAGCGGAGCCGGTGGATGGGCTTGCAGATGGCGACTCAGTACCAGGACTCTTCGCACTTGCGGACGGACTAGGCAAGGTCGTGACGGGACTTGGAGCCGGAATCGTGGGCTGCTCAGATTTGGGCGCCGTGGTTGCTTGGGGACTCTCGGTCGAGTTGGACGAACTACCGAGAACTCCAGTGAGGAAAAGGACGCCTACGGTGATAGCAATGGCTGCCACAACCAATAAGATCCACGCCCAGATGGGAACACCACCGCCAGATTTTTGGGGGACCTGCCCGCCATTCCAGCCGCCCTGCCCGTTCTGCGAGTTGTACTGGGGTGGAACGTACTTACCCTGCTGGTCATAGTAGCCGCCCTGGGGAAGCTGAGGAGCAGCAAACTGTGGGGCCTGGTTGTACTGCTGATTCTGCCCGTACTGCTGAGCATTAAACTGCTGGCCAGCCTGCTGCCCCTGTCCATATGATTGTGAGGCATACTGTTGCCCCTGCGCGTACTGCTGCCCATAGCCAAAAGCAGCTTGCTGTCCATACGTTTCAGTCTGCCCATAGGTTTCGGCCTGTCCGTAACCCGGCTGGGTGCCATAGTGCGGCTGCTGCCCATACGGCTGCCCCGAGGCGGCCGCCTGCCCAGATTGTCCATACTGACCTTGCGGCGGGAAGGACGCGGTTGGCTGACCTCCCTGCGGTGGGAACTGCGGCGCAGGAGGTGATTGCCACGGCTGCGCAGGAGGAAGCGCTTCAGTTGGCTGGAAGGGTGTCGAGCCCGCAGTCTCGTCCAGAGGATCCTTGGCGTTCTCTTCGCTCATTCCAAACCTCGCTTCTCTGCTGGGGTGCGACAACCGTTCGCATGGTTAATTCGACGCCATGCTGTTATCGCAAGAATAACGGCATTGCGCCTTTTCTAGAATGATTCGCCAGTTCTGAGGGGAGGACCACT
>RRZT011767198.1_pt1 | contig 25697 bp, 29 predicted proteins | sample 2165551 | NCBI WGS metagenome assembly RRZT01 (sample SAMN10456910, study PRJNA506462) | wastewater metagenome | biome: wastewater; feature: sludge; material: wastewater sludge; isolation source: wastewater sludge with Escherichia coli K12::gfp cells carrying plasmid... | place: USA: Moscow, Idaho... | reverse complement strand
CCAATCTTGAATTTTCAGTAAAGGGAAGAACTCCCCTATCTGATACAGGTTTTATAACTGAAAAAGGTGCTATTGGAAATTTACCTGCTGGAGAAGCTTATATTGCCCCTATAGAAAATTCTGCAAATGGAACTTTGGTCGTTGACGGCTGTATAGCATATCTGGGAACACTAGAGGATAATATAGAATTAACCATAAAAGATGGATATATAGTTGATATAAAGGGAAATAATGCTAAAGAAAGATTTATAGAATTTCTAAAAGATAAAGATGATGAAGCAAGAGGGATAGCAGAATTTGGTATAGGAACCAATCCTGCTGCTAAAATAATTGGACATCCACTATTGGATGAAAAGGTTTGGGGTACTATCCATATTGCATTTGGCATGAACTCAACAATGGGTGGTACTAGAGATTCCAATATCCATTATGATTGTATTATAAACAATCCCACAGTTTATTTTGATAATATAAAAATTATAGAAGAAGGAGAACATATATATTAGGATTGACAAAATAAAATATATATACTCTAATAAAAGATAAGTAGATACTTATCTTTTATTTTTTTGGGGAGTTGTTAATATGATTACTGTTAGAGATTGTTTAAAAGTAAATGCTCTAAAAGATGCAAAAATAATTGCAGGAAAAAATGGTATTGATAGATTTGTCACATCGGTATCTGTATTAGAATATGCAGAATTATCCTTTTTCAAAGATTATATAGGTCCTTCAAATGAGATTGTTATATCTGCCTTTGCAAATATAAAAGATGATATTAATATGCAATTAAAATTAATTGAAAGCTTTAATAAATCAAATTTCTCAGCATTAATACTTTATTATGTGGGCATATTTCTTCCAGAAATTGATAGCTCTCTTATTGATTATGCTAATAAAATGGACTTTCCTATTATTATAATGCCTGAAAACAACTATGATATTAGCTATAGTGATGTAATCTCAGATATATATGAATTAATTATTAAAGAAAAAAATAAAAATAGTCAAACCATAAATAAACTTTTAGAAAAAATATCTTATTTGAATATAGAAGATAGAAATATACATAAGGTTTTGGAATTACTTAGTAGAGAATTAGATATTAATATATCCTTAGTCGATAGATTTTTTAATATAATATCGTATAGCTCTTTAAACAATGACTTTATAAAATCAATAAATTGTATTCTAAAAGAGGATTTTAGTAATGATATTGTAAAAGACTCCAATAATATATATCTACTCAGAGATTTTGAAACTATCCATGATGAATGGCTCTATCTTTTAATTAATTCCTCTAATATGGACAATGATATTGATTATAAAATGGATAAATCCATAGAATTAATAAAATTATATTATAGTATATGGGAAAATAATAAAAGTAAAAATTTGTCCTATGAATTGGTGAAAGCCATTTTCTCTGAAGATAATTTTAATATGAGAAGAATTGCCAAAGAGATAAATTTTAATATAGAAAAAATATCTAAGATGTGGATAGTTTCAGTGAGTATTGATGATCTTAAAAATAAAAAATTGATTTTATCAAAATATCTTATGAAAACAAAGGAATTTATCTCCAAAAAGGATAGAGTATCACTTGTAAATATATATAATGGAAAAATTGTTATTATGTTGGATTCTTTAAAATATGATGAATTAGACAGTGAATTGATAAATGAGTATCTCTATTCTATAAATGGCAAAGAAAAAATAAATATATCCATACTAAATAATTTAAAAACAGTTAAAGATGTGCGGATAAACTATCTATCCTATATTGAAAATGAAAGAACTTTGAGGAAAATATATCCTTTAAAAAATATTTTTTATAAAGATGATATTAATTTTACATCCATTTGTAATAATCTAATAACTTTAGGGGATGAAAAAATAAATGAAATTATAGAATATCTTCTCCCAATTTTTCAAGATCCTAGTAGTGATATTTGGTTAGAAACCTTGTATACTGTATTTTTAGACTCTAATTTTGATATAGAAAAAGCCTCCGAAATATTATTTCTCCACAGAAATACAATTAGCTATAGATTAAAACGAATAGAAGAAATCTTGGGTTATAATTTTCATTCTCTACCCGCTAGACTCAATATATATATTGCATTAAGTCTTTATAGAATATTCGATTGATACAATATTCTACAAGGTTTTCAATCCTTATTTTTAACAATAGATTTATAATTATGATATAATTGTGTAGTCAATATTTAAGTAATATGGACTTCAAATGACAATATAGGTTGGTGATAGAATGTTATTTAGTAGTATTTTATTTTTATATTATTTTCTACCAATAACTATGCTAATTTATTGGCTAGCTCCAAATAAACATAAAAACTTAATATTATTTTTAGTAAGCTTATTCTTCTATGCATGGGGTGAGCCTGTATATGTTTTTCTTATGCTATTATCCATATTTGCCAATTATAAATTTGGTATGGCTATGGGAAAAAATATTGAAAATAAAAGTAAAATATTAATATACTCTGTAGTGTTTAATATAGGATTATTAATATTTTTTAAATACACAGGATTTATACTTACAAATATCAATAATATTTTTAATATAAATCTTAATATACCAGATATCAAACTGCCTTTGGGAATTTCATTTTTTACATTTCAAGCTCTTAGCTATGTAATAGATGTATATAGGAATGATACAAAGGTTCAAACAAGTTTTATGAAGCTTGGATTATATGTATCTGCATATCCTCAATTAGTTGCAGGCCCTATAGTTAGATATAATACAATTGCAGATCAAATTGATAATCGAACCATAGATTTAAAAAATATTGCCGATGGAATCTTAAGATTTACAATTGGCTTAGGTAAGAAAGTAATCTTTGCAAACCAATTTGCTCAGATTGCAGATTGGATATTCTCAAGCAACAATTCTCCTAGCACTGCTTTTGGCGCTTGGATTGGGATTATCGCCTATAGTTTGCAAATTTACTATGATTTTAGTGGATATTCTGATATGGCAATTGGACTAGGTAAGATGATGGGATTTGAATATGAAGAAAACTTTAATTATCCTTATATTTCTAAGTCCATAACAGAATTTTGGAGACGCTGGCATATTTCTCTTGGAACTTGGTTTAGAGATTATCTATATATACCCCTTGGTGGAAATAGAGTTAATACTAAAAGAAATATCTTTAATCTATTTATAGTTTGGTTTGTAACTGGATTGTGGCATGGGGCGTCATGGAATTTTATTATATGGGGACTATATTATTTTCTATTATTAATCATAGAAAAATATATTTTAAGAATGGAAAAACTTCCAAAGATAATAAGTCATATTATGACTTTAATATTGGTAGCTTTAGGCTGGGTTATATTTAGGGCTGAAACTTTAACAGATGGATTAAATTATATATTATCTATGTTTAATATAAGCCTAGGAACTCATAGAGTTATGGGCAGTCATATAATACTTAATGACTATTGGTATCTGTTTATAATGGGGATAATAGGAAGTACTCCTATTATTAAAAATATAGGTAAGAATCTTCAAATGAAAACCAATCGAAATATATTTATCCTAATTGTAGAGATAATTATTATTATAGTAATTTTATATATAGTTACTATGTATTTAGTAAATTCGACCTACAATCCTTTTATATACTTTAGATTTTAACGGAGGTTTAATATGAAAGATAAAAAATATTTTATAATTATATTGCCATTTTTTCTTATACTATTATTTTTCCTATTTAAATCCTTTACTATGGTTAAAATGGAATATAGTATTGAAGAATCTAGAGATTTAAAATTATGGAAGAATATTGATTTTAAGAATCTAGAAAATACAACAGCTGATATTGAAGATTATCTAGTGGATCAATTTCCATATAGAAGAGACTTTCTAAAAGCTTTTTCTGAAAAAGATAAATTTTTAAATAAAATATTTACTAGATCCATTTATGTATTGGATGACAATTGGCTATTTGCTGAAGCAAGTGGTGAGTCCATGGATTATGTATCAAAGGAATTGGATAGAGTATTAGAAAAATATCCTAATAAAGAATTTTTTTATGCAATTGTTCCTAGTAAAAATCTTGCATTGAAAGATAGATATAAAATAACTAAAAATGATATTGCTATTAAAAATTATAAGAGTTTAAAAAATAATTTAGAAAAAATAAATAATGATAATTTTTCCATAATAGATTTAATACCTATTTCAACTGAAAAATCATTTTTAAATGATGATAGTAAATGGTATAGAACGGATTTTCATTGGAATGCACTAGGAGCTAAAATTGCAACTGATTTTATACTTAATAGTTTAAAAGATAATAATATTATAGACTCAATCTATAGTGAGGATAATATAGAAATAAAATATATAGAAGATAAATTATATAGAGGGGATTTAAATAGAAGATTTTCATATATCTATGGAATTGATGATATACCTGTATATATGGATTTAAAAAATACAGATGGATATAGCTATTTTAAAACGGAGGATAATTCCTTTAAAGTAAATAGAAATGAAATTATCTCAACTGGACTAGATAATGAATTCTTAGATTATTCTACATTATATACACCAAATCTTCCCTATTATAGAGTTGAAAACATTAATGCTATAAATGATAAATCCATATTAATTATTAAAGACAGTATGCAAAATGCAGCAATTGATCTATTTACAGAAACCTTTAAAGAAACTAAAGTTATAGATCCAAGATTTGACCAAGAGTATTCCCTTGATAAAATTATTAATTCTACAGATATAGTATTGTTTTTCTTTCATCAAAACAATAATTCTAAAGCCACTGGAGAATATTTTAATAAAAATTTAAATAATAATTAAAATCATTGGATTGACTTTTTCATGATTTTAACATATAATTAATCATTGTAAGACTATTTGGAGAGGTGTCCGAGTTGGCTGAAGGAGCTCGCCTGGAAAGCGTGTAAACCCTTACGGGTTTCAAGGGTTCAAATCCCTTTCTCTCCGCCATAAACCATGCTAGATGGGGAAGTAGCGGTGCCCTATAACCTGCAATCCGCTATAGCAGGATTTAATTCCTAGTCGAGGCTTCTATATAATGTAGTCTGCCCTAGGTAAGTGGTGTTGACAAATGGGTCCTGCGCAACGGAAACCTATGAACCTTGTCAGGTCCGGGAGGAAGCAGCAATAAGTAGACTCTTCCGTGTGTCGTAGGGGTGCCTGTTTCGAGCTAACTGCCTAGGTAACGTATGGGATATAGCTGTCAGAACTAGGTGCATGGTTACATAAGAAAGACCATAGATTTTATATCTATGGTATTTTTACTTTTATTTTAAATTTTTTAATCTATTATTTACTTCCATATTTAATAATTTATAAATTGTTGCTGTTATTGGTACTGCAATCATCATACCTACAATCCCACCAAGTCCTCCACCTATGGTTACTGCAACAAAAACCCAAATACTTGGTAATCCAACTGTTGTTCCAACTATTCTTGGATAAATTAAATTACCTTCTAATTGTTGTAGTATTATAAAAAATCGTATAAATAACACTGCTTTTATTGGATCAACTGCAACGATTAATATAACACCTACTGCCGCACCAATAAATGCTCCTACAATAGGTATTAGTGCTGTCACTCCGACAAATACTCCAACTGATGTGGCATATGGAAATTTAAATATAATCATACCTATGGTACAAAGGCTACCTAATACTAGTGCTTCTATAAACTGTCCTACAATAAAACTTGAAAAAGTATTATTTATTACTGAAAATACATTTTCTATTCTATCAATATTTTCTTTTCTCATAAAAGCCTTTTTTATTCTTCCATATTGTTCCAATAGACTATCTCTACATATTAATAAATAAACTGTAAATACAAAAGCTAAAAATAAGTTTATAAAACTAGATGTTACACCTGAAATAATCCCTATTGATGACGATAAAATACCTCCAAGTTTAGGTTTTATAAATTCTATTATATTCTGTGCGAGGGTATCTTTATTTAGCTCTTTTAAATCCAATAACTCCGCTAAATTAGGTAATTTATCCTCATTTTTTTCAATATACCCAATCACTTTTTCAATAAAACCAGGCATTGTTTCAGATAAACTTATAAATGTATCTATTATCTGAGGCAAGACAAGATTTATAACTAAAAATATAACTAATAATCCTATTAATAATGATAAAATTACTGGTACTATTCTTCTGGTTTTTAATATAAATTTTTTTTTACTTTTAGGGAAATAATGTTTTTCAATAATTTTTACTAGAATATTTATTATATATGCCATAATAAATCCTAATAATAATGGTGATAAGACATTAAATATTTTTTTGAAAACATTTATTACATTTCCAAAATAGACAATTATTAAAGTTAAAATAGCTATTAATAAAACAATCTTTATGTATTGACTCTTTTTAAAATATTCTTTCATTTTCAACCTCCATTAATATACTAAACTAATTATAATATACCCAAAAATAACATAGTATAATATAAAATAAAAAGACAAGATAAAATATCTTGTCTTTTAACTACTCTTTAATTTACTTTGTCTCATACCATATAAAATTATATCATAGGCTTTCTGTGCATGTTTTTCTGTCATAGGTTTTGTATCTTCTAATGAATAATCTATACCTAAATTTTTATACTTTATTTTTCCTAAATCATGATAAGGTAGCACATCTATTGCTTTAATATTATTTAACTCTCCTAAAAAACTACCCAATCTAAATAAATAATCTGTATTATAAGTTATACTAGGTACTATTACATGTCTTATCCAAGTTGGGATATTCTTATCTGATAGATATCTTGCAAAGTCTAATACTTCACCATTACTTCTGCCTGTTAATTTCTTATGCTCATCATCATCTATATGCTTTATATCTAAAAGAATTAAATCAACATTTTTTAGTAGTCTATCTATTTTATTAATATATTCCACATCACTTTTAAAAGGTATACCACTTGTATCTAAGCACATATGGATGTTTTTTTCTCTACCCTTTTCAAATAATTCTATAAGAAAATCCAATTGAAGCAATGCTTCTCCACCTGATACCGTAATACCTCCACCTTTTAAAAATGGTCTATATTTTTCATAGTCATTTAAAACTTCTTCAACGGTTATTTCATTGTTCTTATTGAAAATCCATGTATCTGGATTATGACAATATAAGCATCTTAGAGGACAGCCTTGCATAAATAACACATATCTTATCCCAGGACCATCTACTGTGCCGAATGTTTCAATTGAATGAATATAGCCTTTCATTTTTACATTCCTTCATGAAATGTTCTGCTTATAATATCATTTTGTTGTTCTTCTGTTAATTTTGTAAAGTTTACTGCATATCCTGAAACTCTAACTGTTAATTGGGGATAGTTTTCTGGATGCTTTTGTGCATCTAATAATGTTTCTTTTGTAAATACATTTACATTTAAATGATGTCCACCTTTTTCTGAATAACCATCTAACATTGTAACTAAATTATCTATTTGTGTATCATTAACTCTCATAATATTTCCTCCTTATTCTTCATCATCTAGGTCTAAGTTTGGTATCATACAAGATTCACATACTGGACTGTTTAATTCAAATTCTAAATCACCTGCTACAATTGTCATCTCTTTTCCTAATGCTCCAGGAACTATTGAGAATGTATTTGATATACCATCTTGAGAATCTAAAAATGGTAATTTTGCAACTGATGATAATGATGCTAATGCACCATGGGTATCTCTTCTATGCATTGGATTTGCTCCTGGTGCAAATGGTTCACCTGCTTTTCTACCATCTGGAGTTGTTCCTGTCTTTTTACCATATACTACATTTGATGTTATTGTTAATATTGACATTGTAGGAAAACCATCTCTATAAGTATGATGTTTTCTTATTTTATTCATAAATCTTTCAACTAAATCTACTGCTAATTCATCTACTCTATCATCATTATTTCCGTATTTTGGATAATCTCCATCTATTTCATATTCTACAACTATACCGTCTTCATCACGAATTGGTTTAACTTTAGCATATTTAATAGCAGATAATGAATCCGCTACTACTGAAAGTCCTGCTATACCTGTTGCAAAATATCTTTTTACATCTCTATCATGAAATGCCATTTGTACTCTTTCATATGCATATTTATCATGCATATAGTGAATTATATTTAATGTATTTACATATAATCCTGCTAACCATTCCATCATATCGTCAAATCTTTCCATTACTTCTTCAAATTCAAGATATTCTGATTCAATCTTTCTATACTTAGGTCCTACTTGAATTTTTGATTTTTCATCTATACCGCCATTGATTGAATATAATAGACATTTAGCAAGATTTGCTCTTGCTCCAAAAAATTGCATTTCTTTTCCTAATGCCATAGATGACACACAACAAGCTATTGCATAGTCATCCCCTAGCATTGGTCTCATTATTTCATCGTTTTCATATTGAATTGATGATGTTAATATTGACATCTTTGCGCAGAATCTCTTAAAGTTTGCAGGCATATTTGGTGACCACAATACCGTAAGATTTGGTTCTGGTGATGTACCTAAGTTTGACAATGTGTGTAGATATCTAAATGAACTCTTTGTTACTAATGATCTACCATCTGTTCCCATACCAGCCAATGCTTCTGTAACCCAAGTTGGATCTCCTGAAAATAATTGATTATAATCAGGTGTTCTTGCAAATTTTACAAGTCTCAATTTCATAATAAAATGGTCAATTAATTCTTGTGCTTCTTCTTCCGTTAATATTCCATTTTTTATATCTCTTTCTATATATATATCTATAAATGTAGATGTTCTTCCTAAACTCATTGCAGCTCCATTTTGTTCCTTTACTGCTGATAGATAAGCAATATATAACCATTGTATTGCCTCTTTAGCATTCTTTGCTGGTTTAGAAATATCAAATCCATACATCTCGCCTAATTGTCTTACTTCTTCTAATGCTCTTATTTGCTCAGATAATTCTTCTCTTAATTTAATATTGTCATCAGTCATAGGTACTCCTTCAGTACTTAATTTCTGAGCTTTTTTATCTTCCACTAAAAAATCTATTCCATATAATGCAAGTCTTCTATAATCACCAATTATTCTTCCTCGGCCATAAGCATCTGGTAATCCTGTTATAATACCTGATTTTCTAGCTTTTCTCATTTCACTAGTATATACATCAAATACTCCTGCATTATGAGTCTTTCTATATTCTGTAAATATCTTAGTTACTTCATCATCAACCTTATAGCCATAAGCATCACAAGCAGCCTCTGACATTCTTATTCCACCAAATGGTTGTAATGATCTTTTGAAAGGTTTATCTGTTTGGAAACCTACTATTTTTTCTAAATCTTTATCTAAATATCCTGCTCCATGGGAGATTATAGTTGATACTATTTCAGTATCCATGTCTAAGACCCCACCAGCTTCTCTCTCTTTTTTATTTAAATCCATAACTATATCCCATAACTTTTTAGTCGCTTCTGTCTCTGGGGCCAAGAAAGTATCATCTCCTGTATACTCAGTATAATTTTCTTGGATGAAATTTCTAACATCAACTTTTTTTCGCCAGTTTCCTTCTGAAAAACCATTCCATGCTTCTGTCATATAACAATCCTCCCTAAAATATTTTATTTATGGATATATTGGAATACATATAACTATAAATCTTTGATAAATACTATATTCATTAGTGTATAAAAAATAAAACTCATACCATTTCAATATAGTATTATAGCATAGATAAACGAAAACTTATTGCTTATCCTTTTCATTTATATTTAACTCTCCATTCCATCACAAATTAATATAACATATATATTCTAATATTTCTTCATTTTTCGCATAATATATCAAGTATATTCTAAGTATTTTCAATGTATTTTCTATGTATTGTTTTACAGTATTTGATAACATTTTTTTGATAATTAAATAACAAAAAAAATGCCGGAAATCCAGCATTTTTATCTTATTTTTGTACTATATAATCCAACCATTTTTCCTATAATTTGTACCTGTTCTTGATTTTGTTCTAACTCTTCTTTACTAAAACGTAATATATCATATTTTGAGTTTGCAGGTATTAAAGTTATAGATTTTTCATCTTTATAAAATCTCTTTAAAGTTGCAGAATCATCTATTAAAAAAGCACCTATATCTTTATTTTCAAGTTGAGGCTGTCTTTTAATAAACACAATATCTCCCTCATTTATTCCTGCTTCTATCATACTATCTCCTTTTATTCTAAGTGCAAAATCTGCTCTCTCTTGATAATCCATTGGGAAATATCCTTCTATATTTTGTTCTGCAAGTATTGGTGAACCTGCTGCTATATTTCCTAATATAGGTATCCCTTCAAATATTGTCATACTTGGAGTATTTGGTTCTTCTGATATTAATTTTGTTGTTGTTAATTCAGTCAATTCTATATTAAATATACCCGATAGTTTTAATAAACTCTCTATAGGAGGTGTTCTTCTTCCTTGTTCATACATACCTATTGTACTAGTAGATATATCTAATTGTCGTGCTAATTCTGCCTGTGTTAAATCCAATCTCTTTCTATTATCTCTAATTCTCATTCCTAGTTTTCTTGTATCTAAGTCCATAAATCACCCTCCTGACATATCTCTTACTTATATAATAGAACACATTTTGTGTAGTGTCAAATAAAAATATTTTATTTACTATTGCTTTTACACTTTTAGTGTGATATTATATGTTTAACAGATAAAAGAACATAAGTTTTTACTTAGATTTGTGTTATTTAATTGATTTTTATTTACTTATATGGATTGACATATTTTTATAGATTTATTTTATATTTTTTTAATTACTAATCACACATTAAGTGTTATTCGGAGGTGCTATATGTTTATAGAATTATTTACAGTTTTAGAAATTATGGTGGAGACTATTATTGGATTGATTCCTTATGGATTGATAGCAATGTTTCCTACAATGATATTTACAAGACTAGCTACTGCTAGTTGGAGAAGTTAACCCTATATTTATATATTAAAGAAGGTAGGATACCCTGACAATCCTACAAACGATATGCTGTAAATAATATTTTATAGCATATCGTCCCATATAATATGCAATTTAGCCGTTCGTAGCGCTTTATTAAATTTGTACGATTAACATTCATTAACAATCATTAACAATTATTTCTGCCGATTTCTGCCGAAATTTGCCGAATATTATTATATAAACCGATATAATCAAGTAAAAAGGTAGGCTTAATTGCCTACCTTAAATTATATTACTTAATATTCAAATTGTCTTTTAGTGCTGATTGTAATAATTGAGAAAAATTAACTTTTTCTTTTTCTGCTATATCATTTAACCATTTAGGTATAGTCAAAGTCTTCTTTACTGATTGATTTAACATTTTATTTCTAAAAGGAATCATCCATACATCTATTAAAGATACTATATCTTCTTTATCTATTTTTATATCATTTATACTAGAAGCTTTAGGAATATCTCTCCCTTCTTCTTCTCTATCATACATACATAACTGCAATACATCTTTTGCACTATCCAATGCTTCTTCTAAAGTTTCACCAAATGTGAAACAGTCCTCAATATCTGGGAATGATACATTATAAGCCTTATCTTTTTTATCATATGAAAATATAGCAGGATAAATATATCTGTCTTTCATTTATAATTCTCCTTTCATAATCTATTCTATATTTATATTAAAGAGTTGGAGTTAGGGGCTAGAATTTAACCCCTGTTATCCTCTCTATGTTTCTTACTGTTCCTGTTGGTATTGTTTTATCTGTACATTTTACTGGGCAAGTTTTTCCTTGTTCGTTTCTGTATATTTCATGTGAGCCTGTCGTTCTTACGTAATACCAACCATTTTTCTTGAGTGTTTTAACTATATGCCTATAAGTATATTGCATTTACCTCCCTCCTTATCTTCTTAATCATATTATACTACGTATTATAGTACGTGTCAAGTGTTTTTATGAAATACTTTTAAATTATTATATTATATTTCCGATATTAAATATTAAGAGAGTATATAGCAACTCTTAGTAGATTTTATTTAAAAAGGAACAGTCTTAATTGATTGTTTCTTTTTAATTTTAGGCACAAAAAAAAGAGAGTGTCAGTAATTAAACTAACACCCTTTTTTTATACACTCTTTATACCAATTATACTATTTACTTTTCTACTAGAATGATAGCTGCCCTCTTTATGATTTAATTGACTACTTCCTCCACCATCTAAGAGAATACATTGTACTATGCCTAAATCATTCAACAAAGGCACTATCTCTTGTACTAAATGATTAGGTTTTACTATTAGATATACATATCCTTTACTGTCATATCCAATGTAGCTATGAGCCGTTTTATAGTTTATTCCGCTATTCATTTTCTCATTAGCAAAATCCATATAAGGTTTTACAGTGTATCCACCTATTACCCACTTAGCCGGTTTAGATAACTCTTTGATATTCTTGATTTTTCTATTACCCAATGTTCCATCTTCATAGTATATTATAGTTCCTCGTGGAGGTGCATTATAGCCATTTATACTAGCATTATTGCTTAAAGCCTTACCATTATTCATCGCTATAAATACACAGCTATTAGGACTTGTAACTGGTGCTGTGCTTAGGTCAAAGAATGTTCCATTTATTCCATATACACCTTTATTTTTCAGATTATCTCCAAGTATACTTATATAAATATTATCTGGTGTAGTCTTGATAATACGAGCATCGCCTTTTTTAATATACTCAGATTTATTTTTCATTTCTTTTTCCGCAATTTCTTCTACAGCTATAAAGCCATTGAAGCCTTTATTCCTTAAATCTTGTAGCATTTTATCTGCATTTTCTCTTACTAGATAATAGCCTAATTGGACTCTGTAAAGATTTTTATTATTAACTACTTCTGATTTGATAAAGCCTTTAAAGCCTTTTTGCTCTAAGTCTTTCAATAGCTTATCTGCATTATTTCTAATTGAGTATGCTCCAAGTTGGACTCTGTAAGCTTTATCCTTATCTTTGCTATCTTCCACAGTTCCAAAAGCTTGTGCAATGCACTTAGCATATGTTTCTATAGTTAATATACCGTTGTAGACATCAGTTTTAATAAATCCACCTTCTATAATTATGCTTGGTACATCTCCTGTGTAAATAAAAGTCCAGTAGTCTTTTTTAACCTTAACCCCTCTATTTCTTATACCTAAAGTGCTAGATATACTGTTTACAATATTCCTCGCATGTGGATAAGCTTTGCTATTTGTACTATGAACAAAGCACTCTACTCCTGTTGCCGTTTCTGGACCATCATTCTCATGTATATTAAGACATAAATCTGCTCCTAGTGCTTGTACCATTTCACCTATTTTCTCATGAGCTTCTTTCTGTGATTTAAAGTTCATATTTCTAGTATCTATTATAGTAACTTTATAACCTTGTGCTTCAAGATAATTCTTTAGTAGATGAACTGTATTATATACTTCTGTAGCTTCTTTAAGATTCTTAAAAGTCGCTCCTGGATCAAAGATTCCATTTACTTTATAATTATGTCCGTACCATAATACTATATGTTTGAGTTTCATTTAAAATCACTCCTTATCATTGCTAAAATTCTTCTTTCCACCATCTTTTAATTGTATTAAGCTATCTTTTAGCTTTTCAGGAATAGGCACTCCTAATAACGCTGCATTTTCTAATATAGATATTCCATCTTGTCCTATATAAAAGAAAATAACTAGATTTCTAAGCATTCCATTTGCTCCAATATTTTTGTCAATCATATTAGACACTGTTACTAAAGACCATATTGCTATTTTTTTTAATATACCTTTGAATGCTGTTTTAGAAGAAATGTTTTCATTTGCTTTTCCGCACATTATCCCTAAAATATAATCTATCAACATAAATATTATTAAAGTTCTTATCCCCATGTCTATGTCTCCTATTAAATATGTTATGAATACTCCTGCTGAACCTGTTATTGCAGCAATCGCGTTGCTAAATTTATCTTCTTTAAATAAACTAACAAAGTTCATTAAACACAATTTTATATTTTCCATTTATCTGTCCTCCTACATAATAAAAGACACTCACAATAGTAAGTGTCTTTAGTATTCTATTCCTTCTTGAATTAGCATTTTTTCAACTTCTTCTCTATACCTTAGTGGAACTCTTTCAAATGTAGTTCTTTTATTTTTGATTTTTGTTACATAGAATTTAACCATTATTCTACCTCACTTTCTGATGTAGCTACATATTCTTCAAGTGCATCTGACAATATATTGAGTTGTTCTTTTAACTCTGCTATTTCATTATCCTTTTTCTCTAATTCCTCTAATATCTTTTCATTTAAACTTGGTTCAAATTTTTCTTCGCTCCAAGATTGATTATCTAGCCACTTACGATATAACAATGTTGGATTATAGTCTGGTATTTGGATGTAGTTCTGTAACTCAACCTTATTACCTAGAGTAGTTACTCCAATACATATTTGATTTTCATTGACTATTGCATAATTGTATTCTTTTATCATTTTATCTTCCTCCTTATTATCTTAAATAAGCTACTGTTACTGAGCCACCATTACTACTAACCGTACCAACCTTAATTCTAGTGCTTGTTGCTTCTAATATTCCTGCCACATTAGCAAGAGGTGCCTCCTTAATAATAATATTACTACTCGATACTTTAACAGCTGATGAAGCACTATAACCTGAACCAGTATAAGCGTATAAATAGTCACTATCAACATCAACCCATCCATTAGATCCTGCTCTAAACGTTTCTAAAGTTATTTGTTTACCTTTGTATGTTCCTGTAGTTCCACCTATGCTTACTCCATCTCTAATATTTCCAGGAGAGATATTAGCAAAGTTAACTGAGACTTCACCAGCAATTCTGTATAAACCAGGAGAGATAACTACTTTAGCTCCATTTGTTGTTAATATTCTAGAAATTTTTGATAGTTCTAATATTGTTCCTGTCTCTTTTTTACCTTTTACATATGCAGTTTTAGGAGCTACAATATCACTAGCTAATGCTGTTGCATCGCCAGTTTTGTCAGTTTCAATTGTACTGACTAATTGTATTGCTTCTTTCAATGTTGTATTCTCACCATAATTTACTCCCATGGAACGGAGAATGGTGAGAAGTTCATCTTTCCTCTCAGTTCCAAATTGCTTTAAATTATCAAGTTCTCCCTTTATTACTTTTCCTTGATTAGCTGATAAAGGCTTATCTTTGTCTATAGAAATCAAATTATCAATTATTTCAATTTTAGGTATTACAATGTCCACATTGCCACTACTATCAACAGTGACATTATTTACACTCTTCATTGGTGTATATCCCAAAGCATCAGTTACATGTCTCTTTGTTAAATTTTCAATACTTCCTGTATCTCCTTTTAAATCAGTATAGAGATAACCTGTCATGCCCTCGACTCTTACACCTAATTCTGTTCCTCTCCATTGAAACTCTAGATTCTTACCATTAAAATATCCATTTTTTAGTTTATCTATTAAATCATCATATAGAGATACTCTCTTTAATTCACTTTCTTTACGAGCAGTTTCTGCAGTGTTTCTAGTATTTTCTTTACTAACTCTATCACTCTCTGCAGTTACTCTTCTACCTTCCTCTGCTATTCTTTTGTTTTCATTAGTATTTCTGTCTAGTTCCTTACCTTGTCTAATTATTTCATTATTCTTCCTTGTAGATTCATCTATTACAGTACCTGTTAGCTGTGATAGAAAATTCAGCATAACTTTTAAATCTAATTCATTATTCAATGTTCCATCTTCATTATACAGTATTACTTTATTAGCACCCTTTAACCCCTCGAGCGGTTCATACAAATCTTTATCTTTATCATAATATTGTGAGATAGGATTACCATCTTTATCAACAACTATTTTCTGTGTATTATATGCCATTTTTTACCACCTCCACTAACTTTTTTAACTCTACATTAATTTGATCTACTAAGTCTTGCGATTGTATTTCTTCACCGTCTTTATCAACCATATTTACTCGTAACATTCCACTATGACTTGTTACAGGTTCATATTGTTGAGTTTCTTTATTCCAGTACTGTGGAATAGGTTTACCATTCACATCAACAATTATATCTTTATCTCTATACATTACTATCACTTACTTTCTGATACTCTTTTATGAACTTTTCATTCGCCCTTATTTCTACTTCATTCTTAAAAACAACTGGAATATCTTCTAATGTTAATCCTTTATTTTCATCTATTAAATAAGCATAATATAAAACTGTATATGCTTGTATTAATTTTTCTTTTACTTTACTCATTCTAAAACCCCCTCTAATATGTCGAGAAATTCTATTGTGTTTTCTGCTTTTTTGATTTCTTCCATACTTAGTTTCATACTTTCAAGTATTCTTTCATCTTCTGTCAATATTCTTCCATATTTATTCTTTTCTTCTATTTCAATATCTGAATATCTTTTTAACTTGTTATTTTCTACAATATAATCACTTAAGTTACCAGGTATTTTTTCAACTATTATTTCATCTAGATTATTTCTAAATTCTTCATCAAAATGGATATAGTAGATATTCCTGTCCTGGTCTTTAGATATTGCACTATAAATTTCTTTAGTTTTCTTGTTGTATATTATCTTCATAACATCACCTAATATCCTATTATAATAAGGTCAAATTCAAGATTTAGATATACAACTCTTGATGAAACACTACTATCATCACCCCAGGTAGTTTTAAGATAAGCACTTATGTCAACATAAGGGTTTGTTGTATTTAAACTTATACTATCAATATTTAAAACTAAATTTATATATCTTAAATATCTCTGATACAAAGTTAATGGAGGAGTGCCAAATTGTTTTAATATTGGCAGTACCTCTACCCTTGTTCTCTCTCTAAATCTCGATGGTAAATTTACTCTAACTTTAATTGGATTATCATATTCAATATCTGTAGCAACATTTGTAAATACATAAATATCATTAAGATAAGCTCCTTCACCATGTTTATATTTACGATAAAAGCCATCTGCTCTAAGCTGACTATATTCATTACTTCCATAGTGATTTACTTTTACACCATCTTTGTTCATAGTTACTAAGCCACCATTGAAATTAAATAAGCCATTATCTAAATCTAACCAAGTTGAACCATTGCTACTCTCTAATACTCCAGTTTTAACATTATTTGCAGTTATTATATTAGCTGCAATTAACATAGCTACTATACTTCCATCTGCAGTTATTGCTGCACTGTAAGGACCAGCTACTCCATTTTCAGAATAGCCAAATCCACCTAATCCCCATTTCCACACTTTTTTAGCCTTGCTTAAATCTTTATTATCTGCTATATACATTGCTTCATCTGTCTTAATAGCATATCCACCAAGCATGTTTGCTATAAGTTCACTTGACCATAATTGTTGTTCTTCAAAGTGAGTTAGTGTATCTCCTAGCTGTTCTTCTACCTTTCTAACAATATTAGCCATCTGCCTATTGCCCTGGCCTTTATATCCTTTTGAAATCTCTGGAAGTCCTTTAGCTTCTAGCTTTGACTTACCTCGATACTTGTAAGTAGATTTAGTTACTAAAGTTTTATATGGTTTTCCATCTCTGTCGATTTGTGTGATTATATCTCCACTCTCCAAAGCTGGATTTCCTTGCCAATCTGACTCAAAAGGTGTGAACTCTGTATCTTTAACATTGTTGTATATATTTCTTAATACGGTTTCATATGAGTCCTGCAATAAAGGATTATCAGTTAAATCTATTGCATACTCATCAGTACCAGCCAAGTAGGTAGCTTCTTCTGTAGTTGCCATTATTCCTTTAATTTTGACAATATCGTCACTAGGCTTAAAATTAAATCTGTTAGAAGGATCTAATGTTAAATGTATATCCTTATACCATCTAAGTTCTAATGCTCCATTTCTGTCGAATTTAGCAAAGCAACCAGCTAATTCAGCTACATATCCTAGAACTTCTCTTAATGTCAACTCATCATCTGGTCGCTTTTGTACTCTATAATGCATATTTGGAAAACTAACAGTTCCAACCTTTACATCTCCTACATTACAAATATTTGTAAATATCTGATACAAAGTAGCTGGATAACTTAATTTAGATAAACTATAAGGTATATCAAGTTTAAGCATATTATCAACAGCTTTTATTTGTATTGAATTTCTTTGTATATTCACATCATCAATATTAAATACTCCAAGAGGAACATATTCCCATTTATCCTCAAACCCTTTCATAATGCTAGGTTGTGTAGGCATTAAGAAGTGTGAGCCTTTTGACTCCTCAACTAGCAATCCAAAATTACTTCTTATTATAGAGTCTATAAATTTAATATCCTTATAGTTTTCATTATTATGGATGGTGAATGATATATCTGATGCTACTGTAGATCCTATCGTAAATTCTTCACCACTTTGGCTTGACTCGGTGTATTGGAAAGTGTTGTCTACCAACTCATTACCTGTTAAGTACAGTATCCCTTGAGAGTGTTGTATATCAACTTTTAGGTCAACTGTTCTTTCTGTTAATTTAATTCTATCTTCAAAGTCTTTTGAAACTGGATACATCTATTCACCTCCTAATATTCTATTAAGTTAAAACTTAAACTCCATAATATTTGATTTGGATCGTCACTATATTTAATCATTTCTGAATTTCTATCCCCAGCATACATTTGTTTTTTTATCTTACCTACAGAAGCTATAAAAGTTACATTTAACTTTGCTTTTTCAATAGCGCTTTCAATCAAATGCAACTCTGAACTGGTTATAGATTTCCAGCTTAATTCTAATCTGTATATTCCTTGTCTTTTTCTATCTCTTTGTAATACTCCCAATTCATTTCTATCTGAATCAGCAGAATCTAGGTCAAATTGTGGGGTTTTATAAGTAGATGGAGAGGGTAAATCAACTCCATCTATGGTTACCATAGCCATTGCTTTCCTCTCCTTTCTACACTTGTATTACCGGTTTTCCATTCTTCCTGCTTTCTCTGTTTATACTTTTTATAACCTTATCTGTGATAGTGTCCTCACCTATCTTTATTGTCAAGTGCAAATCTCCACCGCCGCCACCGTTTTCAGATATTTTACTAGCTAAATCGTTAATCCATCCAGTATTATTTTCAAGCGGCATCACAACTTCTTTACCAGCTTCACCAACCATAGCGATAGTTGGACTGTCTATAACTCCACCTTTAGCCAGTCTTGGAATTTCTGAGATATTAAATCCTTTTCCTCCAACTCCAGGAACCCAGTCAGGAATTTTTATTTTATTCATTCCTCTTAAGAATGTATTTATACCATCTATAATAAAGTTAATTGGGGCTGTAAATAAGGCTTTTAAACCGTTAAAAATTGTTCCAAATACATTTACTACACCTTCCCAAGCTCTCCTCCAATTACCAGTAAATACTCCAGTTATAAAACTAACTAATCCATCAAAAATAGTCTTAATTCCTCCAACTAAAGTATCTATATCCGTCTTAAAACTTCCAAAGAATGTTTTGATACCATTCCAAGCAGTTTCCCAGCCTTTCTTGAAAGTATCTTTTACAAATGTTAAAAACTTATTATAAACTTCTTTAATTAAGTCTACTGATTTGCCTAGTGCAGTTCCTGTTGATGAAAAGAACGATTTAATACCGTTCCATGCAGTTTCCCAACCAGCTTTGAATATTCCAGCAATAAAATCAATAATTCCTTTAAAAATTCCTTTTATCGCCTTAACTATTCCATCAATTATCCCTTTAAACCCATCAAATATTTTACTGACTCCTTCCCAAGCCTTATCCCAATCACCTGTAAAAGCGCCTGTCATAAAGTCAATAATTCCATTTAATATCTTTAACAGATTTTTGATTATTTCTCCTATTAATTGAACTGTATTACCTACTATATCCATAATTGCACTAAATACAGTAGCAAATGCAGGTCCAAATATTTCAACTAATTTATCAACAATTGGTTTAAGTGAGTTTTCCCAAACTAAGCCTAACAACTCTGCAACTCTACCAACAAAGCCTAGTAATTCTTTCACTACATCCTTGAAAGTTTCATTCCATAATTTACTTAGCCAACTTAGCATTTTATCCCAAATAGGTTTTACAGTTTCTTCCCATAGTGTCAGTAACCAATCTCCAATAGATTGTACTACATCTACAAAGGTATCAACTATTCCTTTTCCCCATTCGTTCCACCATTCCATTACCATGTCTATAGAGTCTTTCCACACTTGGTTGATTAAATCCCACAGTCCTAAAACCATTGAATGAATATCATCTATAACTCCCTTTATTCTTTCTTTATTGTCATTTATAAAGTCATAAATTCCAGCAGTTATTGTTTCGTATATTTCTGATAATATTGTTCCAATTCCCATGATTGTATTTGCCATATTCGTGAATGTATCTTCTACGGCTTTTGCAATTTGAGGTTTGTATTTATTTATTACTTCTAACCATGCTTGATACACTATCTCCCAAGCGCCTTTTAGGTTTTTAAGTCCATTTGTGATATTGCTTGATATTTCTAACAACCATTTTTGGATTGGGCCTTTCATATTTTCTGTAAAGTTAGCAAATCCCTCAATAATCGGTTCATAGTAGTTGCCTGCTATAGCTATTCCATATTTAAAGTGCGTTCCTATCAATTCTCCAGAAGCTTTTGCAATCGGTTGTAGTGCTATTAGAGCAGTCTGTGCTATTTCCCCAAGATTACTGAATGCTTTCTTGAAATTCTCTCCTATGCTGTTAAAATCTACTAACTTAGCACCTTCTTTAATGCCTTCAAATATATCTTTAAGACCCCAGTTGTTATAGAAATCTGTCAAAACGCCCATAAGTCTTTTTAAATCTTCTTCAATCTTGCTTAATCCTAAATCAACTTCGCCTTCTGCAGCAGAGCCAAAATCAACCCCACCACCTCCAAGTGGATCAGCGCCTCCTATTCCGCTTCCACCGCTACCACCACTTGGTGATTTTTCTTTTGTTGTATTATCAGCTAATTTGTTAAGTTCATCAAACCCAGCTAATCCATTTTTGGCTTTTTTAGATGCTTCTTCTGCATTCTTTCCAGCCTTTTTAGCAGATTTACCAGCCTTGTCAAGTCCTTTAGATGCATTACTTCCAGCGCCACCAACTCCACCAATACTTTCGCCTACATCACCATAAGCATCTACAACAGCCCCAGTCCCACCTTTAGAAGCCTTTCCAAATATTAATTCAGTAAAGGCTTTAAAGTATGCGGCTGCCTTAGCTATTACAGCTATAACCTTATTAAAAGCAGAAACTATTGGGAGTAATATATTAATGAAACCCTCTCCAATACTAGCTTTTACCATTTCCCATTGTTGCCCTAATATTTTTAATTGGTTTGCCCAAGTATGTGCATTTCTTGCAAAGTCATTGTGAGAGTCAGAAGTTACACTCATTAAATAGTTATATCTAAGCATTACTTGTTCTGCTTGACTCATATCTTTATAAGCTGTCTTTATTCCATTTGCTAATGCAAAAGCTTCCAAGTTGGCAATGTTCATATTGACACCTAATTCTTTCAAAGGCATTGTCATACCAGACATACCAGACATTATCTTTCTGAAAGCTTCTTCATTTTCTAAGTTATAGAATGATGCCATATCAGCAGATAATTTAGTTAAATCTATAGACATATCTCTTACTGCAGTTCCAGTAATTCCACTTGATTTAAGCATTGCACCCATTGTAGAAGTGAATTTCTTAGCTGATAATACTGATAATCCAAATTGTTCAATAGCGGTGTCTGCAAACTCATTAATATCCTTTGCCATCTTCCCAAAAGTTACATCCACAACATTCTGTACTTCTGTCAAGTCAGATGCAACATTTATTGAATCTTTTACAAAGTTTTTAATAGCATTTAACCCAACTATCCCAAGTCCAAATTTAATAATTTTACCAATTCCACCCATGCTTTTAGTTATAGAACTTTGAAATTCGGATATTTGAGATTGAGTTTTCCTTACTTCTTTTTGAATATCTGAAAAATCAGCACCACCACGAATAATAAAGTTTGATTTAGCCAATATGTTTCACCTCCCCACCAAATAGCTTATTAAGTGCCTTAACTTGATTAGCCATCATTTCATCTGTCATTACTTTTTTAGTCTTTTCTTCTCCTAATGCTTTTCTAAAATCTTCTTCTGTGATTTTCTTTGCCCAAACCCATCTGGAAGTTAGAAATGCATTAGTTACACTATTTTGTCTTTCAATTTTTAATCTTTTATTATGTGCGATTAAATAAATATTTAATTCTGCCAAAGTCATTTCCCAAAAATCCATAACAGGAATACCGACAAAGGCAGCAAGTTCCATAGCTTTTGCAATTGAAAACACTTCATCTTCAACTACTTCACTACTTCCCTTACTGCCTTCTAATCGTTTTTTGACTCACTTTTTACCTCATCAGATTTATCTGAAAATGATTGAGTTAGTGCTTTTAAAGCAACACTTGCTAAATCTTGCACATTTAAATACTTATCTGCTAGATCCCAAACTTTATCAATTGTTAAATCTTTATCCTCGTGTTTTAAACCTGCATACAATATGCCAATTGATGTTTCTACATCTAATTTGTTCATTATTTTTTTTGATTCTAATGCAGTATTTTCTTCTTCTATTATTGCTATCTGCTTCTCTATTTCTTTCATTTTTTTATCTCTGACAGTACCTTTTAGTTTTTCTGCCTTTTTAACTTCTTTTTCTATTTCTAACAACCTCTTATCATCTATAAAAGTATCATTAGATGATAAAAAACTTATAATTGACTCTCCTAGATATTTTTCTACCATTGACACTGCCCTCATTCCATATCTAAGAGTTCTTTCCTTATCTAGTTGTATTGTCATTCCATATTCCATATTGATTTCCTCCTTTTTTTTACAAATAAAAAAGGAACTATACACTTATGATTTATGTAATAGTTCCTCTAATTCTAATTTTATTTTTTTTAAGGTGTAGTTGTGCTTACTATCAATTCTGGCTTTCCAGATACTTTAACAGTTGATCCAAAACTAATTAAATCTTCTAATGCGGCACCGGTAGCAAAACCAACTACTATCCCTTTAAACTTCCAAGATAACCCTATTGAATCTGGAAAATTTATTGTAAAATCTTCTTCCTTCCCGCTATCAAACAATTCGTACATTTCACTTTGCCCTGGTTCTTCGCTTTTAGAATATAAATAACCCTCTAAAGGCACTTCGCCACCATCTTTAAATCCAGCCACAAATGTTCTAAATCCGCCTTCTGAATCTAATGTTGTAGAGTCTATTGTTTCTGCAGACAACTCTAATCCGCCGATTGAAGTCAATCCTCCGACTTCTTGTTCCCCTGCTTTAAATTTTGTCCCCAGCGCTCTATGTGCTTTTTTATTTTTTTCTCCAGCCATTCTTATTCCTCCTCATTGTAATAAACTGTGAAGTCTATAATTCCTCTGTGTAATTTCAAGTTAAATTCATAGACTTCCTCAATTTTATTCATTTCTACATCTTCAATATTTATTTCGTTTTTACTTTTTCCAATTAAACTTTTGATTAATTTCTCTGTTTTCTTTCTTATTTTTGCCATTTCTGAATATCTTTTAGCCATTATACTAAACATAAAAGTTGAATGCTTGCTGTTAGTAAATCCCTCTAAAGTCTTAATATCTTTATCTCCAATTTTTGCATAAACCAAGTAAGGCTTTTCGCTAGTTTCTGGAGCATTTAAAGGGTAAATCTCATCATTCAATTCTTTAATATTTTCTGATAACATTTCTCTTAAAAATAACTCCACTATAACCACCCAGCCTTTCTTAATTCGTTGTCAATTTTCTCTTGCATAGTCTTTATTACATCCTTTTCAAAACTACCTACACTTGACCTAAAAGTATCGCTAACAAAAGCCAACCCAGGAATGTATTTGCCATCTTTTGCAAAAAAACCATATTCTTGTGAAACTGGATAATATCCAGTAATTTTGCCATCAGCATTTGGTTTTTGGAATATGTGGTTCATTGCTGGGTCAAAGACTATTCTATAAACTTTCTTCCCTCTTTTAACTGCCTTCTCACCTTTTAAAATTATTCCTTTTTCCAAATCTCCAGTTAAGTATGGAGTTTTTGCTCTCGCAGATTTTAAAATTGGATTCATAGATTTTTTTACTGCACTTGTAACATGCTTTTGTGGTACATCTCCAAGTTGTTCAAAACCTTTAAATAACTTATCCATACCTTCTATTTTAAAATTAACTTTAGCCATTTATTTCACCAACTTACAATAACATAACAATTCTGTGTTTCTTCCTCTAACATTCACAGATGATAATATTTCATAAATCTTACCTTCATGCTCTATTCTCATATCGTTAGTTACACCATCAATCCATCTAGCATTAAATTTCACTTCAACTTTACTATCAGTAGTTAGAGCTGTAAAAAATTCATTACCTAATAGTTCATCTTTCCTTGCCCATACTCCTTCTATAACTGGAATCCAGCCATCTATAAGTTCCCCATATTCATCTTTAACTCTAGATTTTTTTAAAAAATTAATTTTATGGTTCATTGTCTACACCTGCACTTATATACTCTTGAGATAATGTTAAATGTTGCTTTAAATTGTCATAAGATCTTTGAAACCTATCAGCCTTGGAATCATCTTCATATCCAAAATTAGCCTTGCAATAAACTATTATTGCTCTACGAATAAGTGGGTCATTTTCTTTACACTTATCTTTATGAACTCCTGATAAAATTAAATCTGCTTTACATGACTCAACTAAATCTAGTATCTCATCATCTGTATGATTACCGCTTGTTCTTAACTCATCCCTTAATCTTTCTATATCCACATCAATCACCTAATTTCTATATAAGAAAAGAGAGTAGTTATTTAACCTACTCTCTTACTTTGTTGGAGCCTTTGCTGGTTCAGTTGCTGTGCCTTTCTTAATTCTTAAAAATCCATTGTGTGAAGTTACATTTCCACCAGTGAATACTGAACCTTTGTGTGCTATCATACCTTGCTTGAATTTAAAATCTGTTGATTTCATAATTTCAAGTGGTGAGAATGTAGCTAATGTATAATTTGACAATGGACCATAAGCCATACAGTATTGTCCTACTGCTCCATTTGATATTGAAGAACATACACTATTTATAATATATGGAACTCCGTCAATTGTACCTGTATTTCCCTTAGCCTTAACTTCATAAACTTTTCTGCCATCTGGATGTTTTAATAATGCGAATGCTTTTACATCTGCTTTATTTAAGATTAATACTGCCACATCTTCTACATCTTCATCTCCACCATAAGAGAATATGATTTCATCTAAGGTATCAGAAGTTATTTTTGATATTTCCATATCAGTAGTTGGGTCTATTGCAGTAGCTTTAGCAGAGAATATACCAGTTATATTATCTTCTTCACCATTTCCAACTAAAACTTGTCTAGTAATTTTCTTTCTAGTAGCTTCTGAAACTCCATTTTCTATTCTTCCAGCATAAGGTGCAGCAGGAAGTTTTTCCACTTCTTCTGATGTTTCTGAGTAAGCTGTAATCTTAGTTTTAGTTATAGTCGCATAACCAAAATTTG
>RRZT012090210.1_pt1 | contig 25705 bp, 21 predicted proteins | sample 2165551 | NCBI WGS metagenome assembly RRZT01 (sample SAMN10456910, study PRJNA506462) | wastewater metagenome | biome: wastewater; feature: sludge; material: wastewater sludge; isolation source: wastewater sludge with Escherichia coli K12::gfp cells carrying plasmid... | place: USA: Moscow, Idaho... | reverse complement strand
TGACAACGCGCAAGCCAGCCACCAGTAAGCACAGCCACACAGCCAGCCATGCGCCACCAGCACCTGTATAGCCGCCAAGCACCCTGTAATAGCTTGCAAGGCGGCAACACAAGCAGTACCCCCAAGCCCCCGCCAGCCTGTGTGCCCGCCGCCGTGGTAGTGCAGCAAGGCAACATCTGCTTGAACCCACCCCGCCCCGCCAGCACCCATACCAACACCAGCGCAAACTGCCGCGCGCACTACCAATGGCTAGCACTGCAACCCCAAGCACCCCACACACTGCACCAGCAGCAAGTGCGCCAAGCGGCACAAGACTGGCTGCAAAGCTATTGGCTCAAACATGGGCGCAAATATGCGCAAAAGCCAAATCTTGTATGGTCATACTGCGGCCCATACGCATTGCTGGCGGCTGCATTTTGCAATATTGGCGTAGATGCCACCGCGCCCGATATGCTTGATGCAGAGGGCTGGGCAGCAGTGCTGCAACTCTACGGCGCAGACCTGCTTACACAGCGCAACATTGCCGCCAACACACAAGCAAACCCCACCGCCGCCCACCCCTTGCACAATTGCGCCCGCCGCTGGACGCAGATAGAAGCCGCCGACAAATGCCTGCGCACAGGCTTGCAAGAATAGTCGCCAGCCGTAGCCTTGGCACGCGCAGTTTGCCAACTGGCAGACATACCAGCGCCCGATGGCATTTGCGCTAGCTTGGCATGGTGCGAGCAAGCGCAGCACCGCGCATAAGCCACGGGCATTGCATACAGGGGCAGACGCAGCGCGGCAATGGCAGGTTTCTGGCTCGGCGCGAGGATGGCGGGTGATTGCGTTTTTATACCTAACTGGGCGAAATCAGCATTGCCCCAGCTCCAGCCAAGTCAAGTCAAAACCCCGACAACCATATCCCATGCGCCTTCCAAGCCATTTATGCCCTGCAACCCGCATAAACACTGGTTGAAGGTATTTTTAAATAATTCGCTACTCCTTCTGCGACTTCTGCCTAGCTTTTGCGCTCTCTGCGCCCTTTTCCCGTATCCATCCGCCAAAGCCAAAACAAACTAAAAACCAAACAACCAGCCCCCATGCGCCTTCTAAGCCATTTATGCCCTGCAACCCGCATAAACACAGCTTACCTGCCTTTTCAAACAATTTGCTATTTCTTCTGCATCCTTTGTGCTCGGTATGCGCACCCTTAGCCGCAACACCACCTAAAATCACCCGCATGGCCTCATCAAAATCACACTACACCTGCAACGCCTGCGGTGCAACCAGCCCGCGCTGGCTCGGCAAATGCCCATCTTGCAACGCGTGGAACAGTCTGGAAGAAACCGCTGCTGCCAGCACAAGCGGCGGCAAAAATCGCCTCAGTAGCAGCCCTCAGGCGCTGGCGGGTGCCGCTGATGTGGCTACTTTAGCCAACATCAAGGCCGAAGACATCGCCCGCACCCCCACCAGCATTCAGGAGCTTGACCGCGTGCTCGGCGGCGGCGTGGTAGAAGGTGGCGTGGTGCTCATTGGTGGCGACCCTGGCATTGGCAAATCTACCCTGCTGCTGCAAGCCCTTGATGCGCTGCAACTGCAAGGGCTGCACACCCTGTACGTAACGGGCGAAGAAAGTGCCAGCCAAGTGGCGCTGCGCTCACGCAGACTGGGGCTGGAAGGCTCGCAAGTGCGCGTGCTGGCAGAGATACAGCTTGAAAAAATCTTGTCTACCTTGCAAGCCGAGCAGCCGCAAGTAGCCGTAATCGACTCGATTCAAACCGTTTACAGCGACGCGCTCACCAGCGCCCCTGGCAGCGTGGCACAGGTGCGTGAGTGCGCCGCCCACTTAACGCGTTTTGCCAAAGCCAGCGGCACCGCAGTAGTGCTGGTAGGCCACGTTACCAAAGACGGCCAACTGGCAGGCCCCCGTGTGCTGGAGCACATTGTCGATACCGTGCTCTACTTTGAGGGCGACACCCACAGCGCCTACCGCCTGATACGCGCCTTTAAAAACCGCTTTGGCGCAGTCAATGAAATTGGCGTATTTGCCATGACTGAAAAAGGCTTGAAAGGCGTAAGCAACCCCAGCGCCATCTTTCTAAGCACGCATAGCGACCCCGTGCCAGGAAGTTGCGTGCTGGTCACACTCGAAGGCAGCCGCCCGCTGCTGGTTGAAATACAAGCCTTGGTCGATAGCGGTGGCAGCAGCCCGCGCCGCTTGAGCGTGGGGCTCGAGCGCGACCGCCTAGCCATGCTGCTAGCCGTGCTGCACCGCCACGGCGGCGTAGCTACGGGCGACCAAGACGTGTTTGTCAATGCCGTGGGTGGCGTGCGCATCAGCGAGCCAGCCGCAGACTTGGCCGTGCTGCTGGCCATTACCAGCAGCCTGCGCGGCAAAGCCCTGCCCAAGGGCTTTTTTGCTTATGGCGAAGTGGGCTTGGCAGGCGAAATACGCCCCGCACCACGCGGGCAAGAGCGCCTGAAAGAAGCTGCCAAACTGGGTTTCAGCACGGCCATAGTGCCCAAAGCGAATGCACCTAAAAAGGCAGGGAAAGAGTTTGAAGGCCTCACCATCCACGCCGTAGAGCGTGTGGAAGAGGCGATGGAGCTGGTGCGGCGGCTGGAGTGAACCAAGCGCCACGGTATTGAGGAGCAGCAGCGAGCAAACTAGCAGAAATAGGCACAAGAGCAGCTTGCTGATAAAAAATTGCCTGAACTTAAAAGCACAGACAAAGCAACGCACCCTGTCTTGCATGCATCGCCAAACAGGGTGCGTATCAAGCTGGCGTGTAAAAAAAGCGCCTTGCTTGAGGCGCTTTAAGGGTTTATTTCATTTTCTGTGGGTAAGGAGCAGGTGGAAACTCTGGCTCGCATATGCCATTGTTGCAGATGAGACCATCGACAGAGGGTGCATTTTTGTTGTCTGCCAATTTTTTGCTTGCTGCTTGCGGGGCTGGTTTTTTGTTTGCTATTGGCGAATTTTGAACAGGCGCTTTTTCTGCTGCACCTGATGCGGCAGGCTTTGCCACGGCGGCTTTGCCCGAGGCGGGAGTTACTACGATGGCGCCTTTGCCGCTGGCGTCGCACGGTGTTTGTTGGTAGCTGTTGCCACATTTGTAGAGGGTTTGTGCAAATGCGCTGGGAAGCAGGCAAATCAAGGCTGTGGCGGCGAGGTGTTTTTTCATGGCAAGAATACTCCTTTGAAGGTAAGCAGTTTACAGCTTGATTATGCATGAAGCACCCCTGCTGGCAGCATAAAGCAGCAGTGTGTGGCAAAAGCACGAAAAAGCTGTTTTTGGCAAAGCCATATCCATTTGGCAGGCGCAGTTTGGGTAACAAATGTGCTTGTAAAGAGGTGCGCGGGTGGTTTTACAGGGCGGTTTTTGCGCTGATTTTGCGCGCTGGTTTGGCATGACGATTTCGTATGTTGATTTCGCACGCAAAGTTCGCATGCCAGTTTCGCGCTTTATTCGTCTTCGTTGTTGGCATCGGCGGCAGCCATGCCATCGTTTAGCGCCAACTCCAATTCCAGCAGTTGCTGTGCTTGCTCCTCGGGCAATGCTTCTGCGCCGCGCAGGGCGCGTTGCATGGCACGGGTGCGGGTGTCGGCGTGTTCCAGTGTGTTGAGTACGGTTTGGGTTTGTTTGCGGGCTTTGGCGAGCGTATTGCCAAATTTGCCAAACTCGGTTTTGACTGCGCCCAGCACTTGCCAGACTTCGCTGCTGCGCTTTTCCAGTGCCAGCGTTTTAAAGCCCATTTGCATGGCGTTGAGCATAACGAGCAAGGTGGTGGGGCCAGCGAGCGTGATGCGGTGGTCGCGTTGCAGGCTTTCCATCAACCCTGGGCGGCGCAGGACTTCGGCGTAGAGCCCTTCAGTGGGCAGAAACATAATAGCAAAGTCGGTGGTGTGCGGTGGGGCAATGTAGCGTTCGGCTATTGCTTTGGCTTCAAGGCGGATGCGGGCTTCAAGCTGGCGGGCGGCTTGCTCGGCGGCTTCGGGGTTGGCGCGTTGCTGGGCTTCGAGCAGGCGCTCGTAGTCTTCGTTGGGGAATTTGGCATCAATCGGCAGCCATAGCGGTGTGCCGTCTTCGCTTTTGCCAGGCAGGCGCAGGGCAAAATCTACGGCGTGGCGGCTGCCTGGGTGTACCTGCACTTGCGTGCCGTACTGGTCGGGGGCAAATACCTGCTCAAGCAGTGCGCCGAGTTGGGCTTCGCCAAACATGCCGCGCACTTTCACGTTGGTGAGCAGGTGTTTTAAGTCGCCCACGCCTTGCGCCAAGGTTTGCATTTCGCCCAGCCCTTTGTGCACCATTTCGAGCCGTTCGGCAACTTGCTTGAAGCTCTCGGTGAGGCGCGTTTGCAGGGTGGATTGGAGTTTTTCATCAACAGTCTGGCGCATTTCTTCGAGCTTGGCGGTGTTGCTTTGTTGCAGTTGTGCCATTTGCTCTTGCATGGCGGTGCGGATTTCGCCCAAGCGGCGGGCGTTGGCTTCGCTTAGGGCTACGAGCTGCGCACTTAAAGTATCCGAGAGTTGTTTTTGCAGGCTGCTTAAGCCGCCTTGCACGGCTTGCTGTGTGCCTTGCAGTTGCTGACTTTGGTTTCGGGCAGATTCGGCGGCGTGTTGGACTAGTGCGCTCTGGAAAGTATTCAAGGACTGAGTTTGCTCAAGCCGCGCACTGCGGCTGGTTTCGAGCAGTTCACGCCGCAGCTCGCGCTCAAGGCGCTCGTTGCTGTGGTGGATGGTGTCAAGCACTTCTTGCTGCAAGGTTTGCTGTGTTTGTTCTTGTAGTGTTTCATCGGGTTTGCGTAGCCATAAAGCAATGACAAGCAACAGATTGAGGGCGAGCAGTATCAGGATGAGGAGGGATGGCAGGCTGATATTAAACATGGTACTAATGTAATGCTGGGAATGGAGGCTTTGTGGCAATTGAGATTATGCGGGCAGTGCTGCGCTGCCAGAAATCGGCTTGGGTGGCGCGGCGGCTTTATGGCTGGCGCAGCAGTTGCAGGCGTGCGTCGTTGCCGATTTGGGTGACTTGTTGCAGTTGCCAGTGTGTGGCTTGTTGCAGGTTTTGCAGGGCGGGCAAGGCGGCTAGGGGCTGGCCTGCGCCAAGTAGCACGGGGGCGATGTAGGCCAGTATTTCATTAACTAGCCCTTGTTGCAGCAAGGCAGCGTTGAGCTTGCCGCCTGCTTCCACGTGCAACTCGTTGATTTCGCGCTGTGCCAGGTTTTGCAGCAGGTGGGCCAAGCTGAGATGGTCGCTGGCTGATGCGGGCAGGGTGATGATGGTTGCGCCTGCGGCTTGCAGGGCGGTGGCGCGCTGCATGTGCGCGGCGGCTTCGGTGGTGTGGGCGTGGGTGGGGCTGGCTTGTGCAGGGCTGGCTACGGTGTAAATCAGCACTTGGCGCTGCGGCACGCTAAAGAGGCGGGCGCTGGGCGGGGTGCGTAGCTGGCTGTCGACAATGGCGAGCAGGGGTTGGGGTAGTTGCTGTTGCGCGAAATGGGGCAGGCGCACGTTGAGCAGGGGGTCGTCGTGCAGCACGGTGCCGCTGCCTGTGAGTATGGCGCAGGCGCGCGCGCGCCAATGCTGCACGTCAGCGCGGGCGGCGCTGCCTGTTATCCATTGGCTTTGGCCGTTGTGCAGGGCGCTGGTGCCGTCTAGCGAGGAGGCGGTTTTTAAGCGCACCCACGGTGTGCCGTGTTGCATGCGCTGGAAAAAGCCGATGTTGAGCTGGCGGGCAGCGTGGGCGGTGGTAGCGTCGGCTGTTTCTGTGGCTATTTCTACGGCAATGCCTGCGGCGCGTAGCCGTGCTATGCCTTGGCCTGCTACGAGGGGGTTGGGGTCGATTTGGGCAATGATGACGCGCGCCACGCGGGCGGCTATGAGTGCGTCGCAGCAGGGCGGGGTGCGGCCGTGGTGGGAGCAGGGTTCTAGTGTGACGTAAACCGTGCTGGCTGCTACGTCTGCACCGCGCGCGGCGGCATCGCGCAGTGCCATGATTTCGGCGTGCGCTTGCCCGCGGGCTTGGGTTTGGCCGCGCCCAATGACTGCGCCTTGGGCAGAGACGATGACGCAGCCTACGCGCGGGTTGGGGCGGCAGTAGGCTGTGGCTTGTTGTGCGAGTTGCAGTGCTTGGTCGAGCTGGTTCATGGCGTGCGCTGCAATGGTTTTGTCTTGTGCTTTTGCCTTGCTTTGTGGGCAGTGGCGCGGTGCAGCGTTAGTTGTGCGGGCGGCTTGTTTCGGCAGCTTGCACGGTATTGACGAGCAGCATGGCAATGGTCATGGGGCCTACGCCGCCTGGCACGGGGGTGATGTGGCTGGCGACTTGTCTGACGTTGTCGTAGTCCACATCGCCGCACAGTTTGCCTGCTTCGTTGTGGTTCATGCCTACGTCGATAACGACTGCGCCAGGTTTTACCATGTCGGCGGTGAGGACGTTGGGTTTGCCTACGGCTGCGACGATGATGTCGGCTTGCAGGGTGTGCTCTTTGAGGTTGGCTGTGCGGCTGTGGCAGATGGTGACGGTGGCATCGCTTGCCAGCAGCATCATGGCCATGGGTTTGCCTACGATGTTGCTGCGGCCGATGACTACGGCGTGTTTGCCGCGTACGTTGTAATTGATGCTTTCGAGCATTTTCATGCAACCGTAGGGGGTGCAGGGCCAAAAGCCTGGCAAGCCTGTCATGAGTGCGCCTGCGCTGGCAACGTGAAAGCCGTCTACGTCTTTGGCGGGGCTGATGGCTTCGATGACTTTTTGTGCATCAATGTGGGCGGGCAAGGGCAACTGCACCAGTATGCCGTGGATGCTGGTATCGGCATTGAGTGCGGCTACGCGCGCGAGCAAGTCGGCTTCGCTCATGCTGGCTTCGTATTTTTCAAGCGTGGAGTGCATGCCGCATTCTTGGCAGGCTTTGACTTTGTTGCGAACATAGACGGCGCTGGCGGGGTCTTCGCCTACCAAGATGACGGCTAGCCCCGGGGTGATGCCTTGGGCTTTGAGGGCGTTGGTGCGCTGGGTTACTGCGGCTCGGGTTTGTTGGGCAAGTGCTTTGCCGTCGATGTTTTGTGCGGTCATGATGGTTGGGTAAGGGGGATTGTGGATGGTGGCGGCAATGGCATTGTTGGCAGCGTTGGCGGTGCGCAAGGCCGAGGGTGTTGGCTGCTGCGCATGTGCCGCTTGGTGCTGTATTGTAAAACCCCGCTGTGTTTCAGGTGCGGCTGGGGTTGTTGCCCAGCACGACTTTGAGCAAGTCGGCAACGGTGTTGGCGCTGAATTTTTCCATGATGTTGGCGCGGTGGGCTTCAACGGTTTTGATGCTGATGTTTAAGTCATCGGCAATTTGTTTGTTGAGGCGGCCTGCAACGATGCGCTCAAGGACTTGGCTTTCGCGGCTGGTGAGTTTGGAGAGGAGGTTTTCTCGGGTGCTGGCTTGTTTGTAGTTGGCAAAAGCGGCGGTGGCGCGGTCTTGCATTTTTTCAACGAGTGGCACCAGGTCGCTTTCCTGGAAGGGTTTTTGGATGAAGTCGAATGCGCCTTTTTTCATGGTCTCTACGGCCATGGCTACGTCGCCGTGGCCTGTGATGAAGACGATGGGCAGGGGGGATTTGCGTTCGATGAGGCGGTCTTGCAGCTCCAGGCCAGTCATGCCGCCCATGCGGATATCAACAAACAGGCAGGCAACTTCGCTGGGGTCGAAGTGTTTGAGAAAGCTCTCGGCCGAGTCAAAGGTGCGCACGTGCCAGCCTTTGCCTTCAAGCAGCCATTGCAGGGAGTCGCGCACGGCTTCATCGTCATCAACAACGTAGATGGTGCATTTATCGTTTATCAGGCTCATGGTGATTTTTTTTGGTGAGAAAAGAAACGGGTGAGGCGGTGTTGCCGCTTCAGGCGGCGTGTACGGGTAGCCAAAAGCTAAAGCAGCAGCCGCAAATGTCTGTGCCGTCTTCATTGTAGAGGTTCTCTGCGCGTAGCCGCCCGTGGTGTGATTCAACGATGCTGCGGCACAGGTTAAGCCCTATGCCTAGCCCTTCGGTTTTGGTGCTGAAGAAGGCTTCAAACAAGTGGCTTAGGGCGGCTTCGCTCAAGCCCGCGCCGCGGTCGCAGAGGATGAATTCAATGGTCTGGCTGCTGGCTTGCTGGCCGCGCTTGACTTGCAGGTGTACTTCGCGCCGTTCGGGGGGCATGTGGGCGTTGTCTATGGCTTCGGCTGCGTTTTTCATGAGATTGACCAGTACTTGCTCAATCAGGATGCGGTCAGCCTGTATCAGGGGCAGAGGGGTTTCGATTTGGTGGCTGAGGCGAACGTTGCGGCGGCGCATTTCGATGTCGGCAAGTTCGATTGCGTCAGCTACCATGACATTGACATCAGACAAGCTGTAGGTGGGGGCGCTGCGTTTTACAAAGTCGCGTATGCGCTGGATGATTTGGCCTGCACGGTGCGCTTGGCGGGCGGTTTTTTCAAGTATTTCGAGCAGGTCGTGGGGCTGCATGCTGCCGTTGGCGATGCGGTCGCGCATGCCGCTGCAGTAGTTGTGGATGGCGGTAAGGGGCTGGTTGAGTTCGTGCGCTACGCTGGAGGCCATTTCGCCCATGGTGACAAGTCTGCTGGCGGCTTGGGCGCGTTGCTCGTGGCGGGTGCTTATTTCTTGGGCATGGCGGCGCGCGCTGATGTCGGTAGCCATGACCATTTGCGCCAGGCGGCCGTCGGTCCATTCAAGGTAGCGGGCGCGTACCTCTACCCAGCGTGGGGGCTGGTTGTCTGTTTGGGGGAGCAAAATTTCGGCATTGCTGCTGTATTTGTTGCCGCTGGCGGGGGCGGTTTGTGTTGTGTTTTGCTCTGTTTCTTCTTGGGGAACGCTGCCAGCGCGCGCCACCATTTGCACGTGGGCGTGGGCGTTGTCTTCGCCAAACCAGAGGCGGTAGTTGCGGTTGGCAAAGAGGAGTTCTTGTGCGCCCAGGGGGGCTACGGATACAGCGGTGTCAATGGCGTCGAGCACGCGCACGAAGCGTTCGTGCGAGGCGCGCAGTTGGCGTTGGATGCGGTTGGGCTCGGTGATGTCGGTCATGGATGACATCCAGCCGCTGTGCTGCCCGTCAGCGCCTATGAGTGGCGAGATGTACATGCGTGCATCAAACATGCTGCCGTCTTTGCACAGGACGCGCAGCTCATGGCCGCCTCGCGAGATTTGTTGCCCCAGTGTGCGCGCGAGTGCTTGTGTGTTGCGCTCGTAGTCGTCTTTGTGCCAAAAGCTAAAGGGCGGTGTTTGGCCTACTAGCTCGTCTTCGCTCCAGCCCGTCATGCTGCAAAAGGCAGCGTTTACGTGGGTGATACGGCTGTGCAGGTCTAGCGCGCGCATGCCTGTGATGAGCGAGTTTTCCATGGCGCGGCGAAAGCTGGTTTCTGCCAGCAGAACTTGCTGGGCGCGTTGGCGGCTGCGCAAGTGCCGCCAGTTGGCAAGCAGCATCCAGCCTGTTAGCGAGCTTAGGGCAAGCACCATCCAGAGCAGCACGCGGCTGGTGTTGCCCGTGCTGGTGGGGTAGGTTTGCAGGCGCAAGAAAAGCGCATTGTTGTGTGTGGCTAGCGCAACGGTGTAGGTTTGCTCGCCTGGGCGAAGCCAGTCAAGCCGCCAGCGTGCGGCGTTTGGATGGTTTTCTGTGGCAGTGCGCCCGCTGATGGTGCGGCTTTTGCTGTCAAGCAAAGAAACGGCATAGCGTGCATATACCTCTTGCGGCACGCTGCGGTGCAGCAGCGTTTCAAGCGTATAGCGGGCGTAGAGCATGCCTACATGCTGGCCTTTGTAGTAGGCAGGTGCCATGATGCCGAGCAAGGGCACACCTTCTTGGCTGCGCGGTAGCAGCGCATAAGCAGGCTGGCGCAGGCGTAGCGCGGTTTGGCGCAAAGCCAGTGCTTCGGGCTGAACAAGGGGTTTGCCTACGTCGGGCAAATTGGGGTCGGGCAGGCCCAAGGTATCGCGGCTATCGGTCAGCACCCCTTGCGCATCAAGCCAGCTAATGTCGCTGAGCTCGGGCGCGTCGCTGGCGATGGTGTTGGCAACGGTGGCAAATTTTGCGTTATTGATGCCCTGCAAAGCCAGTTGGCGTGCCATGCGCTGCAATAGATTTTGGCGCTCGTCAAGGCGCATATTGAGGTGCTGGCGGGCATCTTCGCCATCGCGTTGCAAGGCTTGCAAGCTGCTGCTGCTTTCTTGTATGCGCAGGTACGCAATGGCCGCAATAACCGCCATGACAAACAGCAATACAGCAGCAAGCGGGCCAAAGCTGGCTACGCGGTCTTGGCGATGCACGGGCAAATTGCGCCACCAGCGGCGCAGGCTAAAGCTGGAGGAGGGCTTGGGGGTCAATGGCACTTGAGCAGATGAAAAACAAAGCGGCTTGAGGGCGACGCTGGGTGTTGCAGGGGGTGAAGGGGTTGAAGCTGATTATGAGGCAGCCTATGGGCAAAAGCGTATTGCGCAGCGGATAGGGCTTTATTTTGATGCAGATTACAGCGCGATACAAGCCAAGTGGCAAGTGTTTTATGTTTAGTCTGCTGCTGCTTGGGCTGCGTTGTGCGTGCAGAAAAGCGGGCGCAGTTTGGTGCTTGCAAATAGAAGGCTGGGGGAAGGTTTGGTTTTGGGTTTGATTTTGGGTTTTGTTTTCTTTTGAACTGAAAACACATAAGAAAACCAGCATTTAAATAAAATTACATGCTGGTTGTATCTGTGCGGGCTTTGTAAATGGCCCGATGTTTTATGCTGGGGGTATTAGCTGTTGTCAGCTAGTTTTTTGATATTTTCATGGATTTTAAACAACACAATCATCAATTCGCACCATATTCTGGCAAATACGCCGCCAGCAACGATTCCAAACAGCCCGTACATGATTCGCATCACATTGAATCCGTAAGAGAAAGCCACTCCAAGCCTGAAACAACGACCATAAAAAGAATAAGCCAGTAAACGAAAGTGATTATTTTCGGTGTCAGCATGGAATCAAAATGGAATATTTCGCGCATATAAAAAGCTCCGTTTTAAGTTGATAAATAGCCCTTGGTGGGACGGGAAACAGATTATCGCTTACTTTGGTTACATGCTTGTGTATAAGGCCTTGTGCTGGTGCTGTTTTGTTTGCGCTGTTGCGCAGTACGCCGCAACCTATGCTTGGCATGGCGCAGCAATACACAGCGTTAAGCTACAAACCAGCGGTAAAGTTTTGAAAATAAAAAAGCCACCTCAATAGGCACTACATGCCAAATTGAGGTGGCTTTGCGCCCGATTAACCGCAGGCAGCTATGCGTTACATAAGCAATTGAATTGCAAAGCAAGCCCAAGCGTTGCAAGCGGCAATCAATGGGGCATATTTACAGCAAACCTTTGAGCAAGCGCCCCATTTCAGACGGGTTGCGGGTTACGGTAAAGCCGCAGGCTTCCATGATTTCGAGCTTGGCTTCGGCAGTGTCTGCGCCGCCAGAAATCAATGCGCCTGCGTGCCCCATGCGTTTGCCCGCAGGTGCGGTAACGCCAGCAATAAAGCCCACGATGGGTTTTTTCATGTGCTCTTTGCACCACAAGGCGGCTTCGGCTTCATCGGGGCCGCCGATTTCGCCAATCATGATGACGGCATCGGTATCGGGGTCGTCGTTGAACATGCGCATGACATCAATGTGCTTTAAGCCATTGATGGGGTCGCCGCCAATGCCTACGGCGCTGGATTGTCCCAGACCGATTTCGGTGAGTTGCGCTACAGCTTCGTAGGGTGGTGTGCCGGGGCGGCTCACTACACCGATGCGGCCTTTGCGGTGGATGTGACCAGGCATGATACCGATTTTGATTTCATCAGGCGTAATCAGCCCAGGGCAGTTGGGCCCCAGCAGCAGGGTTTCTTTGCCGCCAGCGGCAACTTTGGCTTTCATGCGGTTGCGCACTTCGAGCATGTCGCGCACAGGAATGCCTTCGGTAATGCACACAGCCAAGTCCAAGTCGGCTTCTACGGCTTCCCAGATGGCAGCAGCAGCGCCAGCGGGCGGCACATAAATAACAGAAACGGTTGCGCCTGTGGCTTGTGCCGCTTCGGTAACGTTGGCATAAATCGGAATGCCTTCAAAGTCCTCGCCTGCCTTTTTGGGGTTTACGCCCGCTACAAAGCAGGCTTTGCCGTTGGCGTAATCGCGGCACATGCGGGTGTGGAATTGGCCAGTTTTGCCAGTAATACCTTGGGTGATGACTTTGGTGTTTTTGTCAATCAAAATGCTCATGGAAAAGACTCCAGATTGGGGGCTTAAAAGAGGGTAGGGCTGCTAGGGCGCTCAAGCAACGGTTTGCACCGCTGGGCGTGAGGATTGTTTCTGGGGCGCGTTACCGCCACAGGACTTGGCCATGAGAACAGCGCCAGCTGCAATGGCTGCGAGCAAAATCCATTTGCCCATAGCGCAGGGCTTGCAGGCTTGCCCGTTGTCTGTGCTGCATGCTTTGCTTTCGCATGGGCTTTTTTTGCAAGGTTCGCTCTTGCAGGGTTCGTTTTTGCAAGACTCAGCCTTGTCAGCCTCGTTTTTGCCAGCCTGGTTTTTGCAGTTGCTGCCCTTGTCAGAGCAGCCGCAATCGGTAGATTTAGGCTCTGGCTTGGGCTCGTTTTTGGCTGCGCCAGCGCAGCAAGCAGGCACGGGCGACTGTTGGCAGTCTGCCTTGGGCTGGGGCTTGGCGCCAGACTCTGCCACATTGGGGCAGCAAGCGGGTGTTGTGGGAGGGCAGCAAGAGCCAGCTTCTGCCTTGGCGGGAGCTGCATTTACGGCGGCTACAACTTTCTCGGCAGCTTCGGCCATGGTGTTGGCAGAAATAATGGGCAAACCGCTTTCGGCCAGAATTTTGCGGCCAGCTTCTTCGTTGGTGCCCTTCATACGCACCACCAGCGGCACGGTCAAGCCGACAGCTTTGGAGGCGGCTACTACGCCTTCGGCAATGGTGTCGCACTTCATGATGCCGCCGAAAATGTTGACCAAAATGGCCTGCACATTGCGGTTTTTGAGCATGATTTTGAAGGCTTCAGTTACCTTCTCGGTGGTAGCGCCGCCGCCTACGTCCAGGAAGTTGGCTGGCTCGCCGCCGTAGAGCTTGATGGTGTCCATGGTAGACATGGCCAGCCCCGCGCCATTTACCAGGCAGCCAATGTTGCCGTCCAGACTGATGTAAGCCAAATCAAACTTGCTGGCTTCGATTTCGGCTGGGTCTTCTTCATCCAAATCGCGGTAAGCGGTGATTTCGGGGTGGCGGAACAGGGCGTTGGCATCGAAGTTGAACTTGGCATCAAGCGCCACGATGTTGCCGTCGGTATCGCGGTTTAGCGGGTTGATTTCAACCAGCGAAGCGTCTGTTTCCACATAGCACTGGTAGAGCTTTTGGAATACATCCATCGCTTGCGCCAGTGACGGCACAGGCATACCAATGCCTTCGGCCAGCTCGCGTGCTTGCGCGTTGCTCAGACCAGCGGCTGGGTCTACAAAAACCTTGACGATTTTCTCGGGCGAGTGCGCGGCAACTTCTTCAATATCCATGCCGCCTTCGCTCGAAGCCATCAGCACCACTTTTTGCGTGGCGCGGTCGGTTACGACCGAGACGTAGTACTCTTTTTGAATGTCTGCACCTTCTTCAATGTAAAGGCGGCGCACTTTTTGCCCTTCTGGGCCAGTTTGGTGGGTGATGAGCTGCATCCCCAAAATTTCGCCAGCAAGCTGCTTGACTTCATCAATGGACTTGGCCACTTTTACGCCGCCGCCCTTGCCGCGACCGCCTGCGTGGATTTGCGCCTTAACCACCCAGACCGAGCCACCCAGCTTTTGGGCTGCTTCAACGGCTTCTTGTACGGTAAATGCAGCAATGCCACGGGGTACTGGCACGCCAAACTGACGCAAAATTTCCTTGCCTTGGTACTCATGAATTTTCATGTGATTTCTCTCTGGGTGAGGTCTATGGGAATGAAATAAACAGTTAAAAAACAGTTGGAAAACGGTTAAATCAACAGTTAAATAAAAGCTCCAAAAAACTCAAGCAAACGCCCAAACAAAAGGTTCGCAAAGTGCTTGCGAAAAGTGCTTTTGTTTACTTGTTGCAGATGCAAAAAAAAGCGGTTTGTCAAATTTGCCCCAAATGTATCATGTCAAGCCGCCAGTTCAGAACGCTTTTTTTGCGATGCCTGTAATTTCTTAATGGATTTGCTTGCGCTATCCTGTAGCCTGTTTTTTGTTTTAGGAGAGCATTTCAATGTCTGCGCATAAAGTATTTATTGATGGCGAAGCTGGCACCACTGGCTTGCAAATACGCGAGCGACTGGCAAATATGCCCGCTGTGGAAGTGGTAAGCATTGACCCCGCCTTGCGCAAAGACCCGCAAGCCAAGCAGAGTTTGATGGCGCAAGTCGATGTAGTGATTTTGTGCCTGCACGACGATGCCGCACGCGAATCGGTGGCGTTGATTGATGCCATACCAGCCGCACAGCAGCCCCGCATCATTGATGCCTCTACCGCGCACCGCGTGCAAGAAGGCTGGGTGTATGGGTTTGCCGAGTTAAGCGCAGGCCAAGCGCAAGCCATTCGCAGCGCGCAACGCGTAGCCAACCCCGGCTGCTACGCCACGGGCGCTATAGCCCTGCTGCGCCCGCTGGTTGAGGCAGGTGTGTTGCCTCCCAGCCACCCAGTCACGCTGCCTGCTGTCAGCGGCTACTCGGGCGGCGGCAGGCAAATGATTGAAGCCTACGAGCGCGGCGAAGCGCCACCGTATTTCCTGTATGCCTTGGGCTTGGCGCACAAGCACATTCCAGAAATCATGCATTACAGCCGCATGCAGCGCCAGCCCGTGTTTACACCCAGCGTGGGCAACTTTGCACAAGGCATGCTGGTGCAGTTGCCCTTGCATTTAGACTTGCTGCCAACCCAGCCCGACATAGCGCGTTTGCAGGAGATTTACCAAGCGTATTACGCGGGCAGTGCCAGCGTAAGCGTGCTGCCGCCTACTGCCGACAATACCCTTGACGCAGTGGCGCTCAACAACACCAACGCGCTGGAAATACGCGTTTTTGGCAACCCCGCGCAAAAACAGGCTGTAGCCGTAGCGCGGCTAGATAACCTGGGCAAAGGCGCAAGCGGGGCAGCGGTGCAAAACTTGCAGTTGATGCTGGGGCTGGATTGAAAAAACCAGCAGCCATAAAGTGCATCTAACGGCGCGCGCAGCCAAAAGCAGTTGCCAAACACAAGTCGTACCTCGAAATAAAAAACGAAGTTGCAAAGCGATTTGCAATGAATTGCACAAAAAGCGGCTGCGTGCGTTAATATATGTGGTTTTCTATCCTTTACCTATACTGCCACCATATCAGGAGCCACCATGGGCAACAAAATCGTTACCGAAGCCGATCGCAAATTCACCAAACCCCTGCCTGGCGCAGCCAAGCCCAAACTGGGCGCAGGCCAGCGCAACAGCCTGGAGCGCGGCTCGCACACCCGCAGCAAGAAAAACCCCGGCAAGCGCCCCCATCAGGGCTAAGCAAAAGCGGGTGCTTGGCAGCCTATCTGCCAAATACCGCACCAAACGCTGCTTTTGCGCCGCTTGCGGTCAAGCCACTGTAAAAGGTGGCTTTTTTTATAAGCCTTTGATGGGCAAGCCCGCCAGTCAGGCGAAGAAATGCTGTTTTGCCGTGGCGTTTTGCGGCAAGACTTGTTGCAAATAGATGAAATAGCCGCCAAAAATTGCACTGCCTGTTTGAACTTGCTGCAACTTAGGCGCTTAAGCCTTGTTTTTTCAAGCAAAATACGGGCTTACCGTTTTTTGCAAGCACGATGCCTGATGCGCTGGTAGCACCAGCCGCATCTTTTTGTCGCAACCCCCTCCAGCTCACATGCCAGCCAACCAGCCTGCCCGCCTGCAACTTTTGCACATCACCAAAGCCTACCCTGGCGTGGTGGCCAATAACGCGGTTAATTTAACGGTGCAGCCCGGCGAGATTCATGCCGTGCTGGGCGAAAACGGCGCGGGCAAGTCTACGTTGATGAAAATCATCTACGGTATGCAGCAGCCCGATAGCGGACAGATACTGGTAGATGGCAAGCCAGTGCATTTGGCCAACCCGCAGCAGGCGCGCGCCTTGGGCATTGCCATGGTGTTTCAGCATTTCAGCCTGTTTGATACGCTCACTGTGGCGCAAAACGTTTGGCTGGGGCTTGAGCGCCGTTACTCTTTGGCCGAAGTTGCCGAAATGATTCGGCAAAAGGCGCAAGCCTACGGCATGCCGATTGACCCGCAACGCGCCGTACACACTTTGAGTGTGGGTGAAATGCAACGGGTGGAAATCATCCGCGCCTTGCTTTCCAACCCGCGTTTGCTGATTTTGGATGAGCCTACCTCGGTGCTTACGCCGCAGGCGGTGCAAAGCCTGTTTGGTGTTTTGCGCCAGCTCAGCAGCGAGGGTTGCAGCATTTTGTATATCAGCCACAAGCTGCACGAAATTCGCACGCTGTGCCACCACTGCACGGTAATGCGTGCCGGGCGGGTTACTGGCATGTGTGAGCCGCAGCAAGAAAGCAACGCCTCGCTAAGCCGCATGATGATTGGTGATGAGCCGCCTGCACTGCCCGCACACAACCAGCAGGCGGGCGATGTGGTGCTGGAGCTGCATGGCTTGACATTGCCTGCAACCGAGCCATTTGGCGTGGATTTGCACGACCTGCGCCTGCAACTGCGCGCGGGCGAGGTGCTGGGGCTGGCAGGCGTATCGGGCAACGGGCAGCGCGAATTGCTGCAAGTGCTCTCGGGCGAAGACTGCCGCGCCAAAGCCGATATGCTGACCTTGCAGGGGCAGCCAATTGGCCGCGCCAACCCAGCGCAGCGGCGTGCGGCAGGGCTGCATTTCGTGCCTGAGGAGCGTTTGGGGCGTGGCGCTGTGCCTGAGCTGGGCTTGATGCATAACATGCTGCTAACGCGCACTGAATCTGTCAGCCGTTGTGGCTGGATAAATATGGCTGCATTGCGTGAGCAGGCGAACGCTGTCATACAAAAGCTGGGGGTAAAAGCGCGAGGTGCTGATGCGCCAGCGCAGTCGCTCTCGGGCGGCAATTTGCAAAAGTTTATTGTTGGGCGCGAGATTGGGGCCAATCCTAAGGTGCTGATTTTGTCGCAGCCAACTTGGGGGGTGGACGTGGGCGCTGCTGCACAAATCCACCGCGAAATTTTGGCTTTGCGCGAAGCGGGCTGCGCCATTTTGGTGATTAGCGAAGAGCTTGATGAGTTGTTTGCCTTGGGCGACCGCTTGCAGGTGCTCTCGCGTGGGCGGCTCTCGCCAGGGTTGCCCGTGCAGCAGGCCACGGTTGAGCGCATTGGGCTGTGGATGAGCGGGCTGTGGGAAGATGGCGATGCTGCGCAAACCCAAGACCAAGTACCCGTCGAAACATTACAGAAAGGTGGAGCCTGATGTCCCGCTGGCAATGGGTGCAACGCACACAACCTTCGCGCTTTTGGCGTTTTGCTTCGCCGCTGCTGGCGCTTTTTTTAACCGTGTTGCTGGCGATGCTGCTGTTTGTTGCTTTGGGCAAAGACCCGTGGCAAGGTTTGCAGGTATTTTTCTGGGAGCCGATTAAAAGCGGCTACGCATGGGGTGAGTTGCTGCTCAAGGCTACGCCCCTGTTGTTGATTGGCTTGGGGCTGGCGCTGTGCTTTCGCTCCAACGTCTGGAACATTGGTGCCGAGGGGCAATTTATTGCGGGTGCGATTGCGGCTGGCAGCGTGGCGCTTACAGCCGATGCCGATACGGGCCGCTGGATTGTGCTGCCCATTTTGCTGGCAGGCATGGCTGGCGGCATGGCGTGGGCGGGTATTGCAGCCTGGCTGCGTGACCGCTTTCATGCCAGCGAGATTTTGGTGAGCCTGATGCTGGTGTATGTGGCCGAACAGGTGCTGGGCTGGCTGGTGGGGGGGCCACTGAAAGACCCCATGGGCTACAACTTTCCGCAAAGCAAAACCTTTGAGGCAGCCACGCAAATACCGCTGCTGTTTGCTGGCTCGCGCCTGCATATAGGCTTGCTGCTGGCCTTGGTGGGCGTGGCGGTGCTGTGGGTGTTTTTGTTTCGCACCCGTGCTGGCTTTGCCCAGCAAGTAGGCGGCCTGGCTCCAGCGGCAGCGCGTTATGCGGGGTTTTCTTCGCGCTCGGCATTGTGGTTGGCGCTGCTGGTTTCGGGCGGTGCGGCAGGGTTGGCAGGTGCGCTTGAGGTGGCGGGGCCCGCTGGGCAGCTTACGCTTTATATTCCTGCTGGCTATGGTTTTGCTGCCATTATTGTGGCTTTTGTGGGGCGCTTGCACCCTGTGGGGGTGGTGTTTTCGTCGCTGCTGATGAGTATGCTTTACATCGGTGGCGAGTTGGCGCAGTCCCGACTGGGCTTGCCCAAGTCTATTAGCTTGGTGTTTCAGGGCTTGTTGCTGTTTATTTTGCTGGCTTGCGACACCTTGATTGCTTACCAGTGGCAGCGCCGCAGCATATCTGCCGCGCCAGACGAGTCAAATTCTTTACCCGCAGCAAACGTGCAGGAGCAGCAGGCATGAATCAATTAGCGATGTTGCTCGCTTCGGTTTTTAGCTCGGGCACGGTGCTGGCGCTGGCTGCGCTGGGTTTGCTGATTAATGAGAAAAGCGGTGTAATCAATCTGGGCGCAGAAGGGTTGATGCTATGCGCGGCGCTGGCGGGCTTTGCCGTGGGCGTACACACGGGCAATGGCTGGCTGGGCTTTGCAGCAGGTATGGCAGCGGGCGCGGTGCTGGCGGGCTTGCTGGGGGTGCTGGTGATTTGGCTCAATGCCAACCAGTACGCCGCAGGGCTGGCGCTGTCGCTATTTGGTGCGGGCTTGTCGGCCTTTATGGGCACGCCTTACACGCAGGCGAGCTTGCCCGCGCAAGAGCATTTTGCCGTGCCGCTGCTCAGCGATATTCCCCTGCTTGGGCAGGCTTTGTTTATGCAGCACCCCGTGGTGTATGTGGGTATGGCTGTGGCGGTTTTTCTGGTCTGGTTTTTGTACCGCAGCCGCGCGGGTTTGATTTTGCGTAGCGTGGGCGAAGCGCCGCAGTCGGCACATGCGCTGGGCTACAACGTGCGCGGTATCAGGTTGGGCGCAATGGTGGCTGGCGGTGCGCTGTGCGGGTTAGCAGGCGCGTACTTGTCTTTGGTGTATACGCCGCAATGGGTTGAAGGCATGGTGGCAGGCAAGGGCTGGATTGCGCTGGCGCTTACATCATTTGCCACCTGGCGGCCTTTGCGCGTGCTCTTGGGCGCGTGGCTTTTTGGCGGGGTGACGATGCTGCAATTTTGGCTGCAAAGCCGTGGCGTGCAAGTGCCCAGCCAGATGCTTACCATGCTGCCGTATGTAACGATTATTGTGGTGCTGGCGCTGATTTCGCGCAATCCTGCCTGGATACGCTTGAATAAGCCCAGCGCACTGGGCAAGCCGTTTTACCCGCAAAGTTGAGTTTTTTGTAGCTTGTTTTCCCAAGCTGTTTCTTCAAGCTGTTTTCTGTACTGTTTTAACCCACTACCCAAAAGGAACAACCACCATGAATACTGCCAAACAAAGCCCTTGGCGCAGCGCACTGGCTATACCAGCAGCCATTGCAGCCACACTGGCGCTGGCTGCTTGCTCGCCCGAGTCCAAACCGCCCGCAGCCGCAGCCAGCGAAGCAGCTTCTAGCGCTTCAGCAGCAGCCAGTGCCGCAGGCAAAGAGCCGTTGAAAATCGCGTTTGTTTATATCGACTCGGTGGGTGATGCAGGCTGGACCTTCTCGCACGACACCGCACGTAAGGCGCTCGAAGCCGAGTTTGGCGACAAAATCCAAACCAGCATTGTGGACAAAGTGCCCGAAGGCGCAGATGCCGAGCGCGTAGTGCGCGACTTGGCCACGCAAGGCAACGGTCTGATTATTGGCACCAGCTTTGGCTACATGGAGCCGATGATGAAAGTGGCCAAAGAATTCCCCAACATCAAGTTCGAGCACGCCACAGGCTACAAACGCAGCGACAACATGGCCACTTACGATGTGCGCACCTACGAAGGCGCATACATGGCTGGCGTAGTGGCAGGCAAAATGACCAAAAACAACACGCTGGGCATAGTCGCTTCCGTGCCAATTCCTGAGGTGCTGCGCAACATCAACAGCTTTACGCTGGGCGCACAAAGCAGCAACCCAGCCATTAAAACCAAAGTGGTTTGGGTAAACCAGTGGTTTGACCCACCCAAAGAAACCGAAGCGGCTACTGCACTGATTAACGGTGACGCAGACGTATTGTTCCAAAACACCAACTCCACCGCTGTGCTGCAAACTGCCGAAAAAATGGGCAAACGCGGCTTTGGCTGGAACTCGGACATGACCAGCTATGGCCCGAAATCGCACATGGCATCAGTCGTTATCAACTGGCAGCCTTACTACAGCAAAGTGGCGCACGACGTGCTTGATGGCAAATGGCAAAGCCAGCATTCATGGTGGGGCGTGAAAGAAAGCGCCATCGACCTGACTTCTTTCTCGGCTGACGTGCCTGCCGAAACCAAAGCGCAAATCGACAAGGTAAGAGCTGGCCTGAAAGACGGCAGCTTTGCCATCTGGCGCGGCCCCATTGCCGATAACACGGGCAAAGAAGTGCTGCCCGCAGGGCAAGTTGCCGATGAGAAATTCTTGCACGGCATCAACTTCTACGTTAAAGGCGTAGAAGGGCAAGTGCCTGGCGCAAAATAAATCAGCGCCCATAGCAGTGTCATTGCAGTCATTGCAGTGACCATGCCCGCTTGGTGCATCAAGGCGCAAACTGCCCTTGGTGCCCAAGCGGGCTTATGCCATATGCAGGGCGCTGCTGCTTGTTGCCAACGGGCTGGATTTGGTTGATAAAGGTAGTAACCAGTGTTTATGCGGGCTACAGAAGGAAAATGGCTTGAAACCCGCATGAATACTGCTTGCAGCATATGCAACGCTTTTGGCTATTTTTGCTTGGTTTTAAAGGCGAAGGCAAAGGCATAAGATTTGCGTAGCAAAGTAGCCGCCACAATCAAAGCCTGCGTTTTTTGCCTCTCACCTTGGCAGCGCCATGATTGGGGCATTGCCTCAAAACAAACGCAGGCACATGCCCCGCACCGCCAAACTGCCCTTCGCCAATCTGCCACCGCGCTGTATTGCATTGCTGCAACCGCACACCTACAAACCCGAACAAGCGCTTACGCATAAGCCATAATTTGCCCATGCTTATTCCCTTTACCAAAATGCAAGGCGCAGGCAACGACTTTGTGGTGCTGGACGAAACCCGCACCCCGTTGAACCTCTCGCGCGAACAATACCGTTTCATTGCCAACAGGCGCTTTGGCGTGGGCGCAGACCAGATTTTGTCGGTGCGCCCAGCCACCTCGCCCGATGTGGATTTTTCCTACGTCATCCACAACGCCGATGGCGGCATGGTTGAGCACTGCGGCAATGGCGCACGCTGCTTTGTGCGCTTTGTGCTTGAGCAGGGGCTCACCACCAAAACCTCTATCCGCGTGCAAGTGCAACGCGGCATCATCACCCTGCACGCCCAGCCAGACGGGCAAGTCACCGTCGATATGGGTGCGCCCGTGTTTGATGCGCCCGCCCTGCCATTTGAGCCTGATGGACTGGCGCAACACCAACAAGGCCAAGCCACGCTGTATACCTTGCTGCCGCTGCTACCCCGCGCACAGGGCGCACAAGGCACGCAGCCCGCCGCAGCAACCGCGCCGCAGCCCACCCCCGTAGTAGCCGTATCCATGGGCAACCCGCATGTTGTACTGTGCGTAGCAGACACCGCCACCGCCCCTGTAGCAGAACTAGGCGCAGCCATACAGGCGCTGGCAAACTTCCCCTCCAGCGTGAATGTGGGCTTTATGCAAATCATCACCCCCCAGCACATACGCCTGCGCGTGTACGAGCGTGGCGTGGGCGAAACGCTGGCTTGCGGCACGGGCGCGTGCGCGGCAGTGGTGGCGGGCATTAGCCAAGGCCTGCTGGCGCACAAGGTGCAAGTCGATGCGCTTGGCGGCACGCTGCATATCGGCTGGGCGGGCGATAATGCGCCTGTACTTATGACGGGCTCTGCAACCACCGTGTTCCAAGGCCAGATAAAGCTCCCCGAGCCACTGCCCGCGCTGCCCAGCATACCTTTTGCAAATTCCTGATACCAACTTGCCCAAACGAGCTCTCCATGCACCCTAACGACCTAGCCCCACTTACCGAGCGCGACATAGCCGAGTACCTGATGCAAAATCAGGGCTTCTTCCAGCGCAACCCCGAGCTACTCACCGACCTGCATCTGGGCAGCGCCCACGGCCAGCGCGTAGTCAGCCTGCACGAGCGTCAGGCCGAAATGTTGCGCGAAAAAATCAAAGTGCTTGAGCAGCGCCTGATAGACATGATTCGCCACGGCAGCGAAAACAGCGTCACCACCAACAGGCTGCTGCACTGGGTCACCAACTTGTCGCTTGAGCACAACGCGGCTGCACTGCCCGCACGCATCTGCACCACCATTTGCGAGCAATTCATGGTGCCGCAAGCCGCCATCCGCGTGTGGGGCGTAGATGCAGCCTACGCCGCGTGCGACTTTGCCCAAGGCGTAAATAGCGACACCAAAAGCTTTGCCTCCTCGCTCACCACACCCTACTGCGGCATGCACGTTGGCGTAGAAGCCGTGCGCTGGCTAGATGAGCCACTGCTGGCCGCATCACTGGCACTCATCCCCCTGCGCGATGCCACCAAACCACAATCCCCCGCCTTTGGCCTGCTGGTGCTGGCATCACCCGATGCCAACCGCTACCAAGACGACATGGCCACCGACTACCTTGAGCACATCGGCAAAATGGCCAGCGCAGCCCTATCGCGCTTAACCATAGCGCCAGCCGCTGCAGATTAACAAAAAGCGAATCAGCGATGCAGCCGTTGCCAAGCGAACCTCCTGCAGCGCTGCCTCACATTGGCGGCGCGCAAGACCCGCTGGTGCAAGCCTACCTGCAACACACGGCCTACAGCAAACGGCTAGCCGCGCGCACCGTAGCACTCTACAGCGAAGACCTGCACAAGCTGCAAACCTACGCCGCACAAGCGCAACTGCCACTTACAGGCATTCAAACCGCCCACATCCGCCACTGGGCAGCCGCCATGCACGCACAGGGGCGCAGCCCGCGTGGTATTGCGCTCATCCTCTCAGGCTGGCGGGGGTTTTACCGCTGGCTGGTCATGGCGCGGCACATGCAACACAACCCTGTTGAAGGCGTACGCGCCCCCAAAGCCGCCAAACCCCTGCCCAAAGCCCTGCCAGTAGATGCCGCCATGCAACTCGCAGACTACCGCGCCAGCACAGCAGCAACCAGCACCACTAGCAGCAACGCAAGCCACAGCACAGCCAGCAAACCCACCCGCGCCCAAAGTGACGCACACTGGCAAGAACTGCGCGACCAATGCATGGTAGAGCTGCTCTACGGCAGCGGCCTGCGCGTAGGTGAACTCATCAGCCTTGACGCGCACCCCAGCCCGCAAGCGCAAAGCTGGCTCGACCTTGACGATGCCCAAGCCCACGTTTTAGGCAAAGGCAGCAAACGCCGCAGCGTCCCCCTAGGCGCAGCCGCAGTCGCCGCCACCCGCCAATGGCTCGCCGCACGCGCCACGTTGCCACAAGCACAACGCACCCCCGCGCTGCTGCTTGGGCGCAACGGCACGCGGCTTACGGCACAAGCCATCTGGCAAAAACTGCGCCTTCGCAGCCAGCAAGCAGGCCTGAGCGTGCCCGTACACCCGCACATGCTGCGCCACTCATTTGCCAGCCACCTGCTGCAAAGCAGCGGCGACTTGCGCGGCGTGCAAGAGCTGCTCGGCCACGCCAACATCAGCACCACCCAAGTCTATACACGGCTAGACTTCCAACATCTCGCCAAGGTGTACGATGCCACCCACCCCCGCGCCCACCGCAACAAAAACAAACCCAAGCCAGATGGCTAGGCGTGCGTGCAAAAAGCCGAACGCAGAGTACGCAGAGAAATAACGCACAGGGCGCAGAGGATGAGGGGGCGCTGATTTATTTCTATTTCGCATAAAAAACACAGTCGCCCGTCATTCCCGCGCAGGCGGGAATCCAGTGCAGCGATTCTTGTTGCAATACTTTCTTTGCTATAGCTTCTCTATAGAATAAATCAGCGCACGCTTGCAAACTGGAGCCAAAACACTTGCTAAAGCACTTGCTGAAGCAAATCGCTTAAAGCGCCCGTTTAAAAGACCTAGCGCAGCACAAGTACAAGCATCTTTTCAGGTGTTTTTTGCGCACTCTGCGCATCTTTTGCGCTCTCTGCGTCCTGCCCCCGCATTGGCGCAAAACCCAGCCCCCATTTCGCAGACAATAAGCCCTATTGCAACCCTATCTCATATACAAGCCATGTCCACACCCGCACACAACCCCCTTGAAAACAAAAAACAAGCCTGGTCAGCCCTCTTTGCCGAGCCCATGAGCGAGCTCGTCCAGCGCTACACCGCCAGTGTATTTTTCGATAAACGCCTCTGGCAGGCCGACATCCAAGGCTCACTCGCGCACGCCCACATGCTGCAGCAACAAGGCATCATCAGCGCCGAAGACGGGCACGCCATAGCGCAAGGCCTTGCACAAATCGGGCAAGAAATCGAAAGCGGTGCCTTTGAGTGGAAACTCGAACTCGAAGACGTACACCTCAACATCGAAGCCCGCCTTACCCAGCTCATAGGCGATGCAGGCAAGCGCCTGCACACAGGCCGCAGCCGCAACGACCAGGTAGCGACTGACATCCGCCTGTGGCTGCGCGGCGAAATCGACCTCATCACCGAGCTGCTACGCAGCCTGCAAAGCGCACTGGTTGCAGTAGCCGAGCAGCACACCAGCACCATCATGCCTGGCTTTACCCACCTGCAAGTAGCGCAACCTGTAAGCTTTGCCCACCACCTGCTGGCCTATGTAGAAATGTTCGCCCGCGACGAGCAGCGCTTGGCCGATGTGCGCCGCCGCGTCAATCAGTTGCCACTGGGCAGCGCCGCACTGGCTGGCACCACCTACCCGCTAGACCGCGAGCTTGTCGCCCGCACGCTGGGCATGGTTGATGCGCAAGGCGCAGCCTGCGTTTGCCAAAACAGCCTGGATGCCGTAAGCGACCGCGACTTTGCCATCGAATTTGCCGCCGCCGCCAGCCTCATCATGGTCCACATCAGCCGCCTGTCTGAAGAACTCATCATCTGGATGAGCCAGAACTTTGCCTTCATCCGCATTGCCGACCGCTTCACCACAGGCAGCAGCATCATGCCGCAAAAGAAAAACCCCGACGTGCCCGAGCTTGCACGCGGCAAAACAGGCCGCGTAGTGGGACATTTGATGGGGCTAATCACCCTCATGAAAGGCCAGCCACTAGCCTACAACAAAGACAACCAAGAAGACAAAGAGCCACTGTTTGACACGGTCGATACCGTGCGCGACACCCTGCGCATCTTTGCCGAAATGGTAGGCGGGCAAACCAACCCGCAAACCGGGCAGAAAGAAGGCGGCATCACCGTCAATGCAGCAGCCATGCAAACCGCCGCCAGCAAAGGCTACGCCACCGCCACCGATTTGGCAGACTATCTGGTCAAAAAAGGCCTGCCCTTCCGCGACGCACACGAAGCCGTAGCCCACGCCGTAAAAACCGCGCAGCAACTAGGGC
>RRZT011438015.1_pt1 | contig 25708 bp, 27 predicted proteins | sample 2165551 | NCBI WGS metagenome assembly RRZT01 (sample SAMN10456910, study PRJNA506462) | wastewater metagenome | biome: wastewater; feature: sludge; material: wastewater sludge; isolation source: wastewater sludge with Escherichia coli K12::gfp cells carrying plasmid... | place: USA: Moscow, Idaho... | reverse complement strand
GGGACTGGACACCATCGACGACGCCACCATCGCCGCGACCCTGGGTGTGATCCTCAAGCATCAGTCCGATCAACAGAAGGCATCCGGCGAGCTTCGCCTGAACTAGAGGAGCCGACCGATGCGCCGCACCCGCCCGCCGCAACCGCTGGCCCCGCACGGCCTGCCGGGGCATCTCGTCAATTTCGTCGACGCGCTGCGCGCACAGGGGATCTCGGTCGGGCCGTCGGAAACGGTGGACGCCGGGCAGGTGCTGGCGACGCTCGGCCTGGCGAACCGCGACGTACTGCGGGAGGGCTTGGCGTGTGCGGTACTGCGCCGTGCCGACCACCGCGAGACCTACGACGCGATGTTCGACCTGTGGTGGCCGGCCGCGCTGGGGGAGCGCACGGTGCTGGTTGCCGACGAGGATGGCGCCGGGGAAGACCTTCTCGAACTGCCCCCCGAGGACGTCGAGGCCATGCGCACGATGCTGCTCGACCTGCTGGCACAGAACGAAGATCTGGCCAACATGGACGAGCGGATGACCGCGATGATCGCCCAGATCGTCGAGCAGTACGGCAAGTACAACTCCAGCCGCGGCGCGTCGTACTCGAGCTATCAGGCGCTCAAGGCGATGGCGCTGGACGAACTGGAGGGCAAGCTGCTGGCCGGGCTGCTGGCGCCCTACGGCGACGACGCCACCCCCACCCAGGAGGAGATCGCCAAAGCAATTGCCGCCCAACGCATCACGCAACTACGCAAGATGGTCGAAGCGGAGACCAAGCGCCGCACCGCCGAACAGCTGGGTCGCGACCACGTTCAGATGTACGGCATCCCGCAGTTGTCCGAGAACGTCGAGTTCCTGCGCGCCTCCGGCGACCAGCTCAAGCAGATGCGCAAGACCGTGGCGCCACTGGCGCGCACCCTGGCCACCCGGCTGGCCGCCAAGCGCCGCCGGCACCGGGCCGGTCAGATCGATCTGCGCAAGACGCTGCGCAAGTCCATGTCCACCGGCGGTGTGCCGATCGACGTCGTACTGCGCAAGCCACGCCCAGCGCGTCCGGAACTCGTTGTGCTGTGCGATGTCTCGGGATCGGTGGCCGGGTTCAGCCACTTCACGCTGCTGCTGGTGCACGCGTTGCGCCAGCAGTTCTCCCGGGTCCGCGTCTTCGCCTTCATCGACACCACCGACGAGGTCACCCACCTGTTCGGCCCGGATGCCGATCTGGCCGTCGCGGTGCAACGCATCACCCGGGAGGCCGGCGTCTACACCCGCGACGGGCACAGCGACTACGGGCACGCCTTCGTGTCGTTCCTGGACAAGTACCCCAACGTGCTCTCGCCACGCAGCTCGCTGCTGGTACTCGGCGACGCCCGCAACAACTTCCGCAATCCGGAGACGGAACTGCTCACGCACATGGTGACGGCCAGCCGGCACGCGCACTGGCTCAACCCGGAGCCCCTGCACCTCTGGGGCAGTGGGGATTCGGCGGTGCCACGCTACAAGGATGTCATCACCATGCATGAGTGCCGGTCGGCCAAACAGTTGGCGTCGGTGATCGATGCACTGCTACCCGTGTGAGTGAATGTCGGTCGCGCGGGATCCGCTCTCAGCTAAGAAGTTCGACGTTTACGTCCAGCGACCGATAGATGTCGAGCGCTCGTTGGTCGCGGGTTACCAGCGGGAGCCGGTGCTCGACCGCTGCGGCACCGACGAGCGCGTCGTAGCCGGACCCGCCGGCAATACCCGCCTCGACAAACCGTTCGAGTAGTGCAGCCGCGGCGCGGGCGCCGAGGAATCTGGTCTCGGGAAACGCTTCGGACAGGATGTGCACGACGGTTGCCGGTGTGCGGCGGGCCGGGGGTGGCAGCCGGGTCAGCACCGAGAAGGTCTCGAACGCGGCATGGCCGGCCAGACCGAGTGTCCGTCCCCTCAAAGACCGCGCCGTCTGCTCATGGCCGTCATGGTCGGCGACCACGAGCGCAATGGCAGCGCTGGTGTCGACCAGAAGGGGTGACCTACCGCTGGCCGGCATCGCGTAACGCGCGTACGAGCTCGTCGGTGATCTCGGCTCCCGCGGCGGGAATGACGGGCCGGCCATCACGGGTGTCGAGAGCGTTGCCGGTCAGCGGTTCCACCCGCAGGCCCGCACCGTCCGCCACAACCTCCACCTCACCCGGCCGGAGCCCAAGGTGGTCGCGACGGGCAGGGCCGATTCGGCGCGCCGCAGGAATTCGCCGCGGCGGAAGGCGCCGGTCAGGTCGTCCTGTTCGATGGCCGTTCGCAACACCCGGTCGACTTCAAGATGGAGAGCCGGAGATCGGCGGTGAAGATCCGGCGGACCAGGACGACGCCGGCGAGCACGCCCACCAGATTCGCCGAGTTCAGAGAACGGCCTTGACCATCGTCGAACCGGTCACCAGGCCGGCCCCGAGATAACCCACCGCCGCAGCCAGGCCGTGTGGTGACGGTGGCGGTCGACGGGCAGCGCACGAGCACGCCCAGCAGGAGCGCATTCGCAGGCCAGAAGACCGCAAGGGTTCCGGGCAACCGGCTCTAGATGCCAACCAGACACGCCGCGAAGACGAGCAGCGCGAAACCGGCGGGGATCCCAAGCTGTTGGAACGAGGACGCGCGAAACCGAGATCGCACGACCCAAGCATGGGCAAACGACGTTGCTGGCCGTCGCCGCCGATCGAGGCGGCGCGCGCTCCAGTAAGCTGCCCTATCGTGCAAACGGCCAGGACAGGCCCAGGCCGGCGGCTGGGCGTGATGGGCGGGACGTTCGATCCCATCCATCATGGCCACCTGGTGGCCGCCAGTGAGGTGGCCGACCTCTTCGGACTCGACGAGGTGGTGTTCGTGCCGACCGGGGAGCCCTGGCAGAAGCAGGGGCGCCACGTCACCGCCGCCGAGGACCGCTATCTGATGACGGTCATCGCCACGGCATCCAATCCGCGGTTCTCGGTCAGCCGGGTCGACATCGATCGTGGCGGGCCCACCTACACCAAGGACACCCTGCGGGATCTGCAGGCCGCGCATCCGGATGCCGAACTGTTCTTCATCACCGGCGCCGACGCCCTCGGCTCGATCCTGAGTTGGCAGAACTGGGAGGACCTGTTCGCGATGGCCCGGTTCGTCGGGGTCAGCCGGCCGGGCTTCGAACTGGACAGCGAGCACATCTCCGACGCCATGGCCGAGTTGCCGCCCGACGCCCTGACCCTCGTCGAGATCCCGGCCCTGGCGATCTCGTCCACCGACTGCCGGCGGCGCGCGGCGGGCTCCCGGCCGATCTGGTACCTGGTTCCCGACGGCGTCGTGCAATACGTCTCCAAACGAGGGCTCTACCGACAGGACAGCACCAAATGACGTGCCGGCGACGATGCAGAGCGAGGTACGAGCGATGAGGAGGATTGGCACCGAATGAGCGCATCCGCCGAAGCGGTCCGGATGGCCGAGGTGGCCGCCCGTGCCGCCGCCGCCAAACTCGCCGATGACGTCCTGGTCATCGATGTCTCCGAGCAGTTGGTCATCACCGACTGCTTCGTCATTGCGTCGGGCAGCAACGACCGGCAGGTCATCGCGATCGTCGACGAGGTGGAGGAGAAGATGCGCCTGGCCGGGTACAAGCCCGCCCGCCGCGAGGGCACGCGGGAGGGGCGCTGGGTCCTGCTGGACTACGTCGACATCGTCGTGCACATCCAGCACCAGGAGGAGCGCGCGTTCTATGCCCTGGACCGGTTGTGGCGTGACTGCCCGGTGATCGACGTGGATCTCGGTGAGCCGCCGCAGGAGGGATCGTGAGGATCCGCCGTCTGGTGCTGCTGCGGCACGGCCAGACCGAATGGAATGCGGGCAGCCGCATGCAGGGTCAGCTGGACACCGACCTCACCGACCTGGGCCGCGCGCAGGCCGTCGCCGCCGCCGACGTCCTGGCCAAACGCCGGCCGCTGCTGATCGTCTCCTCGGATCTGCGCCGAGCCTATGAGACGGCGATCGCGCTGGGGATGCGCGCCGGCGTCGAGGTCGACGTCGACACCCGGCTTCGCGAGACCCATCTGGGGGACTGGCAGGGGCTGACCCACGCCGAGGTCGATGCGCTATCGCCGGGAGTCCGGGCGGCCTGGCGCGACGATGCGCATCTGGCGCCGCACGGCGGGGAGAGCCGGGTCGATGTTGCTGCGCGCAGCGTGCCGCTGGTCGCCGAACTCGTTGCACGCCAACCGGAATGGGGCGCCGACGAGTCCGACCGGCCGGTGGTGCTGGTGGCCCACGGAGGATTGATCGCGGCGCTCACGGCGGCCCTCCTCGACATCCCGGTGGACAACTGGCCGGTGCTTGGTGGGATGGGCAATGCCAGCTGGGTCCAGCTCTCGGGCCACGGTCCAACGGATGCCCGCCCGGTCGAGTTCGCCGACATCAAGTGGCGCCTGGATGTGTGGAACGCCTCGGCCCAGGTCGCCAATGATGTCCTCTGAGCCGGCCGGGCGGCCCAAGCTGCTGATCTTCTGCGATTCGCTGTCGTATTACGGCCCCACCGGCGGCCTGCCGTCCGACGATCCCCGAATCTGGCCGAATGTCGTTGCCGCCCAGCTCGGTTGGGATGTGGAGCTGATCGGGCGGATCGGCTGGACCTGCCGTGACGTGTGGTGGGCCGCCACCCAGGACCCGCGGTCATGGGCCGCGCTGCGGCATGCCGGCGCGGTGGTGTTCGCCACCGGTGGGATGGATTCATTGCCCTCGCCGCTACCGACGGCGATGCGCGAACTGATCCGGTACGTCCGTCCGGCGACGCTGCGCCGATGGGTCCGCGACGGATACGGCTGGGTGCAGCCCCGACTGTCCCCGATCGCGCGCGCTGCGCTGCCGCCGCATCTGACCGCTGAGTATCTGGAAATGACGAGGGCGGCAATCGATTTCAACCGTCCGGGCATACCCGTGGTGGCATCGCTACCGAGCGTGCACATCGCCGACACCTACGGTCGGGCGCACCGCGGGCGCGCGGGAACCTCGGCCGCGATCACCGGCTGGGCCGTCGAACACGATGTTCCGCTGGTGGACCTCGAGGCCGCAGTGGCCGCGGAGATGTATGCCGGTCGGGGTAATCCGGATGGCATCCACTGGAACTTCGCCGCGCACGAGAACGTCGCCGACCTGATGCTGAAGGCACTGGCCGAAGCCGGTGTTGTCCCGCCCGGTGCCGGGGCCTGAGATGGCCGTCATGGTGGTTACCGATTCGAGTGCCCGACTGCCTGAAGAACTGAGGGCAGCCAACGGAATTCGGGTTGTTCCGCTGCACATTCTGGTCAACGGCATCGATCTGTCCGACGGCGTCGACGAGATCCCGGCCGACATCCACGACAGACATGCCAGCACCGCCGGTGCGACGCCCGCCGAGCTCTGCGAGGCCTACGAACGCGCCCTGGCGGCCAGTGGTGGCGATGGGGTGCTCGGCGTGCATCTGTCTGCCGAGCTGTCGAGTACCTTCTCGGCCGCCGAGGAGGCCGCGCGTCAGCTGGGGGGCCAAGTGGCCGTGGTGGATTCGCGGTCCACGGCAATGGGTACCGGCTTCATCACGCTGGCCGCGGCGCGCGCAGCTGCCGGCGGCGCCGATCTGAACACCGTGGCGGACGTGGCCCGCGCGGCCGTCGGTCGGACGCACGCCTACATCGTCGTGCAGCGGCTGGACAACCTGCGGCGCAGCGGACGGCTCGGTGGCGCGGCTGCCTGGCTGGGCACCGCGCTCTCACTGAAACCTCTGCTGCGGGTTGATAACGGGAAACTTGTTCTGGCGCAGCGGGTTCGGACGGCGAGTAAGGCGGTCTCGACGATGCTCGACCAGGTGTGCGGCGTGGTCGGCGACCGCCCCGCCGGCATTGCCGTGCATCACGTCGCGGACCCGGACGGCGCCGCGCAGCTCGCGGGGGTGCTGGAGCGACGGCTGCCGGCCTGCTCGCCGGTGATCGTCACCGACCTGGGTCCGGTGCTCGCGCTGCATGTCGGCGCGGGAGCGCTGGCCGTCGCCGTCCTGGAGGGATGACCGGCCTGTCGGTTTCGCGGTAGCAACCCTGTGCTTGCCGTCCGTTTCCCCCCGCGTTGAACAGCCTTGCCGCGCATCGGTTGTGGGTTTCTTTCGAGCGCGCTGACCGGGATCGGGAGCTAGGCTCTCCCCGCATTCGACGAATGGAGGTTCGACGGTGAGCGTGTCCACGGAATCCGTCGATCGGCGGGCCGCCGAACTGACCGACGCGCAACAGGTACGCGCGTGGTTGCGCGAGGTGACTCCCGCAGAACGTAGCCGGCAGTGCGCGCGCAGACGCCGTTGGTGCGGGGCCGCGCCAAGGTCGGCGCGCAGATCTACGTCACCGACGCCGATCGTGGCCTGGTCGGGGTGGTCGAATTCCAGGATCTCGTGCTGGCCGTCCCCGACCAACGTGTCTCGGAGCTGATCGATGACGACCCGGTCTGGGCGAGCCCGCTGGTCGACGCCGAGGATGCTGCGCTGGCACTGGTCGACAACGACCTGGCCGCACTGCCGATCGTCGACGAGTCCCGGCGATTGATCGGCGTGCTCTCGGCCGAGTCGGCGGCCGACATCCTCGAGTGCCCTGGTGTCCGGTCCGGCGATCGCCGCCATCGCCCACGCCACGTTGCCGCAGCTGGCCGGCCTGTAGGGGCCGCCCGGCTCAGCCGGCGAAACGACCGGTTACCGGCGGCAGGTCGGCCAGCGTGACGATGCCCGGTGCGGCGGCGACAACCGCGGGCACGGCGTTGGTCACCGGCATGGCGGTGTAGATCATGCCCAGCCCCATGAAGCCGGGCTCGGTCCAGTCCCGCGGTGGCAGGCAGTGCAGCACCGTCCGCATGTTGGGCACCCCGAACACCTGGATGACATGGCCGTGCTCGAGGGGCTTGGGCGGCGTCACGTGCTGGCCCATGGTCCAGTTGAAGCCGACGGAGACGACATTGCGCTCACCGACCCAGCCGCGGTGATATCCGTACACGCCCCCGACCGTTCCTGCCGGGATCTTCATGAAGCCCAGGTCGGAATCGTCTGTGGCCGTGGTGAATTCGACGTCGAATGTCATTCGGTCCAGCTCGGCGCCGATCGCATCGGCCATCATCGCGGCCGACTCGGCGAACACCTCGCTCTCCCGGCGGACACTGTCGGCCAGACCGGGGGTGTCCGGGTCGCAGCCGAAGCCCATCGCGGACTGGGTGCCGGCCGACTCATAGGTGGAGCAGTCCACCGATTCGGTGATGCGGATCTCGTCGACGCGTTCGCACGCGCCCGAGAGCACCATCCCGACCATGTTGGTCATCCCGGGGTGCGCACCGCTGCCGAAGATGGTGGACTTGCCGGTCTCGCAGGCGATCAGGATGCGCTCCCGGTCGGCCGGCGTCTGCTTGCCCCCGGTGATCCACGCCGCGCTGGAGCACACGTTCACCCCGGCCTCGAGCAACCGGACCAGTTCGTCGAGATCCGGCCACAGGGGGTTGTAGCAGCAGGCGTCGGGCGCCAGGGCGATCAATGCGTCGATGTCGTTCGTGGCCCGCACACCGGTCGGCTCCGATCGGCCGGCCAGATCGGCAGCGTCGCGGCCCACCTTGTCCGCGCCATGGGCGTAGACCCCGACAAGTTCCATATCGGGCCGGCCGATGATGGCGTGCAGGGAGCGGCGACCGATGTTGCCCGTGGTCCACTGAATGACGCGCAGGGGCTTATCGGTCAATGTGGCTCCTCGTGTAGTTCGGCGGCGATCGCGATCAGTGCATCGAAGTTCGCGACGACGAGCCGCTCGAACTCGGTGATGGCCCAGACGTCGTCGGCAGCCGGGAAGGGCTTTTCGGCGAGGCCCTCGAGGGCGTCGCCGACCACGGTGGCCCAAATCTCGGCGGTCAGCCGGACCGGGCGGTCGTGGATGGGCTTGTCCAGCCGCCTGGCGATGGCCCTGGTGGTGTCACGGGTGCGCACCTGGACCGCCATCAGTCGCAGACTGGGCGAATTGCTCAGGACATGCAACAGCCGGACCAGCCGGTGTGGGGAGAGCCGGCCGGGTGTCTCCGGGCTGCCCCGGAGCATGGCGAGCTGCGCGGCGCGCAATGCACGCAACGGGGGGACGTCGGCGGGCACGCGTTCGAGTTCGACGTTGGCCGCGACGGTGACTTCGTGCAGCAGCGACTCGAACACGCCGCTCTTGGTGGGAAAGTATCGCGCGAAGGTCCGCGCCGAGACCTCGGCGGTATCGGCGATCTGCTCCACGGTGGTCGATTCGTAACCCTGTCGCTCCGCCACGGTCAGCGCGGCCTCGATCAGGCAGCTGCGTGTCTTGAGCTTCTTGCGCTCCCGCAGTCCCGGGCCGTGCCGGTGCGTATGGGTCACCACCAACCTGACGTTACTCGCCGTGGCCGGCACTTCGGGGCGGACTTCGCGGCCGCTTTCCACACAGTTCGGACCTTCTCCACAGCCGCGGTCGTGCGGGCCACACCGGGCACGTTCAGCGACCCGGGGCGGCCCTACGGTCGGGGCATGCCAACCGAATCACCCGCGCGCCTGCTGCGGCGCCGCCTTGCCGGTGTGGACCATCCGGATCGGGAGCACGAGGGTGTCGACGACGCCGACGTGGGTGCTGCCGACGCGGACGAGGAGGACGGTCGGTCACTGCTGCCGCGGTGGCTGCCCGACAGCGCGCCGGGGGGCGGCGCGAGCTGGCTATCGAAGGTTCGTGCCGACCCGGGCCGGGCCGGTGTGCTCGCCCTGAGCGCCCTGGCGGTCGTCGCGGTGCTCGTCACCGTCTTCACCTTGGTCAGATCCGATCCGCATCCGGTGGTATCGGCGAAACTGCCTCCGGTGCAACCGATTTCGACCACCTCCGCACGTCCCGACACGTCCACCCCCGCGGTGCCCCCGGCCGACGTGCCGGTCGTGGTCAGCGTGGTCGGACTGGTGCGGACACCGGGCCTGGTGACATTGCCGCCGGGCGCCCGGGTGGCCGACGCGCTGTCGGCGGCTGGTGGTCCGCTGGCCGGCGCCGACAGCGTGGGGCTCAACCTGGCTCGCCGGTTGTCCGACGGCGAGCAGGTCCTCGTCGGGATCGCCCCGGCGCCGGACGGCCCGCGGGTCCTGGGCAGTTCGGTGGGCGGCGCGGCGCCGGCCGCGGCCGGGCCCAAACCCACGACCACCGGCTCACCACCGGTCCCGGGGGCCCAACTGGACCTCAACTCCGCCACCGCCGAGCAACTCGACGCGCTGCCCGGAATCGGCCCGGTAACCGCGGCGGCCATCGTCGCCTGGCGGGAGCAGAACGGCCGGTTCGCCAGCGTCGAGCAACTCGGCGAGGTGGACGGGATCGGTCCGGCGCGGCTGGACCGGCTGCGGGATCTGGTTCGGGTGTGAGCGACCCCGCCGCGCGGGACGGCCCGGCGCTCGACGTCCGGTTGGTGCCCGCTGCGCTGATCGGCTGGCTGACGAGCGCGGTGGGCATTCTGACACCCGCCGGTCCCGCGTTGACGGCGCTGTGCGCACTGGTCGCCGCGTCGGCCGCGCTGGCCCGGCGCCGACTACCTGCCCCGGTGGTCACCGCGGTGCTGGCCGCCGGTGTCGTGGGCGTCGGGTTCGGCGCGGCGATCATGATGCGCAACAACATGATCCGCGAGCACCCGTTGGCGGCGCGGTACGGCGCGGCGGCGGACGTCACCGTTACCCCCAGCGAGAATCCCCACCCGCTGGGCAACGGCCGGTTGATGTTCCGCGCGAACCTGAACCGGCTGGGGCCGCAGGGATCCGGTGGCATGGTCGTCGTCTTTGCCTCCGGGACGGCGTTCGGTGACGTCACGGCGGGCCGGCCGCTGCGCTTCCGGGCGCGCGTGGCCCGGCCGCGGCACCGGGATCTGACGGTGGCCGCGCTGACGGCGGTCGGGGATCCGGCGTTCGGCACCGCCTCGCCGGTGCAACGCCTGGCCGGTGTGGTCCGCGGCCGGTTCGCCGCGGTGACCCGGGAGACGTTGCCCGCCGGCCCGGCGACCATCCTGCCGGGCCTGGTGCTCGGCGACACCAGCGATGTCAGTCCGCCGGTCACCGCGCAGTTCAAGGCGGCCGGCCTCACGCATCTGATGGCCGTCTCGGGCGCCAACGTGACCATCGTCTGCGGGGCCGCCCTGCTGGCGGCGATGTTCATCGGGCCGCGCGCCGCGGTGCTGCTGGCGGCCGTGGCACTACTGGCCTTCGTCGTGGTGGTCCAGCCGACGGCCAGCGTGCTGCGCGCCGCCCTGATGGGTGGCCTGTCGTTGTTGGCGGTGTTGACGGTACGGCGGCGCCAGGCCGTCCCAGCGCTGGCCGGCACCGTGCTCGCGGTGTTGACGGTGGCACCGCAACTGGCGGTCGACGCCGGCTTCGCGCTGTCGGTGTCGGCGACCGCCGCCCTGGTGGTGATCGCCCCCGCATGGTCGGCCCGGCTGACCGACCGAGGGTGGCCCAAACCGCTCGCCGACGCGGTCAGCGTCTCGGCGGCAGCACAATTGGTGACCGCGCCGCTGATCGCTGGCATCTCGGGCCGGTTCAGTCTGGTCGCGGTGGCCGCCAACCTGGCCGCGGCACCGGTGATCGCGCCGATCACGGTGCTGGGCACCGCGGCGGCCGCCGTCTCGACGTGGTGGTCCGCCGGGGCCGCCCTGCTGATCCGGTTCTGCGGACCCGCCGTCTGGTGGCTGCTGACGGTCGCCCGGTGGGCGGCAGCCGCCCCGGGGGCGACCATCCCGGTGCCGGTGGGGGCGGCCGGTGTCGTCGTGGTGGGGCTGGCCGGTGTGGCGGTAACGGTGCTGTGGCGCACCCGCTGGCGACGGGCGATGATCGGCGCGGCCGGCCTGTGTGTGGCGGCCTGGGTGGTCACCGACATGTCCGCCGCCCGTGACACCATCGTCGGATGAGCAGTCAGCTGCACCTGGTTCTCGGGGACGAAGAGCTCCTGGTCGAACGCGCGATCTCCGGCGTGCTGCGGGCGGCCCGGGCCGATGCGGACACCGGCGCCGGGGCGGCCGACGTGCCGGTGGATCGGTTGCGGGCCGGCGAGGTCAGCACGAGCGAACTGACCGAGCTGCTCAGCCCGTCGCTGTTCGCCGATGAGCGGGTGGTGGTCCTCGAAGCCGCCGCCGAGGCCGGTAAGGATGCGGTGACGCTCATCGAGGAGGCCGCCGCCGAACTGCCCGAGGGCACCGTGCTGGTCGTGGTGCACTCGGGCGGCGGCCGCGCCAAGGCCCTGGCCGACACGCTGCGCCGGCTCGGCGCCGAGGTGCATGCCTGCGCCAAGCTCACCAAGGCCACCGAACGCGCCGACTTCGTGCGCGCCGAATTCCGGGCGCGCAAGGTGAAGGTCAACGACGAGGTGGTCACCGTGGTGCTCGACGCGATCGGTTCCGATCTGCGCGAACTGGCGTCGGCCTGCTCGCAGCTGGTGGCCGACACCGGAGGTCAGGTCGACGTAGCCGCGGTCCGGCGCTATCACAGCGGCAAGGCCGAGGTGAAGGGCTTCGACATCGCGGACCGGGCGGTCAGTGGCGACGTGGCCGGTGCTGCCGAATCGCTGCGCTGGGCCATGATGTCGGGCGAACCGCGGGTGGTGTTGGCCGATGCACTGGCCGAAGCGATCCACACGATCGCGCGGGTCGGCCCACTGTCCGGGGATCCCTATCGGCTGGCCGGTGAGTTGAAGATGCCGCCGTGGCGGGTGCAGAAGGCCCAGAAGCAGGCCCGGCGCTGGAGCCGGGACACGGTGGCCACCGCGATGGGGATCGTCGCGGCGCTCAACGCCGACGTCAAGGGCGCCGCCGCGGACGCGGACTACGCGCTGGAGCGCGCCGTCCGCCGGGTCGCCGAACTGGCCGACGGCGGCCGGTAGAACGGCCGGAGCGACCCACACGACCCACGAAAGACGAAAGCCACCTCCGTCGACCGACGGGAGGTGGCTTACGTGCGATGCTTGGCTGGATCAGAGCTTGTTGAGCGCAAGCGCCAGAGCGGACTTCTTGTTGGCCGCCTGGTTCTTGTGGATGACGCCCCCGCTGGCCGCCTTGTCCAGCTTGCGGCTGGTGGACACCAGCAGCTCGGCCGCCTTGTCCTTCTCGCCGGCCTCGACGGCCTCACGGAACCCGCGGACAGCCGTGCGAAGCGCGGACTTCACCGACTGGTTGCGCAGACGGGCGCGCTCATTGGTGCGGATGCGCTTTTCCTGCGACTTGTTGTTGGCCACGCGCGTTCGTTCCTTCTGTTTCTCAAAGCTTGGATGGGTGCGCACTTCGGTCATCGCCGTGTGCAGCGACTGTTCAGGTTACCAGCCGGGCCCGCCAACTCCCAAAATGCAGCCCCGGCGAACCGACCGACTGCGCCGCCTGGCCTGCCGAAACGGCCGACATGATGCAGCATGTGACAGGTGAGCCTTCGAACGTTGCCCAGTCAGGCCAGACGACAGTCACAGACTAGTTCGCGTGCGGCCAAGCACCACGACAAGATTTTCGATGGTTACAACAAACGCGGGAAGTACCTGCAGGCCTTCGACGAGATGTTCGACGCCCAGGGCAATGTGCGCGGTCCCTACAAGGGCATCTTCGCCGAACTGTCTCCCGCCGACGCCGAGGATCTGGAGGCCCGCTCCGAGGCGCTGGGCCGGGCGTTCATCGACCAGGGCATCACGTTCTCGCTATCCGGCCAGGAACGGCCCTTCCCGCTCGACCTGGTGCCGCGGGTCATCTCGGCCGCCGAATGGTCGCGGCTGGAGAAAGGCATCAAACAGCGGGTCAAGGCCCTCGAGATGTACCTCGACGACATCTACGGCGACCAGGAGATCCTGCGTGACGGCGTGATCCCGCGTCGGCTGGTGACCTCGTGCGAGCACTTCCACCGCGAGGCTGCCGGCATCGTGCCGCCCAACGGGGTGCGCATCCACGTCGCCGGGATCGATCTGATCCGCGACGGCCAGGGCACCTTCCGGGTGCTCGAGGACAACCTGCGCTCGCCGTCTGGGGTGTCCTATGTGATGGAGAACCGCCGGACGATGGCCCGGGTGTTTCCGGACCTGTTCGCCACCCACCGGGTGCGGGCCGTCGGCGACTACTCGTCGCACCTGCTGCGGGCGCTGCGCAGGGCCGCCGCCACCAACGAGGCCGATCCCACGGTCGTCGTGCTCACCCCCGGGGTCTACAACTCCGCCTACTTCGAGCACTCGCTGCTGGCCCGCCAGATGGGCGTGGAACTGGTGGAGGGCCGCGACCTGTTCTGCCGGGACAACACGGTCTACATGCGGACCACCGAGGGTGAACGTCAGGTCGACGTCATCTACCGGCGCATCGACGACGAGTACCTGGATCCGATGCACTTTCGGCCCGACTCGGTGCTGGGCGTGGCCGGCGTCCTCAACGCCGCCCGGGCCGGCAACGTGGTGATCTCGAGCGCGGTCGGCAACGGCATCGGTGACGACAAGCTGGTCTACACCTACGTGCCCACGATCACCGAGTACTACCTGGGGGAGAAGCCGCTGCTGGCGAACGTCGACACCTACCGGTGCTGGCTCGACGACGAGCGCGCGGAAGTGCTCGACCGGATCGACGAGCTGGTGATCAAGCCGGTCGAGGGATCCGGCGGCTACGGCATCGTGTTCGGTCCGGACGCCAACGAGAAGGAACTGGCGACCATCCGGCGCAAGGTCCAGAACGATCCACGCGCCTGGATCGCCCAGCCCGTCGTGCAGTTGTCCACCGTGCCCACCAAGATCGACGGCGTGCTCGCGCCGCGGCACGTCGACCTGCGTCCGTTCGCGGTCAACGACGGTGACGACGTGTGGGTGCTGCCGGGCGGGCTCACCCGGGTGGCGCTGCCGGAGGGCTCGCTGGTGGTGAACTCCAGCCAGGGCGGCGGCTCGAAGGACACCTGGGTACTGGCCTCGCGGGCGTCGGCCGCCGACCGGGAACTGGCGGCCGCTGAGGTGGTGCGCAAGCTGCCCGACGAAGACGCGACCGAGAAACCCAAAGCAGAGAAGACCGCCGCCAAGATCAACGCCAGGAACGGAAAGTCCGGGGCCACAACCGAATCCGATGGCGGCGGGCGGCAGCGCCGGCAGCAGCAGACGCAGAGTATGTCGACGGTTCCCGGTGTCAAGCAGAGCCAGCAACAGCAGCAGGGGGTGATGCGCTGATGCTCGCACGCAACGCCGAATCGCTGTACTGGATCGGCCGGTACGTCGAACGTGCCGACGACACCGCGCGCATCCTCGACGTCACGGTGCACCAGTTGCTCGAGGACTCCAGTGTCGACCCCGACCAGACCTCCCGGGTGCTGTTGAAGGTGCTGGGCATGGAAGCACCCGACCAACCGCTGGATGTCTGGTCGTTGACCGACATCGTGGCGTTCTCGCGGGACACCTCAGGCGGCTGCTCGATCGTGGAGGCGATCTCGGCGGCCCGTGAAAATGCCCGCGGCGCAAGGGAAGTCACCTCGACAGAGATGTGGGAGTGTCTCAACACCACCTACAATGCGCTGGGTGAGCGCGAACGCGCCGCGCGCCGGCTGGGCCCGCACGAGTTCCTCGGTTTCATCGAGAACCGGGCCGCCATGTTCGCCGGGCTGGCCGATTCGACGTTGTCCCGCGACGACGGTTACCGGTTCCTGGTGCTCGGCCGCGCGATCGAGCGGGTGGACATGACGGTCCGGATGCTGCTGTCCCGGGTGGGAGACAGCGCATCGTCGCCGGCCTGGGTCACGGTGCTGCGGTCCGCCGGCGCGCACGACACCTATCTGCGTACCTACCGGGGCGTGCTCGACGCCGTCCGGGTGGTCGAATTCATGTTGCTGGACCGGCTCTTTCCGCGCTCGGTGTTCTACTCGCTGAAGCTGGCCGAGCACAGCCTCGACGAACTGCTGCACCGCCAGCACAACCGGGTGGGCTCCACGGCCGAGGCCCAGCGACTGCTCGGGCGGGCTCGCAGCGAGCTCGAGTTCCTGCCGCCCGGGCATCTGCTCGAGTCCCTGGAGAGCCGGCTGGCCAGCCTGCAGAAGACGTGCTTCGACGTCGGGGAGGCACTAGCGAAGCGGTACTTCCACTCCGCGCCGTGGGTGGCCTGGACCGACGCCGGGCACCGCTCGCTGGTCATCGAAGAAGGAGAGATCTGATGTGGCGCATGCGGGTGGTACACGCGACGGGCTATGCCTACAAGTCGCCGGTGACCGCGTCGTTCAACGAGGCCCGGCTCACCCCGCGGTCGGATTCGCGGCAGAACGTGATCCTCAACCGGGTCGAGACGGTGCCCGCCACCCGGTCCTATCGGTACACCGACTACTGGGGCACCGCCGTGACGTCGTTCGATCTGCACGCCCCGCACACCGAACTGGAGGTCACCGCATCCTCGGTGGTGGAGACCGAGAAGCCGGAGCCACCGGAGGTCAAGGCGTCCTGGGGCGACCTGGGATCCGAGGCCGCGCTCGACCGGTTCGACGAGCTGCTCACGCCGACGGAGTACACGCCGGACAGCAAGCGCACCGAGCGGGTGGGCCTGCGGATCGCGAAGTACAACGACCCGCAGCAGGCGGTCATCGAGGCGGCCCGCTGGGTGCAGGCCGAATTGAGCTACGTGCCCGGCACCACCGGGGTGCACTCGTCCGGGCTCGACGCCCTGCGCGAGGGCAACGGCGTCTGCCAGGACTTCGCGCATCTGTCGCTGATCCTGTTGCGCGGCATGGGAATTCCGGCCCGGTATGTGTCGGGCTATCTGCATCCCCAACGTAACGCCAGGGTCGGTGACATCGTCGACGGCCAGAGCCACGCCTGGATCCAGGCCTGGACCGGCGAATGGTGGAACTACGACCCGACCAACGACACCGAGGTCAACGAGCAGTACGTCAGCGTCGGGGTGGGCCGCGACTACGCCGACGTGACGCCGCTCAAGGGTATCTATTCCGGGGAGGGCTCCACCGACCTCGACGTCGTCGTGGAGATCACCCGATTGGCCTAGATCCGTCCTTTCCGCGAGCGTGCGTGTCGGTACCGGGACACGCCGTTCCCGGCGTACCAATGTGCACGCTCGCCAGGAGGGCGCGGTACGGCTACACCGTCACGGTGTGCAGATCGTCCCCGAGTTCGATCCGGCCGCCGAACTCCTCGGCGGCCAGCGCCCGCCACTGCTCCTCCTGCCCGGGTGCGATCGCGGGCACGTAGTGGGTGAGCACCAGCGTGCCGACACCGGCGCGCTGTGCGGTGGCGGCGGCCTGCTGCACCGACGAGTGGTAGTCGAGGATGTCGCGGATCCGCTGCATGGGTAACGCCTCGACGAGGTCCGCACGAATCACCGTGTGCACCAACGCATCCGCTCCCTGCGAGAGGGTGTCCAGGCCCGCGCACGGCACGGTGTCGCCGGCCAGCACCACCGCCTTGCCGCCGAACTCGACCCGGAAGCCGATCGTCGGTTCCACCGGCCGGTGGTCGGTGGGCCCGGCGGTGACCACCACGCCGTCGCGGTCCCACACCACGCCGTCGGTGTACTCGTGTACCTCGAGCGGCGGTGGTGCGGTCAGGTCGGCGTGGTGCGCGATGCGGTAGCCGATGTCGAATCCGAAGGCGCGCAACGTCGCCTGCACCACCTCGGCGGTGCCCGGGGGTCCGATGATGGGCAGTGGCGGCGGATCGGGCGTGAAGGCGCTGACCCAGCGTGTGATGATCAGGTCGCCCAGATCGGCGATGTGGTCGCTGTGCAGGTGGGTCAGCAGCAGTGCGGTCAGGGCGTTGGCACCGACACCGGCGGCAGCCAGCCGCATCAGCGCGCCGCGGCCGCAGTCCACCAGCAGGTTCTGCCCGCCGGCCCGGATCAGCGTCGAGGGGCCGGCCCGCAGTGGGTCGGGGAGCGGGCTGCCGGTACCGACAAGGGTGATTTCGATCGTCACGGGCCGATTGTTCGGTGAGTTGGCCCCCCGCCGGCCCGAACCGTCCTAGCCTGGTATGTGATTCCTGTCACACAAGGGGAGGGTACCGATGCGCATTCTGGACGTGCTGCGTGCCAAGGGGTCGGAGGTGGCGACCATCGGCCCGGACGCGACGGTCACCGAGCTGCTCGCCGGTCTGGCCTGGGGCAACATCGGCGCGATGGTGGTCGTCGATGTCGGGGACACCGTCGTCGGCATCGTCTCGGAGCGGGACATCGTGCGGGCGTTGCACCACGACGGCCCTGAAGTGTTGAAACGTTCGGTGGCCTCGATCATGTCGACGGTGGTGGCCACCTGCGGACCGGAGTCCAGCGTCGACGATCTGGCCGAACTGATGACCCAGAACCGGGTCCGGCACATTCCGGTGCTCGTCGACGCCCGGCTGGCCGGCATCGTCAGCATCGGCGACGTGGTCAAGACCCGGATGGACGAGCTGCAGACCGAGCGCCAACAGCTGCAGGCGTACATCACCCAGGGCTGACCGGGCGGTGTGATTTCGGTGCATATGCCGTCGCTCAGCGACGGTCAATGCACCGAAATCCCGCGGTGTGTAAAGGTGGTCGCGTGGTTTCGCGCACCGTCCGCACAGCCGGCAAGGCCGACATCAAGGAGCTGGCCCACGTCCTGGGCCGGGCTTTCTTCGACGACCCGGTGATGACCTGGGTGCTGCCGGATCCGGGCGAGCGGGCTCGGGCGTTGTCCCGGGTGTTCGCGACCATGGCCCGCCACCACCACCTGCCGTCGGGCGGCGTCGAGTTCGCCGACGACGGTGCGCACATCGCCGCTACCGCCCTGTGGTCGCCCCCGCGGCAGTGGCGATCGTCGCGGGTGGCGGAGCTGCGCATGCTGCCGGCGTTCCTGCGCGCCTTCGGCTCGCAGTACCGGCGCGGTCAGCAGCTCGACGTGATGATGAAGCGTAATCACCCGGAGGAGCCGCACTGGTATCTGGCGGTGATCGGCAGCGACCCGACCTATCGCGGCGAGGGGTACGGCAAGGCGTTGATGGAGTCCGGACTGGCCCGCGCGGACGCCGAGTTCGCACCGGCGTATTTGGAATCCAGCAATCCCGACAACGTGCCGTACTACGAACGGTTCGGATTCGAGGTCGTCGGCGAGTTGGAGCTGCCCGACGATGGGCCCACGATGTGGGCCATGTGGCGGCAGCCGCGCTGAGCGGTCAACGCCAGGAGTACTCGGTGCGCAACCGGGCCGCGACGGCCTCGAATCGGGTGCGGTCCAGGATGGCGCCCTCGCGCCGGATGCCCTCCTCGGGCACATCGAGCACGCGGTCCAGCCGGACCCAGCTCGGCCGGCCCTCGTAGTCCCACGTGCCGGTGCCGATGCTCACCCACTGCGGATCCTCGGAGTGGTAGTGCTGCGACGACAGCATCAGGCCCAGCAGGGTGCGCTGGTCGCGGCCGATCACCAGGACGGGCCGGTCCTTGCCGCGGGTGGGGTCGTCCTCGAACACCACCCAGGTCCAGACGATCTCGCCGGGGTCGGCCTGTCCGTCGAGATCCGGTGCGTAGGAAACCCGGCGGGCGCGCTGAGCGGTGGGGACCATCCGGTCGGTGATCGGGCGGCCGGCCGCGATGGCCTTCGGCGGGTCGAACTGGCCGCCGGCGAGCACCTCGAGGCCCAGCCGGATGCCGAACACCAGCCCCTGCTGGAGGTTGCGCTGCAGTTCCTGCGGATCCTGCAGCTGCTTGATCAACTTGGGGGCCCCATTGAACACCAGGTTCTCGGTGACCCGGAAAACCTGCTGCAACGTCTTCCACTGCGACGCCATAGCCGCCAAGCATAGCGACGCCCGCGTCCGCATGATTGTGCTGCAACGGGTCCGGCTCGATACGCTGAGCGGGCCCAGTGCTCACCCTGACCAGGAGATTCCCATCAGCAGCTTCGCGGACAAGACGTTCACCGCGCCGGAGCAGATCCGGAACTTCTGCATCATCGCCCATATCGACCATGGCAAATCCACGCTGGCCGACCGGATGCTGCAGCTGACCGGTGTGGTCGACGAGCGTTCGATGCGGGCGCAGTACCTGGACCGGATGGACATCGAGCGGGAACGCGGCATCACCATCAAGGCCCAGAACGTCCGGCTGCCGTGGAAGGTCCGTACTGGCGAGGCCGCCGGGCAGGAAGTGGTCCTGCACCTGATCGACACGCCTGGCCATGTTGATTTCACCTACGAGGTGTCGCGCGCACTGGAGGCCTGCGAGGGCGCGGTGTTGCTGGTCGACGCCGCGCAGGGCATCGAGGCGCAGACGCTGGCCAACCTGTACCTGGCACTGGACCGCGACCTGACCGTCATCCCGGTGCTCAACAAGATCGACCTGCCCGCCGCCGACCCGGAGCGCTACGCGGCCGAACTTGCCCACATCATCGGCTGCGAGCCGTCCGATGTGCTGCGGGTGTCCGGCAAGACCGGTGAGGGGGTGGCCGAACTGCTCGACGACGTGGTCCGGCAGATTCCGGCGCCCGTCGGCGATCCCGATGCCCCGACCCGGGCGATGATCTTCGACTCCGTCTACGACATCTACCGTGGCGTGGTCACCTACGTCCGGGTGGTCGACGGCAAGATCATGCCGCGCGAGCGCATCGCGATGATGTCCACCGGCGCCACCCACGAACTGCTCGAGGTGGGCATCGTGTCCCCGGAGCCCAAGGCCTCGGCGGGCCTCGGCGTCGGCGAGGTGGGTTACCTCATCACCGGGGTGAAGGATGTCCGGCAGTCCAAGGTGGGTGACACGGTGACCACCGCCCGCGGCGGCGCGAAGGAAGCGCTGACGGGATACCGGGAACCCAAGCCGATGGTGTACTCCGGGCTGTATCCCGTGGATGGGTCGGACTATCCGAACCTGCGCGACGCGCTGGACAAGCTCCAACTCAACGACGCGGCCCTGACGTACGAGCCGGAGACGTCGGTGGCGCTCGGATTCGGCTTCCGCTGCGGCTTTCTCGGTCTGCTGCACATGGAGATCACCCGTGAGCGCCTGGAACGCGAGTTCGGCCTGGACCTCATCTCGACCTCACCCAACGTCGTCTATCGCGTCGTCAAGGACGATGGGACCGAGATGGTCGTGACGAACCCGTCGGACTGGCCCGAGGGCAAGGTGCGCGAGGTGTACGAGCCGGTGGTCAAGACGACCATCATCGCGCCGAGTGAGTTCATCGGCACGATCATGGAGCTGTGCCAGTCCCGGCGCGGTGAGCTCGGGGGCATGGACTACCTGTCGCCGGAGCGCGTCGAGCTGCGCTACACCGTGCCGTTGGGCGAGATCATCTTCGACTTCTTCGACTCGCTGAAGTCGCGCACCCGTGGCTACGCATCGCTGGACTACGAGGAGGCCGGCGAGCAGGAGGCCCAGTTGGTCAAGGTGGACATCCTGCTGCAGGGCGAGGCGGTCGACGCCTTCAGCGCCATCGTCCACAAGGACAGCGCGTTCGCCTACGGCAACAAGATGACCACCAAGCTCAAGGAACTGATCCCGCGCCAGCAGTTCGAAGTGCCGGTGCAGGCCGCGATCGGCTCGAAAATCATTGCCCGCGAAAATATCCGGGCCATCCGCAAGGATGTGCTGTCCAAGTGCTACGGCGGCGACATCACCCGCAAGCGCAAGCTGCTGGAGAAGCAGAAGGAGGGCAAGAAGCGGATGAAGACCATTGGCCGGGTCGAGGTTCCGCAGGAGGCCTTCGTCGCCGCGTTGTCCACAGATGCTTCCGCGGACAAGCCGAAGAAATAAGCTGGGGCGATGCGGGGGACAGCGGCGAGCGTACTGATCGGGGCGTTGGCCGTCGCATCGGCCGTGACATTGAGCGGTTGCGTGCACACCACCGCCGGGGTGGCGCACCGGGCAGGCGGCTCGAACTCGACGAGCGTGGCCGATCTGGAGGGCTTCCTGCTCGAACCCGATCACATCGACAAGATCGTGGGTTCGCAGGACATCGACGTCAGTGACTCGGCGACCACGCTCGACGACAACCTGTCGAACATCTCCGACCCGGATTGCCTTGGCGCGCTGTACAACGCCGAGCAGTCGGTCTACGACGGAACCGGCTGGACCGGTGTGGCCGACCAGGTGCTCGCCGACCAGGTCGACGACGAGCAGGCCGACCGGGGGCACTGGGTGCAGCAGTCGGTGGTGGGATTCGGCTCGGCGCAACAGGCCCTGGACTTCTTCGACCGGTCGGTGCAGCAGTGGACCAATTGCATCGGCAAGCACGTCACGGTGAACGATGCCGACAGCGAATTCGTGTTCAGCATCGAGGGAATCGGCATCGACGGCCACCTGATGTCGCAGACCGCCAGACAGCAGGACGCGGGGGATTGGGCCTGCCAGCACGCCTTGGGTGCGGCCACCAATCACATCGTGGAGGTGATGGCCTGCAGCACCGACACCGATGGTCAGGCCGTCCGGATTGCGACCGAGATCGTTTCGAAGATCAAGTGATTCAGTGGTAGACCGCGCGTCCGGTGAGCGCGTGGCCCCATAGATCCAGGGCCGCGTCGTACACCGGGCCCGGGTCGCGGCGTCCGCCGGCGATCGCGATCAGGGCCCGCGCCACCGCGGTGATGCCGGCACCGGTCCGGTGCGTGGCACTCACCAGCTCGTCGAATGCGTCGCGCTCGGAGTAGCCGCGCAGACCGATCAGGATCCCGGTGGCCACGTCGATGTCCCGCCGGGACAGATCGCCAGCCCGCCGCATAGGCAGGCTGGTGTGAAATCGGTTGTCGAACATGGAGATTGCCTTCCGTCGTATGCCCGTTAGTGTGGCTCGTCGTGCGGCGCTCAGCAACACATTCACGCATGGTGATGCTGAATGGGCGGACGGCGGCGCGGCATTCGAATCGGCCTGATCGGAAACCTTTCGCAGGCGGGTCGCTCGATTCGTGACACCGGTGGCCGGTCGGGTGCTCTGGCGCCCCCAGTGCTGCGCGGCGCACCGGGACGTCCACGACCGGCATGGACCCGCCGTTCGGCGGTGCCGCCCGCCCGTTGTGTCACCTCGCGGCAACTTAGCTCAACACGGCATCGGAATATGTTGCTAACAGCTCGTTTTCGCCCCTATGCGGAGCCGCACCCGTGGCATCCGCAGCGACTGGCGCGCCATTTCGAGTCGTCATGATCGGTATCGGGCACCACCCAGTGCCGCGCCCGTCATGGCACGGATATGGCCAGCGTAGAAGGGTGGGCCCGGCAGCGGCGCCAAATTGTCGTTGCTGAAACCCGACCGCTGGGCCGGGCCGCCGGTTCGCCGGTGGCCCGACGCGCTCCTAGACTGCCCTTCGTCCGCACCGATGGAAGTGGAGTCCGCTTGACGACGGCAACAGGCCCGCTCGGGCGACCCATGACCGCGATGGGCGATTTCTTCGTCCTTGCCGGCGAGACATTCACCGCGATGTTCCGCCGGCCGTTCGCGTGGAGCGAGCTGATCGACCAGATCTGGTTCGTGGCACGGGTATCCATCGTTCCCACCCTGATGCTGTCGATCCCCTACACGGTGTTGATCGTCTTCACCCTGAACATCGTGCTGCTCGAAGTCGGTGCGGGTGATCTGTCCGGTGCCGGCGCGGCCCTGGCGTCGGTGACGCAGGTGGGACCGGTGGTCACTGCCATCGTCGTCTCCGGCGCGGGCGCCACGGCGATGTGCGCGGATCTGGGTGCCCGCACCATCCGTGAGGAGATCGACGCCATGAAGGTCATCGGGGTGAACCCGATCCAGGCGTTGGTGGTACCTCGGGTGATTGCGGCCACCTTCGTCGCATTGATGCTCTACTCGGTGGTCGCCGTGGTGGGGCTCACGGGCAGCTACCTGTTCGTCGTCTTCGTCCAGCACGTCACCCCGGGAGCGTTCGTGGCCGGCCTGACATTGCTGACCGGTCTGCCGCAGGTGATCGTCTCGTTGGTCAAGGCTCTGTTGTTCGGTCTGTCCGCGGGTCTGATCGCTTGCTACAAGGGACTTTCCGTGGGCGGCGGCCCCACCGGTGTGGGCAGCGCGGTCAACGAGACCGTGGTGTTCGCGTTCATGGCGTTGTTCCTCATCAACATCCTGGCCACCGCCTTCGGCGTGAAGGTTGCGCCGTGAGCAGCGTCTCCAACGCTGTCGATGCCACCCGGAAGCTGGGGGAGCAGACCGCGTTCTATGGCAATGCCCTGGCCGCCACCGTCGAGGCGGTCCGGCGCTACCCGGCCGAGGTGCTCCGGCTGATCGCCGTCATGGGGATGGGCACCGGAGCGCTGGCCGTCATCGGCGGCACCGTGGTGATCATCGGCTTCCTCACGCTGTCGACCGGCGCACTGATCGCGGTGCAGGGCTACAACACCTTGTCCAACGTCGGGATCGAGGGCCTCACCGGATTCCTCGGCGCGTTCCTCAACGTCCGCTTCATCGCCCCGGCAACGGCGGGGGTGGCTCTGGCTGCGACCATCGGTGCCGGTGCCACCGCGCAACTGGGCGCCATGCGGATCAACGAGGAGATCGACGCACTCGAGGTGATGGGCATCCGCACCGTCACCTACCTGGCGTCCACCCGGATCGTGGCGGGAGTGCTGGTGGTGATCCCGCTCTATACCGTGGCCGTGCTGATGTCGTTCCTGGCCACCCGATTCGGCACCACGGTGGTCTACGGGCAATCCCGCGGCGTGTACGACCACTACTTCTCGACCTTCTTGCAGCCGTCGGACCTGATGTGGTCGTTCATCGCAGCGCTGTCGATGGCGGCCGCCGTGATGGCGATCCATACCTACTACGGTTTCACCGCCACGGGCGGGCCGGCCGGGGTGGGTGAGGCGGTGGGACGCGCGGTGCGTACCTCGGTGACGGCGACGGTGTTCGTGTTGTTGACCATCACGCTCTCGGTCTACGGGCAGTCCGGCAACTTCCACCTGTCGGGTTGATCTGATGGCCGACACATCTGTACCCGAGCGCCGTGAGCGCATCGATCCGATCTGGTGGGCGCCGGTGCTCCTGGTGGTCATTGCGTCGCTGGTTGCGCTGACCGCACTGCTGTTCTCCGGCACGCTGCGCTCACAGGTGCCGCTGACGCTGGTCTCCGACCGGGCCGGACTGGTCATGGAACCCGGCGCCAAGGTCAAGTTCCGGGGCGTGCAGATCGGTGAGGTCAGCACGATCGGCGCCCGGTCGGCCGCCGAGGGCACGCAGGCGCAACTCCTGCTGAAGATCGATCCCGGCCCGTTCCGCTATCTGCCGGCCAATGTCGAAGCGGAGATCAAGTCCAGCACAGCATTCGGCGCCAAGTACGTCGACCTGATCGCCCCGGACCAACCGAGTACCCAACCGCTGGCCTCCGGTGCGGTCCTGCGATCGCGGAACGTGACCGTCGAGGTGAACACCGTATTCGAGAACCTGCAGAACGTGGTGCAGGCCATCGACCCGGCCAAACTCAACTCCGTGCTGGGTGCGGTCGCAGAATCGTTGCGCGGCAAGGGAGATCGCATCGGCCAGGCAATCAGTGGCGCCAACACCGTACTGTCGGCCGTCAATCCGCGGCTGGACACGGTGCGGGCGGACTGGCAGAAATTCGGTGCCACGGCGCAGACGTACTCCGATGCCGCACAGGACATCCTGTCGATCCTGGACTCGTTCTCGACAACCAGTTCCACCATCACCGACCATGCCGGGGCGCTCGACGAACTGCTGCTGTCCGCGGTCGGCTTCTCGCGGTCCGGCATCGACACCATCGGCGGTAATCAGCCCAATCTGGTGCGTTCGATGAACACCCTGGAACCGACCACCGCGTTGCTGGACAAGTACTCGCCGACCTACACCTGCCTGTTCCAGGGTGCGCAGTGGTTCCTGGAAAACGGTGGCCGGGATGCGCTGGGCGGCAACGGTAAATCGGTCATCATGGACGCCGCCCTACTGGCCGGTGACGATCCGTACCGATTCCCGGACAACCTGCCGATCGTCAACGCTACCGGCGGCCCCGGCGGTCGTCCGAGCTGCGGCTCGCTGCCTGATGTCAGCAAGAACTTCCCGGTCAAGTACCTGGTCACCGACACCGGCTTCGGCACCGGACTCGATCTGCGGCCCAACCCCGGTATCGGCTTCCCGGGATTCGCCAACTACCTCCCGGTCACCAAGGCCAATCCCGAACCGCCGCGGATCCGCTATCCCGGGCCGCCCGCACCCGGTCCGGCGCCGGCCTACCCCGGCGGGCCACCCTACGGCGCACCGCAATTCGGGCCCGACGGCACCCCGCTGTATTCGCCCCCGCCCGGGGGTCAGCCATGAGGGACCGGACGGCGCGCACGCTGGCGCGGGTGCTGTTGTTCAGCGTTGCCTGCGTGGTGTTCACCTTCGCCCTCGTCACTGTGTTCGGGCAGTTCCGGTTCGACTCCCGTGCCCAGTACCACGCCGTGTTCAGCAACGTCTCCGGACTCGAGGGCGGCAACTTCGTGCGGATCGCCGGCGTCGAGGTCGGCAAGGTCACAGCGGTGAACCTGCACCGCGACGGCACCGTCACGGTCGACTTCTCCGTGGACCAGAGCCTGCCACTGACTGCCGGCACCCGCGCGGCCGTGCGCTACGAGAACCTGATCGGCGACCGCTACCTGGCCCTCGAGGATGCACCCGGCTCGGTGCGAAAACTCCCACCGGGCGGGACCATTCCGTTGGCGCAGACCGCACCCGCGCTGGATGTCGACGCCCTGATCGGCGGCTTCCGTCCACTGTTCCGGGCGCTGGACCCCGATCAGGTCAACGCCCTGTCGGGGGAGTTGCTCAACGTGTTCCAGGGT
>RRZT010780693.1_pt1 | contig 25710 bp, 17 predicted proteins | sample 2165551 | NCBI WGS metagenome assembly RRZT01 (sample SAMN10456910, study PRJNA506462) | wastewater metagenome | biome: wastewater; feature: sludge; material: wastewater sludge; isolation source: wastewater sludge with Escherichia coli K12::gfp cells carrying plasmid... | place: USA: Moscow, Idaho... | reverse complement strand
GAAACTATCCTGAACCGGGCACGCGAAATCGGCAAAGGTTTCTCCCGCTTGAAAAAAACTCCATTGCCAACTTGAAATCGCGCACTCCATGCCCTTCTTCCTTCTTACGTATGTTTATACTACCAGGTTTTTTTGTGGTACATGGTGTGAGCTTTTTTCAGTAATTTTTCCCGGTTCTTGCTAATTGACAGATTCTCTTTTAAAGTGCTATGGTAGTTGGCTTTCTGTGCGCAATAATTCTATTTATGAGGTGAATATATGTTTGGCTTAGGTATGCCCGAACTTGTTATTATTCTAGTTATTATTGTTATTATTTTTGGCGCGGGCAAATTACCGGAAATTGGCAGTGGCATTGGCAAGGGCATCAAGAACTTCAAGGATGCCACCAAAAAAGAGGATGAACCAAAAACCATCGACGACAAGACGGATAACAAAGCTTAAATCTGCCACAGGTATGACCTGCTTTGTTTTGTTGCTCAATCAAGCGCCCTTGCTGCAGGTGCAGTACTTGGTAAAAGGCAAAGTCCATGACAGCTGGGACCTTCGTGCTTAACTCACTGTTATCCAGATAGACTCCCTGGGCAGCATTTTCATTATCTGTTTTTTGTTTCCTTTTTTCGGAAGCAGTTCTTTTTATTATCTTCCCGGCGTAAGCTGGCTAATCTGCGGACAAGGAGTGCATATGTGCCGACTTGCTTTAAAATCTGCCGATGAGGCCTTTTCACCTTATGATGTCCTCACCGCCATGGAGGCGATGCAGGAGGGCTATGACGGCAGTGGTCTTGGACTATTATTGAGGGGAGTGGAGTTCGAAGACTTCCGCTTAAAGCCGCATCACGTCGTTCTTTCCGGCATTGCCCATACAGAGGCGGCCTTCCATCGCCTCACTGATTGGATGGGCAGTCAGGGTTTTCAAATCAGGTATGTACATGAGTTCGAGCGCCGTCCGGAGTTGATTGAAGCGCAGGACAGGTTTGTTTACTTAATTCGCGTCTACCGCATTCCCGATGCCTGGAAGAGCTTATCGCCGACAGAGATTGAGGACAGGCTTCTGCAGATACGTTTACAGCTGAGGAAAAGTGGCGAAGAACATGGCGATTTGACTATCTTTTCCCTTTTCCGGGATGTAGTCATGCTCAAGGAAGTGGGCTGGCCCATGGATGTGGGAAATGCTTTAGGCCTTGATGACGGCAGGCTGAAGGCCAGGGTGATTATGGCTCAAGGTAGACAAAACACCAACTATGGCATCAACCTTTATGCATGCCATCCATTTTTCCTCCAGGGCGTGGCCACCATGACAAATGGTGAAAACACGGCCTTTGTTCCCATTCGTGAATGGTTGGAAGGGAAAAAAATACCGGGATACATTGGCTACCAGAGTGATTCTGAGGTCTTTGCCCATATTCTGCACTACGTGACACGCCGACTCAAGTTACCGCTGGAGATGTACAAGCATGTCATTACACCGCTGAAGACAGAAGAGCTCGATAGACACCCGCAGGGCGAATTCCTTAAGGATCTGCGCACGGTCTGTCGCAGACTGATAATTGACGGGCCAAATGCGGTTATCGCCACCATGCCGGATGAAACCTGCATGCTCGTTATGGATCAGAAAAAGATGCGACCGGCAACCATAGGCGGCCGTCCTGGTAGCTGGGCCATTGCCTCTGAGATGTGCGGTGTGGCAGCCCTTATACCCGACCGTGATCCCTCTCTTGATTTTCAACCCATGCGTGAACACACTGTCATTATCCCTCCTGATCGCAAGGAATATACAACATGGTCTCAGTTCGATCCCTGTACACTACCCCTGGCAGCCTGACCTACCACGATCTTCCCTGGATTATCACCCACCGGGAAGATCGCTGCACTCTCTGCGGCCAATGCACGGCAGTCTGCCCAACAGGTGCCATTTACCTCACCTATCGGCGACAGCGCATGCCCAAGTTGGACGTGTTGCAAAAAAAACGGTGCAATGAATACCGCCACTTTGTCGGCATTAGACAGCACACCACCATAGAAAAACGCTGCATTGGTTGCGGCATGTGCTCAATGGTCTGTCCAAATGAGGCCATTGCCCCACATCCGAACAGCAACGAGCATCGTTCAAAGTTCTTCATGAACGCCAAGGGAGAGGCTCAAAAAAGAGGTGGACGGCGCAATGAGCCGGGAAAAACCATCCTTGATCGCATCAGCTTTGGTCGTATCTCCATGTTGACTGACCCTGCCCTCGATGCCGGTCGCCATGAATTCAACATCAACACGGTTCTAGGACGTATCCTGCCGCCGGAAGAATACCTGCAGCGCAAACGGGCAGGTGAATGGATACCGCCAACCCGGGAAATCTTTCCTTTCATTATAGGCTCCATGTCCTTTGGAGCCCTGTCACCCAACATGTGGCTGGGGCTTCTGCAGGGTGTCGCCTATTGTAATGAAGTGCTCGGCATTCCGGTTGTCATGGCAACTGGAGAAGGCGGTTGCCCGCCGTGGGTACTCAAAAGTCCGTTCTTAAAATACATCATTTTACAAATCGCCTCCGGCTATTTTGGCTGGGACGAGATTATCCGTGCCATCCCTGAAATGCAGTGTGATCCTGCCGCCATTGAAATAAAGTATGGACAGGGTGCTAAACCTGGAGATGGCGGTCTTCTTATGTGGTTTAAAGTGAGCCAGCTCATCGCCCGTTTGCGTGGTGTGCCTGAGGGAGTTGATTTGCCCTCTCCACCGGTACACCAAACGCTTTACTCCATCGAGGAAAGCGTTATGAAGATGATTCAGACCATGTCCATGGCCTTTGGTTTCAGGGTACCAGTTTATCCGAAGATTTCCGGCAGCACCTCAGCAAAGGCTGTTTTAAATAACCTTGTGCGTAATCCCTATGCCGGAGGTCTCCTCATAGACGGCATAGACGGCGGTACTGGTGCGGCCTACAATGTCAGCATGGATGCCACAGGACACCCGGTCGCCTCGAACCTGCGCGAATGCTATTTAGACCTGGTGCGGCAAGGTAGGCAAAATGAAATCCCTCTCTTTGCCGCTGGCGGCATTGGCAAAAATGGCAATGTGGCGCAAAACGGCATGGCCATGATTATGCTGGGGGCTTCCGGCGTCCATGTGGGAAAATACATTATGCAGGCCACCGCAGGTTGCCTGGGGAACGAGCTTGGCCGCTGCAATGTCTGCAACATCGGCATTTGCCCCAAGGGCATTACCAGCCAGAACGAGAAACTCTACCGCAGACTTGACCCGGACCAGGTGGCCGAACGAGTGGCAGAGGTGTTTATGTCCATCCGTACCGAAACCAAAAAAATCATGGCCCCCCTTGGCCGTTCCCAAAGTTTACCCATTGGCATGTCGGACGCCTTGGGCATTGACGATGCCGACGCAGCACAGAGGCTGCGTATTAACTACGTCTGCTAACAGACAACTGCATGGATGCTGCAACAATGAGCGAGAAAGAACAAACACCTCTTGTTATTCACGGTAAAAATGCCGAAAACGTGCGTATTTCCTCAAAAGAATTTGAAGAGGAGGTTCGAGGCGCTGCGGCCAAGAGCAGAGAACTCTACCTTGAATCGTATGGGCAACATAATATAGGCCTGCGTCTCGGTTCTCCTGACAAACCCCTAACCTTGAGGGTAAGCGGTCCGGTTGGCCAACGGCTTGGTTGCATGGGACAGCCTGGTGCCACCATTATTTGTGAAGACTCTGCCTCAGACGATGTTGGTTATCTCAACATCGGCGCTGATATTATCGTCAAGGGTGACGCCACGAACGGTGTATGCAATGCCATGGCCGGTGGTCGAGTGATGATTGCCGGCAGTATTGGGGCTCGCGGTCTCACCATGACCAAATGGAACCCGGATTATGATCGCCCGGAAATGTGGGTACTGGGGTCGGTGGGGGACACCTTTGCTGAGTTTAACTGCGGCGGCGTTGGCGTTGTCTGCGGTATAAACCCGAAAAACCCTGCTAATGTCCTCGGGTACAGGCCCTGCGTTGGTATGGTCGGTGGTCTCATTTATTTTCGTGGCCAAACAGACGGCACCTATTCAACAACCAATGCCCAATTAAGAGTACCAAACGATGACGAATGGCAATGGCTCCTGGAGAGGCTACCCGCCTATCTCGCTGCTATTGAAAAAGAAGAGCATCTCGCAGAACTTACCCAGCGGCAAGGTTGGCAGGTACTGGCCGCCATTACCCCGCAAGATCGAGCGCTCATGTTTTCCGGTCCCATGCCCATGGCCGAATTCAAGAGAAAGGTCTGGAACCCGGGCTTTCAAGGTGGCGACCCTCTGCGTGATCTTGCCCCCATGCTTGAGCGCACCGTTATTGGCGTGGTGGAAACCGGCGAATTCAGACGACGCAAACCCTTCTGGGCCAACAGAGATTCTGCCGCACCCTGCACCTTTTACTGCCCCATCCACATCCCCACCATCGACAGGTTGCGGATGATCCGGGACGGCCAGAATGAAGAAGCGTATGAAATGCTCCTGCGCTACACTCCCTTGCCTGCGTCAGTCTGTGGTACCATCTGCCCGAACCTCTGCATCCAGAACTGTTCGCGGGAAAAAATTGACTACAGTATTGATGCCTCGGTTCTGGGTCGCGCTGTCCATGCGGCAGAACCTCCTTCTGCCCTACCACCTACCGGTGCAAAAGTCGCCATCATCGGCGGTGGCCCGGCCGGCATGGCTGCAGCTTGGCACCTTGCCCTGCATGGCATAGAGGCCCATATTTTTGAACGTGATCAAGTCATCGGCGGTAAATTAGCACAGACTATTCCCTGGGAACGTCTTTCTCAGGCCGTGTGGGATGCAGAAGTAGACCGTTTCATGAAGACCCCAAACTTGCAGGTGCGCACAGGGGTGACCCTCACACGTGAAGATATCGCTGGCATGAAAAAAGACTACGACTATGTCCTTGTAGCCGTGGGAACTCATCAGCCTCGCACCATTTCCTTTCCTGGACACGAGCGAGTCATCTCTGCCCTTGATTATCTTAAGGCGGCAAAATCCGACCGTCCGACGCCCACTGGCAAGGAAGTGGTCGTGATTGGTGCTGGCAACGTGGGTTGTGATGTGGCTGCAGAAGCATATCGTTTGGGGGCAGAACGAGTTGTTCTTGTTGACATTCAAAAACCCCTAGCCTTTGGTAAGGAACGTGAGGCTGCCGAGGCACTTGGTGCTACCTTCAAGTGGCCGGTCATGACACGGGAAGTGACGGATGCTGGCCTTGTTACGGACAAAGGTGAGTTAATCCCGGCACAGACTGTTATAATCTCTATTGGTGATGTGCCTTCTCTCCCCTTCTTGCCGGAATCCGTGGAAATCTTGCAGGCTGCTGGTGCCTCCTGGATTAAAACCGACGAGGCAGGGAGAACTAGCGATCCACAGATTTTAGCCATTGGCGATGTGGAAAAACCCGGGCTTGCTACCAATGCACTAGGTGCTGGCAGAAGAACCGCCGAATACCTTGTTGCAACTCTTAAGGGAGAACCATGGCAGCCCTTTAACAAGCGGCTCGTCACCTATGAAGCCTTGACCTTGGCCCACTATGATCCTGTGGTTGATCGCGGCAGTACGGAAGATCAGCAAGCGGCACGCTGTCTCAGCTGCGGCTCCTGCAGGGACTGCCACCTCTGCGAGACCATTTGTCCAACCGGGGCAATTTCGCGCAGGGAAATCAGCCCACAGGAGGATGGTGTAGGTTATGAATATGTGTCGGATGACAAGAAATGCATTGCCTGCGGATTTTGCGCAGACACCTGTCCTTGCGGTATCTGGGTACTGAGACCTTTTTGAGGATTGCATCACAGGTCAACCCAAGCCCTTCTTTGCGGGTGTATAAAAAACGCAAAGTTGGAGAAGACGATTTAATCAATTTACTTGTTTTTCGAAAAAAAGCTGGTAAATATAGCTCAGTAGTAGACCATGTGGTTATTGTACATGTGATGTTTTTGAAGATCTTTTCTTTTAAAGAATAACATCGGCAATTCTGCATGGATCGGACATTTAGCCACAAATAAGGAGATCAGGGCAGCGATGTTGAAAGGAACAGTTAAATGGTTTAACGAGTCTAAGGGGTTTGGTTTTATCGAGCAGGAAGAAGGTAAAGATGTTTTTGTGCACTATTCAGCAATTAATGGTGCAGGTTTCAAAACTCTGAACGAAGGAGACAAAGTTCAATTTGAAATCGTAGACGGCCCGAAAGGACCAGCTGCCGCAAACGTCACCAAGCAATAAGTGGCACTTTCAGATGGGCCTGGCATAACAAGAATTGCCAGGCCCATTTTTTTCCGGGGGATGAAAGATCCCGTTTAGTTGGCCTGCCTTGCATGTTTCTTTGGGCAGGCTGTTTGTTTTTTTATGTCTTTTCCACCAATATAGGTTTCCCTCCGTTGAAAATTGCCCTGGTTCAGACAAACCCGATCATTGGTGATTTTACTCAAAATGTTCAAGTCATAAGGCACTGGACAGACAAAGCCAGACAAGCAGGTTGTGACCTTGCAGTTTTTCCCGAGCTGTCCATCTGTGGTTACCCACCGCAGGATTTGCTTGAAAGGTCAAATTTTCTTGCAGCCCACGACCGTGCCTTAACAGAGATACGAGAGCATTGCCGAGATATTATCTGTGTCGTTGGCGGATTGGAAATACATGCTCAGCCCGGAAAACCGCTCTATAACACAGCATTTGTCTTGGAAAAAGGACAAATTGCCCAAAGGGTTCATAAACAACTCTTACCCGCCTACGATGTCTTTGATGAGCGGCGGTATTTTCAAGCAGGCAAACAATCCATCACCTTTGCCTGCAAGGGTCTTTACTGTGCCTTAACTATCTGCGAAGATATTTGGTGGCAACAGGAACTATATCCGCACAACCCTCTCGATGACCTTGCTTTAGGAGCAGTGGTACCAGACCTGCTTATCAACATCTCCGCTTCCCCCTACCACCTGGGAAAACTCGAAGAACGGCAAAGGCTTTTTAGCGAACTGAGCAGCAAATATGGAGTGCCTCTACTCTATGCAAATCAGGTGGGTGGTCAGGACAGCCTTGTATTTGATGGGCACTCCATGCTCATCAACGCCAAAGGCCAACTTCATGCTATGGCCGAGGGGTTTATAGAAGACATGATAGTGGTGGATTCCAACACCTGGTCGCAGACCCAGGTTCCTTTCTCGACAGAAAATACCTCTCATCTGGAACAGGCCCTGGTCTGCGGATTAGGCGATTACATGCATAAATCGGGCTTTACCAAGGCCCTCTTGGGCATTTCTGGCGGCATTGACTCCGCCGTTACGGCATCAATCGCCTGTAAAGCCCTAGGCCCTGACAATGTGCTCACCATAGCCTTGCCCTCGCCCTATACCTCACAGGCATCTATTGACGATGCCAAGGCCCTTGCGACTAATCTCGGTTGCTCGTTCAAGGTAATTCCCATCGAACCGGCGATGCAGGCCTATACGACCAGCTTGCAGCCTTTCTTTGCGGGTATGCCGGAAGATGTGACTGAACAAAACCTACAGGCCCGCATTCGCGGCAATATCCTCATGGCGCTCTCCAACAAGTTCAAGTCCATCCTGCTCAGCACCGGCAACAAGTCCGAGTTGGCAGTGGGCTACTGCACCTTGTATGGAGACATGTGCGGTGGGATTGGCGTTTTAGCCGATGTCTCCAAGATGCGAGTCTATGAGCTGGCAAAGTGGATGAACCGGGAAAAGGAAATTATCCCACAAAATACCATTGAACGGCCGCCGACAGCTGAGCTCAAACCTGACCAGCTTGATCAAGACGATCTCCCTCCCTATGACGTGCTCGATGCCATTTTACAGGCCTATGTAGAAAATGATCTGGGTGTGGAAGAAGTTGCCGCAAGCCTCCAGGTGGATGTGCAGCTAGTGCAAGATGTTGCCCGCCGCATACACGGCAATGAATATAAGCGTCTGCAGGCACCCTTGGGAATACGCGTAACAAAAAAGGCCTTCGGCATAGGACGGCGTTACCCTATAGTCCAACGTTTTCAGGAGTAACAACCCGCAAACTTCGTTCTCTTGTGGAGGTGTTCAAGTGGGATGGAAAAAAAAATGCCATACCTTTAACCTGGAAATCCCTCGTTCAAGCTCACCACGACAATGTCCATGAGTCCCAAGCAGCACCCTCTTCTCGCTGCCCTCATCTTTTTTCCCTGCTTGCTGTTACTGGTAGGATATCTTGTTCTGCACGAACAAAACACAGAGAGACCGCAGCAAGTGGCACTGACCACGGCTGGTCATGTTGAAATGTGTCTTAACTGCCATGAAGCAGAAAAACTAGACGGGGCTCATGATCGTCTTGTTGTCGGTTGCTCACCTTGTCACCTAGGTAATGCCTTAGCCATTGACAAGGACAAAGCACACCAGGGAATGGCTCTTAACCCAGGTGATTTACGTGTTGTGGAAAAAACCTGTGGAGTGGAGGGCTGCCATCCTGCCGACATTCACAAGGTAAAAAATTCTCTCATGGCAACAAACAGAGGCATCCTTTCCACTCTGCTCTACTACTGGGGAGAGAGTGAGCACCAAAATGCCAATATAAGGGTGGAAGAATTGATCAAAAGCGGCAAAACTTCCTTTGCCCTTGATTATTATCGTAAACTCTGCGCCACTTGCCATCTTTGGAAACAAAAGGGCGACCTCCCTGGTGCTCCTGACTTTTTCAACAACAAAGGTGGCGGCTGCTCAGCGTGCCACTACATCCTTCCCAAGGGATACACGAGCGATACGGTTTTTGCCGATCGCAGCCCAGAGCAAATTGCCTTGCAAAAAAAGGACAAGCCACACCCCCTCGTTGTGAAGCAGATACCGGAAGAAAACTGTATTCGCTGCCACAACCGGTCTGCCCGAATTGGGCTTTCCTATGTGGGGGTGTTCGAGGCAGAAGGCTATGGTGCTCCCTATGACGAAGGAAAACTGTCAAAAAAACAGCTGGCTGGCGGACGATTTTACTTGGATATTGCGCCGGATATTCATCACAAGAGCAAGATGGCCTGCATTGATTGCCATATCCGTGATGAAATAATGGGTGATGGTACAAGCTATGCCCACTACGAAGAGCAGGTGGAGATTACCTGTGAAAGCTGCCACAGCGCAACTCAGTTTGGCAAAAGCCGGAAAGGAAAACCGCTTCCCAATGTCTTTCAAAAAGAGGGTACCTATACGCTTATTGGAAAAAATGACGGCAAAGAACGGCCAATTAAACAACCTGATTCCCTTGCCTGTCGCTATCCGGGCCATTCTCGGATGACCTGCTCCTCATGCCACTCAACCTGGGTTCCCCAGTGCTATGGTTGCCATGTCAAACAGGATAAACGGGAGCAGCACTTAGATAAGCTCACCTTGCAGGAAACGCCCGGTTGGTGGGCAGAAGGCAGGTCATATATTCGTTACGAAAGGCCCATGTTGGCAGTTTGGGGCGAGCAGGTTGTGATAGTAACGCCGGGCTGCCAGGATCTGGTCACCGTTATTGATAAGGACGGCAAACCGGAAAAAGGCTTCTCTCGTTTCACCATGGCTGCTATCAATCCCCACACCATCCAGGCCAAGGGCCGTTCTTGCGAAGATTGCCATACTTCACCTAAAACCGTTGGCCTGGGCGAAGGCACTGTTTACAAAAAAGGTGGCGTCTGGCAATTTTCTCCAACTGATCGAGGTATAGTTGATGCTCAAGGAACACAGCTGCCTGGCTTTGACAACTTCGTAACCATTGAAGGAGAGGCGCTGCAACACGGTTCCCGTGCCGACTTGCGACCCTTTAATAAGGAAGAATTGCAACGTATCCTGCGGGTTGGTCTTTGCCTACAATGTCATAAAAAAATGGATGATCCTGCCTACAAAGGCTATACCTGGCAGCGCCCCTGTCCAGTGTATAAAGAGCCTTGATTTTTTTATTCTAGAGTTCAGTCAATCACGAAAAATATTTACTCTCTTCTGCCTGCACGGTTTATAATAATAAGACCTGTTGCCGCGCGGCTTAAGGGATTGATCTGTTCTATTTTTTGTTTCATTAAGGAGCTTTCATGTCAGCGCAAAAATCCGTAGTGCTTGCCGATCGGGTTCTCCAGATCGCCCCCTCATCAACCCTGGCCATCAATGCCAAGGCAAAACAACTGAGGGCTGCTGGTGTAGATGTCCTCAACTTCAGCGTTGGTGAGCCTGACTTCCCAACGCCTGCTCACGTTTGCGAGGCAGGAAAAAAAGCCATTGACGATGGGCACACCCGCTACACGGCAGCCAATGGCATACTAGAGCTGCGTGAGGCTGTTTGTGTTCGTTATATGGAAAAACAGGGCTTAATATATGACCCCGATCAGGTGCAGATCAGTTGTGGTGGCAAACATGGTTTATACAATGTTTTCCAAGCCCTGCTCAACCCCGGCGATGAGGTGCTTATTCCCACACCGTACTGGGTTTCTTACCCGCCCATGGTAGAGCTTGCCGGTGGTGTACCCGTGCTCGTGCCTCTGCTGGAAGAAAATAACTTTGACCTGGATGCCGAGGCCTTACGCCGAGCTGCCAGTGATAAAACTAAAGCCCTCATCCTAAACAGTCCCTCAAACCCGACTGGCTCGGTGTACTCCGCCGAGGCCCTGGCCAAGGTTGCAGCGCTGGCCCTGGAACGAGGCTGGCTTGTGCTGTCAGACGACATGTACGAAGAGATTTACTATTCCAAGGAAACCTTGCCCCATATCCTGGCCGTAGAACCAGCCCTTCAGGAACAGTGCCTTCTTGCAAACGGGGTCTCCAAGGCCTACTCCATGACAGGGTGGCGTATTGGCTGGTGTGCTGGCCCTTTGCATCTGATTAAAGCAATGAACAAAATCCAGAGCCAGTCGACCTCAAACCCGGCAGCTCCTTCCCAGTATGCGGCACTTGCGGCAATTACCGGGCCACAAGATTCCACTAAAATGATGGTTGAGGCCTTTATTTCCCGCAGAAACTACTTTGCGAAGGCGCTAAATGAACTACCCGGTGTACACTGTGTGGAGCCTACCGGGGCCTTTTATGTCTTCCCGAATTTTTCCGCCTACTATGGTAAAAAATTTCAAGACAAGGTGATAGACAACTCCATTGAACTGGCCAATTACTTCCTCGACGAGGCCAAGGTGGCCACGGTGCCGGGAGCGGCCTTTGGTGCCGATGAATTTATCCGCTTCTCCTTTGCTACCTCCATGGAAAATATTGAAAAGGGTATGCGCCGCATCGGAGAAGCTCTGTCCAGGCTGGAAAAATAGACCAAGCTCCCAGCTCTTCACTCCCTCCTATCACCGCATTTTCAAAACAACAAGGGCTTCTTCTGAAGCCCTTAGCTTTTTCGAGTTCTTTTCCATCCTTCCCGGCAGTTGACTTCCCAATGCCGGCTGCTGCATCATAGGCACTGAACATTTTTTCATAAAAATACAAACAGCTACAACCCTCAATACGGAGAGAAAACATGAAAAAGATTTCCATCCCCAACACCAACGGCTTAAACATAAGCCTCGCTGCGGTTATCAACTTCCCGCCTGCATTTGATGAAAAAAAACTGTATCCTGCCCTCGTTGTTTCCCATCCCGGCGGTGGCGTTAAGGAGCAGACAGCCGGCACCTATGCCAGAAAGCTGGCAGAACATGGTTTTGTCACCATTGCCTACGATGCCTCCTTCCAGGGTGAGAGCGGCGGCGAACCTCGACAGCTGGAAAACCCGCATATACGCACGGAAGACATCAGCGCAGTGATCGACTATTTAACCACCCTCGCCTATGTTGACAAAAACCGCATCGGAGCCATGGGCATCTGCGCCGGCGCTGGCTACACCGTCAATGCCGCCATTAATGACAGGCGCATCAAGGCTGTGGGCACCGTCAGCCTGGTCAATATCGGGCAGATGTTTCGTAATGGCTGGGATAACAACGTAAAAGACAGCGATGCCCTTCCCTATATTCAGACCGGCTCAGATGCCAGGACCTCGGATACCAGTGGTGCAGAGATTGCCACTGTGCCGCTCGCACCCCTGCATGAAGCAGATGCCCCCAACGAAGAGTTACGCCAGGCCTGGGAATACTATCATACAGATCGTGCTGCCTACTGCACAGCCCCCGGCTTTGCCACAGCCCGCAGCCTCACCCAAATAATTACCTATGACGCCTTTCACAAGGCTGAGGCCTTTTTCACCCAGCCACTACAGTCCATCGTGGGCAGCGAAGCCGGCAGCAAGTGGATGAGTGATGACCTGATGGCAAGGGTGGCCAGTACAGATAAAAACATGCACATTGTCAAAGGGGCAAATCACATGAGCCTCTATGACGGGGAAAAAGAGATAAACGAGGCCATTGGCGTGTTAGCACCGTTTTTCAAAGCTAAAATGTGACAAACTCCCCCAATAAGAAGACAAAGGAAAGCAGCATGCAAGCAATCAGATTTCAAAACAAAGACATGGCCTGGGAAATAGCAGCGCTCATTCTCTTTCCGCCCGACTTTGAGGCAACAAAGACCTATCCAACCATAATTAGTGTCCATCCCTTTGGAAGTTGCAAAGAGCAGACATCAAGTAATGTGTACGGGGCAGGGCTTGCAAAGGAAGGTTTTGTGGTCATCGCCTATGATGCCAGTTACCAGGGTGAGTCCGGCGGCATGCCGCGTTTTGTGGAAGATCCGACCCAACGCGTTGAAGATATCAGCCACGTAATCGACTACGCCGTTACTTTGCCCTACGTTGATGCCGAACGTATCGGCTGCATTGGTATTTGCGGCGGGGGCGGATATGCCTTAAATGCTGCCTTAACAGAAAAGCGCGTCAAGGTTGTGGTTGGTATTACGCCCGTTAATATTGGCCGCCTCTTCCGCGAAGGATTTAGTAACTTTAACCCCTTGGGTGCCCTTACAGCAATGGCTGCACAACGAACCAAGGAAGCTCGCGGCGGCGAACTGCAGGTTAATGAACTACTCCCGGCGAGTCCGGAAGCTGCTCAGGCAAATGGCCTGACGGAACGCGATGTCTGGGAAGCAACGGACTACTACAAGACGCCCCGTGGCCAAAAACCAGGTGGTGCAACAAAGATGGTCTTTTCCCACGCACAAAATACGCTGGCCTGGAATGCATTCAGCTTTACAGAGCTCCTCATGACCCAGCCGATGATGGTGGTTATAGGCCAAAAGGTGGGGGCCTTTGGTGCGTACCGCGATGGCATGGAAGTGTATGGCCGCTCGACCGCCTCAAGAGAAAGGCAGCTCGTCGAGCTGCAGGACTGGTCCCATTACGATATCTACGATCAAGATGAACCCGTACGGCTCGCCCTGGCACAAATGGTGCCCTTCCTGAAAAAGCATCTTGCCCTTTAAATAAAGGGCAAAGAAAAAAATTCTAAATATTATTTGAGGGCATATGTCACGGCCTTTTCCACATGGATGGCCGTGGTGTCAAAGAGTTTGACAGGAGTATCTTTCTGATGAACTAAAAGCCCAATTTCCGTGCAACCAAGAATAACCGCCTCAGCCCCGGCAGCAGTTAACTGCTCTATAATGGCAAGATATGCCTGCCCAGAGCTGGGTTTGAGCGTGCCCTGGCAGAGCTCCTGAAAGATAATATCGTGCACCACCTTTCGCTCGGCAGCCTCGGGCACCACAACCCGCAGGCCGCGTTTTTGTAATCTTCCCCGGTAAAAATCCTCTTCCATGGTAAAGGCCGTACCCAAGAGGCCGACCGTTTTCATTTTTTCTTCGACAAGAACATCTGCCGTAGCTTCAACTATATGCAAAAGGGGAATGTCGATGGCTCTTTCAATCTCTCCAGCCACCTTGTGCATCGTGTTTGTGCAGATGAGGAGAAAATCAGCACCGGCTGCCTGCACGCCCCGGGCAGCCTGAGCAAGAATTCTCCCTGCCTCTTGCCAGTTGCCTTTATGCTGCAACTCTTCAATCGGGGCAAAGTCAACGCTGTGCAAGATAAGCTGGGCAGAATGCAGGCCGCCAAGGTGTTTTTTCACCCCTTCATTAAGAGCACGATAGTATTGCAAGGTGCTTTCCCAACTCATACCGCCCACTAGACCAATTGTTTTCATACAGCCATCTTCCCCACAAAAAAGCTTTTCATTTTCCGGCTCACAGCACCAAGGTTTTTACCGGCTGGTAGCAGCAAATACACTAGTGAACAGCAAAAGAACTGTCCAACTTGCCGTTTACCACATCACCTTAGCCGGCTCGTCGAGCAAAACCGGCAGGCGCAGAATAGTATCACGATCTTTTTGTTTTTCGGTTTCAGAAAGGGCTTCCCAGGTAATCAGCGATGGATGCAATTTGTGTCTATCATCGCGCCTCTCACCAAATGACCAACCGTTTAAGTACCGATGAGCCATCCAGCGACGGTGTTCGACCATGGCCAGTTCTTCGCATTCCTCGGGTGTAAAAATAAGTGCCTTCCCTTCCTGGAAGCTCTTCAGCTTATTAGTTAGGATCAATTTATAAATGATGTGGTCGGCCTGGGCCCGGTTGGCATCTCTGGCGTCTTCGGGCAATATGTCCCAGGCACTTTGATAACTAGCGCTTTCGCTGGATGCACCGGCAACCTGGAGCTGGTAATCCAGGTGAAAGGCCTTGGCCAGTTTATCCTGTTTTTCTGCGGTGATGAGCTCAAAGCGACAAAAATCACTCTGACGGCCAAAGTAGCGCAGGCGCGGTTGAGGCGACAGCTGAGTGAGCAGTTCGGTCAGTGCGGTTGTGTTACTGTTCTGACAATAGATGGGAAAATCGCTTTGATTTGACTTGGCCAGCAGTTCATTTGCCACACTCAGGTTTATGTCATCACTTTCCATGGCAATAATGGCAATAATATCCATGTGATCATATTTGTGAAAAACATAATTCTCCAGCAGATCAGTATAGCAGAAGTCAAATTCGACAAAAGTAAGGCCAGCTATAGACGCAGCCTGTGGGTAGCGGTCGCTCAACTGGGCCTTATGTTCTGCTGCGTTCTCACAGAAGATAACGCATTCACTGGGTTCTTTACTGGGCAGGTGAAAGACGCGCAGCAGTTGCAGGAGCAGGGCCTGGGCAGTCGAGCTAGCGCCAAAGAAAAGAAACCGCCAGCATTTTCCAGATGATTGCAGCTCCGCGCTCAGATCAATGGCGAGCTGGTGAAAGAACTGCCGGGCTATCATCTGGTCAACATTAAAAAAATTGGTTTTTACATGATCAGTTGTTAAAAGCGGTTTTTGGCTGGGAAGCAGGTTCAACAGTCTGGGGTTATTGAGATGCAGGAAGCTATTTATGATATGATCGTCACTTGCCGTACGGCACACTCTGCGGGAAGTAGAGTCAACCTTGGCATTTAAAGAAGAGTCTTTGGTAAAACAGATCAGGTTGGAGGCCCTGACAATACCTGCAGTGCGCAGGGTCTCTTCCTTGGTGGCATCACCAATAACCACCAAGTGTCCCTGCTCTCTTATAGCCTTAATGCTTTTTCGGTTCCCGTCAATTTCAACAACAACGGCGTGCTGGCCAGTTTGCCGTAAGTAGTCGCTCAGCAGTTTACTGGCGTTCTCCCCGGCACCGACCACAATGGTATGTCCGCGTTTAAAACCGGCGCGCAGGGCGGTAAATTGTTCGGAAAAAACAGAGAGGATAATCTTTAAGACAACCCTCAGCAGGAGGATGATCACCAGTATTTTCACCGCGATCATCTGCCAGGTCAGCCCAACTGGTTCCACGGATGAGCCCAATGGGTCATTACCGGCAAGGATTTTGAGAATACGAAAAATACGATCCGGCAAATAGCGCAGTGTGCTGGTTTCAGGATAGACCAGAGAAAGCCCGATCCACGACAAAATGACGATGGTAAGGACAAGCGCTATCCAGAAATAACTTCTCCATTTGCGGGATAATGGCAACATGGTCAGTGGCTCCAACGCGTTTGAGCTTTTGCCAAAAGGACTTCACAGCGGTTTTTAAGTGTGTTATCAGCAATATACCTGAGTTGCAGACGGGTTATTTCCGCTAGTTTTCGGGCAACAAACTCTGTTTCCGGACTCTTGCTGTAATACTCCGAAAGTGCTGCCCGGGCGAGGGGATGGTACAAGTACATGCTCTGAAGCTGGTGCACCTGAAAGGGCGCTTCAGCCGGCAACAGCGTTGCAATCTGTTCGCTTACTGTGCGCGGACTACCTGGCGTTAGAGTGTAGTTGTAGCGGCTTTCAAAGTACCAGTTATGTATGGGTACTGTCTCGGGTAGAGAGAGTGTGGCAGCCGAACCAGTATCGTATTTGCGCTGATAATAGGACTCGAGTGAATCTGCCAGCTGCGGAGTGGCATTTAAATGGAAGGGAACGAGCCAGATTTGGGCAAATAACTGACCTGGCCTGCGCTGAATGGTTAAGAGTCGCTGTGCCTTTTCATAGAGGATAGTATCGACATAGGCACCAGTGGCAAAAGGTATACTAGCCAAATTAGCCTTGTCGGTATCAAAAACCAAAACCGAGGGCACCAGACTCTCTTTAAAGGTGCTGCGTAAAAAAAGAAACCGGCTGTCCTGGGAAAATTCCAAAAAACTGGAGTCACTAGATTGGTTAATCCTCTGACCGCTTGGGGTGAGTTTATCTGTATCCCACAACTGCAGCTCTGTTTGGCTTGCGGAAACGAGCAGCTTCCTGCTGTCAGGGCTAAAGACAAGGGTCGGAATTTTGATCGCAGGCAAGACCTTCCGAATTATTTCCTTCTTCAGGTCAATTAAGCGCACTTCCTCGTGTTCACTGGCAATGGCAAGCCATTTATTGTCCGGGCTGAAGCGACCATTGGTTAAGTTTTCCTCGCCCTGCATATGCATAGAGTCGGGCTGGGTCAGATCCACCAACTGCCAGTGCTGGCGCTGCACTTGCAAAAGTTTAGTGAAATCAGGAGAAAGCAAAAAAACAGCCTTTTCTGCAGTGTCCAGCTGCCGACTAAAAAACTTGCTGGAGTCGGCTATGTTTCTGATGGTAAAGCGATTCGCCGCCTCCTGAACCATAATTTTGTGTTCATCCTGGCTGAGTCGGTACCTGGTGCCTGGCATCAGCGTAAGTGCTTCCCCAAAGGCGCGGCCCGTGCGGAGATCGAAAAATTGCACCGTATTCTCGCGTTTAGCGAGGACAGTGTCATTATGCAGCAGCTGGAATGAATCTACCTGCTGCTCGAAGTGCAACAAACGTCTGGTGCACCTTTGATTCAAGGAATACTCAGACAGATTTTTGCCATCTTGCGAGAGAAAGATAAGCGAGCTCAGCACTCCATTTTCTGCCAGTTTGCCAACCACCTGCTTTGATGAGTCAGGGAGGATTACTTCCTCCACCAGCAATTTGTTGTATGCGTTATTTGTAAGATAGACCTTTTCATTCTCCTGAATCATCCGTTTATCAAAATTAGGAGTAGGCTGTTCATTTAGCTTACTTTTCCAGAGTTCGGTTATTTGCGGATCAAGCGGATGGCCGCGCTCAAGAAGAAGCCCTGTAGCTGCATCATAGCGGTCAAAGGAGTCATACAGTAAGGCAATAAGGGTACTCCCCTCGTCAGCAAAAAATATTTTACTGTACGGTGTCCCGTTATAGTGCAGGTCAAACCAGATATTTGTGGTCAGATTCCATACTTTCCAGCCACTTTCTGTTTCAGCGAGCAGTTTATCGGCAGCTGGTGAAAGGGCAAACTCCATGGTTTGAGCGTCAAGCTCCGTGGACAGCACCTCTTGTTGATCGCCTTGGCCTGTAAGGGCAATACGTTTAAAACTTGTGGCCGAAGGTCTTTGCTGGATGAGTAGAGCATAGCGTTCATCTGCAGAGAAAAGCACGTGATCCTTTTGCCTGTCAGGCGGCGCTGGTTGCTCAATGCTTTTCGCTGAGTCGACGGTATTCTGCAATCTCACCGCATGATCTAAGGCCAAAGCCAACCAAATACCCTCTGAACTGACAGCGAGCAACTGGGCTGGCTTCTGAGGATCGCCTTGATAGAAAACATCTGTTTTTTTATCAGCCACGTCGGTGCGAACGATCTGACCGTTCTTCTTCCCATAATAAAGTCGATTTTGGGAATCGAACCAGGATCTACTCTGCTCTATAGGGCCTGCAATATCGGCTAGACTCAGAATGCGTTTTTCTAAATAGACCTGCCACACCTCAAGATTAATTTTGCCATAGCCAAGGTCAACAAAGCCGGCAAGATATTGACTATCAGAGGAGAAGGCAATGTTGAAGGCCTGCATATCAGTTAAAGCAATACGTTGCGATTGTCCTGTAGCCAACAAAGATTCGCCAAAGGTGGCGGCATTGGCATTGTTTTGGCGAATGGCAGCAGCCAGGTAGGCAGCGCTGTCTTCATAATCCTGCTGGCCATAACGGGTTAGTGCCGTGGTGTATAAAGACTGTCCAAAATTTCGTTGCGCCTCGTTTTTCTGTTCCCAGGCAAAAAATCCGGCGCCAATGGCGGCAAGAGCAAGCAGGGATATGGCGAATGCAATACGTTTAATCAAGCGATTTTTCCGTTTTGCTTGCTCCAATTGGTAGGCCTGGTCGCGCTGGGTTAACTCACCAAGCGATACCCCAAGGATCGTGGAAATGATTTTTAACCGTGCCAGTTCAAGCCTATTCTTATACGCACCAAGCCGCTCCTTTATTTCCCGGCTGGGTATATGGCCCTGTTCTAAAGTATGGCGATAGTCATCAAGGGAGGTAAATCCTTGCGCATCGCTCTGCGGTAAACGAACATCAGCGGCCAGCGGTTCCTCTTCCTGGCTGTAATCGAGGTTACCTTGCTCATCCACAGCAAAACGCAGGACATCAGGGAAACACTGCATGTCACTGCTGGCCCGGCCATGTGCAGGCTCGCCATCAATAATCAGGGAAATTATGCGTTCATTTCTGCCCTGGCGTTTGAAGAATAAAATCTCTTCCTGAACATAGACTGACTGAGCTGAACGGGGAGAGCTGAGAAAAATGAGAAATTCGGAATTACCGAGCGCTTTAATGAGCGAGCTGGAAAGGCTAGCATGGGCGGATAACTCTTTTTCATCCAAGAAGACCGGGTAAATCCTCTCAGGGATAGGCTCACCGTACTGGTTTTGCTGACCAACCAACTCCGTGGGCACGGCATAGGTTTCCAGACTGCGATGCAGCCATTCGGCCCACTTACGCCCAGGTTGCCGGTTATCGGCATGGCTGTAACTGATAAAAGCTTTATATCGAGTACTCATAATACTTTATACAGTATGAAGAAAAATCATCCTGCCCACCCTGATCCTACTGTATATGGTAAAATTCACAGGGTTGCCCTGAGACTTTGAACTGACTGTGCCAAAATATATTTCAGATAACAGCGGCTATAAATAATTCAAGGCCTCTTATTTATGTTCCGCAAGTGTTTTTAATCGGTACACCTTGTTGTCACCCTTCAGGAGATCCTGCACCTCTTGCCGAAAGCTGGCAAGCTCTTCACTCTTAGAATGACTCAGATAGTCTTCCCGGCTTGCAAACTGCTCGTAGAAGACAAAGTGAGTCGGATCCTCAAGGTCCTGGTGCAAGCGGTAGACAAGAAGCCCCTTATGATACTGGCAATTTCTGACCAGTTGCTCAAGACTTGCCTTCAGCCTCTCCTCGCATCCAGGTTTGGCCATCAGATGGGCGTTAACAACAAAAAGGGGCTGTACCATATTATTCCTCCAAAAAATTGACATGTACTACGAAAAATGACCTACCACATTATCAAGAATATGGCGGATTGTCTGCGCCAACTCTGTGCCTTGGACAGGTTTATTCATTATCACCACAGGAGAATCCTGCAAATCATGCTGAGCTTCCGTTGTTTCCGCATAGCCGGTGATGAGTAATATGGGGATATTGCTTCTCATGCGTAGAATATCTTTTGTCATCTGTATTCCGTCTTTCCTAGGCATGGAAAAGTTGGAGATAACCAGGCAAATTGTATCCCGATATTTTTTGAAGAGCATTAAACCTTCTTCACCATTCTCAGCAGAAAATACTTTATAGCCAAGCCGTTCTAAATAAATTTTTGATGCTTCTCTTATGGTGGGTTCATCTTCCACCACGAGAATCTGTTCTGTTCCATGGGGTAAAGAAACAATATCAGTCTTTGTGGCAGGGAGCACATTTTGATTGTGCACAGGAAAATAAAGAGAAAAGGCCGTACCTTTATTTACTTCGCTTTTTATGATGATGAAACCATCGTGCTTTTTGACAATTTTCTCTACGACAGCAAGACCCAAACCGGTCCCTTCTCCAGCAGGTTTGGTGGTAAAAAATGGTCGAAAAATTGTCTCCATTTCAATTGGAGAAATCCCGGTTCCAGTATCCGTGATAACCACCTTTTGGTATAGACCGGGTACAGCTGAATATTTTACGGGAATATGCTCTTTAGCCATGTCAACTGATTCAACGCTAACCGTCAAATTGCCCCCCCTCTCCCGCATGGCATGTATTCCATTGGCACAAACATTCATTATCACTTGATGCAGCTGATTTGGGTTTCCCAAAATGGCCGTATTATCTGGCAAGATACACTCTCTAATCTCTATGGATTTTGACACTGTATACCGAATGAGGTTAACGGCATCACGTACAATGGGATAGATTTGAAATTGGATTTGTTTTTCCTCAGCTCGGCGGGCAAACAAGAGGATCTGGCGAACAAGAGCTGCCCCTCGCTGGCAGGATAACAAAATGGTTTCTATGTAGTCCGGCTTGGGGATAACCCCATCTTTTATGCTCATTTTGGCAATTTCTGCATACCCTATAATCCCGGCAAGGACGTTATTGAGATCATGGGCAACTCCTCCTGCCAAGGTGCCGAGCGCCTCCTTCTTTTGCGCTTCCATAACTTCTTTTTCGAGATGCCGTTTTTCAGACAAATCAATGCCAATGCCGCAAGCCATAGTGCGGCCATCAATTTTAACCGAACGGCTAGTGAAGGCAAAAGGATGTATACCGCCGTCTTTAGCCAACAGCTCGGCTTCAGCGTAAGCTCTCCCTTTAACAAAGACATCTGATATTTTCTGACGAACGCGAGCTTTCTCTTCTGAACCAAAAAAAGAAAGGACATCTTTTCCTTGCAGCTCTTCCATAGAGTACTGCGAATAGAGGGATAGATTCTGATTCCACCGTTCCAGCTGCCAGTTCTCGTCAAACAGAAAAAAAAGCCCTGGGATCGATTCCAGATATTCATTTGTTGTTCTTTGTTCTATACACAGCTTTTCTCTGGAAACAAGCGATTCGGCGATGGAACTCTGCATGATGTCCGTGCTGCGGATATTCATAAAATGGCAACTGACAATAGTCAGCATAACAACGAATATTTTGCTGATGAGGTAGCCATGGGACAGGGTACTGTCCATAGTCGGCGAGGGTGGTAGTACATGGAAGATACTTAGCACAGAGACCATCGTCATGAGAATCAACATGCCAACAATGATTACTGTTGCCTTTGTCTTTTCAAAAAAATAATGCACAATGAACGCATCCAGTACAAATAAGATGTATCCTGACCCACTGCTACCGACGACAATCATTGCCGAAAAACTGGCAATGAAGCCACTTATTGCCAACACATATTTGCGGACACTAAAGGACAGAACTTTGTCAGGAAAAAGGCTGATAAGGATCAACAGATAGGAGAGAGAAGACCCTATTAGTTCCACCGGATGCCCAATGCCCTGGACTAACACGCGGAAGTATTGGTGTGCTACTGCTACAAAGGCCAGAATACTGAGTAAAATGGCAAGAGTTCGGAACTGTTTCTCCTTCAATTTGGCGACAGCAATTTGAGCCTCTTTCAATATTTGCTGTGTACTATCAGGCATACTAGCTTCCTTCAAGAAGGGTAATCCGTTCCGAATTTTTCCAGTGCATTGTCAATTAAATCAATACTTTTCTTATACAATTGCTCCACATTTTCTGCTCGACCCACACTTCCTACCTGCATCTTATCTCCTTTTCACCAAAGATGAGGTGCGTGGAACCTGTCTTTGCGCTTAGTACAGCGTAACTCCAGCAAACAAGCAGTTTTCTCTGAAAAAAAAACAAAAAAAGGAGTAAACCGAGATCGGTTCACTCCTTTCTTATCTGGCGGGGCCGACGAGGCTCGAACTCGCGACCTCTGGCGTGACAGGCCAGCGTTCTAACCAACTGAACTACGACCCCGACGTTATGGTGGTGGGCGAAACAGGGATCGAACCTGTGACCCTCGGCTTGTAAGGCCGATGCTCTCCCAGCTGAGCTATTCGCCCTCTCCGTAAAAGTAGAGTTGTTTTTTTATCAGGATCGTCCCTCTGCGTCAAGTAAAAAGAAGATATGGTGGGCAGACGGTATACACATTTTATTGGCGCACATTTGTTTCTTGCTCGGGGAAGGAACACCCCACATACAAAGGGGAAGAAGGAGCTTCTTTAAAAAGAGCTTCGCCTTCTTTTATAATGATGGCCCTTGCCAATACCTCATCAACCTCTTCCATCAGTTCAATATCCAGACTGTCACGAATCTTAACAGGCACGTCTTTTAGATTCCGTTCATTATCTTTCGGAATAAGGACATGGGAGATATTTCCTCTCCTGGCTGCCAGTAATTTTTCAGTGAGGCCGCCAATGGGCAGCACCCGGCCACGCAGAGTGATTTCTCCAGTCATAGCAATATTTTTTCGCACCGGGCATTTTAAAAGAGCGGAAACAATGGCCGTCGCAATCGTTATGCCAGCGGAAGGCCCATCCTTGGGAATTGCCCCTTCTGGCACATGGACATGGATATCACTTTTTTGAAATGTTTCTGCGTCAATACCAAGGGCCTCTGCCCTGGAACGCACATACGATAGGGCAGCCTGAGCTGATTCCTGCATTACCTCGCCTAACTTACCTGTAATGGAAAGCTTGCCGGTGCCGGATAAAACTGTTGCCTCTATCTGTAACAGTTCACCACCCATCTCGGTCCAGGCCATACCCGTGCTTAAACCGATCTTGTCCTGCTTTTCAGCGAGCCCATAACGATACTTGGCCACCCCCAGGTACTCGGTTATGTCAGCTGCTTCTATGATATATTTTTTCTTCAACTCCTTTGTCTTGAGCCGATTCCTGGCCACCTTCCGGCACAAAGAGCCAATCGTGCGCTCCAGACTACGGACGCCCGCTTCGCGTGTATACGAGCGGATTATTTCTAACAGGGCTTCAGGAGCAACCGCAATATCACCTTTCTGAAAGCCATTGGCCTCAAGCTGTTTCGGTACAAGAAATCTTAAGGCAATTTCCAGCTTTTCTTCTTCGGTGTAGCCCCGCAATTCAATAATTTCCATGCGATCCTGCAGGGGAGCAGGAATACCATGCAAATGATTGGCCGTGGTAATAAAAAACACCTGGGAAAGGTCATAATCCAGGTCAAGGTAATGGTCGTTGAAGGCGCTGTTTTGTTCAGGATCAAGTACTTCAAGCAATGCCGAAGCTGGGTCGCCCCGAAAGTCATTGCTCATTTTATCTACCTCATCAAGGCAAAACACTGGATTAACCACACCAGCCCGCTGCATCGCTAAAATAATCTTACCAGGCATGGCACCGACATAGGTGCGCCTGTGCCCACGAATCTCTGCCTCGTCATGAACGCCGCCAAGGGATATACGCACAAACTCACAACCAATGGAGCGGGCAATGGAGCGGCAAACTGAAGTCTTCCCCACCCCGGGCGGGCCCACTAAACAGAGAATTGGGCCTTTCATTTTCTTCACCTGCGACTGTACCGCCAGGTATTCCAATATCCTTTCCTTGGGCTTATCTAAGCCATAATGGTCTTCTGCAAGCACTGCTTCCGCTTGGTTAATATCAAGTCGTCGCCGGCTTTTTTTACCCCAGGGTAAAGATATAAGGGCATCAAGATAATTGCGTACCACCGTTGTTTCTGCAGACATTGGTGGCATGGTTTTCAATCTACGCAGCTCTTTTTCCGCTCTTTTTTGCACATTGGCAGGAAATTTCTTTTTAGAAATTGTCTCTTCCAGCTCAACCAGGTCATCCCCGCCTTCTCCTTGCCCCATTTCCTCATGGATGGCCCGTACTTTCTCTGCAAGGTAAAAATTCCGCTGCACCTCACCCATTTTCTTTTTCACCCTTGCGTTGATATCTCGCTCCAAGGTGAATAGCTCTATTTCGCGATACAGGGTCTCCAGCACTCGCTGCATACGGTCAGGCACAGAAAGAATTTCGAGGATTTCCTGTTTATCTGAACTCTTCACAGCGAGGTGTGCACAGAGCATATCTACCATTCGCGCAGGGTTTTCCTGGCTCAGGATGGATTTGAGCACCTCTTTTGGCAGCTTCTTTGCGGTTTGACCATACTCTTCGAAGGCTGCACGCAATTCCCGCATATAAGCTGCAAGTTGCGCCACATCATCGAGGCCCTCCTCCTCAACCTCAGCAACACGCACAGAGGCACAGGCCTGATCACCACTAAACGGTTCAAAAACACTGAGCACCTTGGCTCGTTTTTTGCCTTCCACCAAGGCCTTGACTGTCCCCTCAGGCAAGTGGAGTAGCTGGATAACCGTTCCCAGCGTGCCCATACCATACAAATCCTTCGCCACAGGGTCATCCACGGTGGAATTCTTCTGGGTCAAAAGGAAAACCTGTTTCTGATCCTTCATGGCCTGCTCAAGGGCAAGCACAGAGCGCTCACGCCCAACAACCAAGGGGACAATCATCCCCGGAAAGAGCACCAGGTCTCGCAGCGGCAACAGTGGGTAAATATCAGCCAGAGACATTTTCTTGTGTATCAGTTATGTATTACAGGGGTTGTTTGCTCATAAAGGAGCACGGGCTTCTCATTTTTTTCAATAACCTGTTCATTAATCACACACTCGCTAACCCCGTCCACCGATGGCAGATCAAACATTACATCAAGCATGCACTCCTCCATAACTGAACGCAGTCCCCGGGCCCCGGATTTTCTTTCAATAGCCTTGTGGGCAATAGCTTTATAAGCATTCTCCGTAAAATGAAGTTTTACATCCTCCAGGGAGAACAGATATTGATACTGCTTACTTAAGGCGTTTTTAGGTTCTTTAAGGATACGGACAAGGTCATCTTCACTTAAGTCCTGCAGGGCAGCTATGATGGGCAGACGACCTACTAATTCTGGTATAAGGCCAAATTTCAGCAGGTCTTCCGGTTGAATCTCAGCGAGTAGTTCGCCTAGTGAGCGCTCATTCGGACTGACGACCTTGGCACCAAAACCCATGGCTTTTACGCCACTGCGTTGCCGTATTATATCATCTAAACCCACGAAAGCACCGCCCACAATAAAAAGGATATTTGTAGTGTCGATGCGTACTAATTCTTCCTTGGGATGCTTGCGGCCACCTGGCTTGGAAACAGACGCAACTGTTCCCTCTATAATTTTCAGCAGCGCCTGTTGCACGCCTTCGCCGGAAACATCGCGGGTAATGGATGGCGAGTCTGATTTGCGGGCTATTTTATCTATCTCATCAATGTAGATAATGCCTCGTTGCGCCTTTTCAACATCATCATCCACACTAAGGAGTAAGGTTGAAAGGATACTATCAACGTCTTCGCCAACATAACCTGCCTCAGTTAGCATGGTTGCATCGGCAATAGTACAGGGGACCCTCAACAAACGTGCCAAAGTCTGGGCAAGCAGTGTTTTCCCACTGCCCGTCGGGCCAATCAAAACCACATT
>RRZT010633513.1_pt1 | contig 25738 bp, 28 predicted proteins | sample 2165551 | NCBI WGS metagenome assembly RRZT01 (sample SAMN10456910, study PRJNA506462) | wastewater metagenome | biome: wastewater; feature: sludge; material: wastewater sludge; isolation source: wastewater sludge with Escherichia coli K12::gfp cells carrying plasmid... | place: USA: Moscow, Idaho... | reverse complement strand
GCGATCAGCCCGCGCACAACGTCGGTGCGGTCGTCGTCCACGAGGGTGGCCGGGCGGGGACGCTCCACTACCGGGCCGGGGGGAACTTCGTTCGTCCCACCAGCGAGTTCAACTCACACTTGGGCGTCCATGACGATCAGGCCGCTCGCCGTGGGGTCGCGTGCCAGGCGGCGATCTACCCCCAGCCGCCGCATCTGACGCTGCTGTCGCACCTGCCCGAGTTTCAGGGCACCGCCGAACTCAATCGCGCGATTTTGCGCTGGGAGCCTGAGACGATCGTCCAACTCCCCGAGGGTGTGAAGTTCCTGCCGTTCATGGTCCCAGGCTCCGATGAGCTGATGGCCAGCAATGTGGCTGGCCTGCGCGACCATCAGGTCGTTCTGTGGGCCAAGCACGGCGTCATGGCTCGTTCCGACGTGTCCCCGCTGGGTGCTTGCGACAAGATCGAGTACGCCGAGACGGGCGCCCTGTACGAGTACAAGAATCTGGCCACCGGTGGTCGCGCGCAGGGCCTCTCCGACGAGGAACTTCACCGCGTCGTTGAGGCGTTCCACGTTCCCACGACTTTGTTCTGAGCGGATGCCTCGGCGAAACGCCGGAAGGGCGAACGTGTGCAGGACATGGATTTCGGTGGGGTGAGAGACTCGCTCACGTGACGCGCATCGCACCCGCGCCCCTGATCCTGCGGGGCCAGACGTTTGACGCCGCCCACCCGGCGGTCATGGGCATCATCAATCGGACGTCCGACTCGTTCTATGCGCCCGCACGCTACGAGGACGCGGCGGCTGTCGTCGCGTCGGCGTCCGCGATGGTGGCCGAAGGGGTCAGCATCGTCGATGTGGGCGGGGTGCGCGCCGGGCAAGAGGGCGAATGGGTGGACGCCGCCGCGGAGATCGCGCGCGTCAAGCCCGCGCTCAGCGCGCTCAAAGAGGCTTTGCCGGACCTGCTGCTGTCGTTGGACACGTGGCGCTCCGAGGTCGCGGACGCCTGCGCGGGCCTGATCGACGTGGTGAACGACACATGGCAGGGCGCCGACCCGACGCTCGTCGAGGTCGCGGCCGCACAGGGGGCGGGTTACGTCGTGTCGCACACGGGGGGACTGCCCCCGCGCACCGACCCGATCGGCGTGGATTATGGGCCCGGCGATGCGGTCGTCGACGAGGTCGTCAGCGTCCTGGACGCGAGGGCACGCCGCGCCGTCGACGCGGGAATACCGGCGGAGCGCATCCTCATCGACCCGACCCTCGACTTCGGCAAGACCACGCTCAACTCGCTGGCCCTGGTGGCGAACACCGAGCGATTCGTGGCCCTGGGGTTCCCCGTGCTCCAGGCGATCAGTCGCAAGGACTTCGTCGGCGAAACACTCGACCTACCCGCTGACGACCGCCTCGAAGGCAGCCTCGCGGCGACGGCAATCGCCGCATGGCAAGGAGCGACGATCTTCCGCACCCACGACGTGCGCGCCACCCGCCGCGTCCTCGACATGGTCGCCTCGCTACGAGGCGACCGTCTGCCGCTGCGCACCGACCGGGGTCGCTGACCATGGCGTGATGTTGGTATCACGCTGAGTCTTAGCGGACCACGACGGCGTGGAGTTCGCCAACAGGGATCTCGCGGCTCCCCGTGACTGTGAGCGGGATGGTGCCGGAGTAGCCCAAGGCCTCCCAAGCAACGCTCCAGTGACTAGTGGCGGTAACTGTGTACTTTCGGCCGGGCAAGGAGGGCCAACTGTAGGTGTACCCGCATGTAGGTGACGGGGTGGCGGGTGTGACGGTCTTGTTGTAGGGGGTCATGGCCGTGCATCGAACAGTCCTCCCGTCGCCCATGTCGAAGGTGGTGTGTGAGCGTGACGCATTCATCGTGATGGTGATGCCGTACCCGCTGAGTGCGGAGTGGAACGTGTTGGAGGTGTCGGTCCAGAGCCACAACGGGTAGCCGACCACTGCCATGTTCCACTCGTTGACGCTGGGATCGGGCCCAATGCGCGGCCTGGGCGCGGGGATGTCGAGGCGTGAGACGAGGGTGCGAACGAGAGTCTCCACCTCGCTTCGCGAAGGTGCGGAGACGCCGGTCGGGACCATGGCCGGCGTGTGCTGAGCAACGCAGTTGCTGACGATGCGAGACTCCTCCCAGCATTCAGGGATCCGCATGAGATGGCCCGCGCGATACAACTGGTCATCCGTATATTCCCTCGTCCCGCCGTCAGGCGGTGTGAGTGCAGTTTTTCCCTGGGAGATTCTTTCGTTCGATTCAGAGTTTCCCGCGTTCCGCACGGGCAGGTTCTGGCTGACGGCCGATGCTTCTTGTGTGTCCACTACGGCAGCATTGAGGTGGCGTCGACCTACAGCCTTGGTTTCGGCCCATGCGACGCTGATCGAAAAGACGGCTGACAGAGAAGCAGCGATGAAGGCGAGGAGCGCCCGTCGAATCAGCACTGGTTCACCGCCTCAGACTCGGCGTCCACCAACTTCAGCACACCGTCGAATCGGGAGAAGAAGACGTTCTCGTCAACTGCCCCACCGGCAGTTGCGGGATCTCCATTGCGAGGCGAAAAAGTCGCTCCTGAAGAGTCCCAGCAGGCATTGAGGGAGACGATTGATCCGGAGCGGGAGACGCCCACGTAGCGCTCCAGGCGGACAAGCCTTGTGTTACCCGAGAGTCGCCGGGCGTATGACGGTGCAGCGAATTCTTCCTCGACGTACTTCAGGAAGTTCCCGGCGGTTGTCGCCTCGATTTCGGGGGTCACTTCAGGTGATTCGGAAGCGTAGAGTCGATCCGATTCTGTCCAGAAGCGGCGGTAGACGGCCTCGGCCTCGGCGTAGAGGGCGTCGCGGGCTTGGGCTTGCTCGTACTCGATCGGGCCACAGGGGACGGGGTCTCCGCCTGCTTCTGGGACGCATTGATACGTCGGCGACGGAGTGGGGCTGGGTGCGCTGGGTCCAGCGCAGGCTGCCAGCGTGCTGGACGCTACTAATGCGCCATACAAGAGCGCGAATCGTGGGTGGGACGGCATGGTCACCTCCTGGGGGTGGTGCCAGTGTGGCATAGCTCCCGAAGAGTGCGGAGGTTTTCCACAGGGTCGTGCGGGCGGCCCTGACGTTCGACGTTTCCACGGGGAACCGCCGGGGACTGGTTTGTTGATCCGGGGCGGACGCGCGGGCGTTGGGGGTGAGTCCAGAATCGACGGCCGTAGTGATAGCGGCTGGCAGCGATCCGGATCTCGGTGTCGACAAGTTTGTAGGCCAGGCGATGCTCATCGGTGATCCGGCGTGACCAGTATCCGGCGAAGTCGTGACGCAGTGCTTCTGGTTTGCCGACTCCTTCGTTCCTGTTGCGGGCGACGTCCTCGATCAGGGTGTTGATGCGCTGGAGGACCCGCCAGTCCTGGGCCTGCCACCACAGGTAGTCAGCCCAGGCGTTCTCGTCCCATACGAGGAGCACGGTCGGTCCGTGATCAGGTCGTGCTGCTCGCCCTAGACGGCTTCGAGGCGCTCCATCGCGTCGAGCAGGCGCCGCGCGTTCGCGGGGGAGCGCATCAGGTAGGCGGTCTCCTTGAGGGCTTCGTAATCCTCCAGGGAGACGATGACGACAGGTTCATGCACGGCGCGGGCGATCACGACCCCCTCGCGATCGTTGACCACCGAGTCGAGAACCTCTGCGTAGCGTGCGCGTGAATCCGTGTAGCTGAGGGTCTTCATGTCGCCCCTTTCTGGACAGAAAAGCGTCCAGTGGGCGGGTGGTGCAAGCAAGAGGCGGGGATTTGGGCCGCGACGTGCAAGCGCTTGACTAGCATCCGTCAACCTCACGAAATTCCGCATTGGTGATCTTCAGGCCTGAATCCAGTCGGCTGAGGTAAATCCTCTGCTCGGAGATCACTCCACTGCGTATCACTCCGTCGTGGGAGCGGTAGCGAGTCTGGCTCGCATCCCAGCAGACGAGGAGTGTCGCGCTGGAACCATCCCGTGGGAGGCCGGGCGCTCGGCCCATGCGGACGAGTGCGGGGTCTTTCCCGCCCACGCGCACGCTGCGCTTCTCTCGCGTCCACAACTCCTCTTCGTACGTGAGGAATTTCCCAGCAATGATTTCTCGTATCCCGGCGGGTATGCCGTTCCCGTCCTGTTGTTCAGCGTCTATCGATTCTTCCCAATATCTCTGATAGGCGGCTTCGGCTTCGGCGTAGAGGGCGTCGCGTGCTTGGGCTTGCTCGTACTCGATGGGGCCGCAGGGCATCGGGGCGCCACCGGCCTCCGGGATGCATTGATACGTGGGTGATGGGGCAGGGGGCGGTATTGTGGGGCGAGCACAGGCTGTCAGCATGCTGGACGCCAGCAATGCGAAAGCCAAGAATGCGAATCGTCGGTGAGACGCCATGGTCACCTCCTGGGGGTGCTGTCAGCCTGACATAGCCCCAGGGGTTTGTGGAATCTATCCACAGGCGCACCGTGTCGATGCCCGCAATGAGCGTTGAGGATAAGGGGTTGAGCGTGATGAGTTCAATCGATCCCACTCTGCCCAAAAAATGTCGGTGGGCGGCCTCGGCTCTGCTGCGGAGAGGGTCGCCACACAATGGTCGCCGCAGCAGTCAGGCCTGCTTGGTCACCACACCCTTGACGCCTTGACGCGTCTCGGGTGATCAGCAGCAGCGGGATCCGGGGTTGTGGTCTTGGTCGCGGTATTTCGCGCGCCAGAAGTCGCGTTCGGACAGCGGTTCGTGGTCGCAGCCGGTGACGCGATGGTGGTGCAGGTACTTGTCGTAGGCGTCCGAACCGAGGACGCCGCGGGCGAACCGGCGGCATTCTTTGGCGAACGCGACCAACCGGTCGACGGGGGATCCCGTCGACCGGTCGGCTGCCGCGTGTGCGGCGGATTCGTGCGTCACCTAGTGGCTCGTTCCTTCGAGGTTCTCCTCAGGGTACTTCTCGTAGAACGCGGCCCATTCCTTCTCCAGCTTCTTCTCCGCCGGGTTGGCGATGATGCCGGACGGGGCGAAGATGCGCGACGGGTGCGCCGGCTCTTCGGTGTCGATGATGCCCTTGCCACGCAGGGCCTGGATCGTCTTGATGACCGACACGATCATGACGATGACGCCACACACCACGAACAGGATCGAGAGCGAGCCCTGCACCGCGGTGTTGCCGACGACCGTCTCCATGGCCTTGACCGTCTTCGCAGCGCCCAGATGGGTCTCCCCGCGAGCCAGCGCGTCCCGGTACAGGAAGTGGTTGGCCCAGTAGCCGATGGACGGGTGCGGATCGAAGATCTTCAACAGCGACCCGTACACGGTGATGATCGCGGTGAACACCATCGGCACGGCGATGATCAGCAACTGCCAGGTGTAACCCTTACGGGCGAACACCAGCAAGCAGATGGACAAGGCGACCGCGGCCAGCAACTGGTTGGCGATACCGAACAGCGGGAACAGGGTGTTGATGCCGCCCAGGGGGTCGTTGACGCCCATGACGAGGATCGAACCCCAGCCCGCCACCATCAAACCGGTGGTGATCCAGGCGCCGACGCGCCAGTTCAGGTCGCGGAAGCGCGGGTACACGTTGCCCAGCGCGTCCGAGGCCATGAAGCGGGCCACACGGGTACCGGCGTCCACCGAGGTCAGGATGAACAGGGCCTCGAACATGATCGCGAAGTGGTACCAGAAGCTCGCCATGCCCTCGCCCGGGATGAGCGAATGCATGATCTGCGACAGGCCGACGGCCAAGGTGGGGGCGCCGCCGGTACGGGACACGACGGACGCCTCCCCGACCGACTGCGCGGTCGCGGCCAGGATCTCCGGGGTCGTGCTGACGACTGAGCCGTCCGCAGTGTGCAGGCCGAGCGCGTTGACGAAGGCGGCAGCGCCCTCGACGGTGCCACCGGTGGCAGCCGCGGACGAGTTCATCGCGAAGTAGATGCCCTGGTCGATCGACAGCGCCGCGACGAAAGCCATGATCGCCACGAAGGACTCCATGAGCATGCCGCCGTAGCCGATCAGGCGCGTCTGGGACTCCTTCTCGACCAGCTTCGGCGTCGTGCCGGACGCGATCATGGCGTGGAAGCCTGACAACGCACCACAGGCGATCGTGACGAACAAGAACGGGAAGAGCTGACCGCTGAACACTGGCCCGTCGCCCGACTCTGCGAAGCGCGTGATGGCCGGGACGTGAATCTCGGGACGCACCACGATGATGGCGATGGCGAGCATCGCGATGACGCCGATCTTCATGAAGGTCGACAGGTAGTCGCGCGGGGCGAGCAGCATCCACACGGGAAGCACGGCGGCGATGAAGCCGTAGGCGATGATGATCCACGCGATCGTCGGACGGTCGAGGTGGAAGATCGCCTGGCCGATATCGGACTGGGACACCCAGCGTCCCGAGATGATCGCGAACAGCAGCAGGGCGCAGCCGATGACCGACACCTCCATGACCTTGCCCGGACGCAGGTAGCGCAGGTAGACGCCCATGAACAAAGCGATCGGGATGGTCAGGCCCACCGAGTAGACGCCCCACGTGCTCTCGCCGAGGGCATTGACGACGACCATGGCGAGAATGGCGACGATGATCAGCATGATCGACAAGGTGGCGATGAACGCGGCGATGCCGCCGAACAGGCCCAGTTCGTCGCGCGCCATCTGGCCGAGCGAGCGGCCCTTGCGGCGCATCGAGACGAACAGCACGAGGTAGTCCTGGACGGCACCCGCGAGGATGACGCCGACGATGATCCAGATCGTGCCGGGCAGGTAGCCCATCTGAGCGGCCAGCACCGGGCCGACGAGCGGGCCCGCGCCAGCGATGGCGGCGAAGTGGTGGCCGTACAGGATGCGGCGATCGGTCGGGACGTAGTCCTTGCCGTCGTAGCTGTATTCGGCCGGGGTGGCGCGCTTGTTGCTCGGGTGAATGAGCTTGTTCTCGATGTACTTGGCGTAGAACCGGTAGGCGATCAAGTACGACGCCACAGCGGCAAAGACGAACCAGACAGCGTTGACTGACTCGCCGCGGCTGAACGCGATCATGTACCAGGCGACCGCGCCGACGAGGGCGATGGCCACCCAGAGGGCGATCTTGGTGGGGGTCCAGCGGGCGTGCTGCTTGTCATCGTCGACATGGACCTCGACAGCCGGACGTTCGTCGGCGAGAGGATCGACGGCGACGATGCCGTCGGAGGGGCCGGATGCATCCGGCATGGGTGTCTGCATGATGTCCTCGGGTCGGAATTGGCGGGAGGCGTCTGGGGGAGGCCCCCGCATCGGACGATACACCTGTCAACCCCCCTGGGTCTGGGAAAAGAGAAACCCAGGTCATACAGGACGCGGCGCGCTCACCGCCAGGCCAGGGCCGCCTCCACCGCCTCGGTGAGCGAGGTGGCCAGCACCGTCGGAGCGGGAAGAGTCTGCGGCCACGTGCGCCCCCGCAGGAGGTAAGCCGAACGCAGCCCAGCGGCGTGCGCCCCGACGATGTCCGCTTCCGCGGAGTCGCCCACCATCCAGGCGTCCGCCAGGGATTGACCGGTAGCCTCGGCGGCCAGGGCGAAGATGCGCGGGTCGGGCTTGGCTATGCCGACCGCCTCGGAAATCACCCAGCCAGCCACCTGGGTGTGCAGCCCCAAGGAGGCGATCTTGCGCTCCTGCTGACGCTCTTGGCCGTTGGTCACGATGAACGGCGTCCACCCGTGGTCGCGGGCCAGCGCCAGCGCGGCCTCGGCGTCGGCGACCAGCCGCAAGTGCTGGATCACTCCGGCGCGCAACGTCACGATGATCTCAGCGGACTCTGCCGCCGACAGATGCAAGAGCGCAGTGAGGTCGGCGGCGACGTCCGGTTTGGGACGCAGCCCATCGCCGTCGGCGGCCACCACGGCCTCCAGCAGGGTGGAGTCGGCGCGCCGCTCGGCGAGATAATCGGCCGCCCATGCGCGCACAGCCGCGGCGCGATCCACCAGCGTGTTGTCCAGGTCGAGCAGGAGCAAAGGCATGACGCCAGCCTAGGGCGCCTCCCCGAGCGTCCCTTCGGTGGCGCGGAGGTCCGCTTACGCGTGGGTTCGCTCCTCGAGCGCGGCCAGGTGCGCGGTGAGATCCGCGATCACCCGGCCCTCGACGCGGGCGCGTCGTGCGCCCAAGTCGGCAACCGTGCGCAGATCCAGGCGCGCTTGCGCTGCGCGAAGCGTCGCCCCCAAGTCCAGCCACTCCCGCAGCGACACCAGCCCAGCCCGTGCAGCGACGTTGGCGTACCAGGCGACCAGACTGGGTCTGCGCAGTTCCTTGATCGCGGACGCCGCCGCTTTCTCTCCGCCCTCGCGAGCCTGCTTGGCCAGAGCGTCCCGTGCGGCAACGAACCGTGCAGGGTCCCCCGCGTAGAGGGCGTCGATCCGGGCAGCTCAGGAGCTCAATCCCACTCCCACATGAGCGAATAGACCCCGGGGCGCGCGTCCACCCACACCGCCTGCGTTTGTGTGCCGGTCAGCGGGACAGGAAGCGGGGCTTGTGGAGGCTGCCCCATCACCGACTGGAATCCGGACGTGACGCGCGTGGGCAGCGTCCCAGGGTCGAACGACACGCTCAGCCCCAGGGTGCGGACGGTGTCGGCGACTGCGCGCTGCGTGCGGAAGGAGGGGGTGACGGTGTGTCCGTAAGAGATGCGGTATTCGGCAAGGAAATGCTCCCCGCGCAGGAGGCGTCGCTGGGCCACCATCTCGGCGACCAGGAGGCGGCGAGCGGGAACCTCGACGACCTCGCCGACGCTGCAGCCGAACACCGCCTCGATGCGCGGTGTGGCCTCGGTGTCGGCGTCCTGCTCCAGCACGACCGCCCATCGCGGACGGCCCTGACGTTCGACGCGCCACACCACTTCGCTGTGCTGCATGGCCTCCGATTTGTCGGCGCGCACGTGGACCCGATCCATCATGGAAACGCGGGTGAGCCTGCCCTGCATTTCGATGCCGAGGTCGTCAATGATCTGGGTGGCCAGGTCCCGTACAGGGATCACGGTCTGCCATTCGAACTGCTCGCGCCGCGTCCGGCCGTCCGCCGTATGGGTGAGTTGGGTCAGTTCGCCCGGCTCGACGCCGAGGATGCGCTCCAACTCCACCAGCGTGAGGTAGCTGCGAGAGCGAGTCGGCAAGGAGCGGCCGGATTGCCAATAGCTGAGCGTGGCGATGCTGACCGGGACGCCCGCAGCGTCGAGCCGGCTGCGAATGCGCTCCAGTGACAGCCCACGATGCTGAATCGCGGCACTGAGGACTTCGGAGAACGTCGGTGGGTCATCGGCCACGCTGGCATTGTGCCAAGATTCGCCTCGTCCCTCACCCCTGTGCTCACTAGGCGACCCCGGATCAGCCCGGGTGGACGAGGCCCAATTCGTAGGCGCGGACGACGGCCTTGAGGCGAGACGAAACCTGCAGTTTGGCCATGATGGCGGAGACGTGAGTCTTCACCGTGGATTCCGTCACGTGCAGTTCGCGTGCGATTTCCGTGTTGCTGTAGGCGGCGCACAGGAGTTGCAGGACGTGCAGTTCGCGTGGGCTCAGGCCGAGATCGACGGGAGGGTCCTGTTTCGCGGGCCGCTGGTTGAGCAGCAGGCTCGTGATCGGCCCCGGGGACACGACCGAGTTGCCCTCCATGACCGCACGGATGGCGTCGACGAGCCCTCGCGGGGAGACGTCCTTCAACAGGAAGCCGTTGGCGCCCGCCTGAAGGGCCTCCCGGACGGCGTCATCGTCGTCGAAAGAGGTGATAACCAAGATCTTGATGTCCGGCAGCGCGGCGCGCAGTGCAGCCGTGGCGCCGATGCCGTCCAGCTTGGGCATCCTGACGTCGGTGATGGCGACATCGACCGGGTCGGCGACGATCACGTCGACCGCCTCTGCGCCGTTGGTGCACTGGTGGACGAGGTGGAAGCCGGGAGTCGCGGACACATACGACACGAGCGCTGATCGAACGAAGGCGTCATCGTCCACGATCGCGACGGTGACGGGCGACTTCATGACGTCATTATCCCCCGAGTGGCAGCTGAGCGCGGACGATCCACGTCCCTGAGGCCGCGGTCGCTTCGAATTCTCCGCCGAGCGCCTCAACGCGCTCAGCCGCACCGAGGAGGCCGAGCCCCTCGTCAGAGGCGAATGAGCCGGGTTCTGTGAGGTTGGTGAAGACGGCTTCGGCCGCGTTCTCGTCGACCTCGATGATGACGCGGCACGGGCCCGGCGCGGCGTGCTTGACCATGTTCGAGGTGGCCTCGACGATCACCTTCCCGAGAGTCTCGCGGATCGACTCGGGGAGCAGGTGATCGATGTCTTTCGGTGCGCTGACCTGGAGGGCCAGGCCGTGGGCGTTGAGTTCTTTGACGCGCTCATCGAGGACGTCGGCGATGGTCACGAGGCGCCACATGGTGACGGTGCCCGAGGCTTGATCGGGGTCGTTGCGCCGAAGCGCCTCCATCATGGAGCGCAGATCCCGGACGGAGCGGCGTCCCGTCGAGATGATGAAGTCCAGATCGGCCTGGGTGGCCGGGTCGTCGGTGCGCAACTTCATCTGCTCGGCGCGCATGATCATCGTGGTGGTGGCGTAGGCGACGGTGTCGTGCAGGTCGTGAGCGATGTCGCGACGCTGGCGGCGCAGGGACGCGAAGCGCAGGGCCGCGTGCGCCTTCGTCTCGCGTCGCAGCCGGTCGATGGTGTGCCCGATGATGCGCGCCAGCCCGATCGCCAACCCCCACACGATGACCGACTCGACCTTCTCCGACATCCCATCGCTGAGGGGGACGGTGAGGATGCAGGCCAGGAGGTAGCTGACGATGGAGAACACGTCAGCCAGCCACGTGCGGCCCCGCATGCCGGTGGAGACGATGGGGATGAACAAGGCCAGTGTGCTCATGCGGAGTTGGTCGGCCGGGATCGCGATCATGATCGTCAGGCCCGTGATGACGCCAGCCACGCCCAGGCGTGGCCAACGACCCGACACGGCGGCGGATCCGCACAGCAGTGCGTTGACGGCGAACACGGAGGTCCGGTCACCGCTCGGGGTGGAGAACACCTCGACGTAGAGGAACAGCACGGTCGCCATCGCCGCCTCGGGGAAGCCGCTGGTCCCCAGCCGGGCCAGCCAGGCGGGGAATTGGCGGCGCCAGCGGCGAAGGTCGGCGGCGTGCATGGCCGCAGTCTCTCACGGGCACCCCGTGCCCGACGGCACTCGTACTTTCGTACCGGTCAAAGTTCGGACTTTTGTTCGATGTGCCGGAGTTCCGGCGTGACTAGGGTCGTAACTGCTCCCACACCCCCGAGCCGAAAGAAGTTCCGTGTCGATCAAGCCAGATCTTGTCGTCGTCATCGCGGTGGTGGCCGGCGGCTTGGTTGGGCTGGCGATCGGAACAATCGTCGGTTCCGCCCGGACCATCGGGGTCGTGGGAGCGCTTCTTGGGCTCGCGCTGGGATGTTTACTGACCGCCATTTCCCCCCGTGCGGAAGAGACCCCCGTGGGCCCTGGGTATCACCGGTAACGGTGACGCCCATGCGGGGCGCCCCTGAGGCGAGTCAGGGGCGCCCCGCCTTTTACTTTTCAGCGTGGAATGGCCGCACGGCGTGATCGCGCTCGCGCATCCGCTACGTGTTTCGATCTGAACGAGAACGAGCCCCGACGCGCGTCGGGGCTCGTTCTCGGGGTGGCTAGACGTTCAGCGCTTCGGGCAACCCTCCAGGTAGGGGATCCACTGGCACAGCCAGCGCGGCGTGTCCGGCGTGACACCCCCCAGGGTGATGCCGCCAGCGAAGACGACGAGTGCGGTCAAGGTTGCGACGGCAGCCTTCATGGATCCCCCTCAGTACATGACGTGATGACCGGAGAATGCCGGTCACCTCGACAGTAAGGATGTTGAGGAGGAAATACATCGGCGAAAAGTGCTAACGCCTCTCATCCTTTAGTGCGAGACGGCGGAAAATAACAAGGATTTGTTTGGCGCGCGGGGTCAACGCGAGGGTCGTGAGTTCCCGGAGCGCTCACGCACCACCGCGAGGAGGCGCTTGAGGCCCAGCCCCACGCCCTCACCAACGTAGCCAGCCAGGACATAGACCAAGGCGAACGGCAGTGCCGTCTCGTTGTAGACCACCAGCGCTGCAGGCAGGAACGCGATACCGAACAGCCAGGGGGCGGTGAGGCTGAACCCGTGCCGCCAGGCGAAGACAGCTCCCACCACGATCGTGGCGAGTGGATTCACGAGGATCAGGCTGGCAATCGCCGAATAGGCGAGGTCTTCCTTGCTGATGGTCCCGCCGTAGACCAGCCACGAATTGATGAGGGGGAGGATGAACCAGGCGGCCAGCGCGAGGGCGTACTTCATGGGCGTCTGCACGACGAACAACGGTCTGCGGGGCACCTCGGACATGTCGACCAGACTACGGGGTCAGCCGTCGACCAGAACACGGCCGAGAAAGTCCTCGACGTTGTCCTGCAGGCGTCGGATGCGGGCGTCCGGGTCCATCGTCTCGGGCATCATGCCGCCTCCCACGGCCCGCCGAAGACCACGCAAGTACAAGGAGCACGCCAGATCGGTGCAGATGTAGGTCCCGACCGTGTTGTGGTTCAAGCCCGCCTTGCCCGCCCTTCGAGCGACCATCAGCAGGGCGCCTTGGCTGCGGTGCTGTGTGTAACACAGGTTGCACAAGGCGCGTCGCCCTTGGGGGCGATTCTTGGGCAGGCGCAGGATCGCCCCGATGACACCGAAGGAGGTGTCGGCTACCAGATATCCGCGCTCGGGAAGGGCCGGGTCGACCCATCCGAGATAGTCCAGTGAGTCCCACAAGGTCGCGCCGAACCACCACGGCAACTCCAGGCGGTCCATCTCGGCGGGGGTAGCGTTCACGAAACTCTCGCGCACCTCGGACTCGGTGAGCGCTCGCATGGGTCGGTTCTACCTCACCGGACAAGCGACGGTCACGACCTGCAGCGGCGGGTCGTCTCACGTGGGAAGGCCCACCGCAACGCGACGACCTGGCCGGGGCGGGCCTGCGCGAGCCGATCGCTGGACGCCGAGGTGAGGACGCCGACCACCGGGTAGCCGCCGGTGACGGGGTGATCGGCCCCGAAGACGACCGGCAACCCGCTGGCCGGAACCTGGATCGCGCCACGCACCACCCCTTCGCTCGGCAGTTCCTCGCCGATGTGGTCTCGATGACGGCGCAACGGAGCCCCTACGAGCCGTACGCCGACACGATCCGACTCGCCGCTGATCGTCCAGGGGCCCCTCAGCGCGCTCGGATCGGCGAGCCACTCCCGCCGCGGGCCCGGTGAGACGTCGAGGACGAGCACCTCGCCTGCGGGCCGAACGGGGGGTGCTGCAGGATGGCAGCGCGGGATCGGGGGTTGCGGGCCGACCGGCACCACCTCCCCCTCGCGGAGACGTTCCGGGCCCAGACCGGAGAGCGTGTCGGTGCTTCGGCTGCCCAGCACCGGCTCGAGCGCAAGCCCCCCGGACGCGGCCAGGTAGGTGCGCAGCCCCGCGGCGGGGCGCCCCAGCCGCACCGTGTCGCCAGCAGCGGCGAACCAGGCGACGCCGTGCGGCACCGGGGTGCCGTTGAGGGTGGCCGGGGCGTGGGCGCCGGTCGCAGCCAGCAGCATCGCCTCGGTGACGACCACCTCCAGGCCCCCGAGCGTGACCTCGATGGCGGCCGCTGCGGCGTGGTTGCCGACGAGCCGATTGGCGAGCGCCCACGCGGACCGGTCGGCGGCGCCGGAGGCAGGGACGCCGACGTGGGCGAAGCCTCGGCGTCCGGCGTCCTGCACGGTGGCCATCCCGACCGCGGTGACCTGCAGCGCGCGCCGGTGAAGAGCGTCGGACGACGGCGGCGGCGACTGCGACGGCGGTGGTGAGGGGGGATGTGCGGCGATGGGGCGGAAACGCACCGTCATGCCGGGACGTAGCAGGGCGGGGGAAGGACGGGAGGCGTCCCAGAGTGGGGTGGCCGTCGTGCCCAGGAGTTGCCAGCCACCCGGCGAGGAACGCGGGTATACCCCGGAGAAGGTGCCAGCCATGCCGACCGATCCGGCGGGCACCCAGGTGCGAGGAGCGCTGCGGCGTGGCACGTCGAGGCGAGGGTCGCCGCCGGTGAGGTAGGCAAACCCCGGCGCGAACCCGCCGAACGCGACCCGCCACGGCGTCCCGGAGTGGGCATCGATGACGTGCTGGGGCGTCCAGCCGAGCAGGGCCGCGACCTCGCCGAGATCGGCGCCGTCGTAGACGACGTCGAGAGTGACCTCCTGCGTCGTCGTCGTGGCCTCGGCGTCTGCGGGTGCGTCGAGGGCGGCGGCGAGCGCGGCCCGCACGGCGGGCAGATCGGCCGGGGAACGCCCGATCGCCAGCAGCGTTCGTGCGCCGAGCACCAGATCGGCCAGACCTGGCGGACGGTGCGCTTCGACGTAGCGGTAGAGGGCCAGAGCGGTCGGCAGATCGGCCACCTCAGCCAGGACGGCGCAGTCGCCGCTGGCCAACAGCCGCCCGCTCACGACACGAACGAGGCCAGGGGAACCCCCGCCGCGCGCAGCCCCTCAGCAACAGCGGACGCCAACTGTGCCGCACCGGGGGTGTCACCGTGGACGCACAACGAGGCCGCCTCCACCGCTACGACGCTGCCGTCGATCGCGATCACCGTTGCGTCCGTGGCCAGCCGGACGGCCCGAGCGACGACGGCCTGCGGGTCATGGATGACCGCGCCCGGTTCCCGACGCGGGAGCAGCGCCCCGGCGGGCGTGTAAGCCCGATCGGCGAACGCCTCCGCCACACCCCGCAACCCCGACGCCTCGGCCGCCGCCAGCACCGTGGATCCCGGCAACCCCAGGATCGGCAGGTCAGGATCGAAGGCGCGGACCGCGGCCACGACCGCAGCCGCCTGCGCCTCATGGTGCGCGATGGTGGTGTAGAGCGCGCCGTGCGGCTTCACGTAGGCGATCCGCGTGCCGGCTGCCTTGCACATCGCGTCCAGTGCACCGAGTTGATACAGCACGTCCGCGGTCAACTCGGCCGGGGCGACATCGAGGAAGCGGCGCCCGAACCCGACCAGATCCCGGTAGGCCGGATGCGCGCCGATCCGGACGCCGCGCGCCGACGCCGCCGCGACCGTGGCGCGCATCGTGAGCGGGTCTCCGGCGTGGAAACCGCACGCGACGTTCGCCGAGGTGACCACGTCGAGGAGGGCCTCGTCATCGCCGAGGCTCCACGCCCCGAACGACTCGCCCAGATCTGCATTCAGGTCGATACTCACCCCTCCAGCATCCCGCACTGGTCACCACCGCCAGCCTGCGGTCGCGAGTTGGGCGTCCAGCACGGGGGCGAGTGTGGTGGCGTACATCTGCGTCAGATGGTCTTCGTCGAGGTAGATGAAGACGTTGCCGATGACGGGGCGGCACTGGTTGTCTGGGCAGATCCACGGCAGAAGATCGATCGGGACAAAGACGCCCGACCCGCGGACGTTGCGCGCCAAGGCCTGGTTGGGGTCCTCCTCGGCGAAGATGCCCCGGGTGGTGACGGTGCACTGCTCTTCGGAACGTTCCGACACGCAGTCGATCGGGTTGAACGGCATGCGGGGCTGATCGCGCAACCCGATCACCCCGATCCCGGCCGTCGTGAGCCGGTTGACCAGGGTGTCGACGCCGGGCACCGGTACCTCTTCGATGCCGTGCAGGATGCGAGTCGTGGTGGTGAACACGGCGGCGGGTCGTAACGTCTCCACGTGACGGATGAGTTGCTCATTCCACTCGTGGCACATCTCGTCCACGCCCTCCAGCGCCAGGGGGCACCCGCCCTTCAGGATGGACACGAGCGTGAAGCCGCGCTGCTCGGCGAGGGGACGCAGGGCAGCCATGTACTGCTGGGTGCGGGAATCCCCGGCGATGAGGATCACCTTCTCCGCCTTGCCGGAGGCCGACTGGGAACAGGCCGAAGCGAGAACAGCCGACGTCGGCTTGAGGCGTCCTTTGCACCGCATTTCAAGGCCCGCCCAGTCCCAGGGAATGTCCTCGGGAAGGGGGATCGGTGCGGCGGTGGGATCGGCGGGACCCGTGGAGGCGCCCGTCAAGACAGCGGCCCCGGGGTTGTTCGCCGAGGCCGCCGCGAGTGCTCGGGCCGTTTGGCGGTCCAGCGCGCCGCGAATCGCGATGACCGGAACGAGCGCCAGCGCGAGGCACAGCAGGATCACGACCACCCCACGGGCCGGGAACCGACGTAGTGCCCGGTTGGTCCGGATCGGGGCGTCCACATACTTCGTGAGCAGGAAAGCGATCCTCACCGAGAGCAGCACGATGACGATGCCTTCGATGATCCCGGGGCGCTCGGAGTTCTGGAGCACCATCATCGTGATCAGGAGCGGCCAGTGGACCAGGTACAGCGCGTACGAGGTGTCCCCGAGGCGGTTGAGCACGGGGTGGCTGAGCCAGCGGTCGACGCCCCAGGGGCTACCGGTGTTGCCAGCGATGATGATGAGGGACGCCGAGAGCAACGGCCACAGCGCTATCGCACCGGGGAATGCCCCGGCCACCGTCACAATGAGGCCACACGACACCATGCCGAGCAGGCCGACCCAGCCGGCGATGACGCGCAGGACGCGTCCCGACGGCGACGCGCTGGCCGTGTTGCGTCGGAAGGCGTCCTCGGCAGCGGGTAGCCAGATGGCGAGGAGCGATCCGAGCGCGAACTCCCACAGCCGGGCGAAGGTATTGAAATAGGCGAACGCTTGCGAGGTGGCGGTCTCATAGATCGACCACCCAAGGCTGACCACGAAGATGGGCCCAAACAGCCAGGTCAGGCTCCGCCGCACCTGGGCCGCGCTGAGAGGGGCTCGCCGCGGATAGGTGTGGCGAATGCGCCAGGCGGCCGCGAGGAAAAGCAGCGGCCACACGAGGAACACTTGCCCCTGGATCGAGAGGGACCAGAAGTACTGGAAGGGGCTGGCCTGGGTGCGATCGACTGCGTAGTAGTCGACCGCTCCGGCGGCGAGGTGCCAGTTCTCGTAGTAGAGGGCCGACGCCATGGCTTGCTGGAGCACTTCACGCCAGCGGTAGGCGGGGAAGAACAGATAGATCAGCAGGAGGACAGCGAGGATCGTCACGACGGCCGGGGGGGAGCAGTCGGGTGAAGGTCTTGATCCAATAGCGCGGCACGGCCAGGGGCTGCCGCGTCTGGATACGCCCCATGAACGAACTGGTGAGGAGGAACGCGGAGATCAACAAGAAGATGTCCACGCCCCCGCTGACCCGATCCAAGAACACGTGGTAGAGCACGACCATGGCCACCGCGAGGGCGCGGAGCCCTTGGAGTTCGGTGCGGTAGCGCGGACGAGGCGGGGGTACGGGCGCCGGGGATGTCGTGGCGGACTCGTCCATGGTGGCCGTGAACGGTGACGACATGATGGCAGCACTCCCCAAGGTCATTCGGTGGGGGTGCTGATGTCTGGTGACGCTAGCGGGACGCATCGGGTGACGCGGGTGGGCAGGCCCACCGTTATGACACCGTTACCATTTCCGTGGTGGGGACCCCGTGAAGGGCGTGCCCTGTCGGGGCGCCGCTGAGGGGCGGTCAGAGGCCCGGATTGCGGCGGGACTCCTTGATTTCGGATCGTCGCCTCTTGTCGGCGAGCCGCCGTTCGATGGTGGCGCGGGAACGCCTGCGCGGGCGCCGGGCGGGCGGAGGCGGGGCGAGATGGGTGCGCAGAAGGTCGGCGAGTCGCTCCCGGGCCGCGAGGCGATTGCGCCGCTGCGAGCGGTACTCGGCGGCGTCGATGGTCACGGTGGTGCCAGCAAGGCGGCTGGACAGGCGGGCGAACAATCGGTCGCGCTGCTCCGGGGTCAGGGCAGTGCTGGCGCCGATGTCGAAGCTCAGCTGGACGCGTGAGTCGGTCGTGTTGACGCCTTGGCCGCCGGGGCCGGACGCCCGGGCGAACCTTTCGTTGAGTTCGCGCTCGGGGAGGATGAGGCCGTGCGGGATCCCGGGACCAGGGGGGACGCGGAGATCGGGCACCCCAGCAGGGTAGCGGTCGATCGGAACGGTGAGTTATCCACAGGGTTGTCCACCCTTGTGCACAGAATCACACGCCTGTGATTAACTCCGAATCCCCGGCCCTGTTCCCGCCCCAGATGGCGCGTGCGTCCACGTCCCTTTTGCTGCGACACGGCGCGCAGGAGGCGATCTCCCGGGTTGGTGAGACACGAGCGTCGCCCTGGCCTAGAGTGGCTGCCTGACACGGGGTGCCGACACACAGTCGGCTGAGATGAGACCCGCGAACCTGCTCTCGTTAGCACGAGCGAAGGGATGGTCATGAGTTCTGAACGCTACACACCCTTATCGGCTTCGGCCCTGGCGGACGCCTGCGCCGCGGCCCTGGGACGCCTGAGGGCATCGACACCGCTGGTGCACTGCCTCACCAACCATGTTGCGAGCGGATTCACCGCGAACGTGCTGCTCGCGCTCGGGGCCTCCCCGGCGATGGTGGACGTCGTCGGAGAAGCGGGCCCCTTCGCGGGGGTCGCCTCGGGCGTCCTGGTGAACCTGGGGACCCCAAGCGGGGACTATCCGACGGCGATGCGCGAGGCGGTCCGCGCCGCGAACAGCGCGGCGACCCCCTGGGTGCTCGACCCGGTCGCCGTCGGATCGCTGCCCGTTCGCACCCCCCTGGCCGTGGAACTTGCCGGGCTGCGCCCCCACATCGTCCGCGGAAACGCGTCGGAGATCATCGCCGTGACCGGAGCAGGGGCAGGCGGACGTGGCGTCGACGCCGCAGCCAGCGTCGACGCGGCCACCGAGGCAGCGCTCGCCCTGGCCCAACGCATCGGCGGCGTGGCCGCCGTCTCGGGTCCGGTGGATCTCCTCACCGACGGCCGCAGCGTCATCCGCGTGAGCGGGGGAAGTGACCTCCTCACCCGCGTCACCGGCGCCGGGTGCGCGCTGGGTGCGGTGATGGCGGCGTTCGCGGGGACGCCCGGGCCTGGCTTGGTTACCGCCTCGGCGGCGACCCCGGACGGGGAGGCCGTCCGCGTGGTGGCGGGAATCCCGAGGTCAGCCCTCATTGCGGCTGTGGCCTCGTCGGTGGCCTACGCGGTCGCCTCCGAGCGCGCCGCCCTGCGCGCTGCTGGCCCGGGCACGTTCGCGGCGTGCTTCCTCGACGACCTGGCCGGGCTCCGTCCCGCCGACCTGGCCGACGAGACCCGGATCGTCGTCGCGGCATGAGCGGCGCGAAGCAAGCCCCCGTCGCCGATCAGCCTCGCGACGCCGACCGGTGGGCGGTCTACCTCGTGACCGACGCCAACCAGTGCGCGGCGTCGGGACGCAGCGTGCCCGACACGGTCAGCGCCGCCGTCGCCGCCGGAGTGCGGGCGATCCAGGTGCGTGCCAAGGACGCCCACGGTGGTGGATTCCTCGAGGAAGTGCTGGCGGTCGCCGACGCGCTCGCCGCGACACCTGGCGGCCAGGACACGGCACTCATCGTCAACGACCGGATCGATGTGGCCCTCGCCGCCCGCGCAGCCGGTGCCCGCGTCGACGGCGTGCACGTGGGCCAGTCCGATCTGCCCGCGGGCCGCGTCCGGGAGATGCTGTGGCCCGGCGCGATCCTCGGAGTCAGCGTCGGCGAGCCCGCGGAGGCTGCCGCAGCCGCCCCGCACGCGGACTACCTCGGGGTCGGCCCGGTCGTGGACACCGCCACCAAGCCGGACGCTCGCGCCAGCCTGGGGCTGGGGGGAGTCGCCGCCGTGTGCGCCGCCTCCCCGTTGCCGTGTGTCGCGATCGGCGGCATCGACGTGGCCGCCACCCCGCACCTGCGAGCGGTCGGCGCGGCGGGTGTCGCGATCGTGTCCGGGATTTGCGCTCACCCCGACCCGGGGGCCGCGTCCACCGCCTATCTCGACGCGTGGCGCTCCGCGAAGAACCGGCCCCCCTCGGCGCGAGCGGAGGGACGGTCCATGCCCGCCAGCGCGCGCCCTCACCTTGGTCTCCCGCGGGTGCTGTCCATCGCCGGAACCGACCCCACCGGGGGAGCGGGCACCGCCGCCGACCTGAAGTCCATTACCGCTGCGGGTGGCTACGGCATGGCCGTTGTCACGTCGCTCGTCGCGCAGAACACACGCGGCGTCCGGGGCGTCCACCTGCCGCCCATCGCGTTCCTGAACGAGCAACTGGCGGCCGTGAGCGACGACGTCGAACTGGACGCCGTCAAGACCGGCATGCTCGCTACCGCCGACATCATCGCCGCCGTGGGCGCCTGGCTGGACGCGCATGCCCCCGCCGTCCTCGTCGTGGATCCCGTCATGGTCGCCACCTCAGGCGACCGCCTCCTCGACGCGGACGCCGAGGCCGCCATGCGCGCCTTCTGCCGTCGCGCCACCGTGATGACCCCCAACACCGACGAGTTGGCCGTCCTCACCCACCAAAGGCCCGCCACCACCCAGGCGGAAGCCATCGCGCAGGCGCGTGGCTGGGCGCAGGAAACCGGCACGGCGATCGTGGTCAAGACAGGGCACCTCCACGGGCCCTGCGCGGCCAACATCTGGGTCGGGCCGCACGGGGAGATCCATCGCGTCGACGCGCCCCGCATCGAGACCACCGCCACCCACGGCACCGGCTGCTCGTTGGCGTCCGCGCTCGCGACCCGCCTGGGATCCGGGGAGTCGCCCGCCGACGCACTCGGCTGGGCAACCCGCTGGCTGAGCGAGGCGATCGCGAACGGCGCCGACCAGCGCGTCGGGTCCGGCCACGGCCCCGTCGACCACGCCCACCGGGCCCGGCGCCTCCAGCGTGCCGCCGACCCGCGACCCTGGACCGAGGCCGACGCGGTCCCGCGACACTGGCACCACCCCGACGACGTCGCGCCAGGCCTCACGCCCGACGCGGCCGCCTGCCCTCCGGCGGGCCCCTGGACGAGCGCCCTGTGGCGGGCTGCCGCGCCGGTGCGGGCGCGCATCGCCGCGTCCTCGTTCGTGACCGGACTGCTGCGCGGAACCCTCGACCAGGAGAGCTTTGCCTTCTATCTCTCCCAAGACGCCGCCTATCTCACCGGGTACGCGCGTGCCCTCGCCGCGCTCGCCGTCCGCGCACCGTCGGCCGCCCAGGCGGCGTTGTGGGCGTCGGCGTCGGCCCACTGCGAACTCGGCGAGGCTGAACTGCATCGCACCTGGCTGGCCAACCACAGCGAACCGCTCGATGCTCGCAGCGGACCGATCACCGACGGCTACGTGTGGTTCCTCATCGGCCACGGCCTCGCCTCGCCCTACGTCGTCGGCGCGGCCGCCGCGCTGCCGTGCATGTGGCTGTACGCCCAGACGGGAGCCGATGCGGGCGCGGTGCCCCAAGACCACCCGTATGGGGCATGGATCGCGACGTATCAAGATCCCGAGGCGCTGGCAGCGACCACCGACGCGCTCGGTGTCGTCGAGGACGCGTTGGAGCGCGCCTCCGCGCTGGAGCGGTCGGACGCCGCGCGGGCCTTCCTCACCGCCTGCCGTCACGAAGCAGAGTTCTTCGACCAGGCAACCAGGAGGGGCTGAGATGGCCTCGCGACGGACTCTCGCCCACCCGGCCCCTGGCGGGCCATGGGCCTGGCGGGGTGTCGACCTTGTCGTCGCCGCTGTCTTCGGGGTGGCGATGGGGGTCGTCTTCATCGCTTGGGACTACCTCCTCAACGCCCCCTGGACGGCGCTCACCCTCGCGTTTCCGCCCGCCTCCTCCCTGGCATTAGGCGTATGGCTGCTGCCTGCGGTGGCGGGTGGCTTGATCGTCCGGCGTCCCGGTGCCGCCCTGTTCGTGGAACTGATCGCGGGCGTCCTGGAGTACCTGCTCGGCAATCCGTGGGGTCCCGGCGTCCTGATCTCGGCGGTGCTGCAAGGGCTGGGTGCCGAACTCGGCTTCGCCCTGTTCCGGTGGCGCCGCTTCGGGCCCGGTGTCGCCATGGTCGCGGGCGGGCTCGCGGCGTCACTCGAGATCGTCGCCTACGAATGGTGGAGTTACGCGGCCGAGTACGCCTGGCCCTGGAAGGTTGCTGTGCTGGGCTTCTCGGTGCTCTCGGGCGTGCTGCTTGCAGGCCTGGGAGGCCACGCGCTGGTCCGCGCCTTGGCCCGTGCGGGCGCCCTGGACGCGTTCGGTCCGGGCGCCGAGCACGCGGCCCGCAGCGACCGCCGGTGACCGGGAGCCGCCCGGCAGCCGTGCTGGTGCGCGGGCTGACCTGGACGCCCCTGGGTGCGCGGACACCGGTGCTGGCTGATGTCGACCTGCGCCTGGAGCCGGGGGAGCGGGTGCTGCTCACCGGGCCGAGCGGCGGCGGTGCCGCCCTCCTGCTTCAGGATCCCGGCGCGGGGCAGGTCGCCGAGACCGTCGGCCGTGACATCGCCTTCGGCATGGAGAACCGGGCCGTTCCCCGCACCGCGATCTGGCCGCGCGTCCGCTCCCTGGTGGGACGCATCGGGCTCTCGGTGGGGCAGGAGCATCGGGTGGCCGCACTGTCCGGCGGGGAGTCCCAGCGCGTCGGCCTGGCCGGGAGTTTGGCGTCCGCCGACGGGCTGCTGCTGCTCGACGAGCCCACCTCCATGCTCGACCCGGACGCCGCGGCTCGCGTCCGCGACAGCGTCACCGACGCGGTCGCCGACCGTGCACTCACTTTGGTGGTCGCCGAGCACCGCCTCGACGGTTGGCTCCCGCTGGTGGACCGCCTCGTCGTGGTGGCCGGTGGCCGCATGGTCGCCGACCTTCCCGTGCGCGGTGGACGCCTGGACGCCCACGCTCCGGGGCCGGACGGCGCCGCTGACCTGGTGAGAGACCTGACGTCGTGGGGGGTGTGGTTGCCGGGCGTCCCCGAGCCGACGCCGTGGCCTGTCGCGGCGGACGTGTGCGCCCCGCACAGCAGGGCTCTGGTCGACGCGTCGGCGTGGAGCGGTTCCCGTGCCTCGGCACGAGAACGAGAGACGTCGAGCCCCGTCGCGGGCGGGGCGGCCTTGCTGCGTGTCAAGGATGTCGCCGTCGCACGAGATCGCCCCCGACGCGGTGCGGTCGCCTCGGTGGTCCATTGTCGGGTCGAGGCCGACCTCGTGGCCGGTCAGGTGCAGGCGGTCCTCGGCGCGAGCGGCGTCGGCAAGTCGACGCTGCTGGCGGCACTCGCGGGGCTACGGCGTCCTGTGGGGGGCGTCGTCGAGGCGCTACCGCCCCTGGCCCGGGAGGCGTCCACCCACCCACACCGGTGGACGTCGCGGCAGGTCGCCACACGGGTGGGCTACGTGCCGCAGCGCCCGCAGGCGAGCGTGATCGGCGGCACCTGCCGGGCGTCCCTGCTGGCGACCGCGCGCGCCTTGGGCCGCGATGCCGAACGCCGAGGTGACGCCCTCATGGAGCAACTGGGCTTGGGCTCGGTGGCTGACCGCTCGCCCTACCGGCTGTCCGGAGGTGAGGCGCGACGCCTCGCGTTGGCGACCGCCGTCGTGCACGGACCCGACCTGCTGCTGCTCGACGAGCCAACCGTCGGTCAGGACCGGGACGCGTGGGCCGCGGTCGCCGGAGTGATCGAGGCGGCGGCACGCGCGGGGGGCGCGGTCGTCGTGGCCACCCACGACGACCTGCTGGCCGACCTCGCCGCTCGCCGCATCGTCCTCACCAGGGGAGCGGACGCATGAGGAAGAGTTCCGGCCGACCACGCAGACGCCCCACGGGCGGGCTGCTGGCCTCGTGCGGCCCGCTGTCGCTGCTGGGCGGATCGTTCGCGCTGATGGCGGGGGCGGCTCTGCTGGCACTCCTGCTGCCCGTGGGGTGCGGACGCGGCGGGTTCCCGTGGCGCCGGATGATCGCGGCGGGGCTCGCGGTGGCGTCCGTCACCTGGTCGAACTGGCTGCTCGCCGCCCCGCACTCGTGGGCGGTCGCCGCGACGGCGGGGCTGCGGGTCGGGCTGTTCGTTGTCCCCGGCGTCGTCTTCGCAGCGTTTGTGCGTCCTGCTGAGCTAGGCGACCACCTCGCCCAACGGCTGCGGCTGCCGCCACGCCCGGTCGTGGCCGCGGTGGTCGCCGTGCAGCGCTTCGAGCGCCTGGGCCAGGACTGGGCCGACCTCAGCGATATCCGCCGCGTCCGTGGCATACACGACCGTCGCTCCCCGATTCGGGCTGTGGGCGGGTTCGCTGAGCAGGCCCTCGCGCTGCTGGTTGGGGCACTGCGGGACGCAGCCCAGACGGCGATTGCCGTCGAAGCGCGCGGGTTCTCGCGGCCACAGCGGACCGGCGTCCCGCGCACCTGGGCGTGCCCGGCCCCGTGGACTGCCACCGACACCAGGCTGATGGCCTGCTGCGGTGGCGTCGCCACGGTCAGCGTCCTGACGGGCGCCCTGATCGGTTAGCTGACGGTCGCGCTGCAGGACGCCATCGCCGACGTTCCGCTGCCCGACTGCTGCGAGACGGAAACGCCGTCGACCAGGATCTCGCAGGTGATGGCGTTCTTCTTGCTGTATTCCGCGTTCATGGCGCTCAGGGAGACGAACTCAAACCCGCGATCGGTCTGCAACGTCTTGCTCCACGAACCGGACGTCTCCTCGCTGCTGCTGCCCGAGCCCACCGCGTAGGACACCGAGGCTTGGCGTTCCGAGGTGACCTTCAACTCGATGGTGCGCTTGCCGCTCGCGGTGGTCGCGGGGGAGCCTGCCGGCGCTTCGGTCGTGGTCGCCCCGGGGCTTGGCACGACCGTGGTGGTGCCAGGGCGAAAGCTCTCGTTCACCACTCGGCTCATGCTGGAAGTGAAGGCCACCACCCCGGCGATCGTGCCGACGACGGAGACGATGACGGCGGCCACGGCGAGCCCCTTGCCGCGATCGCGGGCGAACAGCCCGACCAGGCCGAGGACGAACCCGATCGGCAGAAGCACCCACCCCAGCAGGTAGGCGCCCTCGATGACGGCGAACGCGAATCCGAGGATTGCGACGATGAGGGCGACCAAGGCGATGGTGTTGCGAGGTCGCTTCGTCGGTGCGGGAGGCACGGGTGGGGTGCTGCCCGGTTCGGTCGGGTAGGGCTGGATGGGGTCGGATGCGCTCATGGCTGACTCTCTTTCGGCTGATGTCCTGCCCCCATCTCAACGGTGGGCCGGCCCGCAGCACATCGCCCGATCGGGTAGGGCCACCCCCGCCGAATGGGTAGGCCAGACGACCCGAACAGATCACCCCGGGAACGCTGTCGGCGCCATACGATGCTGCTTGTGGCGAGGTTTGAGGTGGCCTATGAACGGCTCGATGGGGGTGAATATGCCCCCTGGTGGCACTCCCTCGCCCTCATCCTCCTCACCAGTTTCTGCATGATGCTGAGCACCGTGTTCTCCCCGGCGGGCTGGGCGCTGCAAAGCGATCCGAAATCCGCTGGCCTCGCGAACGCGGCCATGCTGGGGATGCTGGTGTCCTTGACGGCTCCCGTCGCGTTGATCTGGCGCCACCGCGCCCCCTTCTGGTTCACGCTCGTGGCCGCCATCGTCCCGTTGGTGCTGCCGGTGGGCATGGTTCCCGCCCTGGTGTTGCTGGCGGCACTGATCGGACGCCGACGCGGTCCGGCCGTGTGGTGGACGCTGGGTGCGGTGGGGCTCTCGACCTTCGTGGTGTTGACACTGGATGCGCTTGCTCAACCCCGCAACGCCTCGCTGTCGAAGATGTTCCTGGCCTCAGGGTCGGAGCCCAACGAGCCGGTGTCCATCCCTGTGTGGCACGTGTGGGTGGCGGGAGTGATCCTGGTGGCGGCCGCATGGGGGATCGGCCTGCTCCTTCGCTCGCAGCG